>LNFM01005722.1_pt1 | contig 56753 bp, 49 predicted proteins | sample 596031 | NCBI WGS metagenome assembly LNFM01 (sample SAMN04254537, study PRJNA301005) | activated carbon metagenome | isolation source: dual media filters at the Ann Arbor, Michigan drinking water treatment plant | place: USA: Ann Arbor
CCGGCGACCCGGTCGAGCAGGCCCGCGCCTATGATGCCGAGGGCGCGGACGAGATCACCTTCCTCGACATCACCGCCAGCCACGAGAACCGCGACACCATCCTCGATGTCGTCGGGCGCACCGCCGCGCAGGTCTTCATCCCGCTCACGGTCGGGGGCGGCGTGCGCAGCGTCGAGGATGTGCGCCGTCTCCTGCTGGCCGGCGCCGACAAGGTCTCGATCAATTCCGCCGCCATCGCCGACCCCGACGTGGTGCGCCGCTGCGCCGAGGCCTTCGGCAGCCAGGCCATCGTCGTCGCCATCGACGCGCGCCGTAAGGACAGCGGCGAGGGATGGGAGGTCTTCACCCATGGCGGCCGGCGCGGCACAGGCATCGACGCGGTGGAATGGGCGCAGCGCGTGGCCGCGCTGGGCGCGGGGGAAATCCTGCTGACCTCGATGGACCGCGACGGCACCAAGCAGGGCTTCGACCTGCCGCTGACCCGCGCGGTGCGCGGTGCCATCCGGCTGCCGATCGTGGCCTCGGGCGGGGTCGGCAACACCGCGCATTTCGTCGATGGCGCGGCGGCTGGCGCGACCGGGCTGCTCGCCGCTTCCGTGTTCCACTACGGGGAATTCAGCATCGCCGATGCCAAGGCGGCGCTCGCCGCCGCCGGCCTGCCGGTGCGCCATGCCCCCCGCATGATGAGGGCCGCGTGATGGGCAAGACTGCGAAGAAGAAGCCGTCGACCAAGAAATCCGCGCCCAGGAGTGCGCCGACGCCGGCATCGTCGGCCGCCAAGAAGCCTGCGGCGAAGGGCGCGCGCGTGCCGCTGCCCGCCATCGTGCGCGGCAGTGCGGCCGGGTCCAAGGCGAAGCTGTCCAAGCCGGTCCGCAAGGCCGAGCAGCGCATGCTCACGCCCTTGGCGCCGACCATCAAGGGTGCGGAGGCCGCCATCCTCGATCGCCTGTGGCAGGTGGTGGAGAAGCGCCGCAAGGCGGGCGATGCCGGTACGTCGCATTCCGCCAGGCTGCTCGCGCGCGGCACCGCCAAGGTCGCGCAGAAGCTCGGCGAGGAAGCGGTGGAGTGCGTGATCGAGGCGGCGATCGGCAACCGCGCCGCGACCGTGCTCGAAAGCGCGGACCTGCTGTATCATCTGGTGGTGGTCTGGGTGGATGCCGGCATCCCCCCGCAGGAGGTCTGGATGGAGCTCGCGCGCCGCCAGGGCATCTCGGGCATTGCCGAGAAGTCGGCCAGGCCGCGGGGCATTCTTCGCGCGGCGGGCACGCGCAAACTGCCGTGACACGCCCGCGGGACGCACCAAGGCTGCCCGGGCGGAACGGCCCGGGCAGCCATGATTGCTACAAACGCAACGACAGCGGCACCGCCCCATCCTGCGAGCAGGATGGGGCCTGTTGACGCCGGCCGATCGTCAGGCCTTGCGGCGGCGAGCCACCAGGCCGAGCCCGGCAAGGCCGAGGCCGAACAGCGCCATCGACATCGGCTCGGGGACCTGGACCTGCTGGAGCGAGCCGATCGAGAAATCGTCGAAGCCGAAGAAGTCGTTGCCGGCCGCGGTGTTGCCGAAGGTGATCGAGGTGAAGGTCGCCGTCTCGATCACGCCGAAATACAGCACGCCGCCACCCAGCCCGTTGATCGTGTTGCCGACGTTGAGCACCTGCGCGCCGCCACCGGCGAGCGTCAGGGTCACCTGGCCACCGAAGTCGCCGATATCGATGCCGTAGAAGCCGAAGGCGGCGACCGGCGCGCTGAAGGTGAGCGTCAGCGCCGAGCTTGTATCGAGATACTGGTTGCCGGAGATCGGGTAGCGGCCGACGCCGTTCGTGCCGGTGGGCACGCTGGCAATGGAGCCGCCCGCACCGATGGTGGCCGTACCGGCGCTCGGGAAGACGACGTTGATGGGCGTGTTCGTGCCCACTCCGAAGCCCTCGAATGTCTCGGTGCCGACACCCACGAGGTTCGAGAAGAAGTTGTTCCGGGCCGCATTCGCGTTCGGCGTGGCCGCCAGGCGAACGGCTTCACCCTGGCCGAGGTCCTCGCCGAAGAAGATCAGCGGCGCCGCCTGCGCGGTGAGCGCCGTTGTCGCCGCGAGCACCAACGCAAACGCGCCGACTTTCATTTTCGTCATCATCGACATTTCGGACTCTCCTACTGAGGTGGCGCCAAAGCACCGGATTGCGGCCCCGCTGCTGGACCCGCCCGCGAGCGATGCCCAGCCGGAGTAATTGCAAAACCCGCGCCACCCAAAAAATCGTTGCAAAATAAGCAACTGACGGCGGGTCGGGGCCGACCGAACGCAAAGCGTAAAGATTTCCGACTCCTGTCGCCCTTGGCGCGATCTTGCCCGCGCACCCCGCCCAGTCGAGAATGCAGCATGTCCGTGACCGGCCTGCCGCCCTATGACGACAGCAACATCTTCGCCCGCATCCTGCGCGGCGAGATTCCCTGCAAGCGCGTACACGAGGACGACCACGCGCTCGCCTTCCATGACATCAACCCGCAGGCACCGGTGCATGTGCTGGTGATTCCGAAGGGCCGATACGTGTCGATCGCCGATTTCTCGACGGACGCGAGCGAGCCCGCGATCGCCGGCTTCTGGCGCGTGGTGGGGAAGGTGGCGAAGGACCTCGGGCTCGAGGCCGGCGGGTATCGCGTACTGACCAACATGGGCGTGGATGGCGGCCAGGAAGTGCCGCATTTCCACGTCCATCTCTTCGGCGGGCGGCGGATCGGGCGGATGGTGCCGCGGGCCGAGGTGTAGCGCGACAGCGGCGTCGCGCGGCCGCGCGCTTCCCAGCATCATCCCCGCCTCACGCGCGGCGCGCGGCGCACCGCGGGCCGCCCTCGTCACCCCGCCGGCTGCGCCGGGGCCGCTGCCGGTGCCGGCGCGGGCCGGGTGGGCGCTCCTTCAGGGTTCGGTGCATCCGCGGGGCGCGGGCGATTCATCATCGTCCCCGTCATCGGGATGAAGTACACGCCCACATCCTTGCGGCTGCGCACGCGCCCATCCTCGTCCTTCGTGTAGATGTACAGGAACTGCCCGCGGCGGAACGGCTGGCCGATCGGGATCACCAGCCGCCCGCCGGGCTTGAGCTGCTGGATCAGCGCCGGCGGCACGTATTGCGCGGCGCAGGTCACGATGATGGTGTCGAAGCCGCCGGTCACCTCCGGCCAGCCGAAGAAGCCATCGCCCACCCGTGTTTCCACGTTGGAATAGCCCAGCGGCGCGAAGATGCGCTGCACGGCGGTGCCGAGCGGGTTGATGATCTCGATCGAATACTGCCTGGCCACGCAGCGCGACAGCAGCGCCGCCTGGAAGCCCGATCCGGTGCCGATTTCCAGCACCACATGGTCGGGCTTCGGCGCGCAGACCTGCGTCATGTAGGCCTGGCCCAGGTAGTCCGACAGCGCCGAGCCATAGCCCAACCCCCAGGGCTTCGGGTCGTTCTCATACGCCACGCCGGCCTGGTTGGACCGGCCTTCGTAGTTCCAGTGGAAGTATTCGCGCGGCAGGGTTTCGAAGGCGCGCATCACCGCGGGGTCGGCCTCGCCGTTGAAGCGGGCCTTCAGGTAGGTCTCGATTCGGCGCATCGCGGCCGGCTTGCGCGCCTGGATGGCGGTGAAGTTCGCCTCCGTGATCGTCGTCTCGCGGCCCGAGGCGCGCATCGCCGCCAAATAGGCATCCCGCGTCCAGGCGGTGCTGGTCCCCTGGGCGCGAACCAGTGGCGGCGCGGCCAGCGCGCCAAGCGCACCGAGCAGCAGGGGGCGGCGGGAGATCGTCATGGGCGGGTCCTTGGCCAGGCGAGGGCAGCGCCACAGTAACAAACCATCCCCGCCGCCAGAAGCCAGGACAGCCCCGCCCCATGACCGATTAGATTCGCCAGTGGCGTGGCCACCACGGAAAACGCCCCGTTCAGCGCCCAGGCCCAGGGCAGCAGCGCCGGCCCCTCCTGCTGGAAACGATCGAGGCCGAGCGGAAAGGGGAAGCCCAGCGCCAGCGAGATCGGCGCCAGCGCCACCACCAGGATGGCGGCGCGCACCAGCCACGGCAGGTCCAGCGCGGCCAGCACCGCCGGGCGCACGCCCAGCAGCGCCAGCACTCCGCAGGCCAGCGCGACCACGACCGCGAAGCGCAGCGCGCGGCCGGCCTGCTTCACGCTGCCCGCCCACATCGCCCCGATGCCGGAGAACACCAGCATGGTGGTCAGCACCAGCGCGAAGCCCGAGGTGCGGTCCCCCAGCAGCAGCGCCGCATGTTCGATGAAGGCGATCTCGATCAGCAGGAACCCGAGGCCGAGCGCCGGGAAATACACCAGCGCGCGACCCAGCACCGGCGCGGGCACGCGCAACGCGCCCCGCGCGAACAGCGGCAGCAGCGAGACCACCAGCGCCAGCACCACCGCCTGGGCCAGCACCGCGACGTTCACCAGCAGGCCGATCTCCTGCTGCGGCAGGATCTCGATCCGATCGAGCGCCGCGCCCAGCGACGGCAGCCGCACCAGCGGCGACAGCCAGGGCCGGTCGGCCGTGACCGCAGACCGGTCGAAAGCATCGACCGGCGGCGTGCCGGCGAGCACCAGCGCTGCCTCCCGTGCCACCGCATCCTGCGCCTGTCCGCCCTGCTCGACGGTGGTCGCTTCCAGCGAGACCGGCGGCAGGTCGTTCCAGACGTCCCGCCCCTCCATCGCCAGGCCCGGCGCATAGGACAGGTCGAAGGACCGTTCCTCGGCGAAGGCCGACAGCCGTTCGACCTGCGCCGGCGTGAACGGATCACGCGCGACCAGCACGCGCAGGTTCCAGGCCGACCGGATGACCACGACATGCAGCGCGGGGTCGGCCACGCCGGCGAGACGCAGCGCCTCGCGCGCCGTGGAGAGCACACGCACCGCATAGACCGGCAATTCGCGGATGCCGACCGGCACCGAGACCATGCCCCCGGGCTCCAGCCGCGCCAGGAAGGCGGCCAGCGCCTCGGCCGTATAGGCGGTGCGGTTCTGGTCGTCGGCGCCGAGGAAATCGCCGGCGAAATCCACCAGGTCGAAGCGCCCCGAAGCGGTCAGCGGATGGGCTGCCGAGACCACCACCCGCGGGTCCACCGCCAGCGCCGGCGACGGGCCGAGGCCATGCAGCAGCGCATCGCGCAGCACGGGTTCGGGTTCGACAACCGTGACATGGCCAGCGCCGAGCGCCAGCGCCTCGGCCGCGCGGAAGCCGCCCGCGCCGCCCAGCACCAGCACGCGCGGCGACACCAGCAGCGCATAGGGTGCGGCATCGAGCGATGCCGGCGCGTGGCCGGCCTGCACCGGGCCGCTCGGCAGGGCCGCGATGCGCGACCCGTCGCGATACAGCCCGAAGGACCGCGGCGGCGGCGGCACGCCCAGCCCGCCCGCATTGTTCGAGACATCCGTGTCCAGCCGCTCGGTGAAGTTGTCGAGCAGCACATAGACGCCACGCGGCGACAGGATCTCCGCCACCACACGGCTCTCGGGCACGTTCATCGGCGCGTAGATCGCCTTGAACTCGTTGACCCGCGGCGCGGCCAGGCCGAACACCGCGGCTTCCGTCGCTGCCAGCACCACCAGCGCGCCGATCCGCCACCGCGTCCCGCCCGACAGCATCGCCGCCACCGCCAGCAGCGGCAGCAGTGCCGGCACCAGCGCAAACGGGTGCAGCACGAACATCAGCACCAGCGCCAGCACCGCCCCCGTGCCCGCGCCCAGCAGGTCGTAGCCATAGACGCGCCCGACCTGGTCCGCATGCACCACGAAGTTCAGCGACACCGCCAGCCCGGCGAGGAAAAAGAACGGGAACAGCGCCGCGTAGTACAGCGCGATGTTCACCAGCTGCGCCTCGGCCGTCGCCGGGTTCTGCAATTCCAGCGGATTGAACCCGTTCAGCGTCGCGCCGATCCAGCCCGCCCCGCCCACCGCCAGCATCGCGATGGGCAGCGCCGGCAGCAGCCACCGCGCATGGCGCAGGAACACCCCGCGCCCCAGCACCATCACCACGCCCGAGACGGCAAATCCCGTCATGGCAATGGATATCACCCAGTAGCCATATTCCGACCAGCTCGCGACGGCGAAGAAGCGGGTCAGCGCAATCTCGACCCCCACCGCCGCACCGGCGATGAGGAACAACGGAAACAGGGATTGCATCAGGACCAGGCCGCCTTGCGCGCGAGAAAGTCTTCCACCGACGCATTGAAGCGCGCCGCCTCATCCACGAACAGCGCATGGCCGGCAGTCTCGAAGATTTCCACCGTCGGCGCAGGGTGGCGCTGCGCCACCGCCTCCGCCTGGCCGCGCAGCCGCGGCGTCACGGCGTAATACACCGGTCGCCGCACGGCATAGAGGCTGTCGCGCCAGAACTCCCGCGGCCGCGGATAGGACAGCAGCCGGATCGACGCCTCCACCGGCATCCGCTGCGCATCGCGCGATATGCCATCGAGGTACGCCGCATCCTGCGGCGTGCGGTACATGCCGGCGACAAACCCGCGCACCGTCGCATCGCGCCGCTGCCGCAGATTCTGGAAGAACCGCGACGCACGCGGCGGCGGCGGGGCGCCTTCCCCCACCGAATTGTCGATCAGCACCAGCCCCGCAATCCGCCCATCCCCCGCCAGGTCGGCATAGGACAACACATCCAGCACCCCCAGCGACCACCCCGCCAGCACCACCCGCCCACCACCCAGATGCGCCAGCAAATCCCGCACATCCTGCCCCCGCCTGGTCGGGTCATACCCCTCCCGCGGCACCTCGCTCCCGCCCTGCCCGCGCGGGTCCAACACCACCACCCGCCACCGCCGTGACAACGCCTCGACCTGCGGCGCAAAAATCCGCCCCGGCATGCACCACCCCGGCACAAACACCACCACCCGCCCCGACCCTGCCTCCAGATACCGCAACCGCACGCCATCACTCGTCCTGAACCACCGCTCGCCCACCGTCGCCGCCACGGCGGGCGCGGCGAGGGCAACACCGGCGAGGGCGATCAGGGCGCGACGGGTGGCTTTGACGCGGGTGGTGGCGTGATCGGGAGGGCTCTGCCCTCCCGAACCCTCCCGCCGGGGGCATACCTGCCCCCGGACCCGCGTGAACAGAAGGGCTGGTTGGGAGGAGGGGCTCGTCGGCGGCACCGACGCGAAGGGCACACGCTGCCCCTCCTCCCAACCGGCCCTTTGACCCAGGGTCTGGGAGGCGGTTGCCTCCCAGCGGGGGGCCCGGGGGGCTGGCCCCCCGGTCACGCGCCGTCCGATCAAAGCGGCCGCCGTGCCTTGAACGCCGCGGCGAGCGTGCCGTCGTCGAGCACGTCGAGGGCGCCGCCGATGGGCACGCCTTGGGCCAGGCGGGTGATGGAGGTGCCGGTCGGTTTCAGGCGGTCGGTCAGGTAGTGGTTGGTGGTGGCGCCGTCGACGGTGGCGGGCAGGGCGAGGATGACTTCCTCGATGCTGTCGGATTCGATGCGGCGGAGCAGCGGGGTGATGCTGAGGTCATCGGGGCCGGTGCCGCCGAGGGCCGAGAGCAGGCCGCCGAGCACGTGGTAGGTGCCGCGGTGGGCGTGGGCGCGTTCGAGCGCCCAGAGGTCGGCGACGCCTTCGACCACGCAGACGAGTTTGCGGTCGCGGTGGGGGTCGCGGCAGATGGTGCAGGGTGATTGTGTGTCGAGATTGCCGCAGGTTTCGCAGGGGCGCACGGCTTCGGCGGCGGCGTGCAGGGCTTCGGCCAGGGGCAGCATCTTGTCGGCCGGGTCCATCAGCATTTTCAGCACGGCGCGGCGGGCGCTGCGTCGGCCGAGGCCGGGCAGGCGGGAGAGCAGGGCGATCAGGTGTTCGACGGGGTCGTTGGGGATCATCGCGCGACTTGGCATGCGGCCACTGGTTGATCCTGTCCAGAGGCCTTCAGGAGGGATTGCCTCGCCTGGCGCGTGTCGGCCGCGTCGTGCGGTGTCTGATCGCGGACCCTCAATCCGGCAGGATGCGCCGACCACCCCGCCTGTCGGCGCGCGCGCCGCGCTGTCAGAACGGCAGCTTCATCCCCGGCGGCAGGCTCATGCCGGCGGTCGCCTTCTGCATCTCCTCGGCCATCGTCGCCTCGACCTTCTGCTTCGCGTCGGCATGCGCGGCGACCAGCAGGTCCTCCAGCACTTCGCGCTCGTCCGCGTTCATCAGCGACGGGTCGATGATCACGCGCTTGAGCTCGCTTTTCCCGGTCAAACGCACCTTGACCATGCCGCCGCCGGACGCGCCTTCGACCTCGGTCGCTTCCAGCTTGGCCTGCATTTCCTGCATGCGCGACTGCATCTGCTGCGCCTGCTTCAGCATGTTGCCGAGGTTCTTCATCGTGCTGTGCCTTCAGTCGTCGGTGGGGAGTTCGTCATCGTCGGTCCAGGCGGAATCCGCCTCGGGCGGGGCGAAGTCGCGGCCGTCCTCGTCGGGTTCCGCGGTGGCGGCGGCGGGTGTCAGCGGCAGGCCGTAATCGTCGGCGCCGGCATCGCGCACGGTCTCGATGGTGGCCCCCGGAAAGGCAGCCAGGATGGCCTGCACCAGCGGGTGGCTGTGGGCGGTGGCGCGGCGGTCGGTCTCGGCGCTGCGGCCCTGTTCGGCGAGGGTGGGCTCGCCGGCTTCGTTGCTGACCGTGACGGTCCAGCGCGTGCCGGTGCGCTCGGCCAACAGCACGGTGAGTTGCGCGGCCAGGTCGCGCGGGGCGGAGGGCTGCGGGCGGATCTCGACCCGCCTCGGCGCGATGCGCACCGGGTGGACCGCGTGCAGCAACTGCGCGTGCAGCATCGGGCTGACGCCGGAGGCGAGCGCCACCACCTCCCGCCATTCGCGCGGCTGCGGCAGCGCGGCGGCCACCGGTTCCGGAGCGGCGGAGGCGACGGCGCCGCCGCCGCTGGCGATCGCGCGCATCCCGCCCGAACCACCGCCGGGCGAAGGGCGTGGCGCGGCGTCACCGGCGCCATCCTGTGTCAGGCGCTTTACCAATTCGCCCGGCGTCGGCAGGTCCGCCACATGCGCGAGGCGGATCAACACCATCTCGGCCGCGGCGCGGCGGTCCACGCCTTCCTGCTGCACCTCGGCCACGCCCTTCAGCAGCATCTGCCAGGCGCGCGCCAGCGTGGGCACCGACAGGCGCATGGCCAGCGCGGCGCCGCGCGTGCGCTCGGCCTCGGGCAGCGTGGCATCGTCCTTCAGCGCCGGCGCGGCGCGGAAGCGGGTCAGGAGATGCGTCAGTTCCGCGAGGTCCTGCAGCACCGCCAGCGGGTCGGCGCCGACTTCATGCGTGCGGTCGAGGATGCCGAGCGCGGCGGCGACATCGCCGCCCATCACCGCCTCCATCAGGTCGAAGACCATGAAGCGGTCGGCCAGGCCGAGCATGTCGCGCGTGCCATCGCCCGTGACCGCGCCACCCCCCGCCAGGCCGATCGCCTGGTCGAGCAGCGAGAGACCATCGCGCACCGATCCATCGGCGGCGCGCGCGATCATGCCGAGCGCCTCGGCCTCGACCGCCACGTCCTCCTTGGCGGCGATGCCCGCGAAGTGGTCGCGCAGCATGTCCTGTGGCACGCGGCGGAGGGAAAACACCTGGCAGCGGCTGCGGATGGTGACCGGCACCTTGCGCAGTTCCGTGGTGGCCAGCACGAAGGTCACCGACGGCGGCGGTTCCTCCAGCGTCTTCAACAGCGCGTTGAAGGCGGCGGCCGAGAGCATGTGGCACTCGTCCAGGATGAACACCTTCTGGCGGCCCTGGGCGGGGCGGAAGCGCAGCGCCTCGCGCAGTTCGCGCACATCATCCACGCCGTTGTTGGAGGCGGCGTCCATCTCGGTCACGTCGGGGTGGCGGTCGGCCAGGATGGCGCGGCATTCGGCACACACCCCGCAAGGGTCGGCCGTCGGGCCGCCCTGGCCATCGACGCCGATGCAGTTCAGCGCGCGGGCAATGATGCGCGCGGTGGTGGTCTTGCCCACGCCGCGCACGCCGGTCAGCAGGAAGGCGTGGTGCACGCGGCCCTGCGCGAAGGCGTTGCGCAGCGTGCGCACCAGCGCGTCCTGGCCGATCAGGTCGTCGAAATGCGTGGGCCGGTATTTGCGCGCCAGCACGCGATAGGGGCCGGCGGGCGCGACGGCGGGCTTTGCCGGTGGTGGCGCGGCGGGCGCCGGCGCTGCGTCCCCGAACAGGCCCGGCCCTTCGGGCGCGGGCGGTTCCGGCAGGCCTTCCTCCGCCGCGGCGTCACCCAGGTCGGAAATGGGGGAGCCGAGGAGGTCGGAGGCCATGCTGTCCCTGGATCGGGGGCGAGAAAGGGTGGAAGGCCGACGAACGACCCGGGCAAGAACCCGTTACGGCTGCTTCCTTCCGGACCTGACCGGGTTGGCGAGGAGCCCGTCCGCCGCCGACCTTCCGAGGGCACCATAGCGCCAATGGGGGGCGTAACCCGCCCGCGCCGCCCGACGAAACCGCCGGCACAAGGAGAACCATCATGGGCCTTTCCCGCCGCTCGATGCTCTGGATCGTCCCCGGCGCCACGCTGGCCGTGCCGCTCGGCGCCCTGCTGCTGTCGGGCCAGGGCCAGGCCGCGCAGGTCAATGCCGAAGGTGGCGTCGCCGTGCGCGGCACCGACGTGGTGGCCTATGCGACCCAGGGCCGGCCGGTGGCGGGGCGCCCGGACTTCGCCCATGCCTGGCGCGGCGCCAACTGGCTGTTCGCCTCCGCCGCGCATCGCGACCTGTTCGCCGCCGACCCGGAACGCTACGCGCCGGCCTATGGCGGCTTCTGCGCCTATGCGGTGAGCGAGGGCTACACCGCCCCGATCGACCCCGCCGCCTGGCGCATCGTCGATGGCCGGCTGTTCCTGAACTATGACCGGTCCGTGCAGCGCCGCTGGGAACGCGACATTCCCGGGCGCGTGGCCCGTGGCGACGCGAACTGGCCGCGCATCGCCGCCCGGTAGCGCGGCGCCGCATGCACCGGACCGTTTCGCCACATGAAGAATGTGGCGAACAATCCGGCCGCGTTTCGGGGCATTCCTTCCGGTACAGGCACGGACCGTGTCGCCCCACCGGAGAAGCCGGAATGCTCGATACCCATGACGCGCCGGCCACCTGGCCGGCCTCGCGGCGACTGGCCGCTGCCCCGGCCGCCGACGACTGGCTGGCGGTGGACGAGGCCGATCTGCGCGACGCCCATGCCGAGGCCTGCGCCCTGTTCGCATCCGCCGCCGACGCGCCGGATGCCAGGCTGCGCCACGCGCGCAGCGTCGTGCTGATCGAACAAATGCTGGCGGTGCGGGCCGTGCTGCGGGCGCGCGGGGTCGCCCCGGCGGCGGCACGCGCCGCCTTCCAGGGCGACCGCGCGCTCGGCTACTTCTTCGGATTGGCCGCGAGCGGCGGCGACCCGACCGCGGCGCCGGCCAGCGACCGCGCGCTGGCGGCCGCGCTGCGCCACGTCCACGGGCTGGTCTTCGGCATGGCCGGGGCGCATCGGATCACCGAAGCGGACCTGATCGAGGTCGGCGCCGCCTTCGGCGACGGGATGCTGGCGGCCGAGGCCGACCTGCACGCCTTCCTGTCCCGTACCGACGGCGCGGCGTTGCCGACGGGGCTGCTGGCCGGCCTGCCCTGGACCGGCTGCGCCAGCGGCGGCGACCCGACCGCGCGGCCGCACTGACGCGGGGCCGGCCGGGCGGCGTGACACTCCGTCACCGACTGCCGCGGTCCCGCCATGGCGCGGCCTTGGGCGCGCCTTGACGCCGGGGTCTTCTTCCCGATGCCGGAAAGGAGACCCCCGATGCGCCGCCTCGCTGCCGCCGTCACCCTGGTTCTCGCGATGTTCGCCGCGACCCCCGCCGATGCCGGGGAGTATCGGCGCCACGGCCCCGGCTGGGGCCACGCGCCGTCCTGGCAGCATCGCGCGCCGCCGCCGCCGCGGCATTGGTACCGCCCGCAGCGCCCGCCGCCACACTGGTACGGCTGGCGGCACGAGCGGCCGCGTCACGACTGGCGCGGTCCCCGCCACGCCTGGGGCCCGCGCGACCGGTGGTGAGCGCGCCGCCGCGGCGGCGCCGTGACGCGCGTGTCCGGCGCCGCCCGCAGGATCCATGTCGTGGCCAGCATCGCCAAGGCCAGCGTGTCTCTGCGCGGGGTGGCCATCTTTCTTCCTTCACCGGTTCGTGCCATCCAGCAGGCCAGCTTGGCGTGACGGGGCGATGTCCGCCGGGCAACCGAATGCAACGGCCGGTCGCTGGCGCACTGGTGGCGCCGCGCGCAGGATGCGCGCCTGGCCTGGGGGAATGGAGGGGACCAGCCTGATGTCCGGGACGCCGCGCCGCGCCCTGCTGCTGGGTGCATTCGCGCTGCCTGCGATCGGACGGTCCGCCCGCGCCTGGAGGCCGGACGGCCCGCTGCGCCTGGTCGTGCCCTTCGCCCCCGGCGGCGGCAACGACGTGGTGCTGCGCGCGCTGGCCGATGCCACCGAGCCCATGCTCGGCCAGGAGATCGTGATCCAGAACAAGGCCGGACGTGCCGGCGTGGGCGCCATCGCGGCGCTGGCCTCGGCGCCGCCCGACGGGCGGGCGCTGGCGCAACTGCCCGCCGCCGCGGTGCGGACCGCCTTGCTCGAACAACTGCCCTTCGAGATCCCGGGCGATACCACGCCGCTGCTGGGCGTGGCCGGCGCGGCCTTCGGCGCCATCGCCAAGGCCGGCCGCTTCCCCGATGGCTGGGCCGGCTTCCTGCGCGAGGCGCGCGAGAAGCCCGGCGTGCTGTCCTATGGCAGCGCCGGGGTGAATTCGAACGGCCACCTGACCCTGGCGCGGCTGCTGCTGCGCGAACGCGTGCAGGCGGTGCATGTGCCGTTTCGTGGCGCGCTGCACGGCGCGCGCGCGCTGGCCGCCGGCGACGTGGACGTGATGGCGGGGCCGGTGCGCATCGGCACGCTGGTCGATGAGGGCGAGGCCGCCTGGCTGCATGTCTGGAGCGCGCAGCGCCTGCCGCGCTGGCCGGAGGCGCCGACGCTGCGCGAACTCGGCTATCGCCTGACCGTGACGGCGCCCTTCGGTATCATCGGCCCGCCGCGCCTGCCCGAGCCGATCGCCCAGGCGCTGCGCGACGCCTTCCGCGCCGGCATGCGCGACGAGGCGTTCCGTGCCGCGCTGGACCGCAACGACATGACCGAGGACTACCGCGACGCCGCGGCCTATGCCGCCTTCCTCGCGGAATCGGCGCGCATGGAGGAAATGCTGATCGGCCGGCTGGGGCTGCAGCCGTGACACAGCGCGCCGCCGCGCATTGGGTTCTGGCGCAGGGCACGGCCTGGCTGTTCGGGGGCAGCGGCCAATACGGCGGCGCTCGCGCTCAATAGGCGGCTCGGCATGGCGGAGGCTAGGCTTCCCGCGCAACCGGAGGAACACGGCATGGCGAAGAGCGACGAGTGGGAGAAGGGCGACGCTGTGCGGCGCGGCCTGATGGGCGCCGCGACGGTCGAGCGCATGGCCCAGGGCGTCTATGACGACCCCATCATGGAAGCCTTCGGCGACTATGCGCGCGAGGCGGTCTTCGCGAAGCTCTGGGCGCGCCCGGGGCTCGATGCCAAGACGCGCACGCTGATCTGCGTGATCTCCGACACCGCGACGCATGCCTGGCCGGAGCTTGCCATCCACCTTCGCATGGCGCGGCGCGCCGGCTGGTCGGAACAGGAATTGTCGGAGGCGCTGCTGCACCTGTCCGGCTATATCGGCCTGCCCTCGGTGCGCGAGGGGCTGATCGTGGCGCGCGCCGTCTTCGCCGAGATGCGCGCGGAGCCTGAGGGCGGCCTGGGCGCCTAGCGCGGCGGGGTTTGCGGCGAATCAAGGATGTCATGCGCCGCGGCGGTACAAGAACGGAGCATCGGTGCCGCGCCGGCCATCCCCGCTCGTCGTGGCCTTCCGCCCGCAGCCCGAGCCCACCGCCATCGCGGCGCTGCCCGCGCCGCTGCCGCCCGACCCGGCGCGCGCGGCCGCCTTCGAGACGTTGCGCGCGGTGGTGAACGCGGTCGGCGAGATGCCGCCGGCGGTCGTCGAGCGCCTGCAGGTGGTCGAGCGCATCTTCACCGGCCCCGCGGAACCCGCCGAGGACGCCAAGGTGGGCCGCCAGCGTGCGCCACGGCGCGGCAGCGCCGCCTGACCCGTCCCGCCGGTCTGGTCGATGGCCCGGCATGGCCGTAGGCTTCCCTGCGGGAAGGGAAGCGGGACATGGATTGGCAGGGTGGCGGCTGGGAGCTCGAGATCCTGGTCACGGGGTATCCGGGCAAGGCGGTGCTGCATGGCGGACTGGGCTGGAGCACGGTGGTGCTGCTGCGCGGCCATGGCCGCATCGTGGTGCTGGACGGCGGCGGCTACGGGCTGCGCCGCCCGCTGCTGGAGCACCTGAAGCAGCGCGGCATCGCGCCCGGCGACGTCACCGACCTGCTGCTGAGCCATTCCCACCACGACCACGCGGTGAACTGGCCGATGTTCCGCCAGGCGCGCATCTGGATCGGACGCGTCGAACTCGCCTGGGCGCTGGGTGTCGCCTGGGGCGAGACCGCCGTGCCGGAACACGCGATCGAGGCGCTGTCCCGCTGGCCGACGCTGCGCCTGATGGATGACGGGGAGGAGGTGCTGCCGGGCATCGTCGCGCGCCTCGCGCCCGGCCACACGCCGGGCCACCTGATCTTCGTCCTGGCCGGCGACGGGCAGGATTGCGTGCTGCTGCAGGACGCCGTGAAGAACCGCGTGGAACTGACCACGCGGCGCACCGACATGACCTATGACCCCGCCGTCAGCCGCGCGACCATCGACATGGTCTGGGAGATCTGCCGCGGCCGCCCCGGCTGCCTGCTGATCCCGGGCCACGACCTGCCGATGGTGGTCGAGAACGGCGTGCCGCGACCGCTCGGCCGCCAGCAGGCCGGCATCCGCGCCTGGTTCGGCGGGAGCCTGGACGACATGACGCGCTTCGACCTGGCCCCGCCCGACGAAAGGACCGACCGATGACGACCGTGCCCACGCTGACCATCGCGCCACTGCAGGGTTCGGTCAGCGCGGCCGAATGGCAGGCGCGCGTCGATCTCGCGGCCTGCTACCGGCTGTGCGAGCGCTACGGCATGTCGGACATGATCTACACCCACATCACGGCGCGCGTGCCTGATGCGCCGGGGCAGTTCCTGATCAACCCGAACGGGCTGCTGTTCAGCGAGATGACCGCCTCCGCCCTGTTGAAGGTGAACGAGGATGGCGAGGTGCTGTACCGCCCGGACCTGCCCTATGGCCTGCATCCGGCCGGCTTCACCATCCATTCCGCGATCTACCGGGCGCGGCCGGATGCGGCGGCGGCGATGCATACCCACACCATCGCCGGCATGGCGGTCAGCGCGCTGAAATGCGGGCTGCTGCCGCTGACCCAGACCGCCACGCGCTTCTACGGCCGCACCGCCTATCACGATTTCCGCGGACCGGAGCGCGATCCGTCCGAGCGTGACCTGCTGGCGCAGTCGCTGGGGTCGCTGAACTATTGCATCCTGCGCAACCACGGCCTGCTGACGGTGGGCGAGAGCGTGGCCGAGGCCTTCATCGCGATGTGGGGCCTGGAGCGCGCCTGTCAGGCGCAGCTCGCCGCCATGGCCTGCAACACCGAACTGGAAATGCCCAGCGAGGAGGTGGTGGCGAAATCCTGCTCCATGTACGCGCCGGGCAATTCGCGCCGCTACGGCCCGCTGGAATGGCAGGGGCTGCTGCGCATGCTCGACCGCACCGATCCCGGCTTTCGCGACTGATGCCGGCAGCCGAATTCCTCGCCCGACGGCATCGGCGCCGCCATCCGGCGTCTTGCCTTTCGCCGGACGTCCGGCGGGCCGCAGTCGCGGCCTCGCGCCGCTCATAGCAGGAGAGAACGACAGCATGGCCGCCTCCAACATCGAACGGCGCAACCGCATCAAGCCGAATTTCCCCAAGCTGATCGAGATGACGGAGAAATACGTCTACGGCGATGTCTGGGAACGCCCGCAGCTGTCCAAGCGCGACCGTTCGCTGGTGACCATCGCGGCGCTGACGGCGCTGGGGTGGACCGACCAGCTGGATGGGCACATCTCCCGCGGCATCGCGAACGGGCTGACGCGCGAGGAGGTGACGGAGGCGATCACCCACCTCGCGATGTATTCCGGCTGGCCATCCGCCATGACGGCGGCGCATGTCGCGACCGACGTCTTCGACGCTCAGGACAAGGGCTGACGCCATGAAGGTGGGATTCATCGGCCTCGGCACCATGGGCGCCTTCATCGCGGCCAACCTGCAGAAGGCCGGCTACGCGCTGGTGATCCACGACGTGCGGCGCGAGGCGGGGGCGAACCGGCTCGCGGCCGGCGCAACCTGGGCCGAGACACCGCGCGCGGTGGCCGAGCAATCCGACGTGGTCTTCACCTCGCTGCCGGGGCCGGCGGAGGTCGAGCCGGTGATGTTCGGCGCGGACGGCATCCTGGCCGGCGTCAGGCCCGGCACCGCGGTCTTCGACCTCTCCACCAATTCGCAGGCGCTGGTGCGCCGCTTTGCCGAGGCCCTCGAAGCCAAGGGCGCCTTCGGCTTCGATGCCCCGGTCAGCGGCGGGCCGAAGGGGGCCGAGAGCGGCAAGCTCGCCATCTGGGTCGGCGGCGATCGCGCGGCCTATGACCGATTCAAGCCGGTGCTCGACGCCTTCGGCGACCAGGCGCGCTACATCGGGCCGATCGGGTCCGCCACGGTCGCGAAGCTGGTCCACAACATGGCCGGCTACGCCATCCAGACCGTGATGGCGGAGGTCTTCTCGATGGGCGTGAAGGCCGGCATGGATCCGCTGGAATTGTGGGAATCCGTGCGCCAGGGCGCGCTGGGGCGCAAGCGCACCTTCGACCGCCTGGGCGACCAGTTCCTGGTCGAGACCTACGACCCGCCATCCTTCACGCTGAAGCTGGCGCACAAGGATGTCTCGCTGGCGGTCGGGCTGGGGCGTGAACTCGGCGTGCCGATGCGCCTGTGCAACCTGGTGCTGGAAGACATGAACGAGGCGCTGAACCACCCGGGCTGGGACTCGCTCGACAGCCGCGTGCCGATGAAGATGCAGCTCGACCGCGCAGGTGTCGCGATCAAGTGCGACCCGGCGGCGGTGCAGGCGGTGCTCGACGCCGACGGCACATGAGCTGGCCGACGCGGGAGGGCGTCTTTGCGCTGGGCGACATGCCGCTGCATCGCGGCGGCGTGCTGCCGGACGCGCGCATTGTCTGGAAGGCCCATGGCACGCTCGCACCCGCGCGCGACAATGTCGTGCTGTATCCCACCAGCTACGGCGCGCAGCACCCCGACCTCGAATGGCTGATCGGGCCGGACGGCGTGCTCGACCCGACGCGCTGGTTCATCGTCATCCCGAACATGTTCGGCAACGGGCTGTCCTCCTCGCCGAGCAACACCGCGCCCTGGCCGGCGGTGGTGACGGCGCATGACAATGTCCGCGCGCAGCGGCGCCTGCTGGCGGAGGTGTTCGGCATCGACCGCCTGCACGCCGTCTATGGCTGGTCGATGGGCGCGCAGCAGGCCTACCACTGGGCGGCGGCCTTCCCCGACGCTGTGCAGCGCATCGTGGTGAATTGCGGCAGCGCGCGCACCAGCACGCATAACCGCGTCTTCCTGGCGGGCATGATGGCGGTGCTGGAAGCCGCGCCGGAATATGACGGCACGGCGTTGTTCTCCGCACAGCCGCGCGCGGCGCTGCGGGCCTTCGGGCGGCTCTATGCCGGCTGGGCGCTGAGCCAGGATTTCTACCGCGCCGGGCTGCACCTGAGCGCGCTGAAGGCGCCCGACCTCGAAACCTTCTACCGCACCGACTGGGAAGACCGCTTCGGCCGCCGCGCCGCCGCCGACCTGCTGGCGCAGCTGCGCACCTGGGATGCCGGCGACATCGCCGATGGCGGCGACCTGCCCGCGGCCCTGCGCGCCATCACCGCGCGCGTCCTGCTGATGCCCTCGGAGACCGACCTGTATTTCCGCGTGGCCGACAACGCGGCCGAACTTCCGCATTTGGCGGACGGTCGGCTGGCACCCATCCCGTCGATCTGGGGCCACCGCGCCGGCAACCCGGTCGCGAACCCGGCCGACGCCGCCTTCATTCGCCGCGAAGTGCGCGACCTGCTCGGCGCTTAACCGCCGCGCAAGACTGCTCCGGTAGGGTCTCCGCTGGACCCCGGGCCGGACAGGATGTTGGCGCCAGACCTCACCGCCCTGCGTTGCCTGTTCCTCGTCGCCATGCACCACGGTCTGCACCTGGCGCCCGAGGACCTGCCCGACGCGCAGGGGCAGGACATGCTGCCTGCGATGCTCGGCGCGATGCGGCGCGCGGGGCTGAAGGCGCGCGCCGTCACCGGCTGTGGCTGGGACAAGGCGGCGCGGCTGGGCACCGCCTATCCGGCGCTGGCCACGCGGCGCGATGGGTCGTGGCTGATCCTGGTGCATGTCATGCCGGGCCCCGACGGCGCGCCGATGGCCGCGGTGCTCGACCCGCTCCGCGAGGCCGCCGGCGTGCAACTGGTGCCGCGTGTGGATTTCCTGGCCGACTGGTCCGGCACGCTGGTGCTGTGCCGACGCGCTGCGCCGCTGACCGAGGAAGACCACCCCTTCGGCCTGTCCTGGTTCGTGGCGGAGATCACCCAGCACCGCCCCTTCTTCGCCGGCGTCGCGGTGGCGGCCATCCTGTCGAACCTGATCGGCTTCGCCATCCCGCTGCTGTTCCAGGTGCTGATCGACAAGGTGGTGCCGCACCAGGCCTGGCAGACCCTGACCATGCTGGTGCTGGTCTTCGTGCTGCTGGCCACCTTCGATGGCTTCTTCCTGTATGCGCGGCAGCGGCTGATGCTGCTGGCGTCGAACAAGGTGGATGCGCGGCTGGGGTCGCGCAGCTTCGCGCATCTGCTGTCGCTGCCGCTGTCCTTCTTCGAGACACACGCCGCCGGCGTGCTGGTGCGGCACATGCAGCAGACCGAGAAACTGCGGCACTTCCTGACGGGGCGACTGTTCCAGACCCTGCTGGATGCCGCGCTGCTGCCGGTGCTGGTGGTCCTGCTGGTGCTGTATTCCGGCGTGCTGACGGTGGTGGTGCTGGGTTTCTCGGCGGCGATCGCGGCGGTGATCGGCGCCATGGTGCCGGCCTTCCGGCGGCGGCTGAACGGGCTTTACGCGGCGGAGGGCGCGCGCCAGGCGCATCTGGTCGAAACCCTGCACAACATGCGCGCGGTGAAGTCGCTGGTGCTGGAACCGGTGCGCCAGCGCGCCTGGGACGATCAGGTGGCGACGGCGGTGCGCGCCCACGCGGATGTCGGCCGGATATCCGCGCTTGGTGCCGTCAGCACCTCCGTGCTGGAACGGCTGATGCAGATCGCGGTGCTGGGGCTGGGGGCGACGCTGGTCTTCGAGGGGTCGCTGACCATCGGCGCGCTGGTCGCCTTCACCATGCTTTCGGGCCGCGTGACGGGTCCGCTGGTGCAGATCGTGACACTGATCAACGAGGCGCAGGAGGCCGCGCTGTCCGTGCGCATGCTGGGCACCGTGATGAACGCGAAGCCCGAACGCCGCGCGCGCGAACGCCTGTCGCGCCCGCCGATCGGCGGTGCGCTGCGCTTCCAGGACGTGACGTTCCGCTACCCCGGCGCGGCGATGCCGGCGCTCGACCGTGTCTCCTTCAACGTCGAGGAAGGCCAGGTGATCGGCGTGGTCGGGCGCTCGGGCTCGGGCAAGACCACCCTCACGCGGCTGATCCAGGGCATCCATGCCCCGCAGGATGGCCTGATCCGCTTCGACGACGCCGACCTGCGCACCATCGACCTCGAACACCTGCGCCGGCATGTCGGCGTGGTGCTGCAGGAGAACCTGCTGTTCCGCGGCACGCTGCGCGACAACATCGCTGCCGCGCATCCCGGCGCGCCCCTGCCCGAGGTGCTGGAAGCCGCCCGCCTGGCCGGTGCGCTGGAATTCATCGAGCGCCTGCCGCATGCGCTCGACACCCTGGTGGAGGAAGGCGCGTCGAACTTCTCCGGCGGCCAGCGCCAGCGCATCGCCATCGCCCGCGCGCTGCTGACGCGCCCGCCGCTGCTGATCCTCGACGAAGCCACCAGCGCGCTCGACCCCGACAGCGAGGCGATCATCCAGGCGAACCTGGCCGACATCGCGCGCGGCCGCACCATGATCGTGGTGTCGCACCGGCTGTCATCCCTGGTGAGGGCGGATGCCATCCTAGTGCTCGAACAGGGCCAGGTGGCGGATTTCGCGCCGCATGACGTGCTGCTGGGCCGCTGCGACACCTACCGCCATCTGTGGCACCAGCAGACGCAGCACATGCGATGACCGCGCCGCGCACCCTGCCGCGCCGCCGCCGCCGCCCGCCCGGGCCGGCGCCCGAGGCCGTGCCCTTCCAGGACCCGCTGGAGGCGGTGATCGCCGAACCCCCGCCGCGGCTGCTGCGCGGCCTGCATTGGCTGGTGGCGGCCCTGTTCTGCGCCCTGGTCGGCCTGGCCGCGGTGGCGCAGGTCGATGTGGTGGTGACCGGCGCCGGGCGGCTCGCGCCCGATGCCCCGCCGATCGTCCTGCAACCCATGGAACGCGCGGTGATCCGCGAGATCCGCGTGCGCCCGGGCGATGTGGTGCGCCGCGGCGATGTGCTGGCCTTGCTCGACCCGTCCTTTGCCGAGGCCGACCGCGCCGCGCTGGCCGCGCAGCGCCAGGGGCTGGTGGCCACGCTGGCGCGTCTCGATGCCGAGCGGGACGGCCTGCCCGCGCCCGAGGCGCCCGACCGTGACGCGCGCCTCCAGGCCGGGCTGCACGCGCAGCGCGCCGCCTTCGTCGCCACCCGCCTGCGTGCCCTCGATGAAGACATGCAGGGGAGCCGGACCGCCATCCGCGCCCTGGAGGACGCCGACGCCGCCGCCGCCGAGCAGGTGGCGATCGCCCGCGACATCGAGGCCCTGCGCGCCCGCCTGCTGGAGGGCCAGATCGGATCGCGCCTGGCGTTGCTCGACGCCCGCGCGCGGCGCATCGCCGCCGAGCAGCAGCGCGAGCAGGACCGCTCGCGCCTGGACACGCTGCGCCACGCGCTCGCGCAGAAGCAGGCGGAACGCCAGGGCTTCCTGGACGACTGGCGCCGCCAGGTCCTGGAGGACGTGGCCCGCCTGCGCGCCGAACTCGCCCCCGTCGAGGAAGCGCTCGGCAAGGCCACGCGACTGGCGGACCTCACCACCATCGTCGCACCCGCCGACGGCACGGTGCTGGACGTCGCGCGCCGTTCGGCGGGCTCCATCCTGCGCGAGGCCGAACCCCTGGTCACGCTGGTGCCCGCCGGTGCACCGCTGATCGCCGAGGTGGCGCTGCGCTCCGCCGATGTGGGCCATGCGCGGCCCGGCGATGCCGCGGTGGTCAAGGTCGATGCCTTCCCCTTCCAGCGCCACGGCGCGCTGGCCGGCCGGCTGCGCGCCATCGCGCAGGATTCGCGCGGCGAGGACGGCGCGCCGACGGCGCCGGGCGTCGCGGTGCACCGCGCGCTGGTGGTGCTGGATGCGCCGGTGCTGGCCGGCGGGGTGCCGATGCCCGGCATGACGGTGACCGCCGAGATCCATGTCGGCACCCGCAGCCTGTTGTCCACGCTCCTGCAGCCGCTGATCCGCGGCGCGCGCGAAAGCCTGCGGGAGCCCTGATCCGCGTTAACGGTTGCGCAAGCGCTTCCGCCGCATCCTGCGCCAGCACCGTGCCGACAGGACGTCCAAGCCGGTGCCCGATGTCGCCAGCCACCTGTTCGGCCGGCGCCTTTGTCCAGCACGGACAAGAACCGGCTTGGAGCACGCGATGACCGTCATTTCCGCCCTGAACACCACCCAGATCCAGGGCCTGACCACCACGACCATCGCCGGGCTCACCACCACGCAGATCCGCAGCCTGGCCACGACGCAGCTGGCCGCGCTGACCACCACCCAGGTGGGCGTGCTGAGCACCACGCAGATCACGGCGCTGACCACGACGCAGGTCGGCGCGCTCGAGACCACCGACCTCGCGGTGCTCAGCACCACCCAGCTGCGCGGGCTCGGCGCAACGCAGATCGCCGCACTGACCACCACCCAGGTGGGCGCACTGACCACCACGCAGATCGGCGGGCTCAGCGGCTCGCAGGTGGCGGGCTTCCAGACCTCCGACATCGCCGCGCTGACCACCACGCAGGTCGGCGCGCTGACCAGCACCCAGGCGGCGGCGCTGACCACCACGCAGGTCCGTGCGCTCGAGACGACCGATGTCGCCGTGCTCAGCACCACGCAGGTGCGCGCGCTGTCCTCGGCGCAGGTGGCGTCGCTGACCACCACGCAGGTCGGTGCGCTGACCACCACGCAGGTCGGCGCGCTGACCACGACCCAGGTGGCGGGCCTGTCCTCCACCCAGGTCTCGGCGCTGACCACGACGCAGCTCGGCGCCTTGACCTCGACGCAGGTGGGGGTGCTGGCGCCGGCGCAGCTGCGCGCGCTCGACACCACCGACATTGCGGCGCTGACCACCACGCAGGTGGGCGGCCTGCGGTCCAGCCAGATCACCGCGCTGACCACCACGCAGGTCGCGGCGCTCGAAACCACGGATGTCGCGGTGTTGACCACCACGCAGGTGGTTGGCTTGTCCACCTCCCAGGTGGCGGCGCTGACCACGACGCAGGTGGGCGCGCTGACCACGACGCAGGTGGCGGGCCTGGCGGTGCGCCAGGTCTCCGCGCTCGAGACCGCGGATCTGGCCGCGCTGACCACGACGCAGGTGGGTGCGCTGTCCTCCACCCAGCTCGGCGCGCTGGGCACCACCCAGGTCCGGGCGCTGGAGACCACCGACCTCGCGGTGCTGACCACGACGCAGCTGCGGGGTCTCGGCGCCAGCCAGCTCGGTGCGCTCACCACGACGCAGGTCGGCGCATTGACCACCACGCAGGTGGGCGGGCTGACCACGACACAGATCGCCGGGCTGTCGTCGACCCAGGTTTCGGCGCTGACCACGACGCAGCTGGGCGCGCTCGGCTCCACCCAGGTCGCCGGGCTGTCCACGGTGCAGCTGCGCGGCTTCGACACCACCGACATCGGCGCGCTGACCACGACCCAGGTGGGCGGGCTGAGCGCGCAGCAGCTCGGGTCCTTGACCACCACGCAGGTGGGCGGGCTGGAAACGACCGACATCGCGGTGCTGACCACGACGCAGATCCGCGGCCTTGGCGCCAGCCTGGTGGGCGCCTTGAACACGACGCAGGTCGGCGCGCTGACCACGACCCAGGTCGCTGCCCTGACGGTCAGCCAGGTGGCCGGCTTCGAGACCACCGACATCGCGGCGCTGACCACGACGCAGGTGGCCGCGCTGACCAGCACCCAAGCCGGCGGCCTGACCACCGCGCAGGTCCGCGCATTGGAGACCACCGACCTCGCCGTCCTGACCACCACGCAGCTGCGCGGCCTGACGGCGGCGCAGCTGGGCGCGCTGACCACGACCCAGATCGGCGGGCTCACCACCACGCAGGTCGGCGCGCTGGCCACGACGCAGGTCGGCGGGCTGTCCTCGACCCAGGTGGTCGCGCTGACGACCACGCAGCTGGGCGCGCTGACCTCCACCCAGATGGGCGGACTGACCACCGCGCAACTGGCCGGGTTCGACACCACCGACATCGGCGCGCTGACCACCACGCAGGTGGGCGGGCTGCGCAGTTCGCAGATCGCCGGCCTTGCCACCACGCAGGTCGCGGCGTTCGAGACGACCGACCTGGCCGCGCTGACGACGACGCAGCTGCTGGGCCTGACCGCGGCGCAGGTCGCCGGGCTGACCACCACGCAGGTGGCGGCGCTGACCACCACGCAGGTGGGCGCGCTGACCAGCGTGCAGGTCGCCGCCATCCAGAGCACCGACCTGGCGGCCCTGACCACCACGCAGGTGGGCGCGCTGACCAGCACGCAGGTCGGCGTGCTGGGCACGTCGCAGCTGCGCGGGCTCGAGACGACAGACCTGGCGGTACTCACCACCACGCAGGTGCGCGGGCTGCGCGCCACGCAGCTGGGGTCCCTGACCACGACGCAGATCGGCGCCGTCACCACCACGCAGATCGATGCGCTGACCACGACGCAGATCACCGGCCTGAGCTCGACCCAGGTCGGGTCCCTGACCACGACGCAGCTCGGCGCTCTGACCTCGACCCAGGTCGGAGCGCTGTCCACCGCGCAGCTGCGCGGCCTCGACACCACGGATATCGGCGCGCTGACCACCACGCAGATGGGCGGGCTGACCTCCAGCCAGGTCGGGTCGCTGAGCACGACCCAGCTCGGCGGGCTCGAGACCACCGACCTCGCGGTGCTGAGCACGACGCAGGTGCGCGGCCTCGGCTCCTCGCAGGTTGGGTCGCTGAGCACGACGCAGCTTGGCGCCCTGACCACCACGCAGGTCGGTGCCCTGACGCCCACGCAGGTCGCCGGGCTGACGACGACGCAGGTCGGCGCGCTGACCACGACGCAGCTCGGCGCGGTCGGCACCACCGCGCTGCGCGGCCTGCTGCCGACGCAGATCGGCGCGCTGACGACCACGCAGGTGGCTGCGCTGACGACCACGCAGGTGGGTGCGCTGACCGCGACGCAGGTGGCCGGGCTGGAATCCACCGACGTCGCGGCGCTGACCACGACCCAGGTGGGCGTGCTGTCCACCACCCAGGTGGCGGCGCTGAACACCACCCAGGTGCGCGGCTTCGAGACCACCGACCTGGTCGTGCTGACCACGACGCAGTTGCGCGCGCTGGGGGCGACGCAGATCGGCGCACTGACCACCACGCAGGCCGCGGCGCTGACCACCACCCAGGTCGGGGCGCTCAGCAACACGCAGCTTGGAGGGTTGTCCTCGACCCAGGTCTCGGCGCTGACCACGACGCAGCTGGGCGCGCTGGCATCGACCCAGGTCGGCGCGCTGACCACGGCGCAGCTGCGCGGCCTGGACACCACCGACATCGCCGCACTGACCACCACCCAGGTGGCCGGCCTCGCGAGCAGCCAGCTGGCCGGGCTGACCACCACGCAGCTGGTGGCATTCGAGACGACCGACCTCGCCACCCTCGGCACCACGCAGCTGCGCGGGCTGTCCACCACGCAGGTGGTGGCGCTGAACACCACGCAGGTGGACGCGCTGACCACCACGCAGCTGGTCGGCTTGACCTCGGCGCAGGTGGCAGCGCTCAGCACCACGCAGATCGGCGTGCTGACCACCACGCAGGTGGGCGGTCTGGGCACCACGCAGGTGCGCGGCCTCACCACCACGCAGCTGGCCGCCCTCAGCACCACGCAGATTGGCGCATTGACGACCACGCAGATCGGCGCGGTGTCGGTGGCGCAGTTGCCGGGGATCGAGACCACCGACCTCGCGGCCTTCAGCACCACGCAGATCGGCGCGCTCAGCCGCACGCAGCTGGGTGCGCTGGCCACGGCGCAGGTGCGGGCACTGGAGACCACCGACCTCGCGGTGCTGACCACCACGCAGGTCGGCGGGCTGGTGGCGTCGCAGGTGGGGGCGCTGACCACGACGCAGGTCGGTGCGCTGACCACCACGCAGCTGGCTGCGCTGACCACCACGCAGGTCGGCGCGCTGACCACCACGCAGGTCGGCGTGCTGACCACGACGCAGGTGGGCGCGCTGGGCACCACGCAGGTTCGCTGGCTGTCCTCGGCGCAGCTGGCCGCCTTGACCACGACGCAGGTGGGCGCGCTGACCACGACGCAGATCGGCGCGCTCGGCGTCACGCAGGTGCGCGGCATCGAGACGACCGATGTCGCGGTGCTCAACACCACGCAGGTCGGCGCGCTGAGCTCGACCCAGATCAACGCGCTGACCGGACCGCAGGTGGCGGCGCTGAGTTCCACCGGCATCGCCGTGCTGACCACGACGCAGCAGGTCGGGCTGACCTCCAGCCAGCTCGGTGCGCTGACCACCACGCAGGTGGCCGCGCTCAGCACCACCGGCGTGGTGGCGCTGACCACGACGCAGGTGGCGGGCCTGACCACGACGCAGATCGCCGCGTTCAGCACGACACAGGTCGGTGCGCTGGAAACCAGCGACATCGCCGCGCTGACCGATGTGCAGGTGGCCGGCTTCACCACCACGCAGATCGACGTGATGACCACGTCGCAGGTGAACGCCCTGTTCGCCTGACGCCACCGATGGAGACTCAGGCATGGCCAGAATGGGCATCGCCGAACTGGTGGGCAGCGCACAGGCGCTGGCCGCCGCGGGCCAGGCGGCCCTGGCCGCGGAGTTGTACCGCGACTGGGTCGCGCTGAATCCCGACGACCCGCTGCTGCATGCGGCGGAGTTCAACCGCGGCGTGCTGCTGGCCGCGCTCGGGGATACGCATGGCGCGGTCGAGGCCTTCTCGGCCGCGATCCGGCGCCGGCCGGACTTCCTGCCGCCCTACATCAACCTGGGTGCGGCCTATGAACGGCTTGGCGCCGGGGCGCAGGCCTTCGGGCATTGGTCGCATGTCTCGGCCAGCCTGTCGGCGCTGACCGGCGACAGCGTGGCCTGGAAGGCGACGGCGCTGAAGCAGATGGCGCAGATGCTGGAGGGTGCGCGCCGCCTGTCGGAAGCCGAGGACACGCTGCGCCAGGTGGCGGAGCTCACGCCCGCGCAGCGCGACGTGGTGCAGCACTGGATCAGCCTGCGCCAGCGCCAATGCCAATGGCCGCTGCTGCAGCCCCTGGCCGGGCATGACCGCGCCGCGCTGCTGCGCCGCATCGCGCCGCTGTCCATGGCCTGCCATGCCGACGACCCGATGATGCAACTGGCGGTCGCGCACGCGCATGTTGCGAAGGATCACGGCGCGCCGGACCGCTTCCGCACCACCGCGGACTTCGCCGGCCGCATCGGGCAGGTCCCGGCGCGGCGCCTGCGCGTGGGCTACCTGTCGTCGGACCTGCGTGAACACGCGATCGGGTCGTTGATGGCCGGGATGTTCGCCCATCACGACCGCGGGGCTGTCGAGGTCTTCGCCTATTACTGCGGCGTCCCGCAGGAGGATGCGACCAAGGCGCGCATCCGCGATTCGGTCGAACACTGGCGCGACATCGGCGCCCTGGACGACGATGCGGCCGAGGCGCTGATGCTGGCCGACGGCATCGACATCCTGGTCGACGTGAACGGCCACACCCGCTGCGCGCGCACGCGGCTGCTGGCGCGCCGCCCGGCACCGGTCATCGTCAACTGGCTCGGCTATCCGGGCAGCATGGGCAGCCCGTTCCACCACTACATCATCGCCGACCCCACCATCATCCCGCCGGACCACGAGCACTTCTATTCCGAGCGCGTCCTGCGCCTGGCCTGCTACCAGCCCAATGACCGCCAGCGCCCGACCGGCGATGACCGCGCCCCGACCCGCGCCGAACAGGGCCTGCCGGAGGACGCGATGGTCTTCTGCTCCTTCAACGGCACGCAGAAGATCACGCCCTTCGTCTTCGCCCGCTGGATGGCCATCCTGCATGGCGTGCCCGGCAGCGTGCTGTGGCTGCTCAAATCCTGCGACGAGGTCGAGGCGCGTCTGCGCGCGCAGGCGGTCGCAGCGGGCATTGCGCCCGAACGCATCGTTTTCGCGCCGATCGCGCCGAACCGTGCGCATCTCGCGCGCTACGCCCTGGCCGACCTGTTCCTGGATACGCTGCCCTACGGCGCGCACACCACGGCGTCGGATGCGCTCTGGATGGGCGTTCCCGTGCTGACCGTGCCGGGCCGGTCCTTCGCCGCGCGGGTCTGCGCGTCGCTCGTGCAGGCGGCCGGGCTGCCGGACTTCGTGTGCGCCGGCGCCGAGGACTACGTCGCGCGCGCCATTGCCTTCGGGCGCGACCGCGCATCGCTGGCGCCGTTCCGCGCGCGGCTCATCGAAACCCGCGACACCGCCCTGCTGTTCGACACGCCGCGCCTGGTGCGCGACCTGGAGGCGCTGTTCCACGGCATTTGGGACGACTTCGCGCAGGGCCGCCTGCGACAGCCGGACCTGACCAACCTCGACACCTATCTCGATCTGGGCGCGACCATGGACCACGGTGCCGCCGAAGCCAGTTTCGACCCGACGCTCGACGCCCGCTGGCGCGCCGCGGTCGCGCGGCGCCACGCCTATGCCGCGCTGCCGCCGGATCCGCGCTACCACCCGGCGGCCGGCTGACGCCATGGCCCCGCTCGACGCCGTCGCGCCTGCCGGGCTGCCGCTGGAAGCCCTGTTGCCGCGGATCGAAGGCGCCGGCCCTGCCGCCGCCACCGCCGCGTACAAGGCTTGGCTCGCCGCCAATCCGGCCTCGCCGCAGCGCTTCGCGGCCTGGTTCAACCTGGGCGTCGTGCTGGCGCAATCCGGCGACCGCGCCGCGGCAATGATCGCCTATCGCCAGGCATTGTCGCTCAAGCCCGACCTGCACCAGGCGCAGGTGAACCTGGGCCTGGCGCTCGAGGCGGAAGGCCGCGCCGACGAGGCGCTGGCGCTCTGGGCCGGCGCGCTGCAGCCCGATGATGCGCGGCTGCCGCTGCTCAACCACCAGGGCCGTCTGCTGGAATCGCGCAAGGACTACGCCGGCGCCGAAGCCGCGCTGCACCGCAGCCTGCTGATCGACCCGCAGCAGCCCGACGTGGTGCAGCACTGGTCGCATTTGCGCCAGAAGGGCTGCATGTGGCCGCTGGATGGCGGCGGCATCCCGGGCCTCACGCCCGATGCGCTGGCGCTGTCGGGCGGCCCGCTCGGGGCGCTCGCGCTGACCGACGACCCCGCGCTGCAACGCCGCATCGCCGAGGCCTGGATCGCCCGCAAGGTGCCCGCCGCGCCCGAACGCCTGGCCCCCGTGCAGGGCTACCGCCACGACCGCATCCGCGTCGGCTACCTGTCGTCGGATTTCTGCCGGCACGCGATGGGTTTCCTGATCGCCGGCCTGCTCGAACGCCACGACCGGTCGCGCTTCGAGGTCTTCGGCTACTGCTCGACCGACGAGGACGACAGCGACCTGCGCCGGCGCATCGTCGCCGCGCTGGACCACCACGTCCCGATCGGCCACCTGTCCGAGGAAGCCGCGGCGCGCCGCATCCGCGCCGACGAGATCGACATCCTGGTGGACCTCAATGGCCTGACGCGCGGCGCGCGCCTGGGCGCGCTGCGCTGGAAGCCGGCGCCCGTGCAGGCGACCTACCTCGGCTATGTCGGGCCGGTGCCGCTGCCGGAACTCGACTGGATGATCTGCGATTCCGTCGTCGTCCCGCCCGACCAGGCCGGCCACTACGCCCCGCGACCGCTGCCTCTCGCAGGCCTCTACCAGGCCAACGACGACAACGCCCCCGCCCCCGCCCCCGCCACGCGCGCCGAGGAGGGCCTGCCGCACGACGCCTTCGTGCTCGCCTGCTTCAACAACTTCTACAAGATCACGCCGGAGGTCTTCGCCGCCTGGATGCGCATCCTGCATGGCCTACCGGACGCGCTGCTGTGGCTGACCGAAGACAACGCCACCGGCATCGCCAACCTGCGGCGGGCAGCGGAGGCCGCCGGCATCGCGCCGCGGCGGATCATCTTCGCGTCGCGCTGCGACCCCACGCGCTACCTGGCGCGGCTTGGCCTGGCGGATGTGTTCCTCGACACCTTTCCCTACAATGCCGGCACCGTGGCGTCGGATGCGCTGCGCATGGGGCTGCCGATCGTCACGCTCGCCGGGCGGTCCTTCGCGTCGCGCATGGCCGCCAGCCTGCTGACCACGGCGGGCCTGACCGAGGGCATCGCGACCAGCATCGACGACTACGTGGCGGCCGCGCTGCGCTACGGGCGCGACCCGGCCGCGCTGGCCGCCGCGCGTGCCCCACTGGCCGATGGCGCCTGGCTGCGCAGCGGCGCGAACCCCGCGGCGTTCACACACCGCATGGAGGCTGCGCTCACGGCGATCAGGCTCGGCTGAGCTCCGCCGGGTGGAGGTGGCGCACCGGAAGCCCCACCGCCTCGGCCACCAGCGTGCGGTGGCACTGGGCCGGATCGGCCTCCAGGCACAACAGGCACACGCGCTGCCGCCGCGCGAGGTCCGCCAGGTTGGCCAGCGCCGCCTGCGGCTCCGCCCCCGCCATGTGCGCGGCGAAGATGCGCCGCATCACCGCCGGCCTGCCCGCGCGCACGGCAGCGCGGCCCTCGGCCGGCGTGCCCAATGCGCGCAGATGCAGGTAGCCGATCCCCGCGCCTTCCAGCGCCGCGGACAGCGCACCCTTCGCGAAGCCCGGCCGCCGGCTGTTGGCCAGGGCGCGCACATCCACCAGCGTCTCGACCTGCGCTGCACGCAGCGTCGCGATCAGGGCATCGGGCGTCGCGCCCTCATAGCCGATCGTGCAGACCGGCCCGGCCATGCTACCGCGTCACCGCCCCATGCGCGGCCAGGCACGCGACATCCAGCATCTGGTTCACCCCCGCCTGCATCGGCACGATCTGCGCCGAATGCATGAGGCCCGTCAGCAGCGGCCCGATCACCGTGGCACTGGTCAGCTTGGGCACCGACTTGGTCAGGATGTGCGCCGCATGCATACCCGGCATGACCAGCACATTCGCCGGGCCGGTCAGCCGGCAGAACGGATACAGCGAGGCGCGCAGCCCGGGGTCGAGCGCGACATCCGCCGACATCTCCCCATCGAACTCGAAATCCGCGCCCTTCTCGGACAGCAGCTTCACCGCATCGCGGATGCTGCCCGGGATGGTGCCGCGCGGATCGCCGAAGGTCGAGAAGGACAGGAACGCCACGCGCGGTTCCAGCCCGAGCCGGCGCGCCGCCGCCGCCGACCCGCGCGCAATGCCGGCCAGCGTCTCGGCATCCGGGCGTTCATGGATGGCGGTATCGGCCACCAGCACCGTGCCGGCGCGGCGCGACACCACGATCGACACGCCGAACACCACGCGCCCGGGCACCGGGTCGATCGCCATGGAGATGCCCTCCAGCGCCACCGCATAGGACCGGGTGGAGCCGGTGACGACGGCATCGGCATCGCCCGTCGCGACCATGCAGGCGGCGAAGACATTGCGGTCCTGGTTCACCAGGCGCTGGCAGTCGCGCAGCAGGAAGCCATCGCGCTGGCGCTTAGCATACAGGAATTCCGCGTAGCGCCGGTTGGAATCCGACAGCCGCGCATTGTGGATCTCGATGCCTGCCGGCAGCGGGATGCCGATGGCATTCGTGATGGCGGCGATGCGGTCCTCGCGCCCCACCAGCACGGGCGTGCCGTAGCCGGCATTGCGGAAGGCGATGGCGGCGCGGATCACCTTCTCCTCCTCGCCCTCGGCGAAGACCACGCGGCGCGGGTTCTGCCGCACGCTTTCGCTGATCGCCTCCATCGCGCCGGCGGTGGCATCGAGCCGCGTCGCCAGGTCGCGCGCATAGCGTTGCAGGTCCACCAGCGGCTTGCCGCCTTCGCCACGGCGGGCGAAACGCGCGAGATCAACCGCGGGTCGAAGGCATTCGGGATGATGTATTCCGGCCCGAAGCGCAGCGCGAGGCCCGCCCCCGCGCCGGCCACTTCCTCCGGCACGTCCTCGCGCGCCAGCATCGCCAGCGCCTCGGCGGCGGCAATCTTCATTGCGTCGTTGATCGTGCTGGCACGCACATCCAGCGCGCCGCGGAAGATGAAGGGGAAGCCCAGCACGTTATTCACCTGGTTCGGATAGTCCGAACGGCCGGTGGCGATGATGCAGTCCGGCCGTGCGGCGCGCGCTTCATCGGGCGTGATCTCGGGATCGGGATTCGCCATCGCGAACAGGATCGGCTTCGGCGCCATGGCGCGCAGCATCTCGGGTGTCAGCGCGCCCTTCACCGACAGGCCGAAGAACACGTCGGCGCCATCCAGCGCCTGGATCAGCGTGCGCGCGTCGGTCGATGTCGCATGCGCCGACTTCCACTGGTTCATGCCCTCGGTGCGGCCGCGCCAGATCACGCCCTTGGTGTCGCACAGGATCACGTTCTCGGGCCGCATGCCCATGGCCTTGACCAGCTCGGCGCAGGCGATGGAGGCGGCGCCCGCGCCGTTGATCACCAGCCGCGTGGTCTTGATGTCGCGCCCGGTCAGGTGGATGGCGTTGATCAGCCCGGCGGCCGCGACGATGGCGGTGCCGTGCTGGTCGTCATGGAAGACCGGGATGTCCATCAGCTCGCGCAGGCGCTGCTCGATCACGAAGCATTCCGGCGCCTTGATGTCCTCGAGGTTGATCCCCCCGAAGGATGGGCCGAGGTAGCGGATGGAATTGACGAAGGCGTCCACGTCCTCGGTGTCGACGCACAGGTCGATGCTGTCGACATCGGCGAAGCGCTTGAACAGCGCCGCCTTGCCTTCCATCACGGGCTTGGACGCCAGCGCGCCCAGATTGCCCAGCCCGAGCACCGCCGTGCCGTTCGATATGACGGCAACGAAGTTCCCCTTCGCCGTGTAGTCATAGGCGAGCTTCGGATCGCGATGGATGTGCAGGCAGGGTTCCGCCACGCCGGGCGAATAGGCCAGCGACAGGTCGCGCGCTGTCACCAGCGGCTTCGTCAGGCGGATCTCCAGCTTGCCGGGGCGGCCCTCGGCATGCATCGCGAGCGCTTCCTCGCCGGTGACGCGGGCAGTGCGGGTGTCTTCCGCTGGTGGCTTCACGTCGTCCATGATTGCGCTTCTTCCCCGGTGCAGCGTCTGGTCTGAGGGGCCATCATGGCCCCGCCGGGCGCGGCTTGCGACCCCCCGTCTTCGCAGGCGCGGTAGTCGCCGGCGCAGCGCCCATGCAACGCTGCCACGCAACGCACGTTGATCGCGCAGCACGGGGGCCAAAGGGGGGCGGATGCGGGTTTCGGGCTGGTCGGCGCTGTCGGTCGCGGCCGGCATGCTGGCAGGCGCGGCACTGGCGCAGCCGGCCGCCGATCCTCGCGCGCGCGCCGCCGCGGAGCAGATCGCGCGCTGCGAGTCCGTGCCCGCCGGCGCGGTGCGCGACCTCCAGCTATCGTTCGTGCGGGCGCTACCCTATGCGCGCGATATCCTGGCACATCACGGCGTGCGGGCCTCGGTCTCGGGCAGCGCGCGGCAGGCGCGGGTCGAACTGCGCCTGCGCGACGTGCGGGACCTCGCACTGCCCGACGCGCACCCCGCGACCATCGAACTGCCGGATGTCGACGGCGCCACCATTCTGCAGGACCGCCGGTCGCGAATTCCCGCGCTGTGGCGCGTCGATGCCGCGACCGTCGCCGCCGCCGACCGCGCCTACGACATCCGCCACGACGACCCCGCGCGCCGCCCCTGGCTGGAGGATGGCGACGCCGCCGCCGCGCTGGCGGACTACGCCGTGGTCGGCCTCCACACCGACCGCTACAGCGGCTTCGCCGGGCTTGTGCTGGAAGCGCGCGGCGCCGCGGCGCGCCACCCGCACCGCATCTACGCCATCGCCGGCACGCATGTGTTCGAACGGACGGACCTGCGCGGCTGGGCTTCGGGCCTGACCATGGGGCGCGCGCAATATGTCTCGAACGGCGCGCTGCGGATGATCCGCGATGCGGCGGACTACGCCGCGCGGGGCGAGGTGTTCGTCACCGGGCAGAGCCAGGGCGGGCTGTCGGCGCAGGGCATCGGACACCTGCTGCAATCCTACCTCGATGCGCGCGGCGCGCCGCATCGGCTGGTGCATGTCGTCTCCTGGGGTGCGGCGGGCGCGCAGGAGACGCTGCTGCGCGCCATGGCGCGCTTCCGCACCGGCGGGCAGCGCGGCTTCTGGCCGGCGCTGGAACGCCACTGGGCGGCAACCGACCCGGAGCACGCGGCCGCGGTCGAGGTCTGGCACGCCGTCACCGCGCAATGGGACCGCGTGGAGCCCGGCCGGGAACCGGCGCACCTTGCCGCCGTGGCCGCCCGCATGCGTTCGGTCGGCTACTTCTTCGATATCGACCTGTTCGCCCGTGGCGGCACCTTCCTCGGCCACACCTTTGCCTTTCCGACCGCGCTGGTGCTGCCGGACGAATGCGACACCACGGTTGCCGAACTGGTCATCGGCGCGCAGGCGGGGCGCTTCGGCGTGCGGATGGAATCCCACTTCCTCAAGGGCTATCGCCGTGCGGTGGAACGCGGGGCGATCGCAGTCGCGCGGCCGGCGCGGCCGGCGCAATGGCAATGGTTCAGCGACCTGATGCCGACCCTGGAAGATGCCGGCGACATATGGCTGGAGGTGATCCACCTGTCGAACGAGGCGACCACGACGCGCCAATGGGAGTCCTGCACCGCCAGCGCCGAGTGGTTCACGATGGCGAACACCCATTGCCGCGCCGCCTGGTGGCCGGGCTGCGCGCCCCGCGAACCGGAGGAGCAGCATTGGTGCCTGGTGCGCCACCCCGCGTCCGGGCGCGGGGTGGCGCCGCTGCGCTGACTACGCCCGCCGCAGGTTCCACGGATAGGGCGACGACCCTTCCAGCATGCCCGTGAGGTCGCGCCGCAACGCGGTGCGGATGCGGAACTGGCCGAGCGGTAGGAAGGCGGCATCCTCGATGGCGTGGCGGCCGAGCTCACCGGCCAGCGCCTTCTGGCGCTCGGGGTCGGTCGAGAACAGCCAGGCCTCCGCCAGCTCCTCGGCGCGGGGGCTCGACCACCAGCCGAACCAGCCCTGCAGCCCCTGGCCGCGCACCAGGAAGGACAGCGCCGGATTGGCCCAGGCGGTGGCACCGCCGGTGGTGTGCAGCATCGACCAGCCGCCACGCTCCACCGGTTCGCGCGAATTGCGCCGCTGCACCACGGTGCCCCAGTCGCTCTCGGCCAGGTCGATGTTCATGCCGATGCGCTTGAGCCGGTCCGCCGAGACCTGCCCAAGCGGGCCGATATCCGGGAAGTCGGTCGGGTTGATGATGACGACGCGCTGGTTGGCGTAGCCGGCCTCGCGCAGCGCGGCGCGCGCGCGGTCGAGGTCGCCGGGAATCATCGCCGCGCCCTCGTCCGCGTTATACGGGGTGCCGCGCGGCCAGAGGCTGCGGTTGATGTCCCAGTCGGTGCGCTCGTCGCCGCGCGACGCCCGCATGTAGTCCTCCTGCAGGACCGACAGCCGCACGGCCCGGCGGATCGCGACGTTGTCGAAGGGCGGATGCAGGCAGTTCATGCGCATCACCGCGAGGCGGCCGTTGGGGTCGGTCACCTCGCGCCGCACATCGCGGGCGCGGGCCAGCAGCGGACCCAGGTCGGGATGCGGGCGTTCCCACCAATCGACCTCGCCGTTCTGCAGTGCGGCGGCGGCGGTCGCGGGGTCGGGCAGGATATGCCATTCGATGCGGCGGAAATGCGCGACCTTGCCGCCCGAGGTCCAGGACGGCGCCTCGCTGCGCGGCGCGTATCCGTCGAACTTCTCGTACACCACGCGGCTGCCGGAATTGTATTCGGCAGGCACGAAGCGGAACGGACCGGAGCCGACCACTTCGGTGATGGCGCGGCCCGGATCGGTGGCGGCGATGCGCTCGGGCATGATGAACAGCGTCGAGGAATCGGGCTTGGCCAGCGCATCCAGCAGCAGCGGGAAGGCCCGCTTCAGCCGCACCTGGAAGTTGCGGTCGTCCGCCGCGGACCATTCATCGACCACGCGGGCCAGCAACTGCCCGAAGGGTTCGCGCGCACACCAGCGCTTGATGGAGGCGATGCAGTCGGCCGAGCGCACCGGCGCGCCATCGTGGAAGCGCAACCCCTCGCGCAGCCGGAATTTCCAGGTGAGGCCGTCGGAGGATGTCTCGTGGCCTTCGACCATCTGCGGCTTCGGCGCCAGCGACGCGTCCACCCCATACAGCGTGTCGTACACGTAATAGCCGTGGTTGCCGGTGACGGTGGCGGTGGTGAAGATCGGGTCGAGCACCGACAGGTTGGCCTGCGGGACGAAGCGCAGCGTGGTGGCGCGGGTGTTCTGCGCGACGGCGGGCGCGGCGGTGAAGGCGGCGCCGGCGGCCAGCAGGGTGCGGCGTTGGATCATGGGGCGTGGTCCTCCTCGGGCGTCGAGCGCGCCTGTGCAGGGCAGGCTAGGATGGTTGGTGCGGGACGGGAACCGCGCGGCCGGTCAGGCCGGCGCGTTCGACGCGTCGTTCATGTCGAAGGTCAGTTCCACCCGCAGCCCGAACGGATCGGTCAGGAACAGCTGGTGCAGCGGGAAGCCGGGCAGCGGCGCCTCGGCATAAGGGATCTTCCTCGCCGCCAGGGTCGCGCGCACCTCCGGCAGCCCGCGCGCGCGGAACGCGATGTGTTCGAAGGACACGCTGGGGGATGGGCCGGTCGGCGCCTCCACCGTATCGCGGCAGGCCAGGTGCACGATCGGCCGCCCGCCGGCATACAGCCAGGCGCCGGGGAAATCGAAGGACGGCCGTGGCCCTTCCTCCAGCCCGAGCAGATCCCGGTAGAAGGCCAGCGCCGCCGGCAGGTCCTGCGGTCGCAGGCGGACATTGGCGTGGTCGAGCCCTTCGAGGCGCATCGCTCCCTCCCCTCGTGCCGGTTTCCGGTCTAGACGAACCGCATGTCAGGCGCCCCGCCGCAGAACCGCAAGCCCCCCCGTTCGCCCGAGGGTGCCACGCCCGCCATCGCCCAATGGTTCGCCGCCAAGGCCGCCCATCCCGACGCGCTGATCTTCTTCCGCATGGGCGACTTCTTCGAGATGCTGTTCGAGGATGCCGAGGTCGCCGCCGCCGCGCTCGACATCGCGCTCTCCGCGCGCGGGGAACACCAGGGCGAGAAGGTGGCGCTGTGCGGCGTGCCGGCGCATGCGCATGAAGTCTATCTGGCGCGCCTGATCCGCCAGGGGCATCGCGTCGCGATCTGCGACCAGACCGAGACGCCGGAGGAGCAGAAGCGCCGCAAGGCCCCGACCATCCGGCGCGAGGTCACGCGCCTGGTCACCCCCGGCACCGTCACCGAGGAAGCCCTGCTGGAGGCGACGCGCCCGGCCTGGCTGCTGGCGCTGGCGCCGGCCGGGGATGCGCTCGGCGCCGCCTGGGTGGATGTGACGACCGGCGCCTTCGGCACGGAACGCCTGGCGGCGGATGACCTGCCGGCGCTGATCGCGCGCCTTGAACCGGCGGAGATCCTCGCCTCGGAAGCCTTCGCACGCGGCCAGGCCCTGGCGCTGCATACCGATCGCATCGCCCATGTCGAGCCGCCCCGCGACGCGCTGCGCCGCGTGACCGAGGCCTTCGCCGTCGCCACGCTGGACGGCTTCGGCGCCTTCACGGCCGAGGAAGTGACCGCCGCCGCCATGGCGGTGGATTACGTGCGGCTGACCCAGGCCGGCGCCCTGCCGCGGCTGTCGCCGCCGGTGCCTTCCGGCGGGCGCGGGCTGTTGCAGATGGATGGCGCGACGCGCCGCAGCCTGGAGATCCTGCGCAGCGAACGCGGGGAGGCGCGGCATTCCCTGCTGGCCGCGGTGGACCGCACCGTGACGCCGGCGGGCGCGCGCGAACTGGCCGCGCGGCTGGCGTCGCCCTTGGCCGATGGCGGCGCCATCGACGAACGCCACGATGCGGTGGACTTCCTGCACGCCGCCGATGCGGTGCGCGGCGGGCTCCGGGTTGCCCTGAAGGGCGCGCCGGACATGGCGCGCGCGCTCGCGCGGCTGTCGCTGGATCGCTTCGCGCCGCGCGACCTCGGTGCCATCCGCGACGGGCTGGCGCGCGCCGAGGCGATGGCGGCGGCGCTGGCCGGCGCACAGGCCGTGCCGCCCATCCCGCCGCTGCTGGCCGCCGCGCAGGCCGCGCTGGTCCCGGCCGACAGCCCGCGGGCGGACATGCTGCGCGCGCTGGCCGACCCGCTGCCGGCGCGGCTCGAGGATGGCGGCCTGGTCGCCACCGGCTATGACGGCGAACTGGATGCGCTGCGCCGCCTGGCCGCCGGTGCGCGGGAGGCGATCGCCGCGCTCCAGATGGACCTGGCGCAGGCCTGGGGCGTGGCGAGCCTCAAGATCCGCCATCACCAGCAATTCGGCTTCCTGGCGGAGGTGCCCGCCGCCGCCGGCGAACGCCTGCTGCGCGAGGCAGCGAAGGACGGCCCGCAGGCCCCGGTGCATCGCCAGACCATGGCGAATGCGATGCGCTTCACCTGCACGGCGCTGGCCGAACTCGACCGCCGCGTGGCCGAGGCTGGCGAACAGGCGAGCAAGCGCGAAAGAGTGATCGCGCAGCATCTGCGCCGGCTCTGCCTGGCATCCGGCCCGGCCATTGCGGCCGCGGCCGCGGCGATGGCGGAGATCGACGTGCATGCCGCCGCGGCGGAACTCGCCGCCGATGGCCGCTGGTGCCGCCCCGACATGACCGGCCGCGCCGACTTCGCCGTGGCCGCCGCGCGCCATCCGGTGGTGGAGGCGGCGCTGGCGCGCGCGCGGGGGCCGGCCTTCGTGCCCAATGACTGCGACCTGTCGGCCGGGCGCCGGCTGTGCCTGCTGACCGGCCCCAACATGGCGGGCAAGTCCACCTTCCTGCGGCAGAACGCGCTGCTGGTCATCCTGGCCCAGGCCGGGCTGTTCGTGCCGGCCGACAGCGCGCGCATCGGCCTGACCGACCGGCTGTTCTCCCGCGTCGGCGCCGCCGACGACATCGCGGGCGGGCGGTCCACCTTCATGGTCGAGATGGCCGAGACCGCCGCCATCCTGAACCAGGCCACCGCCCGGTCGCTGGTGGTGCTGGACGAGGTCGGGCGCGGCACCGCGACCTGGGATGGCCTCGCGATCGCGTGGTCGGTGCTGGAGGCGCTGCACGACCGCATCCGCTGCCGGACCATCTTCGCCACGCATTTCCACGAACTGACCGCGCTGGCGGGCAAGCTGCCGGAACTGGTCCCGGCCACCATGCAGGTGCGGGAATGGAAGGGCGAGGTGGTGTTCGAACACCGCGTCGGCCCCGGTGCCGCCGAACGCTCCTGGGGCGTGCATGTGGCGCGGCTGGCCGGCGTACCCCGCCCGGTGCTGGTCCGCGCGCAGGAGGTGCTGCGGTCGCTCGAAGCCCGCGCCCGGGGCCTCGATCCGCTGTCGGATGAACTGCCGCTGTTCGCCCGCGCCGCGCCGCCGGCCCCCGCGCATCCCGTCCTGGCCGCGCTGGCGGAGCTCGATGCCGATACCCTCAGTCCGCGAGAGGCGCTGGATGCGCTCTACCGTCTGAAAACCCTTCTGGAGGAGGCTGTTGCCCCCGCCCCGGAATAGGTAGTCTGCCGCGCGATGAGCTCATTCGACGACGCCGGAGACGAGGCGGGACCCGCGGAGCGTTCGGTGCTGCGCGCGCCGCCGTCCATGGGCGAACCCCCGGTCGTGCTGGCCAGCCTGGTCGCCGACCTGATGCCCGGCGGCCGGCCGGTCGCGCGCGAGGAAGCGGTCACGCTGCTGCGCCGCCACCTCGGCCGGGTGCAGAACCGCGTGCAGCAGGCCTTCGAGGCGCATGAGCTCTCCGGCCTGGCCGCCGCCCGCTGGCTGGCCGCGCTGACCGACACCGTCATGGTCGGCATCCATGCCTATACCGAAGCCATGCTGCCGCCCGCGCCGGGCGAGAAGCCCTGGGCGCTTGTCGCGACCGGCGGCTACGGGCGGGGCGTACTGGCGCCGTATTCCGACATCGACCTGCTGTTCCTCACCGATGCGGGCATGGGTCCGCGCGGGCGGCAGTCGGTCGAGTTCATGCTGTATCTGCTGTGGGACCTCGGCCTGAAGGTGGGGCACGCGACGCGGTCGCGCGCGGACTGCATCGTCGATGCCAAGGGCGACGCCACGGTGCTGACCGCGCTGCTCGATGCCCGCCATGTCGGGGGCGAGGAAGCGGTGTTCCGCCGCTTCGCGGACGCCTTCCGCAAGACCCGCGCCGAATGGGGCCTGCGCCCCTTCCTGATCGCCAAGCGCGCCGAGCGCCACCAGCGCCACGCGCGCTACGGCGAGAGTCCCTTCATGGTCGAACCGCACGTGAAGGAAGGCCGCGGCGGCCTGCGCGACCTGCAGACGCTGTACTGGCTGGCGCGCTACGCCTTCAACGTGCAGCGCATGCCCGAACTGGTCGGCGCCAATACCCCTGGCGGCGGCCTGCTGCTGCCCGAGGAAGCGCGCGCCATCCGCCGCGCCTGGGACTTCTTCTGGACGGTGCGCTTCCATTTGCACATCGTCACCGGCCGGGCCGAGGAACGCCTGACCTTCGACCTGCAACCGGTGGTCGGCGCCCGCATGGGCTACACCCGCCACGGCCTGCAGGACGGCGTCGAGCGGTTCATGAAGCACTTCTTCCTGACCGTGCGCGACGTGGCGCGCTTCACCCGCATCCTGGAACCCGCCATCGAGCGCGCGTCGCTCGGCCCGCCCGCGGTGGTGCCGGCATCCGACAAGGCGCTGACGGAAGCAGGCTTCGCGCTGGCCGATGGCAAGATCATCGCAGCACCCGGGCACGACTTCACGCTCGACCCGGTGCTGATGCTGCGCATCTTCCGCATGGCGCGCGACCGCGGGCTGGAGATCCATCCGCTGGCCTTCCGCGCCATCGTGCGCCATGCGCGCCATGTGGGGCGCCTGCGCGGGCAGGCCGATGCGAGCGCCGAATTCCTCGATATCCTGTCCGGTCGCGATCCCGCCACCTGGCTGCGCATGCTCAACGAGGCCGGGCTGATCTCCCGCCTGCTGCCGGACTGGCAGCGCATCGTCGGCCTGATGCAGTTCGACACCTACCACGTGTTCACGGTGGACGAGCACACGATCGAGACGATCGGCGTGCTGGCCGCGCTGGAACGCGGCGAATTGAACGAGGTGGCGCCGGTCGCCTCCGAACTGATCGGCCAGCTGCAATCGCGCCGTGCGCTGTATGTCGCGATGCTGCTGCACGACATCGCCAAGGGCCGCGGCGGCGACCACAGCGAGCTGGGCGCGCAGCTGGCGCAGACCGTCTGCCCCGCGCTGGGCCTGACCCCGGAGGAGACCGAGACCGTCTCCTGGCTGGTGCTGCACCACCTGCTGATCAGCCAGACCGCCTTCAAGCGCGACATCGAGGACCCCAAGACCATCCTCGACATCGCGGAAGTCGTGCAGTCCCCCGAACGGCTGCGCCTGCTGCTGGTGCTGACGGTGGCGGACATGCGCGCCGTCGGCCCCAAGGTGTGGAACGGCTGGAAGGCGACGCTGCTGCGCGAATTGTACTGGCGCGTGGCCGAGGTGCTGGCCGGCGGGCTGTCGGTGCCCGAACGCGACGTGCGCGTGGCGCGTGCCAAGGAAGCCGGCGCGCTGCTGCTGGCCGATCGGCCGAAGCCGGAAGTCGATGCCTTCCTCGACCTCGGCTACCCCGGCTACTGGCTGTCCTTCGACCCGGAGACGCATGCGCGCCACGCCGCGATGATCCAGGAGGCGAAGGAGGAAAAGGCGCCGCTGACCGTGCGCACGCGCGTGCTGGAATCCCGCGCGGTGACGGAGGTGACGGTGTACTGCACCGACCATCCGGGCCTGTTCAGCAAGATCGCCGGCGCGCTGGCGGTGGCGGGGGCGACCATCGTGGACGCGCGCATCCACACCATGACCGACGGCATGGCGCTGGACACCTTCTGGGTGCAGGACGCGCAGGGCGGGGCCTTCGAGGCGCCGCACCGCCTGGCTCGGCTGTCGGTGCTGGTGGAACAGGCGCTGTCTGGCCGGCTGCGCCTGCGCGACGAGATCCGCAAGCTGAAGCGCGAACCGGCCCGGCTGCGCGCGGTGACCGTGCCGCCGCGCGTGGTGATCGACAACCATGCATCGAACACCCACACCGTCATCGAGGTGAATGGCCGCGACCGGCCCGGGCTTCTGCACGACGTGACGGCGGCGATCAGCGACCAGGGGCTGCAGATCGCCTCCGCCCACATCACCACCTATGGCGTGCGGGCGGTGGACGTCTTCTACGTGAAGGACGTGTTCGGGCTGAAGGTGGAGAATGAGCGAAAGCTGTTCGCGCTCCGCCGCGCGCTGGAAAAGGCGCTGGAGATGGTGGATGCGCCGGGCGGCGTGACGAGGCGGGCGGCGGGCTAACCCAACAGGCGCCCGATCACCCGCGCCGTATAATCCACCACCGGGATCACCCGCCCATAGTTGATCCGCGTCGGCCCGATCACCCCGATCGCGCCGACAATCCGCTCCTGCCCGTTGCGGAACGGTGCGACCACCATCGACAGCCCCGCGCTGTCGAACAGCCCGCTCTCCGCGCCGATGAAGATCTGCACCCCCTCGCCCCGCTGCGCGAGGTCGAGCAGGCGCATCATCGTCTCCTGCTGCTCCAGCCGTTCGAACAGGCGCTGGATTTCGCCCACGCGCGCCGCCTGGTCGATGGTCTCCAGCAGCCGGGCCTGGCCGCGGATGATCAGCGAGCCCGTCTGCCCGCCGGTCCAGGTGCCCAGCCCGGCCTCGATCACCTGCTGCGTCAGGGCATCCAGGGCGGTGCGGTTGGTGGCGATCTCCTCGGCGATCACGCCGCGCGCATCCTCGATGGTGCGGCCACCCAGGCGCGCATTCAGGTAGTTCGACGCCTGCTGCAAGGCGGAGGGCGGCAAGCCGGCCGGCACCTCGATGACGCGGTTCTCGACCTGGCCGTCATCATGCACCAGCACCACCAGCGCGCGGCCCGGACCCAACGCGACGAATTCGATATGCCGCAGCGCGCCTTCCGAGGTCGGCGCCACCACCAGCCCCGCCGCGCCCGCCAGGCCCGACAGCATCTGCCCGGCCTCGCCCAGCGTTTCCTGCAAGGATCGCCCGGAGGCGGCGCAGCGGGCGGAGATCGCGTCGCGTTCCTCCTCCCCCAGCGCGCCGAATTCCAGCAGCCCGTCCACGAACAGGCGCAGCCCGCGTTCGGTCGGCAGCCGCCCGGCCGAGGTATGCGGCGCATAGAGCAGCCCGGCATCCTCGAGATCCGCCATGGCATTGCGGATGGTGGCCGGGGACAGTCCGAGCGGCAGGCGTCGCGACAATGTGCGCGAGCCCACGGGCTCGCCGGTCGCGACATAGGTCTCCACCAGCTCGCGAAGGATCAGCGCGCTGCGGTTGTCGAGACCCGCCAGGGACGCGCCTGCCAGGCCGGGGGGAAGTTTTGACGTGGGGCCCATCTCTCACCGATAGATGGGGAGGCTAGGGGCCGGCTTCGACCCTCGTCAACGCGGGACTGGACTGAGTCCGCCCGCGCCGCCATTTTCCGCCGCTTCACGCCCCAAGGACATTGCCCATGCGCCCCTCCGGCCGCGACCCCGCTGCGCTGCGTCCCGTCAGCCTGCAACCCGGCTTCGCCCGCCATGCCGAAGGGTCCTGCCTGATCCGCATGGGCGTGACGGAAGTGCTGTGCACCGCCAGCGTCGAAGGCCGCGTGCCGCCCTTCCTGCGCGGCCAGGGCCAGGGCTGGGTCACCGCCGAATACGGCATGCTGCCCCGCGCCACCCACACGCGCGGCGACCGCGAGGCGGCGCGCGGCAAGCAATCCGGCCGCACGCAGGAAATCCAGCGCCTGATCGGCCGTTCCCTGCGCGCCGTGACCGACATGAAGGCGATGGGCGAGATGACCGTCACCATCGACTGCGACGTGCTGACCGCCGATGGCGGCACGCGCTGCGCGTCCATCACCGGCGCCTGGGTGGCGCTGCACTTGGCCTTCGAGCACTGCCGGCGGATGAACATCATGTCGCGCAATCCGCTGAAGGATCAAGTGGCGGCGGTGTCGTGCGGGGTGTGGGAAGGCACGCCGGTGCTCGACCTGGATTATGCCGAGGACAGCAAGGCGGATGCGGACGCGAATTTCGTCCTCACCGGCGCGGGCGGCATCGTCGAGGTGCAGGGCACCGCGGAAGGCGCGCCGTTCTCCGACGCCGAGCTGATGGCGCTGCTCGGCCTGGCGCGCAGCGGAACGCTGGACCTGTTCGCGAAGCAGCGGGAGGCGGTGGGGCTGTGAGCGCGCATCGTCGCCTGGTCCGCGGCGAACGCATCGTCATCGCCACCCACAATGCCGGCAAGCTGCGCGAGGTGGCGGCGCTGCTCGCCCCCTTCGGCATCGAGACCGTCAGCGCCGGCGCACTGGGACTGCCCGAGCCGGACGAGACCGAGGAGAGTTTCCTCGGCAATGCCCGCATCAAGGCGATGGCCGCCGCGCGCGCCGCGGGGCTGCCGGCGCTGTCGGATGATTCAGGCTTCTCGGTGGCCTCGCTGGCCGGCGCGCCCGGTGTGCGCACCGCCGACTGGGCCATGCAGCCGGACGGGTCGCGCGACTACGCCGACGCCATGCGCAAGGTGATGGAAGCCGCGCAGGATTTCGAGGACCGCACGGCCTGGTTCTCCTGCGCGCTGGTGCTGGCCTGGCCCGATGGGCACGTCGAGGGCTTCGAAGGCCGTGCGATGGGCCATTGGACCTGGCCGCCGCGCGGCGCGCATGGCTTCGGCTACGACGAATGGGCGCGACGACAGCTTCGGTGAGATGGACCCGGCGGAGAAGCACCGCATCAGCCACCGCGCGATCGCCTTCGGGCTGCTGGCGGCGGCGTGCCTGCCGGTGGCGGAGACGTAACGCCATCGTCATGTGATCGCGGTCGCGCCGCGGGGATCCGTTCGGCGCCATGGTCGGCGCCGCAGAGGATCCAGCGATGCGCCTTGCCGCCTTCAACGTCGAGAACCTGTTCTCCCGCGCCAAGGCGATGAACGGCGAGACCTGGCAGGATGGCCGCCAGGTGCTCGAGGATTTCGCGCGCTTCAACGCGCTGATCGGCAAGCCGGCCTATTCCGCCGCTGACAAGCGCCGGATGGTGGAATTGCTGGAGGCGCTCGGCCTGGCGAAAGGCGACGACGCGCAATATGTCCGCCTGCGCCGCAACCGCGGGGATTTCCTGCGTCGCCCCAAGGGCGGCGGCATCGTGATCGACGCCGCCGGCCGCGCCGACTGGAACGGCTGGGTCGAACTGGAACGCGAACCGGTCGACGACACCGCCATGCTGCTGACCGCGCGCGTCATCGACGATGTCGGCGCCGATGTCATGGCGGTGGTCGAGGCCGAAAGCCGCCCCGCGCTCAAGGATTTCTCCGAGCAGCTGCTGCCGCGGGTGGCGGGCGACCCCTATGAGCAGGTGATGCTGATCGACGGCAATGACCGCCGCGGCATCGACTGCGCCATCATGACGCGCGCGGGCTGGCGCATTGCCGGCATGCGCTCCCACGTGGACGACGTGGATGCCGGCGGGCAGGTGTTCAGTCGCGACTGCCCGGAATACGTGCTGGAGGCGCCATCCGGCGTGCGCCTGGTGGTGCTGGTGAACCACCTCAAGAGCAAGGGCTTCGGCGCGAAGGCGGATTCCGACGCGAAGCGCCGGCGCCAGGCGACGGCCATCGCGGCGATCTACCGGCGCCTGCGCAATGCCGGGGAGGAGCATGTCGCGGTGGTCGGCGACCTCAACGACACGCCGCCCGCCAAGGATGCCGATCCGCTGGCGCCGCTGCTGCGCGACACCGACCTGCGCGACATATCGGCGCTGCCAGGCCACGAGGATGGCGGGCGCCCCGGCACCTACGGCGGCAGCACGGCGGGCAACAAGATCGACTACATCCTGCTCTCGCCGGCGCTGGCCGCGAAGTTGACGGGCTCGGGCCTGTTCCGCCGCGGCATGTGGCCGGGCGTGCGGCCGCCGAAATGGGACACCTATCCCGAGATCGACCCCCGCCAGGGCGGCAAGCCGCAGCATGCGGCCTCGGACCACGCGGCGCTGTTCGCGGATTTCGACCTCTAGGGTCGCCGCGGCTGGTCGCGCTACCGGCCCCCGTCCGTGCCGGGCGCGCGCATGCGCTCGCGCGCCGGCGAACGGCGCCGCGGCGGTTCGGCGGGCGGGGCCTCCGGCGCCGGCAGCGGCGGCGTCGCCTCCAGCCCCCGCCGCACCAGGCTCGCCCAGGCTTCCTCGGGCGTGTCCACCACCTCGATCGTCGATCATGCCTTCCTCCACGAGCAGGCGGAGGTCCACCACCTTCTCCCAGAAGCGCCGCCCGACCAGCACGATCGGGCGGGGGCTGGCCTTGCCGGTCTGCACCAGCGTCAGCAGTTCGAACAACTCATCGAAGGTGCCGAAGCCGCCGGGGAAGACCGCCAGCGCATTGGCGCGCATCGCCAGGTGCATCTTGCGCATGGCGAAGTAGTGGAAGCGGAAGGTCAGCGCCGGCGTGGACCAGCCATTGGGGTCCTGTTCGTGCGGCAGGGTGATGTTGAAGCCGATCGACGGTGCGCCGGCTTCCGATGCGCCGCGGTTGGCGGCCTCCATGATGCCCGGCCCGCCGCCGGTCGCGATCACGTTGTCCCGCGGCGCACCGGTCGCGGCCAAAGCACCCCCGCGCAGGGAGACGATGCGCGCAAAGGCACGGGCAGCCTCGTACATCCGCGACTGCTCCGCCGCCCGCTTCGCCGCGCGCCTGTCGGCCGGGGTCTTCGCGGCGGCGGCCAGCGCGGCGGCCCGCTCGGGCGAGGGGATGCGCGCGGACCCGAACACCACCACGGTCGACCGCACGCCCCAGTCGCGCAGCGCGTATTCCGCCTTCGCGTATTCCATGCCGAAGCGGAAGGGACGCATCTCGTCGCGCAACAGGAAGGCCTGATCCTCGACGGCCAGAAGGAAGGAACGCGAGCGCTTCTGCGCGGCATTGTCGGGCATGGCGTCGGCATCCTCCAGGCGGGGCGATGGGCAGCCCCGCCATTCACGAGTATTCCTGAAGCATCGCCAGGAGGGAATCCGCCGTGAACGACGCTACCCGGAACAAGCTCGCTGCCGTCTCCACCGCCACGCTCACCACGGTCCTGTTCAAGCGCGGCTTCCGCAACGTGTTCCTGGCACTGCATCCGGTCGGTGCCGGCGCGCCGAACATGGTGGGACCGGCCTACACGCTGCGCACCATCCCGGCGCGCGAGGACCTCGATCACCTCGAGGTCTTCAAGGATCCCGACCACCCCCAGCGCCGCGGGGTCGAGGCATGCCCGCCCGGTGCGGTGTTCGTCATCGACAGCCGCGGCGATGCGCGCGCGGCCTCGGCCGGCGGCATCCTGATCACGCGGTTGCGCGTGCGCGGCGTGGCCGGCGCCGTCACCGATGGCGGCTTCCGCGACAGCCCGGAGATCGGCGCGATGGGCTGGCCGGCCTATCACGCGACGCCCTCCGCGCCGACCAACCTGATCCACCACCATTGCGTGGACCTGAATGTGCCCATCGCCTGCGCCGGCGTCGGCGTGCATCCCGGCGACATCATGGTGGGCGACGGCGAGGGCATCGTCTGCATCCCCGCCAACATCGCCGACGATGTCGCCGTCGAAGCCTTCGAGCAGACGGTGTTCGAGGATTTCGTGCAGGAGCGCGTCGCCGCCGGGCACACGATCCGCGGCCTCTATCCCATGACGGACGCGGCCAACCGGCCGATCTACGAGGCCTGGCGCAAGGCGAACGGCCGGTGATCCTGCGCCTGGCGGCGACCGGCAGGGCCTTCGCCGTGCCGGTCCTCGCGCCGGACTGACGGGGCGCATGCGCGGGTCGACCACAACCGGCCCGGCGGGCGCACCGTCCTCCCTACAACGGACGGGTCAGGAAGCGGTTCTCGGCGCTGGCGGGATAGTCCCCGAAGGGACCGCAGGGCACGAAGCCCGCCGCCAGGTACAGCGCCACCGCCGCCTGGAAATACCCGCTGGTCCCGGTCTCCAGGCTGACCCGCGCCATGCCCGCCGCGCGCGCCTGGTCGATGATGTGGCGCAGCAGCGCCGCCCCCACGCCGCGGCGCCGCGCCGCCTGCGCGGTGTGCATCGACTTCACCTCGCCATGGTCGGGCGTCATGCGCTTCAGCGCGCCGACGCCCAGCAGTTCCTCGTCGTCCCAGGCACTGAAGAAACGGATGCCCGGTACGCGCAGCCCGGACAGGTCGAGCGCGAAGGCGAAGCCTTCCGCCGTCGCCTCCCGCGCCAGGCGCTGGTGCAGCGCCACCAGCGCCTGCACGCGCGCATCATCCAGCCCGCCTTCGATGATCCTCACAGGTAGCGTCCGCGTTCGAGGATCCCGAGCGTGTAGTCCCGATAGGTCATGCCCAGTTCCTCCGCCCGCGCCAGCCTTCGCAACGCGATCTCGCGCGGCGGCGTCTTCCAGGCGCGGCGATGCGCGCGGCGCCAGCACCAGGATCGCCAGCCGGCGCCGGCATCGTCTTGCCCGAGCGGCGGGCCGCCGTTGTGGCGGGGCGGGGGCGGCATGGTCATGGCCGCATTATCCATTATGATGGATCAATGTCCACCGATGGCCCGGCCCCGCTCGACGCCCTGCTGGCCCAGCGCATCAAGCGGGAACGCGACGCGCGCGGCTGGTCCATCGCCGACCTGGCCGCCGCCTCCGGCGTCTCCCGCGCCATGATCAGCAAGGTGGAACGCGGCGAAGCCAGCCCGACCGCGGCCCTGCTCGGCCGCCTGTCGGGCGCGCTGCACCTGACCGTCTCCGCGCTGCTCGCGCGCGCCGAATCCGATGCCGGGCCGTCGCGCATCGCGCGCGCCGATGCGCAGCCGCTGTGGATCGATCCCGCCACGCGCTATCGCCGCCGCGCCGTCTCCCCGCCCGGCGCCGAACCCGAGCTGGTCGAGGTGGAACTGCCACCCGGCGCGCGCGTGGCCTACCCGGCGGCGTCCTTCGCCTTCCTGCGTGGCCAGGTCGCCTGGGTGCTGGAGGGGCGGCTGGCGGTCGAGGAAGGCGTGGCGGAAGCGATGCTGCATGCCGGCGACTGCCTGGCCTTCGACCTCGATACGCCGAAGGGCCACGCCTTCCGCAACCCGTCCCGGTCCAAGCCCTGCCGCTACGTGGTGGCGCTGTCGCGGCGCTGAAGTGATGGCGCGGCGTGCGCCGCGATGGCAGGCTGGCGCAAAATCCTGGGAGGGATCGCCATGACCCATCGCATCGCCCGGCGCGCGCTGCCCGCGCTTGGCCTGGCCGCCGCCGGCGCCGCGCGCGCCCAGGCCGCCTGGAACCCCACGCGCCCCGTCTCCATCGTGGTGCCCTTCCCGCCGGGCGGGTCGACCGACGTGACGGCGCGCCTGGTGGCCGAGAAGATGGCCCCGCTGCTCGGCCAGAACGTGGTGATCGACAACCGCCCCGGCGCGCAGACCGTGATCGGCGCCGAAGCCGTGGCGCGCGCCGCGCCGGACGGCCACACCATGCTGATGTCGTCGGGCACCACGCTGACCATCAACCCGCTGATCGGCCGCAACCTGCCCTACAAGCCGGAGGACTTCGCCCCGGTCGTCCATGTCGCCACGCTGCCCTTCTGTATCGCGGTGAAGCCCGGCATTCCCGACACGATTCCGGGCTTCATCGCGCATGTGAAGGCCAATCCAGGCCGCGTCACCTGGGGGCACAATGGCCGCGGGTCGTTCAACCATATCGCCGGCGCGCTGATCGCCGACCGCATCGGGCTCGACTGGCAGGATGTCGGGTATCGCGGCGATGCGTCGCAGCTCAACGACCTGCTGGCCGGCACGCTGGATGCGATCCTGGTCGGCGGCGCCACGGGGCTCGCGGCCGCGCGGTCCGGCCGCGCACGCATCATCGGCTGGACCGGCGAGGCGCGGCTGCCGAACATGCCCGACCAGCCGACCTTCGCGGAATCCTATCCCGGCCTGGTCGCGGTGACCTGGTTCGGGCTGCTGGCGCCGGCGCGCACGCCGGCGGCGGCGGTGGCGCGGCTCAATGCGGCAGGCGCGGCGGCGGCGGCCGATGCCACGGTGCAGGAGCGGCTGCTGAACGAGGGGATCGTCGCCGCCGGGGGCTCACCGGCCGATTTCCAGGCCTTCCTGTCGCGGGAGGCGGAACGCTGGGCCCCGCTGCTGCGCCGCCTGGACATCCAGCTGAACTGACTGCAGGGAACGCGAACCGCGTCCCGCCCCGCCAGCGACGTTCAGCGCGCCAGGGCGTGGCGCGGCGGCACCCTGGCCGCCCGCCCGCCGCCCGCCGCCGGGGCAACAAGCAGATAGCCCAGCACGACGTCGATCACATGCGCCTCGCGCGCTTCCAGCGCCGCCTCGGTGCCGAGGTCGGCGCCGAAGATCGTCGACAGCGTGTGCCGGTTCGCCACCCAGAAATGCCCGAGCCCGAGCATCGTCACATACAGCTGCAGCGGATCGACATCGCGACGGAAGCGGCCGGCTTCCTCGCCGCGCTTGAGCACCGCGCGCAGGCTCTCCAGCAGCGGCGAGTACATCGCCGGAACCTCCGCGCTGCGCTTGAGATACGCCGCGCGATGGATGTTCTCCTGGTTCAGCAGGGCGACGAATTCCGGATGCGCGGCGGTGTAGCGCAGGTTGAAGCGCACCAGCCGGGCCATGGCGTCCTCCGGCGCCAGGTGCTCGACATCCAGTGCGCGTTCCTCGGCGCGCTTGGCGGCGTAGGCGTGTTCGAGCACGACCAGCCACAGCTCCTCCTTCGAGCCGAAATGCGCGTAGAGCATCCGCTTGTTGGCACCGGATCGCACCGCGATCTCGTCGACCCGCGCGCCCGCCAGCCCATGCGCGGCGAATTCCGCCAGCGCGGCATCCAGGATGCGCTGGCGCGTCGCGACGGCGCGGGCCGAGAGCGGGCGCCGCGCCGAGCCTTCCATCAGAATCGCCCGTCCCGCACTTCGAACTTGGTCGCCTTGCCGAGCGACCGCCCCCCCTGCGCCACCCAGCCCGCGACCCAATCCAGCATCCGTGCCATTGGCACCTGCGGATAGCCGAACAGCGCGAAGGCACGCGCCGCGTTGGACAGCAGCGCGTCGGGCGCCTCGGCGCCGCTGAACGCCGCCTCCCGCCCCAGCCGCCGCGCGAATTCGCCCGCGACGCGCAGCACCGAGACCGTCTCCGGCCCCGTCACGTTCAGGATCGGGCAGGTGGCGTCGGCATGGCGCAGCGCGCGCAGCGTCCAGGCATTGGCGTCGCCCTGCCAGATCACGTTGGCATGGCCCATCGTGACCGGCACCGGCACGCCGTCGCGCACCTTGGTCGCGATGTCGGCCAGCACGCCGTAGCGCAGGTCGATCGCGTAGTTCAGCCGGATGCCGAAGCAGGGCGTGCCGCGGGTGGCGGCCGCGTGCTGGAACACGCGTTCCCGCCCCAGGCAGGACGCCGCGTAGTCACCGATGGGGGAAGGCGGCGTGTCCTCGTCAGCACCGCCCGAACCCACCGGCACCAATGGCAGCACATTGCCGGTCGAGAAGAACACGATGCGCGAGGACGCGTAGCGCTCCGCCACCATCGCCGGCAGCAGCACGTTCATCGCCCAGGTCAGCGCCTCGTTGCCCGTGCTGCCGAATTTGCGCGCCGCCATGAACACGACGTTCGGCGCGTCCGGCAGCGCGGCCAGCGCGGCGCGGTCGGTCAGGTCGGCGGCGAGGCACTCGATGCCCCAGGACTCCATCCGCGCGCGCAGCCCTTCCTCGGACCAGCGCGCCACCGCCACCACGCGCCGCGCGGGGTCGGCGCGCTTGGCCAGGCGGCACAGCGTCGGTCCCATCTTGCCGGCCGCGCCCAGCACCAGGATGTCGCCGGGCACGGCAGCGAGGTCGGCGATCAGCGCCGGGTCGGGGCGCGACAGCACCTCCTCCAGCGTGTCCTCGTCGGCGATGGTCGCGGGCCAGTCCTGCACGGGCGTTGTCCTCCTGCCGCGCATCCTTGCGCCCGGCCGGCGGGCTGTCCATGCGGCGGGCTACTGCGCCTGCGCCGTCGCTTCATGCGTCCCGCGCGGCAGCAGCACGAACACCTCGGCCTCGTCGCGCATGCGCCCGGCGCGCTCGCCGGCCTCGGCGCCCCAGCCCTGGAAGAAATCCGTGCGCGCCGGTCCGCGGATCGCCCCGCCGGTATCCTGCGCCACCACCAGCCGCCCGGCGGGCGGCGTGTCGCGCCGCGCCAGCGGGTCCTTCACCATCACCCACATCGGCGCGCCGAGCGGGATGAAGGCGCGGTCCACCGCCACGCTGCGCCCGGGCGTCAGCGGCACGCCCATGGCCCCGATCGGGCCCTGGTCCAGCGTCAACCCCTCGACCCGGCGGAAGAACACGTAGGACGGGTTGCCGCGCAGCACTTCCGTGGCGCGGTCATGCCCCGCGCTGGTCAGCCACGCGCGGATCGCCTGCATCGACATCTGCTCGCGCGCGATCTCCCCGCGCTCGATCAACAGCCGGCCGATCGCGACATAGCCGCGCCCGTTGTGCCCGGCATAGCCGACGCGCATCACCTCGCCATTCGGCAGCACGACGCGGCCCGAGCCCTGGATGTGCAGGAAGAAGGCATCCGCCGGGTCGTCCACCCAGACCAGTTCCAGCGCGCGGCCGGCCAACGCGCCGGTGTCGATCGCCGCGCGGTCGTGGAACGGCTCGATCCGGCCTTCCACCATCATGCCGAAGCGCCGGCGCAGCGGGTTGTTGGGCACCGCCGTTTCCACGAGTTCCGGGGGGCGGCTGTGCAGCGGCGTGCGGAACACCTCGCCGGGTTCCGCAGCACCGCGCAGGATGGGTTCGTAGTAGCCGGTCATGATGCCCGCACCGGCGGCGAAGGGTTCGAAGCGCGCCTCGATGAATTCCCGCACGGCCAGATGCCGGGCCGCCAGCCAGGCGGCGACGCGGCGGTCATGGGCGCGGCCCGACCCGGCGCGCGGCGGGCGGGGCAGGGCGCGCTCCAGCGCGCGGATCTCCAGGCAGAGCCCCTGCCAGGCAGCAGCCGTCCCGGCGCGCAACATGGCATCGGCCTGCCCGCCCAGCACGAAGTCCGGCCGCATGGGCCGCAGCGCGCCGCAGCTCGACTGGATCGCCGGCAGGATGTCGTGATGCGTGTCGGAGGCCCAGCCGGGCAGGTCGTCGAAGGACACGCGGCGCAGCAGCGGCGGGGCTGGCGGCGCGGCTTCCTCGGCTGGCCGGGCGGGCTCCGCGGTGGGGCCGCCATGCTGGGCGCCGGCGGCGGTCGCCACCAGCATACCCATCAGCACGAAGGCCGCGGCACGAAGCCAGCGGCCGGGCAATTCCACCCTGGCCATGTCCGTATTGATATCCCAGCCCGGCCGGCGCCGCGACTCTCCGGGGGCTGGAGGAGCGTCGCGGGCGCCCCGCCCCGGGGCTTAGGCGGGTCGGGTCCCCACCAGTTTCCAGGTGGGATCGGACCCCGCAACCTCGCGCTGGAAGGTCCAGAGGTCTGTGATCTCGGTCACAGCCTCGGCCCCCGCGGAGACCGAACCATCCTTCGCGATGGTCAGGTTCACCTGGTCGGAGACGATACGCACGGTGACGTCGGCAATCGACCCGCGGAGTTCCGCGCCCTCGATCGCCATGTCCTGGATCGAGCGCAATTCGGTCCGCTGCGTCTCGCCGGCGGCCTCGCGCTGGGCGATGGCGCCATCGAACCCGGCATAGGCATCGTCCGACAGCAGGTTGCGCAGCGTGTCGCGGTCGCCGTCGGCGAAGGCCGCGACGATCATGCGGAAGGCACCTTCGGCACCGCCCAGGAAGGCGCTCGGGTCGAAGCCGGGATCAACGCCGCGGATGCGCGTCAGCGCCTGGCCCACCGGGCTGCGCGGGTCGGGCAGGCCGCGCGGCGCGGCGGCCGCGGGGGGCAGCGGGATGATGTCGGCCTCGCGCCCAGCCGGTGCGGCGGGGGCGCCGGGCGCGGCTTCCGGCGGGCGCTCGAAGCCCGTCCGGCGTCCCAGGACGCTGCGCAGGCGCAGCACCAGGAAGGCCGCGACCATGGCAAACAGGATCAGATCGATCGGCAGGCCGCCTGTCATGGAGAACTCCTCAGATCACAACACTTAGGGCGCCGCTGCCCCGGCCGCAACATTCGGGGCGCAACATAGACAGCGCCCGGGCGCCGCCGAGGTTGCGGCGCGGCGCGGCGCCGGCTACCCCCGGTGTCGGCCTTTCCCGGGATGCACGCCGCATGATCCTGCTCCGCCACGGACAGAGCGAGTTCAACCTGCTGTTCACCCAGACGCGCAAGGACCCCGGCATCGTCGACCCGGTGCTGACGCCGCTCGGCCACGAACAGGCCGAGCAGGCGGCGCAGGCGCTGGCGGCCGAGGACATCCGCCGCATCCTGGTCTCGCCGTATCGCCGGGCGATTCAGACGGCGCTGCCCGCCGCGCGGCGGCTGGGCCTCGGCCTGACCGTGACGCCCCTGGTGCGGGAACGCTACGCCTTCACCTGCGACATCGGCAGCCCGGCGACCGAACTGCGCATGGACTTCCCCGATGTGGACCTGGCGCATATCGACGAGGTCTGGTGGCCCCCGCAGGAGGAACCGGCCGACCAGGTCGAGGCCCGCGCCGCGCTGTTCCGCGCCGAGATGGCGGCGCTGCAGGACTGGGCGCATACGCTGGTGGTGACGCATTGGGGCTTCGTGATGGCGCTGACCGGGCTCAGCGTCACGAACGGACAGATCCTGCGGGTGGACCCGACGGCGCCGGGGCCCGACCTGGTGCCCTGGAAGCATCACTGAGTCTTTGCCTTAAGTCGCCGGGCGCCGGTTTGGCTGCGCGCCCCGCACGGGTGCGCTGGGGGCGACTGCCGGGTTGGGCGCGGTCGCGCTGTGTGCTCCCGGATGGTGGCTTCGCACGATCCGCTGGCCGCGGGCGGCTTGGTCCTGGGCGGGCACCATTGACCCTTGGCGCCAAGCGCCGTGAACGCCGCCGGCGTCAGGCCGCGCCGGCATCCTCCAGCTGTTCCAGCCGATAGCCCCCGGCCTCGGTCACCAGCAGCCGCGTCTCGGCGGGGTTCGGCTCGATCTTCTGGCGCAGGCGGTAGATGTGCGTCTCGAGCGTGTGCGTGGTGACGTTGCTGTTGTAGCCCCACACGTCGTTCAGCAGCACCGTGCGCGGCACCGGCCGCCCGCCGGCGCGGTACAGGAACTTCAGGATCGCGGCTTCCTTCTCGGTCAGCCGGATCCGCTTGCCGCGCGCCTGGTCGTGCAGCTGCTTGGCCGATGGCCGGAACAGATACGGCCCGACCTTGAACACCGCATCCTCGCTGCTGTCGTAGCCGCGTAGCTGCGCGCGGATACGCGCCAGCAATTCGTTCAGCCGGAACGGCTTGACAATGAAGTCGTTGGCGCCGGCATCCAGGCCGCTCACCACATCCGCCTCGCTGTCCACGCCGGTCAGCATCACCACCGGCATGCGGAAGCCGTCGCGCCTTAGCCGGACGCAATATTCCCGCCCATCGCCATCCGGCAGCCGGATATCCAGCAGGATCAGGTCGAACCGCGCGCCGTCCGCGGTCAGGCGCGCGTCCGCCTCCGCGAGGCTTGCGGCCTCGACCGGCGCGAATTCGCCTTCCAGGGACAACTGTTCGGCGAGTGTCGCCGAAAGCCCCGTATCGTCATCGACGATCAGTACCGGGCGCGGACCAGGCATGCGCCAGTTTCCCCATCCAAAGGGCCGTCACGGAAACGCGACGGCGGGAGCCCCCCGGGCTACGTATGGCCGGGAAGTCCCTGTAGTGCCAGCCTCCCTATGCCATCCCGGGCGAGTTCTCGCATCTGTGATTGACACTTCACGCATCTGGACGAATGCGTGAGGCGTATCACATGGCAATGGCCCGAGGTCGTCCCGGGCCCCGTCGGGGTCGCCATGCCCAAGCCACAATCCCGGTGCGGCATGGCCCGAAGAATGGAACGCCAGACCATGACGCCACCAGGCCAGATCGCTGCCGAAGCGAATGACGCCATCCTCGAACTCGATCCCCGCGTGCGGGCGCTGCGCTCGGTTCACCGTGCGGTTGCGGAGCTGCGGCGCGGCACACCCGTGATCCTGCGCGGTCCCGACACCTGCCTGGTCGTGGCCGCCGCCGAAACGGTCGGCGCGCGCGGGCTGGGCGAACTCGCCGCCGCCGCGCTGGCCCCCGCGCTGCTGCTGCTGGCCCCGGTGCGCGCCGCGGCCGTGCTCCAGCGCCCGGTGCCCCATGCGGCCGAGGAGGAAGGCGCCGTCGCGCTGCGCCTGCCGGCCAGCCTGATGGCGCCCGAAGCCCTGCGCAGCCTGGCCGACCCGACCGCCGAGCGCCTGATCCTGGAAACCCCCGAGCGCCTGGCCACCCCGCCGCTGGCGCAGGCGGCGATCGCGCTGGCGAAGCTCGCGCGCCTGCTGCCCGCCCTGGTCGCCGCCCCGGCCACCGAGGCCGCCGCCGCGCGCCTGTCGCTGCTGAGCGTGCCGGCCGCCGATGTGCTGGCCTATCCGGCCGGCGCCGCCACATCCCTGGCGCGCGTGGCCGAGGCCCGCGTGCCGCTGCTCGACGTGCCGGAGGCCCGCATCATCGCCTTCCGTGCCGCCGATGGCGGGATCGAGCACCTGGCGATCCTGGTCGGCGACCCGGAGAAGACCGCCGCCGAAGGCGGTGCCCCCCTGGTGCGCGCCCATTCCGAATGCTTCACCGGCGACCTGCTCGGTTCGCTGCGCTGCGATTGCGGCCCGCAGCTGCGCGGCGCGCTGGCGCGCATGGCGACCGACCCGGCCGGCGGCGTGCTGCTGTACCTGGCGCAGGAAGGCCGCGGCATCGGCCTGGTGAACAAGCTGCGCGCCTATACGCTGCAGGATGCCGGGCTGGATACGCTCGATGCCAACCGTGCGCTGGGCTATGGCGCGGATGAGCGCAACTTCCTGGTCGCCGCCACCATGCTGCGCGCGATCGGCGTGGAGCGCGTGCGCCTGCTGACCAACAACCCCGACAAGATCAACGGCCTGTCCGCCTGCGGGATCGAGGTGCAGGGGCGCGAGGCGCATGC
>LNFM01001334.1_pt1 | contig 56745 bp, 52 predicted proteins | sample 596031 | NCBI WGS metagenome assembly LNFM01 (sample SAMN04254537, study PRJNA301005) | activated carbon metagenome | isolation source: dual media filters at the Ann Arbor, Michigan drinking water treatment plant | place: USA: Ann Arbor
CCTCGGCCGCCTTCACCAGCGTGCCGGCGGTGTCGATCATGTCGTCCATGATCACGCAGTTGCGGCCTTCGATCTCGCCGATGACGTGCATCACTTCCGAGACATTGGCCGTCGGCCGGCGTTTGTCGATGATGGCCAGGTCGCAGCCCAGCTGCTTGGCCAGCGCGCGGGCGCGCACCACGCCACCGACGTCGGGCGAGATCACGACAAGGTTGGGGTAGTCCTTGCTCTTCAGGTCGGACAGCAGCACCGGGCTGGCGTAGATGTTGTCGACCGGGATGTCGAAGAAGCCCTGGATCTGGTCGGCGTGCAGGTCCATCGTCAGCAGCCGCTCGACGCCCACCGTTTCCAGCAGGTTGGCCACGACCTTGGCACTGATGGGCACCCGCGTGCTGCGCGGCCGGCGGTCTTGTCGCGCGTAGCCGAAGTAGGGGATCACGGCCGTGATGCGGCGGGCGCTGGCCCGCTTCAGCGCATCGACCATGATGAGCAATTCCATCAGGTTTTCGTTCGTGGGTGCGCAGGTGGGCTGCATCACGAAGACGTCGCGGGCGCGCACGTTCTGGCGGATCTCGACCGTGACCTCGCCGTCGGAGAAGCGGCCCACCGCCGCCTTGCCCAGTTCAACGCCGAGGTGGCTGGCGATCTCGTGCGCCAGCACCGGGTTGGCGTTGCCGGTGAACAGCACGGTGTTGAACAGCACGGTGGACTCTCCGTCGGGGGTGCGCCCGCGCGGATGCGCTGGCGTCACAGGAAGATTTGGCAGGGGAGGAAGGACTCGAACCCTCGCATGTCGGAATCAAAATCCGATGCCTTGACCAACTTGGCGACTCCCCTACACAGGTTGCGGCTTGCGCCGCCACCCAAAACCGTTTCAGTCGGCCCAACCGGCGAGCGGGTGGATGACCAGACTGCGGCACATCCGCCCCACCCAGTGCGGTGGCAGGTGGTCTAGACCTGACGCCGCGTCTGTCGCCCTGGATGGCTCGGCCGCACCGACCCTCGCGAAGACGGCGCTACCGGAACCCGTCATGCGGCTGTTGCCGTAACGGGACTCCAGCCAGCGGGCAGCTTGCGCCACCTCGGAACAACGGTCTTCGGCGGGTGGTTGCAAGTCGTTGCGGCCAAAACCTGCAACGAATTTCTGCACCCACTCAGCTGACACACCGCTGCGGCCTGCCTCTTCAGGAGAGCCCGCAACTATAACAGGATCGGTGTCGCGCCTGAGCGCCGGGTGCCCGAAGATTTCGTGCGTGGGCAGCGCGGCGGGGGGCTTGACGACGGCGTACTGCTCTTCAGGCCAGGGCATGGGCTGCAGCCTTTCGCCTATGCCTTCGACGAAGGCGTTGTGGCCCTGCACGAAGAAGGGCACGTCGGCGCCCAGGCGCAGACCGAGCTCTGCCAGACGCGCCTTCGGCCAGTGCAGGCCCCAGAGCCGGTTCAGCGCCAGCAGCGTGGTGGCGGCGTCGGAACTGCCGCCGCCCATGCCCGCGCCCCAGGGCACGTGTTTGTGGATCGAGATTGCGGCGCCTGCCGTGCAGCCGCTGGCCGCCTGCAGCGCGCGGGCAGCACGCAGGCAGAGGTCGTCTTCGGGCAGCGCCGGGCCGAGGTCGTGGCGTTGCAACTTGCCGTCGGCGCGGCGCTCGACATGCAGCGTGTCGGCCCAGTCGATGAGCACCAAGGGCGACTGCAGCAGGTGGTAGCCGTCGGCGCGACGGCCGACGACGTGCAGGAACATGTTCAGCTTGGCCGGCGCAGGCAGGTCGTAGAGGGCGCGCAGGCTCATGGCGTGTCGTCCAGCTTGACGCGCACCAGTACGACCGGCGGGCTGCTGCGGTGCAGCCCTATCCAGCCTTCGGCGCGGCGCGACAGGTCGACCTGCCAGCCGAGTTGCTCGAAGCCGTCGGCACCCATCGCATGCGGCGCGCCGGCCCATGGACGGCCGGCGAGCCAGTCGGACAGGGCCGCGAGCGGCAGGGCTTCGCCCAGCGCCTGTTGCGACAGCGCGGCCAGGCTGTCGTAGGCCTGCTCACCACGCCCGTCGTCCAGCAAGGCGATGCCAGGCGACCAGCGTGCGGTGGCCACGCGCGTGCCCAGTGGCGAATTCAGCCGCAGTTCGCCGCCGCGACCGTCGCCACGCAGCTCAAACGCCGCGCTCACGCTCTGTGCGGCACGTTCGCCCTGGGCGTCGATGCGCACGCTCAGGCGGCCGCTGGTCCAGGGGGTTTCGCCGGGCGACGGCAAGGGGGCGCTGGCGCAACCGGCCACCACGAACGCCAGCGAGACCAGCGCAGCCAGGCCCGTGCCCGCGCGTGCTTTCACAGGTCGACGCGCAGCCTGGAAAGGGTCTCGCGCAGCACGTCGTTGGCCGCGTCGCGCGCCTGGGCTTCGCGCCAGACGACGCGGGCCTCGTCGCGCTGGCCCAGCGCCCAAAGCACTTCGCCCAGGTGGGCGGCGATCTCGACGTCGGGGCGCGTGGCATAGGCGCTGCGCAGCAGGCGCAGCGCCTCTTCGCGGTTGCCCAGGCGGTACTCCACCCAGCCCAGGCTGTCGGTGATGAAGGGGTCGCCGGGCAGCAGTTCCAGCGCACGCAGCACGAGCTGGCGCGCTTCGGGCAGGCGCTGGCCGCGGTCGGCCAGTGAGTAGCCCAGCGCGTTGTGCGCGTGCGCGTTGTCGGGCTTGAGCGTGATGACACGGCGCAGCAGCTGCTCCATGTCGTCCAGCCGGTTCAGCTTCTCGGCCATCATGGCCTGCTCGTAGAGCAGGTCGGTGTCTTCGCTGAAGCGCTGGCTGGCGCCGGCCAGCACGTCGTAGGCGTCGCGCCAGCGCTTGGCGTCGCGCAGCACGGCGGCTTCGGCGCCGAACTTGGCACGCGCGTCGTCGTCGTCCTTTTCGGGCACCTGGCGGATGAGTTCGCGTGCCTGGGCGACCTTGCCCTGGCGCACCAGCATCGACGCGCGCCGCGTCTGCACTTCGAGCGCACGCCGCGGGTCATCCACCTTCGCCAGCCAGGTCTCTGCCGAGCGGAAATCGCCACGTTGCTCGGCCGACTGCGCGAGCATCAGCCAGGCCTGCACCAGGCCCTGCTCGGGGCGCGAGGGCAGGTCGTCGTCCTCGTTACCGGTGGACGACAGCGCCGTGTCCGGTGTGCCCGTGGCCGCCGCTGCGGCCACCTGCGGCTGCACGAGTTCGATGTAGCGCTGCAGCGCGGCCTCGCCTTCCTGCGCCTGCTTCAGTTCCAGGTGCAACGCACCCAGCGACAGGAAGGGCGGTGCCAGCGTCGGCTGCTGGCGCGTGAGGGTCTGCAGCTGACGCACGGCGTCGGGGTAACGCTGTGCGGCGGTCAACACGCGCACGTAGGCCAGGCGCAGCTGGGGCTCGGCGTCGGGCCGCGCCAGGTAGGCACTGACCAGCGCCTCGGCCTGCGGCCGCTGGCGCATCAGTTCCATCGCCAGCAGCGCCGGGCCTGGCGCGTTGGCGTCCAGCGCCTGGGCTTCGTGCGCCAGCGCCAGCGCGCGGTCGGCGTCCCCGGCCTCGAGCCAGGCGCGGCCCAGCGCCACGCGTACCGGCACCCGCGTGGCCTCGGCGTCGCGGTAGGGCTTCAGCGCGACTTCCATCAGCGCGGCCACACCCCGTGCGTCGCCGGCACGCTGCAGGAAGCGCGGCAGCGCCGAGATCAGGCCCGGCCGCTCCATGGGCGGGATCAGTGTCAGCAGCGCGCGCAGCGGTTCGTCGAGCCCGTCCTTGCGGTTCAGCGCGAGCAGGATCTGCAACTGCATGCGTACGGCATCGACCGATTCGGGCCGCGCCAGTCGCCAGGCGCGCGACGCGGCCAGCGCCTGGTCGCCGGCACGGCCGCGCAGCGCGATGTCGACGGCGCGGCGGAACAGGCCCTCGTCGCGCGTACGGCGTGCGGCGTCGAGGATGAGTTCGTAGGCGCTGCCGGCGTCGCCCGAGCCCAGCGCCATCTCGCCGATGAGCAACTGGTAGAAGAGGCGGTCGTCCATCGCCGAGTTCAGCGGCGCGGCCGAGGCGGCGGTGGCTGGCGCCGCGATCTGGGCGTGGGCGGGCGGACCCCAGGCAAAAGCGCCGCACAGCAGCGCACTGGCCCACATGGTGGCCGGCTGCGGCCGGCGAAGACGATCTGACATCAGGGTTCCCATGGGGTCTCGGTTCATTCTCACATAATGGGTTCATGCCCGAGCTTCCCGAGGTCGAGGTCACGCGCAGGGGCATTGCGGGCCCCTTGCGTGGCGCGCAGGTGCTGCAGGCCAGGGTGGGCAAACCCCTGCGCTGGCCGCTGGGCTGCAGCACCGATTCACTGGTCGGCCTGCGCGTGGGCGATGTCGGCAGGCGCGGCAAGTACCTTTGGTTGCCTTTGTCGCAGGACGCGGGACACGCGGCAGGCGCCGGTGGGCGGATGCCGTCGGACGCGGCGCCCGGCGGCCTGCTGCTGCACCTGGGCATGTCGGGTTCGCTGGCGCTGCGGCCGGCAGCACCGGCGCCGGGCCCGCACGATCACTTCGACCTCGTCACCGACCGCGGCACGTTGCGCCTGAACGACCCACGGCGCTTTGGTGCCGTGGTCTGGTCGCCGGCGCTGGACGCCCCGCCCGCCGCCACACTGCTGCAGCGCCTGGGCGCCGAGCCCTTCGACCCGGCGCTGACGCCCGAGGTCTTCCACGCCCGGCTGCAGCTGCGGCGCGCACCGATCAAGGCCGTGCTGCTGGCGGGCGACGTGCTCGTGGGCGCGGGCAATATCTACGCCTGCGAGGCGCTCTTCCAGGCCGGCATCCACCCTGCGCTGCGCGCCGACCGCATCAGCCGCCCACGCGCCACGCGCTTGCTGGCGGCTTTGCGCAGCACGCTGGCGCGTGCGCTGGAACTCGGCGGCTCGACGCTGCGCGACTTCACCGACGTGCACGGCACCAGCGGTGCCTACCAGGCCGAGGCGGCGGTCTACGGGCGTGCCGGGCTGCCCTGCGGCCGATGCGGCAGCCTGCTGCGGCGGCGTGTGCAAGCCCAGCGTTCGACCTACTTCTGCGCCACCTGTCAGCGGCGGTAACGTTCATTGCAGGCGTGACTTCCGCCTTGCAAACCGGGGCGCCCGGGCAACGGCGGCAACTGGGCGCGGCGGGGGCGCTGCGCTAGGATGCCTCGCTGCAGCCGACCCGCCCATGACGAGCCCCGACCCGACCACGAAGCCGACCGACGCGCCCGGCGTGGCGACGGCTGCGCCTGCGGGCGAGGTGATGATCGCGTCGGCCGCACAGGGATCCATCGCCAACCCCATCGCTGAGAGCCTGGACGTGCTGGCCACATGGCGTGCCGAGCTCGACCGACAGGTCGGCCAACTCGGTCGTGCCTTCGGCGAACACGAACTGCTGGACGACGCCGACGCTGCGCTGCTCGCGGCGCTGCGCGAGCGGCTGGCCTCGGACAAGCTGGTGCTGGCCTTCGTCGCCGAGTTCTCGCGCGGCAAGTCCGAGCTCATCAACGCCATCTTCTTCGCCGACGTCGGCCGCCGCGTGCTGCCGGCCACACCGGGCCGCACCACGATGTGCCCGGTGGAGCTGCGCTACGACGATCACCTGCCGCCGCGGCTGGCGCTGCTGCCCATAGAGACGCGGCTGCGCGGCCTGTCGCTGGCCGAGCTGCGCACGCGCGACGGCCACTGGCAGCACGTGCCGCTGGACCCGGCCGATCCGCAGACGCTGGTGCAGGCGCTGGCCGCGGTGACACGGCGTCGGCGCGTGACGGTCGAGCAGGCCGCCGCGCTGGGGTTCTGGAATGCCGCGCAGCCCGAGGACAACCCGCCCCAGGCCGAAGACGGCAGTGTCGAGGTGCCGGCATGGCGCCACGCCGTCATCAACTACCCGCACCCGCTGCTGGCGCACGGGCTGGTCGTCATCGACACGCCAGGCCTGAATGCCGTGGGCGCCGAGCCCGAACTCACGCTGGCCATGCTGCCGGCGGCCCACGCGGTGGTCTTCGTGCTGGCGGCCGACGCGGGCGTCACCCGTTCCGACCTCACGATCTGGCGCGAACACCTCGGGCAGGCGAGCCTGGAACGCTTCGTCGTGCTGAACAAGATCGACACGCTGGCCGACCCGCTGATCAGCCCTGCCGTCGTGCAGTCGCAGATCGCCCAGCAGTGCGCCGACACGGCCGAGGCGCTGAACATCGACCCGTCGCGCGTGTTTGCGCTGTCGGCGCGCGAGGCGCTGGCCGCGCGCGTCGACGGCGACGTGGCCTCGCTGCACGCCAGCCGCCTGCCGCCGCTGGAACATGCGCTGGCCACGGGCCTGTTGCCGCGGCGGCGCCACCTGCTCGTGCAGTCGGCCGTGGGTGTCGTGCAGCAACTGCGCGCGTCCGCCACGCGGCGCCTGGCCGACCGCCGGCGCCAGCATGCCGAGCAGCTGCTCGAACTGCGCGGCCTGCGCGGCAAGAGCGGCGCGAAGCTGCGCATGATGATCGAGCGTGTCGACCTCGAGATGGCCGACTTCGAACGCTGCACGGCGCGCCTGCAGGCGCTGCGCGCAGTGCAATTGAAGATCCTGCGCACCGTGCTCTCGGCATTGTCCAGCGAGGTGCTGCGCACCGAGCTCGCGGCCATGCAGTCGGCGATGGGCTCGCGGCCCTTCAACCTGGGGGCACGCGGGGCCTTCGAGACGCTGATCACGCGGCTGCGCGCCTCGATCGCACGCGCCCAGACGCAGGCGGAGGAAATGCGGCAGATGCTCGACGCCAGCTTCCGCCAGCTCAACACCGAATTCGGTTTTGCCTTCTCGCTCGGGCCGGTGCCCGACCTGCAGGGTTTCCAGGGCGAGCTCGACCTCATCGCGCAGGGTTACAGCCGCTACCTGGGCGTGACGCAGGCGTGGCGCTTGGCCTCGCCGGGTTTTGCCGAACAGTTCAGGCGCCTGCTGCTGTCGCGGCTGCGCGTGGTGTTCGAGAACGCGGCGGGTGAACTGGAGCTGTGGAGCAAGAGTGCCACCAGCCAGGTCGAAGTGCAGCTCAGCGAACGCCGGCGTGGCTTCCTGCGACGCCGCGAGGCGCTGCAGCGTGTGCAGGCCGCTGCCGGTGAACTGGAACAGCGCATCGCCGAGGTGCAGGGCCAGGACGACCACCTGGCCGGCATGCTGTCGCGGCTGGACGCGCTGGCAGCGCAGACCATCGCCAGCGCGCGGCAGCTGGCGGTGGATGGCGACGGGGCGGTCGACTTCGACCTCGGGCACAGGCAGGACGCCGCTTGACGCGGCGCGGCATCGCCGGCGCCGTCATCGCCTGGCAGCGCCAGCACGGCCGCCACGGCCTGCCCTGGCAGGGTACGCGCGACGCCTACCGCGTCTGGCTCTCCGAGGTGATGCTGCAGCAGACGCAGGTGAGCACCGTGCTCGACTACTACCCGCGTTTCCTGGCGCGCTTTCCCGACGTGCGGGCGCTGGCCGCCGCGCCGCTGGACGACGTGCTGGCACTGTGGAGCGGCCTGGGCTACTACAGCCGCGCGCGCAACCTGCACCGCTGTGCGCAGGCCGTGGTGGCACAGCACGGCGGGGACTTCCCGGGCTGCAGCGCTGCGCTGGCCACGCTGCCCGGCATCGGCCGCAGCACGGCGGCAGCCATCGCGGCCTTCTGCTTCGGCGAACGTGCGGCCATCCTCGACGGCAACGTCAAGCGTGTGCTGACGCGGGTGCTGGGTTACGACGGCGACCTCTCGGTGGCCGCCGAGGAACAGCGCCTATGGGCGCAGGCCGAGGTCCTGTTGCCCGCGCAAGAGGTCGACGTCTACACGCAGGGCCTGATGGACCTGGGCGCCACGGTGTGCAGCCGGCGCCGGCCGGCCTGCGACCGCTGCCCGCTGGCCGCGGGCTGCGTGGCCCGCGCCGCCGGCACACCCGAGCGCTACCCCGTGAAGACGCGCCGGTTGAAGCGAAGCCGGCGCAGCCATGCGCTGCTGTGTCTGCAGCGCGGCCCGCGGCACTTCCTGGTGCAGCGCCCAGAGCGCGGCGTATGGGCCGGGCTGTGGAGCCTGCCCGAATACGAAGACGCCGCGACGCTCGAAGCCGCGGTCCAGGCCTGGCCGGGTGAAGGCGAATGGCTGCCCGCGGTCGAACATGCCCTGACGCACTTCGACTGGACACTGCAACCGCTGCGCTGGACGCTGCCGCCACGCGCGCGCCTGCCCGCCGAACTGCCCGACGGCCGCTGGCTGCTGCTGGACGAGGCGCTGGCGATGGGCCTGCCGGCCCCGGTGCGCAAGCTGCTGAGCGGCTGAACGCACCGCCCGCGGCGCACGAGGGATCAAGCTTCCCGCCACGGAACCGGCTCTGCCGGGCCGTCGGCGGACGGCCCCCTTGGGGGGTAGCGAGCGCCAGCGAGCTTGGGGGCTCCGTTTCAGTCGACGATGACCTTCTTGTCGCGCAGGTAGCCGTCCACCAGCGACAGCCGGATCACCGGGTCTTCCAGCGCCATCAGCTTCTGCTTGGCCGCCAGGGTGATGGGCAGCAGTTCGCACCAGCGGTTGGCCACCCAGCCGGCGTCGTCCAGCTGGTAGGGCGGCGCGAAGGGCACGCGGTCGTTGGCCTGCAGCTTGCGGATGGCCTCGGCCAGCGCGCTGACGGTGGCCAGCACCGCCGGCCCCGGCAGGCGCAGCACATCGGGCGCGATGCGCTGCGCCGGGGCCACCCACAGGCCATTGTCGCGCTGCGTCGGCGCCTGCAGCAGGCGGAAGCGTTCGCCGCCCAGGCAGCGCACACGCAGGATGCCGGGCTGTTCGGCGTCGACTTCATCCAGGTGGGCCAGCACGCCGACATCCTCCACCTGCAGCGGCGCGTCGCTGCGCCCGGCCTCGGCGCCGGTCTTCAGGCACACCACGCCGAAGGGCTGGCGTGTGCGCAGGCAATCCGCCATCAGGTCGAGGTAACGCGCCTCGAAGACGCGCAGGCCCAGCACGGCACCGGGGAAGAGCACCGTCTGCAGCGGGAACAGCGGCAGCGGCGAGGGCAGGGCGGTGGCGGTCAATTCCGGGCGTCGAGTTCGCGGTGGCGGATCAGCGTGGCGTAACGGCTGTCGAAGCGCCGCGCCAGCCATTCGACGCCGTAGACCGAGCGGTGCTGCCCGCCGGTGCAGCCCAGCGCCACCGTAAGGTAGCTGCGCTGGTCGTCCTCGAAGGCCGGCAGCCAGCGTTGCAGGAAGGTCTGGATCTGTTCGAGCATCTCAGCCGCCTCGGGCTGGGCTTCGAGGTAGGCGGCCACCGGCGCGTCGCGGCCGGTCAGCGGCCGCAGCTCGCGGATGTAGAAGGGGTTGGGCAGCACACGCATGTCGAAGACGTAGTCGGCGTCCAGCGGCACGCCGTGCTTGAAGGCGAAGCTCTCGAACACCAGCGTCAGTGCGGCCTCGCGCGCGCCCACCAGCGAACGCACCCAGCTGCGCAGCAGGGCGGGGCGCAGCTGGCTGGTGTCGATGACGGTGGAGATCTCGCGCAGGTCCGACAGCAGCTTGCGTTCGAGCTCGATGGCCTCCATCAGCGCACGCGCGCTGTCGGTTTCCGACGGCGCGGTCAGCGGGTGGGGCCGGCGCGTCTCGGAGTAACGGCGCAGCAGCGCGTCGGTGCTGGCGTCGAGGAAGATGGGGTGGATGCGCAGGCCCTCTTCGCGCAGCTGCTGGATCAGCGGAACCAGCTGCGGCAGCGACGACGCGGTGCGCACGTCCACCGCGGCGGCCACGCGCGTGGTGTAGCGCTCGTGCTCCAGGCGGATGAAGTCGCGCAGCAATTCGGGCGGCAGGTTGTCGACGCAGAAGTAGCCGGCGTCTTCCAGCGCGTGCAGCGCCACCGACTTGCCTGAACCCGAGATGCCCGTGATGAGGATGACCTCGTCGCGCCGCACACCGTCGAAAGCTGCCCACTCGCTCATCCTGACTGGCCCTCCTTCGGTCCTTCCAGCAGCGCCTGTGCATGCGCCGTGCCCGACAGGCGCTCGCCGCCCAGCATGCGTGCCACCTCGGCCACCCGCGCCTCGCCTTCGACGGGCTGGATGTCCGACAGCGTCTGTCGGCCCTTCAGCGCCTTGCTGACGACGAAATGGCGGTCGGCGCAGGCGGCCACCTGGGCCAGGTGGGTGACGGCCAGCACCTGGGTGTTACCGGCCTGCACACGCCCCAGCTGCTTCATCAGCCGGCCCACGCTGTCGGCCACCGTGCCGCCGACGCCGGCGTCGATCTCGTCGAAGATCAGCGTCGGCACCGAGCCCCCCGCCGCGCCTTGCGCGGTGCTTGCTGCACCCGCCGCGCCCTGCGCGGTGGTCACCGCTATGGCAAGGGCCAGCCGCGACAGTTCGCCGCCCGAGGCCACCTTGGCCAGCGGCCGCGGCGTGCTGCCCGCGTGGCCGGCAACGCGGAATTCTGCAGCTTCCAGCCCGAAGGCCTGCGGCTCGTCCTGCGGCAACAGCGCCACCTCGAAACGCCCGCCGGCCATGCCCAGCTGCTGCATCGCCGCGGTGATGGCGGCGCCGAGCCGGGGTGTCGCCTTCCTGCGCAGCGCCGAGATGCGTTGTGCTTCCTTGCGCCAGGCGGCTTCGGTGGCGGCGACCGCGGCAACCAACGTGTCGAGGTCGGCCGCGGCGTCGAGCTGCCGCAGTTCGTCCTGCCAGCCGGTCAGCAGCGCGGGCAGTTCGGCGGGCGCACGCCGGTAGCGCCGCGCTTGCGACACCCAGGCGCCGATACGGCTGTCGAGTTCGGCCAGGCGCTCCGGGTCGGGTTCGCGGTGGCCGAGGTAGGCGTGCAGCGTGTGCACGGCGTCTTCCAGCTGCGCCTGCGCGCTGCGCAGCACGTCGGCCACGGCGCCGAGTTCGGGGTCGTAGCGCTGCACTTCGTCCAGCGCGTCGGTGGCGCGCGCGGTCAGCGCGGTGGCGCCGGGTTCGTCGTCGCTGAGCGCGTTCAAGGCGGCGCGGGCGCCGTCGAGCAAGGCCTGGCCGTGCGCCAGGCGCTGGTGTTCGGTGTTCAGCGTCTCCCATTCGCCTTCGGCGGGCGCGAGCTTGGCCAGCTCGCCGATCTGCCAGGCCAGCCGCTCGCGTTCTCGCTCCAGCGTGTCGCGCCGGCCGCGTGCGTCCTGCAACTGCGCTTGCGCCTGGCGCCAGGCGGCCCATGCCGCTGCCAGTGCGTTGGTATCTGCGCCGGCCTGCGCATCGAGCAGTGCACGCACGGCGGCCGGGCGTGTCAGGCTCTGCCAGGCATGCTGGCCGTGGATGTCGACCAGCCACTCGGCCGCCTCGCGCAACTGCGACACGGTGGCTGGGCTGCCGTTGATCCACGCCCGGCTCTTTCCCTGGGCGTCGACGGTGCGGCGCAGCAGCAAGGTGCCGTCGCTGTCGAACCCGGCCTCGGCCAGCCACGGTGCCAGCGCCGGCGGGCTGTCGAACTCGGCGCTGACCTCGGCGCGTGGCGCACCCTCGCGCACCAGCGCCGTATCGGCGCGTTGGCCCAGGGCGAGCTGCAGCGCGTCGATCAGGATGGACTTGCCGGCGCCGGTCTCCCCCGTCAGCACCGTGAAACCGGGCCCGAGGTCCAGTTCGAGTTCGGCGACGATGACGACGTCGCGCAGGACCAGCCGGCGCAGCATGCCTACACCACGCCTTCGTACCAGCGCAGCTTGCGCCTGAGCGTGGCGTAGTAGCTCCAGCCGCGCGGATGCAGGAAGCGCACCTTGAAGGCCGAACGCCGCACGCGCACCTGGTCGCCGACCATCAGACTGGCCAGGGTGTGCATGTCGAAGTTGGCCGAGATGTCCTTGCCCGAGACGATGCCGATGTGCACCTCGCCGCGGTCGGGCAGCACGATGGGGCGGTTGCTGAGCGTGTGGCTGGCGATGGGCACCACCACCCAGCCGCCGATGCCCGGGTGCAGGATGGGCCCGCCGGCCGACAGCGCATAAGCCGTGCTGCCGGTGGGCGTGCTGACGATGAGGCCGTCGGCGCGGATGTTGGCGACGAACTCGCCGTCGACGTCGACACGCACTTCCACCATGCTGGCCGTGGCGCCGCGGCTGACGACGACGTCGTTCAGCGAGAGCCCTTCGAAGATCCGGCCGCCGTCGCGCCAGACGTCGCCTTCGAGCATGGTGCGCTGCTCTTCCTCGTAGTCGCCGGCGACGATGGGTGCCAGCGCCTCCATGTGCTGGCCCATCGGGATGTCGGTGATGAAACCCAGCCGGCCCTGGTTGATGCCCACCAGCGGCAGGTTCCAGCGCGCGAGTTCGCGCGCGATGCCCAGCATGGTGCCGTCGCCGCCCACCACCACCGCGATGTCGCAGCGTTCGCCCATCTGTTGCGGCGACAAGGCCTCGAAATCGGTCACACCGGTGGCCGCGGCTGTGTCACGCTCGAAGCTGACCTCCAGGCCCCTGTCCACCAGGAAATGGGCGATCTCCTCCAGCGCGGGCCGTATGCCGCGCGCCTGGTACTTTCCCACGATGGCGGCATGTCGAAAGCCTGAAGGCATGCGGCGCATTACACCATAGGGCCCCATGGCGGCGGGGGCCCGCGATGGGGTCCTTAAGCCACCTAAATACAATTCCAACCATGCTCGACGACCGTGCCCGGATACTGCTGAAGACGCTGGTGGAGCGTTACATCGCCGACGGCACGCCGGTGGGTTCGCGCACGCTGTCGCGCACCTCGGGCCTCGACCTCTCGCCGGCCACCATCCGCAACGTGATGGCCGATCTGGAAGAGCTGGGCCTCATCGCCAGCCCGCACACCAGTTCGGGCCGCGTGCCCACGGCGCGCGGCTACCGGCTCTTCGTCGACACCATGCTCACGGCACGGCCCTACGCGCTGGACGACCTGGCGCATATGCCGCCCGACGTGGCCGCCGCCAGCGGCCAGCTGCACCCCGACCAGCCGCAGCGCGTCATCGCGCAGGCCGCCAGCCTGTTGTCCAGCCTGAGCCACTTCGTCGGCGTCGTGACGGCGCCGCGCAAGGCCAGCGTCTTCCACCACATCGAGTTCCTGCGCCTGGGCGACAAGCGCGTGCTCGTCATCCTGGTCGCACCCGACGGCGACGTGCAGAACCGCGTCATCTTCACCGCACGCGACTACACGCAGGGTGAACTGGTCGAGGCCACCAACTACCTCAACGCCCACTACGCCGGGTTGACCATCGAGGAAGTGCGCGAACGCCTGAAGCGCGAGATCGATGCGCTGCGCGGCGAGATCGCCACGCTGATGCAGGCTGCCGTGCAGGCCGGCAGCGAGGTGCTGGCCGAGGCCACCGACAACGTCGTGGTCTCGGGTGAACGCAACCTGCTCACGGTGCAGGACTTCGGCAACGACATGACGAGCTTGCGCCGGCTGTTCGACGTCTTCGAGCAGAAGACGGAACTGATGCGCCTGCTGGACGTGAGCAGCCGCGCCGAGGGTGTGCGCATCTACATCGGCGGCGAGAGCCACGTCGTGCCCTTCGAAGAGCTGAGCGTGGTCACGGCGCCCTACGAGGTCGACGGCCGCATCGTCGGCACGCTGGGTGTCATCGGCCCCACGCGCATGGCCTACGACCGCATGATCCAGATCGTCGACATCACCTCGCGGCTGGTGGGCAACGCGCTGTCGGCGAAGTAGCCGCAGCCGGCGCAGCCGGCCCCGGTGCGCCACCTAGAATCCAGGTCTCCAACCCGGGGGCCGTTAGCTCACTTGGTCAGAGCAGAGGACTCATAACACTCTGCCGCTGCCCTAAGTGGCGGGCTGCTGGTGCGGTGCCGCTGTAAGGGTGGCTGTACGCCTCGTGCCCCGGGTGCTGCCGCAGGGCAGAATCGAAGTTGTTTCATCAGTGGGCCGTTAGCTCAGTTGGTCAGAGCAGAGGACTCATAGCGAAAGTTGTGCACCGGGATGCGAAAGCGCCCGTGTGAATGGCGTCAAATTCGGCGAAACCTGACGGCCGCAAGGCACAAGGCAACGCCGAGCCAAGCCCTGCGAGGGGAAGGTGTAGAGACTAGACGGCGCCCGCCTACAGGCCCTCGCGGCCCATGGTGAAGGCATAGTCCAGGGAGCCCCGAAATGGGCACAAACCGGAATCCTTTGGTCGTTGGTTCAAGTCCAACACGGCCTACCACTAGATGTTCAACGTTTTGATCGACACCTGCGTCTGGCTGGAAATGGCCCAGGACCAGAAGCAAACGCCCTTGCTCCGGGTCGTCGAGAACATGGTGCAGCAGGACATGCTTCGCCTTGTCGTGCCGCGCGTGGTGTCGGACGAGTTCACCCGGAATCGCGCCCGCGTGGCGCAGGCCAGCGCACGGAGCCTGAAGGGCCACGTCGCGCAGGTTAAGGATGCGGTGAACCGCGTGGACGGCAATGCAAGGCGGAAGAAGGCTTTGCTGGCCCACCTAGATGACCTGAACCACCGCGCGCCCACCGTCGGCGGTGCCGCCGAGACAACGCTAACTCGAATCGAGAAGCTGCTCGCAAGCGTGCAGCTCGTTGAGGCCAGCGATGCGGCAAAGCTCCGGGCTGCCGAACGTGCGTTGCAGAAGCGGGCTCCGTGCCACCACGACAACAAGAATTCGATAGCCGATGCGCTACTGCTGGAAATCTACTTCGACGCGGTACGCGGCGGCACACGTGGCGAGCGCTTTGCATTTGTGTCTCACAACCGCAGCGACTTCACGGTTCCGCATCTGCGAAGCTGCCGTTGGTGGGCCTACGGCGGTCGGCCAGTGCTGCCGCGGGTGTATGTCAGCTTAGCGACGGTCTGGTCAACAAAGCCCGTAAAGATCATGGTGGTGATCGCACCCATGAACAGACCGAGCCCCCTGCGAACGTGGCAACGCTCTGCTTGCTCGGGAAGCTGGCAGACCTCTCCAGGTCTATCGCCTCGATCATCCAGGATGCATGCCCACGCCGCGAGGCGCTGAACCCACATCAGAGCGGCAGTGACTGCTGCAACGTGGGGTCGATCTGGGTCAAGCGGTGTGCCAGTTCGGCGCCCGAGTGCACGTCCATCTTTTCGAGGATGTGCGTGCGATGCACCTGCACGGTCTTGTCGCTGATGCCCAACTCGCGTGCTATCAACTTGCTGGGCTTGCCGCGTGCCACACGCAGGGCAATCTCGCGCTCGCGCAGCGTCAGTTGTTCGTAGCGCTGGCGCGCCTGCTCGTGCTGGCTGACCTGGGCTGCCGCGGCGCGGCTGCGACGCACGGACTGAGCAATGGCGTCCAGCAGCACCTGGTCCTTGAAGGGCTTCTCGATGAAGTCGACCGCGCCGTCCTTCATGGCCTGCACAGCCATCGATACATCACCGTGGCCGGTAATGAAGATGATGGGCAGGCGCAGGCCGCGCGCATTCAGGGTCTGCTGCAGTTCCAGCCCGCTCATCGTGGGCATGCGCACGTCCAGCACCAGGCAGCCCACCGCGCTGGCGCCGACCTGTGCGAGAAAGCTTTCGGCGTCGGCAAAGCCCAGCGCACGCCAGCCCACCGATTCGGCCAGGAACACCACCGAGCGCCGCATGGCGCTGTCGTCGTCCACCACGAAGACGGTGGCGTCGGCCATGGGCAGGGTACTCATGCTTCAGGCTCCGAAGTGCTGCGCGGCAGGGTGAAGTGCAAGGTGAGCCCCTGGCTTTGGCCGTGCAGGCCGGGTTCGGCCCACAGCCTGCCGCCATGCGCTTCGACCACGCGCTTGCAGATGGCTAGACCCAAGCCCACACCGTCGGGCTTGGTGGTGAAGAAGGGCTGGAACAGGTGGAGGTTGGCCTGGGGCGCCAGGCCGCTGCCATTGTCGGTGACGCTGACGCGGAAGTACTCGCCGTCGGGCCGGGCCTGCAGCACGATGCGGCGCTGCGCCGGCGGAAGCCCCCCCATCGCGTCCAGTGCGTTCGTCATCAGGTTCAGCAGCACCTGCTCGACCTGCAGCCGGTCGGCCTGCACCCAGGGGCCGCGCGCGTCGTCGTCGAAGACCTGCTCCAGAATGGGCGGCTGGGTCAACATGCTGACAAAGAGCTTCACCGCCCCGTCCAAGGTGGCGCGCAGGTCCAGGCGCTCGCGTCGCACCGGGCGCTTGCCAGCGAAGCCGCGAATGCGCTGCATGATGCCGCTGGCGCGCTGCGCCTGCTCGGCGATGTCGTTGCTGGCGGCCAGCAGCGGCTCGGGCTCGACCCTGCCGGCTTCGATGCGCCGGGCCATGCCGCGGGCGAAATTGGCAATGGCCGACAGCGGCTGGTTCAGCTCGTGCGCCAGCATGCTGGACATCTCTCCGAGCACGCCCAATCGCGACATGTGGTCCAGTTTGTCCTGCTGGGCACGCGCCTCCTGCTCCATGCGTTCGCGCTCTGCCAGGGCATGACGCAGTTGGGCGGTGCGCTGCTCCACCAGGCGGTTCACGCGCAGCGAGTGCACGGCCCAGCCCAGCAGGCCGGCCAGCGCCAGGGCAAACCAGGGCCAGTTCCGGCGCGCGAAGCCGGCCACGCTGCGCTCGCGCAGGTCGTCGTAGGGGCCGATCTCGAGGTCGCGGAACAGCTCTCGCACCGGCTGGTAGTCGGTGGGCACGGTCCACGCGTAGCCATCGGCGCTGGGGGGCATGGCAAGCAAGGCCGTGGCCACGCGCTTGGCCAGATCGTTGGGCGTGCGCTTCAGCGCGGCGAAAGGCCAATCCGGGTACAACGGCGTGCTGCGCGCACAGGGGTAGGGTCCGGACTGCGGCATCAGGACGTCGAACTCGTCGGCGCGGGCCTGACCCTGGCGGACCATCTCTTCCAGCAGGCATGCACGCACGATCCCGGCGTCCGTGTCGCCGCGGCGCACGGCGGCCACGATGTCCTGCAGCGGAAAGCCGGCGAACTGCAGTGCCCCTAAATCGGAATGCGGGTCCACGCCGGCGGCCTTCATCTCGCGCCACACCAACTGGAAGCCGCCGAACGCGCTGGCGTTCACGCCCATCAGACGCTTGCCTCTCAGGTCGGCCCAGGTGCGCAGGTCGCTCCGACCGCGGCGCACCAGCACCGCCGACGCAATGCCCTCGGCCGGGGACAGCGCCTGCGGCGACTGGAGCGTGGCAATGCGGCGTGCCCCGTGTGCGGCTTCCATGTTCACGTAGAAGCCGCTGTTGGCGATGAAGAAGTCCACCTGCGCGCCGGCCACCGCAGTGTTCAGCCCCGGCAGGTCGAAGTGCTTCAGCATGAACTGCCGCTCGGGCAGCGCAGCATGCAGCACCTCTGCCAGTTGGGCCCAGGCCTGAGCGGCCTGGATTTCCCCCTGAGGCGCCAGGATGCCCACAGTCACCGCCGCGTCGTCCGCGTGCGCAGGCCCGCCCAGCGCCAGCAGGGCGACAGTGCTCAGGTGCGCTGACAGGCGGCGCAGCGGGGTGCGGCGGCGGGTGGGCATGTCGATGCGAGCGGATTGTGGCGGCCGGTGCGTGGTGCCATGTGCGTTGGGAGCTCACGCTTGCGCTGTATCAAGGACATAGGGCCAATGCCCTAGACCGCCTAGACGACCAAGCGCATGGCGGACCGCCCGACGCGCGCATAGGCTCTAGAGCACGGAAACTGACCCCCTTTGGAGATCCCCATCATGCGCTCGCATTTCCTCGTCACCCTGGCCGCCCTGGTGGCCGCTGCGACCCCGTTGCTGGTTCAGGCCCAGTCCAGCACCCCGGTGAACGAAGTGAACCTGCTCGGCCGAGCCGTGCCCGATCCGGCGCAAATGCCCGCCGGCCCGCAGAAGGCCCTGGTGCTCTATGGCCAGGCGCTGAGCACCCGCACCTTTGCCTACATCGGCCCCGAGGTGGCCGACCCCAAGATGCGCCACTCCGGCAACAACCTGGCTTGCACGTCCTGCCACCAGGGCGCTGCCGCCAAGCCCTTTGCCATGCCCTGGGTGGGCGTGTCCGCCACCTTTCCGCAGTACCGGGCGCGCGAAGACGACATCAGCACCGTGGAAGAACGGGTCAACGGCTGCATGCAGCGCAGCATGAACGGCAAACCGCTGGCGCTGGATTCCCGCGAGATGAAGGCCTACACCGCCTACATCTCCTTCCTATCGCAAGGCGTGCCCGTGGGCGGCAGCGTCAAGGGCACGGCCACGCCGCCCACCAAGATGCCCAACCGCCGTGCCGACCCTGACGCCGGCAAGCTGGTGTACGCCGCCAAGTGCGCCGCCTGTCACGGCCCCGAAGGCCAGGGCCTGCGCGTGGGCAAGGCCGGTGACGCGCAGGGCTATACCTTCCCGCCGCTGTGGGGTCCGGACAGCTTCAACACCGGCGCCGGCATGAATCGCCTGGTGATGGCCGCGCGCTTCATCAATGCCAACATGCCGCTGGGCGCCAGCCACGAGGCCACACAGCTGAGTGTGGACGAGGCCTACGACGTGGCCGCGCATATGGTGTCCCAGCCGCGGCCAGCAAAGGCCAACTTGGAAGCCGACTTCCCGGCCCGCTGGAACAAGCCCGTGGACGCCGCCTTCCCGCCTTACCTGCTGGGCACTGCCGACCAGCATAAGTACGGCCCGTTCCCGCCGCTGGCGGAAAAGCAAAAGCAACTGGCTGCCAAGCTGAAGGCCGACGCCGCCCCAGCCCGTTGATCGCTTGCCATCTTCCAGCTAGCAAAACGGTTCTGACCTGACCTCGGACGATCTCGAGCGCCGCCGCGCACTTCCACCGCTCCGGCCTCCGGAGTCCCACAGCTTGGAGCGGGTGAGGTCGGGTCCGATCGGCAGCTCTGAAGCGACGTGTTCATTGCGGCGAATGTCGCTGAGGGGCCGTCCTGCGACAGCAGGACGTGCGATGGCATGGCCGGAGCGCTGATGCCCGCGCGGCGCCGCCAGGCAGCTGACTGCCGCGGCTGGCTCTGGACGGCCACAAGGCGACACCCGACGATCCGCTCGGTAGGAGTCACTCGGGGCCCGGCACATCGTGAGCGTCCAGCAATCCCACCTTCTTGGTCCCTGGGCCGTCAATGACGACGGTGTCTGGCGCCGCTTGCGGCACTGCATGGCCACGTGCAGGCGCTGGCGGGCGAGGTGGCCCCTGACTCCGGCCGTCGCAGCGCCGAGCTGCAGGCTCCGCTGGCGCAAAGCCGCAAGGTCAGCCGCCTGTCGCAGCAGCTGTCAGAGCTGGCGGCGCTGCACCCCTTAGCGCCCCCCTAAGCGCCCACCACCACGACCTGGCCATCGGCCAGCAGCACGGCCACGCCAGACCCGTCTTCCAGGGCTGCCGTCATCGTGGCACGGCCTGGCAGCGCCACGGTGAACAGCTCGGCCCAGTCGGCCGCCGGGTCCAGCACCCGCAGCAGGCGACCGTCCTGGCTGGGCAGCACGAGCCGGTCTCGCACCCAGGCCGCAAGGTCGGTTTCGCGCGAGCCGATGGCATGTGTGCTGACGTCGGCCATCAGGCGGCGTCGGCCCAGCCGCTGGCCTTCGAGCCGGTAGACGTGCAACACGCCGCCGATGTGGGGCGTGTGCACCGCCACCAGATGTGTGCCCTGCGTGGTCGGCGCCAGCCAACGGTGGAAGCCACCCACGGTGTCGCCCAGCGCGGCCATGCGCAGGCCCTGCGGCTGCGCCGGGTCGGCCGTTACCAGCGCCAGCTGCCCACCATCGGGTCCGGCGCGCACGGTCAGCAGGCCCGTCGCGCCGCGCGCATCCGTCGCATGGCCCTGCACCACCACCGGACGGGGCTCGATGTCTTCGAAAACGTGAGGCGCCGCCAGCGTGAGCGAACGCAGCGCTTGCAGCCCGTGGCGCTCGAGCCAGAGCACACGCGTGGCTTCGATGCCATCGCCCAGCACGGCATGCGCATAGCGACGGTCATCGGGGCTGGCCAACACGGCGATGTGGCCGCCATCGCCGCGGCCATCCAGGTCGACCTGCACCGGGCGCGCGTCAGGCAGCACCGCTTCCTGCGAACGCGCAACTTCGCGCCATTTCGAGCCCTGCTCGGGCTCGAAGCGCGCCACACGGTGGCGTGCGCCCGCGCCAACACCAGCGCCTTCGTTCATGACGGCCACCACGGCCAGCGGCAAGACCAGCAGCCCGGCATGCGGCGCAAGCTGCGCCGACGCCAGCGTGCTGGCGCGGCCGTCTCCCCAGACCCAGAGGCCGCCCCGCGCGGTGCGCGCCGCGATGCGGCCATGGCCGGTGGCGATGCGCGATGCCGGGTCGAGCTCGCCGGCCAGGCGCCGTGGAGCCTGGCCCGTCGGAGACAAAGCCCACAGGTTGCCACCGGCACCGATGCCCAGCAAGCCCGTCGGGCCGCCTGCATGGACTCGGCGCATGGGCTCGGCCGCCGCCAGGCTTCGTGCCGCCCAAGGCGCGGGTGCCGCGATGGCGCCCGTGAAGCCGAACATGCCGGCCCAGGCGGAGGAGGCCGACAGCAGCACGCGGCGTCGGGTCCAGCGCCAGGCGTTCATCCAGCTGCCCAGCGCGCTCACACCGGCCCGGCGTACTCGCCGCGGGCCGGGTAGTTCTTGTCGAGCGCGAAGTCCAGGGCCGCCAGCAGCTCGTCGAAATGCGGGCGTGCAAAGGGCATGGTCTGCACCGCGCCGTAGTACAGCGTGCCGTCGGGCCGCACGATGAAGACCCCGGGCTCGCTGAACAGTGCCGGCTCTTCGATGCCGATGGAGGTGGTGCCGCGCGAGGTGCTGACGTACAGGCCCCACGCCCGCGCCTGGGTCAGGCTGAAGTCGTAGCCCACGCGCAGGGCGGGGGCGCGCAGCTTGTCGGCCATGGCCTGCGCCCGGTCGCGCACGTCGCTGGAGATCGCGATCACCTTCACGCCGCGCTTGTCGAATTCCGCTTGCAGGCGGCCGAGTTCGAGCAGGTACTTCAGGCAGATCGGGCAATGCAGGCCACGGTAGAAGACCACCAGCGTGAAGTTCGGCGCTGCGTCTTCGCCGAGCGTGAAGCGGCCATGGTCCAGCGTCGGCACGCTCAGTGCCGGGACGGACTGGCGCGGCATCAAGGCGGAAGAGGTGGACCGCGACGTGGGGGAGATGTTCTGTGTGCTCATGCGCTCTTTCAAGAGTCGATCGACGGGTTCACTGTAGCGGCGAAACTGACCCGATCAGCAGCTTAGCGTCTCCAGGTTCAATCCATTCCCGGAGCACCAGCAGGGTGACCCTAGCCAGTGCGGCTGCTGTCCAACTTGCGACCCATGTTTGATCAACTGTTCAATTTGTTCAGGTGATCAAAATGATGCTTGTTATGCACTCGATGGCCCCTACACGGTCTGCGCCAATGCCAGCTGGCCTGCCGCTGCAAGCAGTCGAACGTGGTGGCGAGGCTGCCCCTCAAGTCGAGAGCCTTTGGCTGTCACGGCGACGGCGGCACATCGCGCTGGTCTGCGCGGGGATTGCAGGCGGGGCTGGTTGGCTCTGGCATCTTGAGACCCTGGCCCCAGGTGGTGATGCGGGCGAAGCGCAGCCAGTGGCTGACCAACACCAGCCCGGGTGCCAACGTCGACGCGCGCGTCGTGCTCGCCACGGTGGTGCTGGACGATGCCTCGTCCGGCCGTGCGCGGCACCTGGTGGGCTTGGAGGTGCGGGCTGACATCGAGACTGGCAAGACATGAGCACCGCTACCGGGCCAAGCGGCTGGTGGGCGCGCTTGGATGCTGCCGTGGGCGGCGCGATCGAGCGCCTGCTCGGCCGCCTGCCCATCGGCTGGCTGCAGCTGCGCCACAACCGCACGCGGCTCATCGCCGCCATCGGCGGCGTGGCCTTTGCGAGCCTGCTGGTGTTGATGCAGTTGGGGTTCCAGGGTGCCTTGGTCGGCAGCATCGGCTTGCCCTACCGGGCGCTGGAGGCCGACCTGCTGATCAGTGCCTCGGACATGAACACCTTGGCCGATGCCAACCCGGTCGCTCGTGCCCGCCTGCTGCAGGCGACGTCCGTACCCGGCGTGCAGAGCGTGACACCGGTCCACCTGGGTCGCCTGGATTGGCGCCAGCCTGACGGCACCCTGCGCGCGATGGACGTGCTGGGTTTCGAGCCCTCGACAATGCCCCTGCGCGACCTGGACATCCGCGACCAGCAACACGTGCTGGCCAGGGCCGACACCGTGCTGATCGACGCCCGCACGCGCAACGTCGACAAGGCGCCCTTGCTGGCGGCCACGCCCTCGGCGCCTCTACGACTGGAGATGCGCGGCCGCAGCTTGCAGGTGGTGGGCCACTTCGCCATCGGCGGCGGCTTCGCGGCCGACGGCTGCCTGCTCGCGTCCGACCAGACCTTCCTGCGACTGTTCCCCAGCCGCAGCGCGGGCGCACCGAACCTGGGCCTGGTCACCTTGGAGCCCGGCGCCGACCCTTCGGCCGTTGCTCGCGCGCTGCGCGAGCGACTGGGTGACACCGACGACATCAAGGTGCGCACACTGGAGCAGGCCATCGCTGAAGACCAGCGCTTCCAGACCACGCAGCGGCCTGTCGGCCTGATCTTCGGCTTCGGCCTCGTCATCGGTGTGCTTGTGGGCATCGTCATCGTCTGCCAGGTGCTGGCCAGCGACGTGGCGGACCACTTGAAGGAGTACGCCACGCTCAAGGCCATGGGCTATCCGTCGCCCTTCTTCCTGGGCATCGTGTTCGAGGAGGCGGTGATCCTGGGCCTGCTGGGTTTTGTGCCTGGGCTGCTGGCCTCGATCGGCCTGTACACAGCCGTCGGAGGCGCGACCGGACTGCCGATGGAGATGACCACGGGTCGCGCCGCGGCCGTGTTGCTGGGCACGGTGGCGATGTGCACCTTGTCGGGCACGATCGCCACGAGGCGCCTGGCGCGCGCCAACCCGGCGGCGTTGTTTTGAGTCTGCACGCCCCCGTCAGCGCGGGGCCGGTGGCCGTGACCGTGCGCGGCCTGCAGCACTGGTTCGGTGAAGCGGAGGCGCGCAAGCAGGCCCTGTTCGACATCGACCTCGACATTCACGCCGGCGAACTGACGGTGGTGATGGGCGCCTCGGGCTCGGGCAATACGACACTGCTCACCCTGGTGGGCTGTCTGCGCGGGGTGCAGCAGGGCAGCGCACAGCTGTTCGGTCAGGAATTGCTCGGCGCCGACGAGGCCACGCTGGTGCGTATGCGTCGTCAGCTCGGCTTCATCTTCCAGGCCCACAACCTGCACGACAGCCTGACAGCGCTGCAGAACGTGCGCCTGGGCCTGGCCCTGCACGGCGGCCGCGCCGACCGCGAGTGGGAGCCCGCCTCGACGCACCTGCTCGGCCTGCTCGGGCTGGGTGAGCGGTTGAACTCTACCTGCCCTCAAGGCTGTCTGGCGGGCAGAAGCAGCGCGTGGCCATCGCGCAGGCGCTGGTGGGCAACCCGCAGGTGGTGTTTGCTGATGAACCGACCGCGACGCTCGACCGCGAATCGGCGCTGCAGGTGGTGCACCTGCTGAAGGCGTTGGCCCGGGAACGCGAGACCACGGTGCTGATGGTCACGCACGACAGCAAGGTGCTCGATCTGGCAGACCGCATCGTGACCCTGGAACAGGGCAGGCTCGTTGACGACCACCGGCCGTCGGCTCGGGTGTAATCCGGCGCATGCCCAGCAAATCCCTCACCGGCCACCCGCGCAGCGATGCCACCCGCTCAGCACTCATCGCTGCGGCGACCGAGGTTTTCGCGCAATCGGGCTTCGAGTCCGTCGGCACCCGAGACATTGCCAAGGCCGCCGGCGTGCACCAGGCCCTCATTGGCTACCACTTCGGCAGCAAGGAGGGTCTGTACGTCGCGGTGTTCGAGCACATGGCCGCGACGATGGAAGAGCGCATCGGCCCGGCACTGGCGCACATCGACCTCGTGCTGGACAGCCCCGGCCCGAAGGCCGAGGTGGCCCAGCGCAGCCTCGCGCTGCTGGGGCAGCTGAGCGATGCGATGCTCGCCATGCTGGCCGACGAGTCGAGTGGCCCCTGGGGCCGGTTGATGATGCGCGAGCAGCAGGCGCCCTCACCCGCTTTCGACCTGATCTACGAACGCTTCATGAAACGCATGCTGGGCACGATGACCCGGCTGGTGCTTGCCGCCGACCCCACACGGACGGAGCCGGCGGCAAAGCTGGCGGTAGTCAGCCTGATGGGGCAGGTGATGGTGTTCCGGGTGGCTCGCGCCGGTGTGATGCGACACCTGGGTTGGCGCCACATGGGACCAACCCAACTCGCGCAGGCTCAAGCCATCGTGCGCGACAACGTGCAGCGACTTTGCGCCGCGAGCTCTCAGCGCACCTCGGGCGGGGCGATCCCCACTCCATCCCGCCGCAGCAAGGCACCGAGACGCAGTCCATGACATGCTTCGATGGGTGGCGCATCGAGCCTCTGCCCGCGCAATCCAGAATTGGTGAGACGACCAGGCGTTGCCGTGCCATTTGACGGCTCCTGGCCAAGTGTCTGAGACCACGACCGGCCGCTTCGTAGAAGGGACGGCAATGGCCAGCAGCGCGGCAGGCCGGTTCTTGTGCGACGGGCGAGGGCCGGCGGCAGACCCGTTTCAAGTGCTGCGCGTGGTGCGCGCTTCGTCCTGCACCCACGACATGAAGGCCAGTTGCCCCGCGGTCGCCGGGCGGTCCCTGTCGGTGCACACGAAGTAACCGCGCCCGGTGGAGACCGGCAGGGCGAAAGGGATGACGAGCTCACCGCTCTGCAGTTCGCGCTCGATCAGGCAGGGCTGGGTGATGGCGATGCCCACACCCTCCTTGGCCGCGAAGATGAGGTTCATGCTCAGGTCATAGCCTGGACCGAGTTTGGGCTCGCCACGCAAGCCGGCCATGTGTGCCCAACGCGCCCAGTTGTCGGGGAAGATCGTGTGGTGCAGCAGCACCTCACGCATCAGGTCGCTGGGGCGCTTCAGGCGCGGCAGGACCTGCGGCGCACACACGGGAATGATGTCCCGCCCCATCAGGAAGGTGGCCTGCAGGTGCGCAGGCCAGCGGCGACGTGGTCGCTTCACGTCTATCCACACATCCACGTCATCGCGGCTGAAGTCCTCGTCGTGCTTGAACTGGCGCATCTCGATGTCGAGGCCCGGGTGCAGGGCCTGGAAGCGCGGCAGGCGCGGCAACAACCACTTGGTGCCCAGCGTCGGAATCACGGAGAGGCGCAGCTTGTCCGCCGCGCGTGGCGCCAGGAACAGCGCGGTGGCCGATTCCAGCGCCATCACGTGGCGCTCGGTCAGTTGACGCAGTTGGCGACCGCGTTCACTGAGCAGCACACCCTGCGGCGAACGGTCGAACAGGCGGCAGTCACCCAGGTGCTGCTCCAGCCGCTGCACGGCACGGCTGACGGCCGCCTGCGTGACGCACAAGTCTTCGGCGGCCTGACGGAAGCTACCGGCCCGGCAAACGGCCAGGAAAGCATGAAGTTCGACCAAGGATGGCGAGCGCAGCTTCATCGGAGAATGATTACATCACGTCATCACGAAGCACGCGTTTGTCGTTTGCCCGGCCGTGCGGCCCTCCCTAGCATTTGCGGACCTCCCCAACCTCCTTTGCCGCCATGACCATCGACCGCCGCCACTTCCTGACCTCCACCGCCGCCGGCATGGCCAGCCTCGGCCTGCCGTCCCTGGCCGCCGCTGCGGCCTATCCCACTCGGCCGATCACCCTGGTGGTGCCCTTCGCGGCCGGCGGTGCGGTGGACATGTCGGGCCGGCTGATCGCCGAACCCCTGAGCCGCAGCCTGGGTCAGCCGGTCGTCATCGACAACCGAGGCGGTGCCGGGGGCGCCATCGGCTCGGCCTTCGTCGCCAAGGCTGCGCCCGACGGCTACACCCTGGTCGTCACCTCGCAAAGCACCCACGTGGTGAATCCGGCCATGAACCCCAAGCTGCCCTACGACGCAGTGAAGGATTTCGAGCCCATCACCCTCATCGGCCGGCTGGCCAACGTGCTGGTGATCAACGCAGCGCTGCCCATCAAGAGCTTCGAGGACCTGGTGAAGTACGCACGGGCCAATCCCAACGCGCTCAACTACGCCAGCGCAGGCAAGGGTTCGGTGGCGCACCTGAGCATGGAGTTGCTCAAGAACCAGGCCAACATTCCCATGACGCACATCCCGTATCGCGGTGCCGGCGTGGCGCTTACCGACCTGTTGAGTGGTCAGGTCCAGCTGACGTGGAACAACCTGTCATCCAACCTGAGCAACATCCAGAGCGGCAAGCTGCGCGCCCTGGCCGTTGCGTCACCGACCCGCGTGCCGCAACTGCCCGACGTGCCGACCTTCGACGAACTCAAGCTGCCCGACCTGAACCTGACCTCGTGGAACGGCCTGGCGGCACCGGCCAAGACGCCAGTGGCCATCGTCAACCAGCTCTACGTGGAGACGCGCAAGATCATCAACGACCGCGCCAACCAGGCCATCTGGGTCGCCAAGGGCATGATCGTTCCCGAAGACATCACGCCAGCGGCCTACCGCAAGGAGATCGAGGAACGCATCAAGTTCTATCAGCGGGTGGCCAAGGACAACAATATCGAGATGGATTCCAACTGATGAACCGGCCACTGCGACCCGAACTCACACGGGTCGAGGATCTGGCGCCGGAGCAGGACGAACTGGCCGCTTGGCGCCACCACATCCACCGCCATCCCGAGTTGGCTTTTGCGGAGCACAAGACCGCCGATCTGGTGGCGGCCAAGCTGGTGCAGTGGGGCTACGAGGTCACGCGCGGCATCGGCGGCACGGGTGTGGTGGCTCAGTTGCGCGTGGGCCAGGGCAGCCAGCGCCTGGGCCTGCGCGCGGACATGGACGCCTTGCCCATCCAGGAGGAAACGGGCCTGTCCTATGCCAGCACCGTACCCGGTTGCATGCATGCCTGCGGGCACGACGGCCACACCACCATGCTGCTGGGTGCGGCTCGGCACCTGGCGGCCACGCGCCGATTCAGCGGTACGCTGAACCTGATCTTTCAGCCCGCGGAAGAGCGCGGATTCGACAGCGGCGCGAAGGCCATGATTGCCGATGGCCTCTTCGAACGATTTCCCTGCGACATGGTGTTCGCCATGCACAACCACCCGGGTGCGCCGCAAGGAAATCTGCTGATGCGGCCCGGCCCTTTCCTCGCGGCAGGGGACCGCGTCTTCATCACCATCACCGGCGTGGGCGGCCATGCGGGACGGCCGCACCTGGCGATCGACCCGCTGGTGGCCGCCGCCGCCATCGTGATGGCGCTGCAGACCGTGGTGTCGCGCAACGTGGACCCGGGCGAGTCGGCCGTGGTCACCGTGGGCCGGCTGCGCTCGGGTGACGCGCTCAACGTGATCCCTGCCGAGGCCGAGATCGGCCTCAGCGTGCGCTCGTTCAGCGCCGCCGTGCGGGCGCTGCTGCGCGAGCGCATCACCTCCCTGGTGAACGCGACGGCCGAGGGCTACGGCGCCAAGGCTGCGATACGCTACGTGGAGGGCTATCCCGTGCTGGAAAACGATCCTGCGGCCACTGCCCTGGCGGGCAAGGTGGCCAGCGAGCTCGTTGGCAGAGACCGGGTGGATCTCGAGTTTCCGCGCATGATGGGCAGCGAGGACTTCGCCTACATGCTGCAGGTTTGCCCTGGCGCACTGGTTCGCATCGGAAACGGCCCGTCGGACGGTGGGCGCGGCCTGCACAACCCTCGCTACGACTTCCACGACGACAACCTCTCGGTGGGCGCGGCCTTCTGGAGCCGGTTGGCGGAGCAGTTCCTGGTCTGACGCGTCCGGAATGCCGGGAAGGCGCATTTTTAGGCTGGGCCCTGTGCTACTTCTCCGTCGACAAACTGAGGCCCGCTGACACGGTTACTTCAGGCAGTGCCCGGGTTCGAGCTGCAATTGCCGACTCGGCGTTGGGACCATGCTGGTGCTCCCTACAGCGGCCCTTCCCCAGCACCCTCAAATGACCGGGTGTGTGAGATCACGAACGGCCGCTTCGTAGTAGCGAAACAAGAACGGCGATGAGGCTCGGCACCAGCTCACCGCTTCGGCCAGCCGTTGGCGTGTAGATGACAGTTGGACTGCCTGTGCGCCCTGAAGCGGCAACCCCCGGGTGCACCGCACTGCCGCCGGCCGGCCCGCGCGCTGGCGCAGACCGTCGATCAGCCGGCCTCGGGCCGCGCATCCACGCCGAAGTCGGCCTTCAGCCGCGCGTACCAGTCGTCGTCGTCGAGTGCGCCCCACTCGACCCAGGCCTCGTCGCCGAGCGCCGCGCGCCACTGCAGGAAAGGCGCGGCATCGGGTCCCACGGGGTGCCTGAACTGCCAGCTGCCGCCATCGGCGATCTCGACCAGCTTGTCGGCCACCACGCCGGGCGGCGTCGGGTGCTTCAGCGCGGCGACGAACAACGCGGCCATGCGCCGCTGGTGAGGGTATGCCGACGCAACGCCCGCCACGCTGATGCCGCGTGCCATGTCGGTATCGATGATGCCGGGCTCGACCACGCAGACGCGGATACCGAAGGGCTTGACCTCCTGCGCCAGGCATTCGGACACGGCCTCGAGAGCAAACTTCGACGCTGCGTAGGCGCCCATCGGTGACGACGCGAGCCTGCCCGAAATGGACGTCACGCTGGCGATGCAGCCGCCGCGCCGCGCGCGCATGCCCGGCAGCACGGCCTGGATGCAGCGGATGGCGCCGAAGCAGTTGGTCTCCATCACGTCGCGGAAGTCCGAGATCGGCATCTCTTCCACCGACCCTGTGCGCTCGATGCCGGCGTTGTTGACCAGGACCTCGATCGGCCCCAGCTCGGCCTCGACGCGGCGCACCGCCTCCTTCACCGAGGCATCGTCATCCACGTCCATGGTGAAGACCGAAACGGCCAGCCGCTCGGCGGCGGCGGCGCGTGCCAGTTCGGGCGCCGCCGCCGGGTTGCGCATGGCGGCAGCCACCTTGTGGCCGGCGCGCGCGAAGGCCAGCGCGGTGGCAAGGCCGATGCCTCGGCTGGCGCCCGTGACGAGAATGGTGCGCATGTTGGAGAGTTCCGGTTTGGTGGAGCAAGGGGGCTGGACCCTGAAGGCCTGCAGAGGCTAGGGCGCCTGTGTGCAGCGTGCTAGGGGGCCAACCCGCGGCCACAAGCATCCTGTTGGGATGAGCTCGACCCACGGCAATGGCCCGGCGCTGGACCCCAAGATTGACTGCCACGGTTTGAAGGACCTCGCGCCTGTTGCGCATGCCGCCATCGGGCCCATCGTGCTGGCGATGAGATGGGCCACGGCGTCACGGCGGTCGCGGCACAGGACATGGTGAAACCGAGCATGGTCCAGCCCGGTAGTCGGCGAAGTGTGGCGAAGCGCGCCTTCACCGGGCGGCGGGCTGCGGCCGCTGCTGGCCGTCTGGGTGAGGTCGGTCGAAGGCGAAGCTGACGTTCGCGTTCAACCGTCAACGCCTCGCGCCAGGTAGGCGACGGTCGCGGTCGCGGTTCGACCCGTTGTTGTCCGTCGCCGCGCAGGCGTGAGCGGGCGCACTGCAGCGGATCCGGCCGGTGATGGCCGCGCGTCGGATCACGGCTTCAGCGACGTTGTGGTCGTCCCGAGACCAGCGACCCCTCCGGCTCGACGACCGGTCACGGCCGTACTGCTGACGTTGCGGCCCGGCGGCGTTATCGAATGTCGGCCTCGCACTGCTGCGCAGTGCCGAAGATGGACTTACCAGACCTGCTCGCGCTGTGGTCTGGGCGACGACGCGCGGCGTGACGAAGGCGTTTGACAACAATTGGAGCGCCGGCGTAGCGCTGATGGACTCCGCGCTTGGCATGGGCCTGGTCCTGCTACTGCCAGATCGACAGCCTTGGCGTCGGAGAATCAAATTCTCAGTCCCACTGGTTGGGGTCATCCATAGACCTGGCTGCGAAACGGCCCGCATTCGCGACGGGGATTGGCAGCTCGATCGCCGTCAGAAGCGCTCCCAGGCGTCACCGCTATCGCCAGCAGTGGAGAGTTCGGCAACTTTGTGGGCCGGCCCTGCGGGCGCGGCAGCGCTCGATGCCGGGGCACTGGCGCCCGTAGGTTTGCTGCCGGGCTTGTGGAACCCCGCCGGGCGCGCCACGACCAGGGGCTTGCGGGCCGCGGGCCTGTTCGTCGGCGCGCTTGACACGGCGGCGCGGTGCCCACCTTCGCTGCCCAGCTTGAACACGGCCACCTCCCTGACGAGTTGTTGCGCCTGCTGGTTCAGGCTTTCGGCCGCTGCAGCGCTTTCTTCCACCAGCGCGGCGTTCTGCTGCGTTACCTGGTCCATCTGGCCCACCGCTTCGACCACCTGGTTGACACCGGTGCTCTGCTCGCGGCTGGCGCTGTTGATCTCGCCCATGATGTCGGTCACGCGCTTGATCGAGGTGACGACTTCTGCCATCGTCGCGCCGGTCTGGTTGACCAGAGTCGTGCCTTGTTCGACACGTTCGACGCTGGCGGTGATTAGGCTCTTGATTTCCTTGGCGGCTTCGCCACTGCGTTGCGCCAGGTTGCGCACTTCACTGGCCACCACCGCAAAACCACGGCCCTGCTCACCGGCACGGGCGGCCTCCACCGCGGCATTGAGCGCCAGGATGTTGGTCTGGAAGGCGATGCCGTCGATCACGGTGATGATGTCGGCGATCTTCTTGCTGCTGTCGTTGATGCCCTTCATGGTCTCGACGACCTGACCCACCATCTCGCCACCGCGCACGGCCACCGTGCTGGCGCCCAAAGCCAGTTGGTTGGCCTGCTGTGCGTTATCGGCGTTTTGCTTGACGGTCGAGCCGAGCTGTTCCATCGAGGCCGCGGTTTGTTCCAGCGCGCTGGCCTGTTCCTCCGTGCGTTGGCTCAGGTCGGCGTTGCCGCTGGCAATCTGCGCTGAACCAGTCGCGATGCTGTCGCTCGCACTGCGCACGGTGCTGACGATGCCGGCCAGGCTGTCGTTCATGCCCTTCAGGGCACCCAGCAAGCGGCCCACTTCGTCGGTGCTGGTGACCTCGATGCGCGAGCTCAGATCACCGGCAGCAACCTTCTCGGCCACGTCCAGCGCTTGTGCCAGCGAGCGCGTGATGCCGCGCACGAGGAAGAACCCGAGCAGCCCAGCTACCAGGACGCCGCCGGCAATGGCCGCAATCGACACCGCGCGGATGGTGGCATATCGGGCCTCGGCCTCGTCGTACATCTGCTTCGCTGTATCGAGTTGCAGCTGAACCAACTTTTCCGCGGCGGCATTGGCAGCCGTCGTGAGTGGGTTGAGGTGGGTCAACAGCGCCAAGTTCGCCTCGGAAAAGCGTTCTGCCTTGAAGGCGGCGACAACCGGCATGACACCTTCTTTGACGTAAGCCTCCCGCTTGGCAGCGAAGTCCTTGGCCAAGTCATTTGCCCCATCGATCATGTGGGCGGCCGCGTAGGCCTGCCACAACGCCGCGATTCGCTCGTTGTTGGCCTCGACTGCAGCCAGGTGCCGGTCGAGGGTGTGGTCGTGCATCTTGGCGAACGGGCTGGCGTGGTCATGTTGCACCCCCAATAAGAGTTGGGCGCGGTTCTCAGACATTCGTTGCCGGATTTCACCCAGTTGCGTCAGCGGGACGGCACTGTCTTCATACACCGTCATGAGCGCATCGTTGGAGTTGGCGATACCGAACAGGCCCAGGCCGCCGACGGCTACAAGCAGTACCGACAGCAGCCCAATCAGGACCGTGAGCCGGGTGGAAATCTTGAGCTTGGAAAAGGAACTCATGTTTTTCTTTCTTAAAGAAGAAGCGTCGCCGGCTGGGCGGCGCTTCAGTGCAGCGGGGTCTCGAACAGGCCCATCTCGAAGCTCGTCATCAGGTGCTCGATGTCGAGCAACACCAGCATGCGCTGGGCGTCGCCGTTCGTCACGGTGGCGACGCCGGTGATGTGCCCGGCTTGCACCGTGGTGTTGAAGGCCGGCGGCGGCTGGATCTGCTGCGCCGAGAGTTGCAACACATCTGAAACCGAATCGACGACCACACCGACAACGCGGCCAGCCACGGTGAGCACGATGGTCACGGTGCTGTCGTTGAAGACGGCCTCGGCGAGGCCAAATTTCAGGCGCAGGTCAATGATGGGGACGATTACGCCGCGCAGGTTGACCACACCCTTGATGAAGCCCGGCGTGTTGGCCAGGTGGGTGCAGGACTCGAAGGAGCGAATTTCCTGCACACGCAGGATGTCGATGCCGTATTCCTCGGTGCCCAGGCGGAAGCTGAGCACCTCGCGCGGCGATGCGGTCATCACCGCGGGCTCTGCCGGGGCGGATGCCGCCACCGCCCTAAGCTGGACGCCCTCAGCGGGCACTGAGGGCAGTTCAAGGGTTGTCATGTTGGTGGGTTCCGAGCTTTCTGCAAACTGCTCGGCAACAAACGGCCGCAGTTGTTGGATAGCTTCGACAGTAGGCGCAGTCTCCTTTAGTCGAGAAAGTTGCGGTAGGTCAACACTTGGGTCTGGATCTCGGTACTGCACGCCCAGGTCTTGCGGGTCCAGGCGGCGGTCTGCCGTGCGAAGTTTCTGGCGTAAGCATGAGCTTCGCAGCCACGTAGCCCTATCGTGCGATTGCCGAGGTGCCATGCGGCTGTCCGGGGCAACAGGTGACCTCATCCAGTTCTTGTCAAGGAGAACCGGTCAGCTGAAGGTCAGCTTCAGAGCCTCGCGCAACTCAGACTGTGTGACCGCTTGGGGTCGGCCACCGACGGCCAGGCACGCGGACTCACCGCCATACAGCTGACAGCCAAGTTCGGTGTCCGGGCAGCCACCACTCACTGCTGTTGGCTCTCCGGCCACCAGCTGACGGTGGCCGACGAGCATCTTCCTGGCATCGCCTGTGCCCTGGATCACGCGGATCCGATGGGGGTTGCAGGCAGCGGCGGCTGGCGCACGCAAGGCGAGTTCCGGCCGCCGGCGTCTGTGCCTGGGCGGCGGTCCACGCCACCAACTGGCCGACGCCCACGGCCTGTCGCTCGTGACCTTCATCGACGCGTAGTATTCGGCGACTGAGTCCCCGGACCAACCGTTCCGCGGTCCTTGGGTTCGGGCGTGATTGCCGAAACGCGTGCGGTGCACGCACACTCGCGCCGGAACATGTCCAGCGTATTGAAGGAGCCGCCATGTTTCGCAAGCTCGCCGACCTGTCCAACGCGATCGTCTCGCGCTGGCTGCCCGACCCCTTCCTGTTCGTCGCCCTGCTAACGATGGTCATCTTCGTGCTCGGCATCGCGGTCACGCCGACAACACCGCTGCAGATGCTCGAGCACTGGGGCGGGGGTTTCTGGAACCTGCTCAGCTTCGCGATGCAGATGGCGATGGTGCTCGTCACCGGCCACGTGCTGGCGAGCACCGCGCTGCTGAAGCGTTGGCTGGCGGCGCTGGCGGGCCGCGTCAGCACGGCGGCCGGCGCAATCGTGCTCGTCACGGTGGTGGCGCTGGTGGCAAGCTGGATCAACTGGGGCTTCGGCCTCGTCATCGGCGCCATCTTCGCCAAGGAGCTGGCGCGCCGTGTGCCGCGCGTCGACTACCCGCTGCTGATCGCCAGCGCGTATTCGGGCTTCGTGATCTGGCACGCCGGCCTGTCGGGCTCGGTGCCGCTGACGATCGCCACGCCGGGTCACTTTCTCGAGAAGACGATGGGGCTGATCCCGACTGGGCAGACGATCTTCGCTGCCTACACGCTGGTGCCGGTGGCGATCCTGCTGGCGCTGGTGCCGCTGGTCAACCGCGCGATGTTGAACCGCGAGCATCCGGTCGTCATCGACCCCGCGATCCTCGAGGCCGCCGACCGCCAGGCCACGGCACCGGCTCCGGTGCCGCACACGCCGGCGGAACGGCTGGAGAACTCACCCTGGGTGAGCTGGGTGATCGGACTTCTCGGGCTTGCCTACATCGCCAAATATTTCTTTGACAAGGGCGCGGCGATCAACCTCAATATCGTTAACTTCATCTTCCTGTTCGCCGGCATTCTGCTGCACGGCACGCCGCGGCGTTTCATCGACGCGACGGTCGACGCCGTCAAGGGCAGTGCCGGCATCCTGATTCAGTTTCCGTTCTACGCCGGGCTCGCCGGCATGATGGCCAGCTCGGGGCTGATCAAGATGTTCTCGGACGGCTTCATCGCGATCTCGACGCCCGAGACCCTGCCGCTGTTCGCGTTCCTGTCGGCGGGTCTCGTCAACATCTTCGTCCCGAGCGGCGGTGGCCAGTGGGCGGTGCAGGGGCCGATCATGGTGCAGGCCGCGCAGGAGATCGGTGCCTCGCTGCCGAAGACGGTGATGGCCGTGGCCTGGGGCGATGCCTGGACGAACCTGATCCAGCCCTTCTGGGCACTGCCAGCGCTAGGCATCGCCGGGCTCAAGGCGCGCGACATCATGGGCTACTGCCTGATCGTGCTGTTCGTCGTCGGTGCCGTCGTCGCGCTCAGCCTGTGGCTGATCCCGGGCTGAACGACGCGGAGTGTCACATCGGCTTGAAGCAAGAGGCGTCGGCCCGGCCGACGGTTAGCGTCGTTGCTTTAACTCCCCGCCCGCTAAGGCAAGACGGCACGGCGAATGCGGGTCTGCCGGCGACGAAACCTTCGCGTGACGTGGCGATCGGGGCGGCCGCCGACCGCGTCTGCGCCACCGGGCTATCCTGCGCGCCCCTGGGGAGACATCGGTGTTCGATGCCGCCATCGTGCGGTGTGGAGCGAGCGACCGCAAGCGGCCAAAGCAGTTGTGCCTCTACATCACCCGCCCGGCTCTATCCGACAAACGGGTGCGATGCACCACCGCCGGGCAGGTGAAGCTCAAACTCAAGTCGCCGAAGCGCGACGGCAGGTGATGTCGCCGCTTGAGTTCGTGCAGCGGCTGGCTGCGCGTGCTGCTGCCCGGCGCCACTTTGCCCGATGGGGTGTTGGCGAGACCCCCGCGCCAGCGACTGCTTCGCGGCGGGCAATTCAGGGCGGTGAGTGTCGCTGAAGGGTCGGTTCTAGCCAATCAGGTGTGCTGCCGGGTTGCCGCGGAGTCGTCGCTCGGCGCATGAGCGACGACGGCACTGAGCACCCGCAATCGCCGCGTCTTCATGCTGAGGGCTTGCGTCGCTGGCGCTGCTCTGGCAGGCGCGAACGCGCATTTCACGCGGTCGGTGCCGACGCTGCAGGAAAGCGACCCGAAGGCCAAGGTGTTCCGCTGCCACGCGGACAACACCAAGGTCGACGAGAAGCGGTTCCCCAGGTACGCCGCCGGCAAGAACTGAACCAATTGCCAGCTGTTCCAGGGGAAACCCACCGACGCCATGGGACCGAGTTCGCTGTTGCCCGAGCATCAGGTCGTGACCACCGGCCGGTGCACTGCTTGGTCGAAGAGGCAGGCTGACCGCGTGCGGGCCGCGCCAGCGCCTCAGCGCCGCCGCCCTCGGGACTTGGTGACGGGCGAGGGCCGCTCAAGCCCGACGGCGCGACCACGTCGCCACGCCCAAGGCTGCCAGCAGCACCATCGCCAGCGTCGAGGGCTCGGGCACGGCGCCGATGGAGATACTGCCCAGGCTCACGGTGCTCGGAACGGCGTTGGGGCCGAACAAGGCAAAGCCGTACTGGACGTTGTTCCCGACGTCGGTGTCCATGGAAAAATCGAACCCCTGACCGGCCACCAGCGGCACCAGCTCCTCGTCCAGCATAACGGTGTAGCCGGCGCTGAATTCGCGGATGAAGGCGTAAGCGATGTAGGGCGCCGCCAGCGTGCTGCTCAACGTGGTGCCGGTGAAACGCACGGTCTCGCCCGCCAGAGCTGGCCCACCGGTGCCGGAATCGACGTAAAGGTTGGCCTCAACGACCTCGGTCGGAGCTGCCGCCAGAGTGGCGTTCGGGGACATGGTGGCGATGTTGCCCAAGACACTGGCCGGCAGCGCGGCGATGTTGGAGCCCAGAAAAACCCCGCCCAGGTACGCGCCACGGTCCGTACCGCCGACAGTCGGCAGCTCCCAACGGTTCACGAAACCGATCCACGGCGAAGAGTCCATGACAGTGACGTTGACCACGCCGGCGCTGGCCGCCGTAGACCAGGCCGCGAGGGCGATCAGGGCAAGTCGAACGATCGGGTTCCGTGGGTGGCGCATGTCGGATCTCCGGTTGGGCGATGGGTGGCGGGCTGTGCGAAAGCGGTTTCAGAGTGGATCGCAATTTACCAGCCAACCGTCGCCGAGCATCAAAGATCAAGACGCATCCCCCGTGCTCGGGGGATGCAGCGGGGCACCCGCCCCGTCCCGGCACTCATGCCGTGTGGCCCCGCCGAAGACCGACCTTTGCAGGCCACCGGGGTCACTGCACGCCAACACCGCCATCGTCGGCGTCTTGACCGCCCCGATCTTCACCGCTGACCTTCTGAAGGCCCCCGCCCCCGCCCCCGCCCCCGACCACATCCACGCCTGTTGTCCGGGGTGCCGCAGCAGGACAGCCGGGCGGTTGCCGACCGCGCACGAACATGCCTGGATCGTGGCGAGCGGGGCGCGAATGCGACAGTCACCGCGAACCGCTGATGTCAGCGTGCGCGTCGGCGCGGCGTGCGGACGGGTGACAGCCCTTTCGAAGCTTGTGTGAGCGCCGGCGCGGTGCCCAGCGGCAGCCGTGCCACTTCACCTAACAGTTCGATCAATCGCCGCGCCGCCGGTGCGAGGTAGGCGCTCTCGCGGTGGGTGACGACGAGACGGCGGCGCATCGTCGTCTCGGGCAGCGGCACTTCACGCAACGGCGCGGCGCTGCCGGGCAGGCCCAGGTGGTGGCGCGAGATGAAGCTCAACAGACCCGTTTCGGCGATCAGCGCCGGCAGCATCAGCAGCATGGTGCTCTCCACCTGCACCTGCGGCCGCGGCAGTCGCTTGCGGTCGAAGCTGTGGTCCAGCCAGTCGCGCGTTGGGGCGCCCGGTGGCTGAAGCACCCAGCGCCAGGCGCCCAGGTCGCGCATCGTCGGTGTGCCGCGGAAAACCTCGTGCGTGGCGCTGGCGGCGACGACGATGGTGTCCTCGCTCAGGCGCTGCGAGACGTACCCCGGCTCTTCGGGGCTTTCGGTCGCCACGATGAGGTCGAGCTCACCGGCCAGCAGCAGCGGCTTGAGTGTGTCGACCAGGCCCACCACCGTGCGCAGCGTCACTTCCGGCGCCTCGGCCAGCAGCTGGCGTGCGGCGGCGGGCAGCAGGAACTGGGCCGCCGTCGGCACGATGCCGATGCGGATGTGGCCCGACAGCCCGCGACCGATGTCGCCGATTTCGCGCCGCGCGTCCTCGGCGTCGAAACGCAGGCGATGTGCCCACTTCAGCAGCACGCGGCCGGCGGGCGTGAGGCGGATGCCGCGCCCGGCCTTTTCGAGCAGCGGTGCGCCGCAGGCCTGCTCGAGCCGGCGCACGCAGCTGCTCAGCGCGGGTTGGGTGCGGTGCAGACGTTCGGTGGCGCGGCCGATGTGCTCGAGCTCGGCGATGGTCTCGAAATAGCGCAGGTCGCGCAAGTCCATTACAAAAGCCCCATCTATGGTTTGCAAGAAACTATCGATTGGACTGTATCTTTTCCAGCACCAATACTCCAGCCAGACCTCAACGGGACGCCTGCATGCCGCGGGGAACCCTCACCCTCGGAGACACGCATGACATCCCACCGCCGCCACGTCCTGGCCCTCGCCGCCGCCCTCTTCAGCGCGGGCGCCTTTGCGCAGGCCTACCCCAACCGCGCCATCCGCATCGTCGTGCCTTTCCCTCCGGGCGGGGGCACCGACATCATCGCGCGCCAGGTCACGCAGACCGTCGCCACCAGCACCGGCTGGACCTTCGTCATCGAGAACAAGCCGGGTGCCGGCGGCAACCTGGGCGTCGACGCGGCGGCCAAGGCGAACCCCGATGGCTACACGCTGGTGCTGGGCCAGACCAGCAACCTGGCCATCAACCCCACGCTCTACGCCAAGATGCCGTACGACGTGCAGAAGGACCTGTCGCCCATCGTGCTGGCGGCGAATGCGCCGCTGGTGATGGTCACCGGCACGGTGTCACCGTACAAGACGCTGGCCGACGCGGTGGCCGCGGCCAAGGCCAAGCCGGGCGGGGTGAACTTCGCCTCGCCGGGCAATGGCACGGTGGCGCACCTGACGAGTGAACTCTTCCAGCGGGCCGCCGGCGTGACGACCCAGCACATCCCGTACAAGGGCGCCGCGCAGGCGCTGACCGACGTCATCAGCGGCAACGTCGAGCTCTACATGTCCTCGGTGCCCACGCTGCTGGGCCAGATCAAGCAGGGCAAGCTGCGGGCGCTGGCGGTCACGTCCGACAAGCGTGTCGACGACCTGCCCGACACGCCCACCATCAACGAGTCGGGCTACAAGGGTTTCAACGCCGTCACCTGGTTCGGCTTCCTGGCACCGGCAGGCACACCCAAGGACGTGATCAACCTGCTCAACACCGAGTTCAACAAGGCGCTGAAGCACCCGGCGCTGCGCAAGCAGCTCAGCGACGGGGGCGCCGACCCGGCCGGCGGCAGCGTCGAGCAGTTCGCGACGCTGATCCGCAACGACGGCGTGCTCTGGGGCAAGGTCGTGCGCGACTCCGGCGTGCGCATCGACTGACACCGCCTGCGGCCTGCGCTGCGCAGGCCGCCACCCGCGGGGCCGCGCACGGGCCGGCCCGCCTGTTCCCCCGAACTTTCTGGAGATGCCGATGAGCACCGCTGCCGCATGCCCCGACGTGATCCGCGACTTCGAACGCGTCGACGCCGCCACCGTCGCCGAGGCCGCCCGCTTTCCTTCGTCCATCCTCGCCGACGTGGCCGGCCGCCGCGGCGCGCTGCACGGCCGCATCGCGCCGCTGTCGCCGAGCATGTCATTTGCCGGGCCGGCACTCACCGTCGAGGTGCGACCTGGCGACAACCTGATGATCCACGCCGCGATGGCGCTGGCGCGGCCTGGCGACGTCATCGTCGTCGACGGCAAGGGCGACCTGAGCGCCGCGCTGATGGGCGAGATCATGGCCCAGCAGTGCGTAGCGCTGGGTGTCGCGGCCGTGGTGCTGGACGGTGCCGTGCGAGACAGCGTGGCGGTGCGTGAACTCGGCTTCCCGATGTATGCCGCAGGACTGAACCCCAACGGCCCGACCAAGAACGTGCCCGGGCGCGTGAACCACCCGATCTCGATCGGCGGTGTCACCGTGTGCGCCGGTGATCTGGTCGTGGGCGACGCCGACGGCGTGACTGTCATCGAACGCGACAAGGCCGCGGCCATGCTGCCGCTGGCGACGCAGAAGGTGGCTGCCGAGATGCAGCGCATCGCCGACATCAAGAGCCGCAAGGCGCTGACACCGCCCTGGCTGGACGGCGCGCTGCGTGCGGCGGGTGTGCTCAAGGCAGGAGAGGCGTTGTGAGCGAACCCGCCGCCAACCGGCCCGTGGTGCTGGTGACGGGCGCCGACCTCGCGGCGCAGGCGCTGGCGCTGCTGCAGGGCCATGAGGTGGTCTTTGCCGGTGCCACACCCAGCGAGGCGCAGATCGTCGAGCTCTGCCGCCTTCACGACCCGGTGGCCGTCATCGTGCGCTACAGCAAGGTGGGCGCCGCGGCGATGGACGCGGCGCCCAGCCTGAAGGTGATTTCCAAACACGGCAGCGGCACCGACACCATCGACAAGGAAGCGGCGCAAGAGCGTGGCATCGCGGTGGTGGCGGCCGCCGGCGCCAACGCAGCGGCGGTGGCCGAACAGGCGCTGGCACTGACACTGGCCTGCGCGAAGTCGGTGGTGGCGCTGGACCAGCGCATGCACGCCGGCCACTGGGACAAGGCCACGCACAAGAGCATCGAGCTCGACGGGCGTACGGTGGGCATCGTCGGCCTGGGCGCCATCGGCCTGCGCTTCGCGCGCATGGCCGCGGCCATGGGCATGCGCGTGCTGGGCCACGACCCCTATGCGGGCGGCTTGCCGGACGACATCACGCCGGTCGACCTGGACACACTCTGGCGCGAGGCCGACGTGATCTCGCTGCACTGCCCGTTGACGCCCGGCAACACGGGCCTGCTCAACGCCGCCACGCTGGCCGCGTGCAAGCGTGGCGTGATCGTCGTCAACACCGCCCGCGGCGGGCTCATCGACGAGCCCGCGCTGCTGGCAGCGCTGCGTTCGGGCCATGTCGCCGCGGCGGGGCTGGACAGCTTCGCCGTCGAGCCGTTGCCGGCCGGTCACCCCTTCCGCGGCGAGCCGCGCCTGGTGCTCAGCCCGCACATCGGTGGCGTGACGTCAGAGGCCTACGTCAAGATGGGCGTGGCGGCGGTGCAGAACGTGCTCGCGCGGCTGTAGCCGCGTGTCGGCCTCACGTCGCGACTTGGCGACCCCGCCCTGGGTTCACGGCCAGCGTGAGATTCAACGCCAGGGCGCACTGCCGTGACCAGGCGGCGCGCTGCGGATTCACCAGCAGCGGCATCGTTCCAACGCGTGGGCCAGGATGCAGCGCTGGAGGAAATCGTCGAACCCGTGGTGGCGAGTTCCTTGCCGCGGATGTCGCCCGAGGGTGAATCTGTGAGTTCACCGGTCTGGCATGCAGGCCATTGGCCCGCAGCGGATGCTCAGCCGGTGAGGCGGGCGTGGTGCCAGGCGGCGGCTTCGATGCTTGAGGCCAGGTCGCGCTTGTCGAGGATGTGGGCCACGTGGCGCTTCACCGTGTGCGGGCTCAGGTCCAGTTCGCGCGCGATGTGCTTGTTGCCGAGGCCGCGGGCCATCAGCGCTGGGTCGACCGTCGGCACCGGTCGGTCAAGCAGCTCCGCTGCCAGCATCAGGCACGACACGGGGGCGTCGAATCGCAGCATGACGCCGAAGACCTGCTGGTAATCATCGTCGGGACCTGGGGCGGCCTGCGCGAACTCGACCGCCAGCGCCTTCAGCGGCTGGCCGCCGATCTGCGAGGCCACCACCACCAGCGAGGCCAGGGTGAACTCGGCGGCTTGCCGACACGGGCGCGTGCCAACGCCCTCGAAACACTGCTCGATCCGCACGGCTGTGGCAGCGGGCAACACCACGAGGTTCGCCAGGTCGTGGACCAGCCGGTTGCAGCGCGCCATGCGATGCAGCGCCCTTCGCAGGTCGGGCGCCGTGCGCACCGCGCAGTCCAGCACGTCGAAGGCGCCGGGGCGGATCGCGGCGGCAGCGTGCAGGCGGAACACCGGGTCACCCGTCAACTCGGCGGCCAGGTCCCACAGCCGCTCTTCCACGGCCAGCGGCATGCGCACCTGCGCTAGCAGGTCTCGGCATGGTGGGGGCCATAGCCGCTTTGGCTTCGAGCCGCGTGCAGGACTGGTCGGCCCGGGCCGACCGGCCGACCACATATGGCATGGGCACATGGCACGGACGGCATCGTTTCTTTGCGGCTCGAAAGCCGCCTGGACTTCGCCATCGTGCTGCGGGAACTCCCGAGGCCATCCGCACGAGGCGGTCGGCGTGCGGTCATGCGGTTCTTGCCGCCGGGAGCTCCGAACCTGTCCACGCGTCTCGCCTGGGGGTGCCCGAGACAGATTTCATCTGCAATGCGGCGCGCTGACGCACGCAATCGACGCGCAACCTGGCGCACCCACGATGCGTCGGCTGCCACCCCGGAGCGTCAAGGAGCGCACATGTCCGCCATCGGGTTTTGCGTCGTGTCGGGCCTGTCGATGGCCGTCGCCTTGTATGCGGTCGTCGCCTATGCGGGCTGGCCTGTCGGCACCGTGCTGCATCCCGAAGTGCGAGCGAGCTTCGCCGCCCAGCCCGCCGGTGTGCTGTACGTCCACGTCTTCGCGGCCGCCGTTGCCTTGTTCGTCGGTCCCGTTCAGCTCTGGAGCCCCCTCCGCACACGCTGGCCGGGGCTGCGCCGTGGGCTGGGCCGCGTCTACCTCGGCGTCGGGGTGGTGGTCGGCGGCATCAGCGGCGCCGTGCTGGCCTGGCACGCCTACGGCGGCCCGTGGTCACGGGGCGGGTTCCTGAGCTTGGCACTGGCCTGGCTGGCCAGTGGTGCCGTTGCCTGGCACACGATCCGGCACGGCGACATCGAGGCCCATCGGCGCTGGATGGCCCGCAACATCGGACTCTCGCTGGCCGCGGTCTCGCTGCGCCTGGGCTTGCCGGCGCTGGTGGCCGGCGGCGTTCCGATGCCCGTGGCCTACCCGTTGATGGCCTGGCTGTGCTGGCTGCCCCAAGCCGCCTGGATCGAGTGGTGCCTGTGGCGAGGTACCGGCATGGCCGTTCGGTGGCACGGTCCCGTCGGGGCGCATCCGAAAGTTGGCGGGACATGAGCTGCGATGCCCCCGAGCCTTCCCGGATGTCGTTGACGCCCGCGTCGGCAGAAGATTCCAATCCGATCATGAGTCCGGAGTCACCATCGCCCGCCGCTGCCGCACCCCACCTGCCACTCGTGCTGGTGCTCGACGACGACCCTGCGATCCGCCAGTTGCTGACCGACTACCTGGGCGACAACGAGCTGCGGGTGCACGCCGTCGCCACCGGTGCCGCGCTCGACGCAGCGATGGCGCGCGACCCGGCCGACCTGCTGATCCTCGACCTGCGGCTGCCGGGTGAGGACGGCCTGGCGATCGCGCGCCGGCTGCGCGAGTCGTCGGCGATCCCGATCCTGATGTTGACCGGCCGGGCCGAAGAAGCCGACCGCGTGATGGGCCTGGAGCTCGGCGCCGACGACTACCTGACCAAACCCTTCAGTCCGCGGGAACTGCTGGCCCGCATCCGCGCCCTGCTGCGGCGTGCGCAGCTGCACGCCAGCGTGGCCGACGCGATGGCGCGCATCCGGGCCTACCGTTTCGGGCCCTGGGAGCTGAGCGTCGGCCTGCGGCGCCTGAAGCGCAGCGATGGCCTCCAGGTCGAGCTGACCAACGGCGAGTTCAGCCTGCTCGCGGCCTTTCTGTCGGCGCCGCAGCGCATCCTGACGCGCGACCAGCTGCTCGAACTCTCGCGCCTGCACAACGCCGAGGTCTACGACCGCTCGATCGATGTCCAGATCCTGCGGCTGCGGCGCAAGGTCGAGGCCGACCCGGCGCGACCGGCCTTCATCAAGACCGAGCGGGGCAGCGGCTACTTCTTCGACGCCGCGGTCGACACCGTGCGCTGACGGTGCACCTCGGGCGCTGGATTGCAACTGCAATGCAGCGACGACGACCTGCAAACGGGGTGCAACCCGGGCTGGCGATCCTGACGATGTCGACCCACCAGACGGAGAAGCCGCCATGACCGCACCCACCCCCTACACCCCGACCCTGCTGCCGCGCTGGGCTGCAGCGCCTTGGGCGCTGCTGTCTCGCCTGGCCCGGCGATGGCACTCGCCGGCGCCGGCCCAGCCCTACCAGCGCCCTTGGCACGCTCCGCTGCGTGACAACGAATTCCGGTGATCGTCCGCCGCCCTGCTTGAGGAGACTTCACCATGATGACCATCATCCCCACCCGTCGGCCCTGGCTCACGTCCAGCCGCCTGGCCCTTGCGGTGCTGCTGCTGTCCTTGGGCAGCAGCGCCGTGCTCCTGCTCAACGGCGCCGAGACGAGCCTGGCGGTCTGCGTGGCCTCGGCGCAGTGACGCGGCCCCAGAAGGCAGCGGCGGTACCGGCCACCGCACGAGGCTGCTGGCAGTGGCTCGCGATGCATCATGTCGGCCTGCCGTCGAACCCGCCATGACCGATCGACCGTTGCCTCCACTTCCCGACCGCTGCGCGCGGTGCGCGCTGGTGGTCGATGCCGACGCCGACCTGGCCGGGCTGATCGAACAGTGGCTGCAACCCGAGGGCCTGGATGTGCGCATGGCGCCGCACCTTTCGCCCGGCCCCACGCTCGAGCTGGCGAATGATCTGGCACTGGCCCTGGTCATCGTCGACTTGCCTTTCCCGAGCCGGGCCCACGTCGATGCGCTGCGCGTGCAGCTCGGTGCGCATGGCCACGCGCCCATCCTCGTGCTGTCGACCACCGTGTTCGCGAGCGTGGACTGCTGCGGACCGGCGGCACGCTCGCTCGGGGCCGACGGGCTGCTGCCCAAGCCGACCACCGGCGAGGCGCTGCGACGCGCTGTCCGAAGCCTGATCGGCCCATGAAATGACGGGCGCCGCCGACCGCCTGTCGACCCTGCCCGGGCGCTGGATCGCCGCCGTCGGGCTGTTCTTCATCGCTGCGATGGCCGGGCTGTCGGCCTACGACATCGTGCACAGTCAGCGCGAGGCCGTGGCCGAGATCGGCCGCGACCTGCAGAGCCAGGCCCGCGTGACCGCCGAGCAGACGGCGCGCAGCCTGCAGGCGGTGGACGTGGTGCTGCGCAACGTCGTCGCCGAGAGCCGGGCCACGGACCTGCGCAGCAAGCCGTCGGCCGAACTGCATGCCTACCTGAAGAACCAGGCACTGGGCCTGGTGCAGGCCGAAGGCCTGGCGCTCTTCGACGCCAGCGCCGACCGTTACGCCAGTTCGATGGTGGCCCAGCTGCCACTGCCCTTGGTCAATTTCGCCGCCGACCCGGTCTACCGACTCCTGCGCGATGCACCACGCCGTACGCCCGTGCTGGCCACCGTACGACCGGGCGCGCTGGCGACCGGGAACTGGTTCATGCCGGTCGTGCGGCGTCTGGAAACCGACGACGGCCGTTTTGCCGGCGTGGTGGCGGCGAGCGTTCGCGTCGCCTACTTCCAGGACTTCTTCCAGGAGATCGGTTCCGAGGTCGACACCGCCATCACGGTCCTGCACGACGACGGCCACTTGGTCGCGCGGCACCCGGCGGCCGAGTCGAGGCTCGGCCGGCCCTGGACCGCCTTCGGCGCGCTGCAGGCCGCCTGGGCAGGGCGTACGCTGACGATGGCCCGGGGCACGGACCCGTCCGATGGCCGCGAGCAGTTCGTCGTGCGCGCGGCGGTGCCCGACTACCCGCTGTCGATCGTGATCACGCGCGACGCCGAGGCCGCGCTCGCCCCCTGGCGTGACCGCACACGCGGCACGGTGCTGCGCACGGGCACGCTGGTTGTCGTCGCGCTGGCCCTGCTGGCGCTGCTGCAGCGCCAACTGCGCCGGCTGGCCGCCACCCGCGCATCGCTGGAGCTGTCACGCGAGCGTTTTGCCCTCGCGGCGGCCGGGTCCGAGGAAGGGATCTGGGACTGGAACCTCGGCACCGACGAGATGTACGGTTCACCGCGTGCACGCGAGATCTTCGGGCTCGGCCCCGGGCCGGACCACGTGCGCCTGGCCGACTGGCTGGCCCAGGTGCAGGTGCACCCCGACGACAACGAGACGCGCCGCGCCGGGCTCGAGGCCCATATCGGCGGGTGCACGCCGGTGTACGCCTGCGAGTACCGCGTGCGCAGTGGCGCAGGCCCCTGGCGCTGGGTGCGCGTGCGCGGCCTGTGCGAGCGCGACGGTACGGGCCGTGCACTGCGCATGGCCGGCTCGGTGACCGACATCGACGCGCACCGCCGCGCCAGCGACGAACTGCGCCAGTCCGAGGAACGCTATGCGCTGGCGATGACCGGCCTGACCGGCGGCCACTGGGTGTGGGACGTGCAGAGCGACGCGCTCTTCGTCTCGGGCTCGGTGAACCGCCTGTTCGGCTTGCCGGCGGGCCTGCCGGTGCACACACGGCGCGAGTTCTTCGCCCATGTCGCCGTGTATCCCGAAGATGCCTCCGCGCTGCAGCACGTCGAGGGCGACGTGGTGAGCGGGCGTGCGCCGCGCATCGACTACGAATACCGCATCGTCGTGCCCGGCGATCCCGCGCTCCGTTGGATCCTGACGCGCGCGCAATCCTTCCCCGGCCCCGACGGGCGGCCGCTGCGCGTGGCCGGCGTCAGCGTCGACATCACTGCGCGCAAGCTCACCGAGGAGGCCCTGCGCCGCAGCGAGCAGCGTTATGCGCTGGCGGTCGCCGGTTCGCGTGACGGCATCCTGGATTGGGACATCCTGAGCGACACGATGTACGTCTCGCCGCGCGCGCTGGAGATCGTCGGCATCGACCCGGCGACGCCGATCGCCAGCCAGCGCGACTGGGCCGCAGCGCTGATGCCACGCCTGTGCGAGGACGACGCGCGCCGCCTGGCCGACGAACTGGGCAGCGCGCCCGACGGCCACCCGCCGCTGCACGAAGGGGAGTACCGCGTGCACGACGGCCAGGGCGGCTGGCGCTGGACACGTTTCCGCGGCATGAGCATCCGCGACGCCACGGGCCGTCCGGTGCGCTGGGCGGGCTCGGTCAGCGACATCGGTGCGCAGAAGCAGACCGAGGAGGCGCTGCGCCGTTCGGAAGAGCGTTACCAGCTGGCGGTGGCCGGCTCCGATCAAGGGCTGTGGGACTGGGACCTGGCGAGCGACCGGCTCTTCCTGTCGCCGCGTGCGCAGCAGTTGTTCTGGCAGCAGGCCGGCGAACCGCAGCGCCCACGGCGCGACTGGATCGCGCTCACGCCCTACCACCCCGACGACGTCGCACCGGTGCGTCGCGCCATCGCCGACTACCTTCACGGCCGCACGCGCGGCTTCAGCGTCGAGTACCGCGTCCGCCACCACGGCGGCCTTTGGCATTGGTACCGACAGCGCGGCATCGCGGTGCGCGACACCGCCGGCCGGCCGACGCGCATGGCCGGCTCCATCGAGGACATCACCGATCGCAAGAACGCCGACCTCGAGCGCGACCGCCTGGAGACCCAGCTGCGCCAGGCACAGAAGCTCGAGGCCATCGGCACGCTGGCAGGGGGCATCGCCCACGACTTCAACAACATCCTGGCGGCGATCCTCGGCTACGGCGAGATGGCGCTGAAGGACGCACCCGAGGGCTCGGCGCAGCGGCGCCACATCGACGCGGCGGTGAGCGCGGGCCTGCGGGCCAAGTCGCTGGTCGAGCGCATCCTGGCTTTCAGCCGCAGCGGCATCGGTGAACGAGTGCCGGTGCACGTGCAGTCGGTCGTGCAGGAGGCGCTGGACCAGCTGCAGGCCTCGACACCGGCGGGCCTGTGCATCGAACGCCAGCTCGATGGCGGCGACGCCGCGGTGCTGGGCGACCCGACCCAGGTGCACCAGGTCGTGATGAACCTGTGCGCGAACGCCGTGCAGGCCATGCGCTCGCAGGGCAGGGTGGTCGTGACGCTGGACCGCGTGCACGAGGCCGAGCCGGGCTGCATCACGGGCCCGCTGCCGGCTGGCGACTACGTGCGCCTGCGGGTCAGCGACACTGGCGTGGGCATCGCGCCGCAGGTGCTCGAGCGCATCTTCGATCCCTTCTTCACGACCAAGGGCGTGGGTGTCGGCACCGGCCTGGGCCTGTCGCTGGTGCATGGCATCGTCACCGACCTGGGCGGCGGCATCGACGTGCAGAGCGAACCCGGCGTCGGCTCGACCTTCACGGTCTTCCTGCCATGGCGGAGCAATATCCCGCCGCCGGTATGCGAGTCGACCGCGGTGCCCTCCGGCCGCGGCGAGACCGTGCTGCTCGTCGACGACGAGGAGGCGCTGATGCGCCTGGGCGAGGAGCTCGTGGCAGAGCTGGGCTACGAGCCGGTGGGCTACACCTCGAGCCGCGCCGCGCTCGAGGCCTTTCGCGCCGACCCGGCGCGCTTCGACGTGGTGCTGTCTGACGAGACCATGCCGGAGGTGACCGGCTCCGAACTCGCGCTGGCCGTTCGCCAGCTTCGCGCCGACCTGCCGATCGTGCTGATGAGTGGCCTCGTCACGCCGGCGCTGGCGCAGCGGGCGCGCGAGGCCGGCGTCACCGAGGTGCTGGCCAAGCCGCTGGTGGCGAGAGACATCGCACGCGCGCTCGCCGCCGCACTCGGCCGCGCCTGAACGCGCGCGGGGCGCGCGCCGCGTTGCGGCTGTAACGCGACGGCCGCGAACTGAAATCGCGCCGTTGCGCGCCGATCCGACCATGCCTTCATGTCGTCGCGGCCATCGCTTGCGGCGCTGCGGACCGGGCCGGTGCCAGGCCGCTTCACCACACTTGAAGGAAATCTCTCATGTCACGCATCCACACCATGGCCCTGGCCGCCATCACGGTCGCAAGCCTGCATGGCGCCGCATCGGCCGCCGACATCCACGTCGGCGCTTCGATCGGGCGTTCGGACTACCGCATCGACACCACTGGCGCCACCAGCGCCGACATCCAGGACACCGCCGGCAAGGTCTTCGTCGGTGCGACGATCACGCCCCACCTGGGCGTCGAGGCGGCACTGTTCCACCTCGGCAGCACCAGCGGCTCCGTCGTCGTGCCCGGCGTCGGCACGGTCCGTGCCTCGGCCCGTGTGCGCGGCATCGGCGTCTCCGGCGTGCTCAGCGCGCCCGTGGGCCCGGTCTCGCTGTTCGCGAAGGCCGGCATCGCGCACGTGCGGGCCCGCGCCGAGACCAGCGTGAGCACGGGCTTGCCCGGCAGCGAGAACGCGTGGCAGCCGACCCTGGGCTTCGGCGTGTCCTATCCGGTCGCCAGCCAGTTCGCGGTGCGCGGCGAATGGGAGCGCGTGCGCACCCGCTTCCCCGGCGGCGACAAGGACAACGTCGACCTGTTGTCGGTCGGTGTGTCCTACCGCTTCTGATGAAGCGCATGACCGCCTCGCGTGTCGCGACGCCACTGGTCGGGGCGGTCGTGGCCTTGGCACTGTCCGCGTGCCAGACCACGCCGTCGCCCGGCAGTGACATCCGGGCCCGGGTCCATGCCGTGCCGCTGACACGCCCGGCGCTGGGCCGAGGCGCCACCTACGGCGACTTGCACGCCGCGCTGCGCGCCGGGGCCACCGCGGCCGATGCCGCGTCGCGGCGTGTGGTGCTGGCCGGCTGTGGGCTGCCTGAAGCTGGCCCGGAGGGCAGTGCCCGCCTGTACACGGTGACCACTGTGCTGCCGGCCGGTATGTCGCTGGAGCGAGGTGCCCTGCTGCAACTGCAGGTCGATGGCGACCCGTTCATCGGCTCGCGGATCGAGGGGCGCTTTCCCGCGGTGCACGGCGCCTTCAAAAGGCTGGCGACGGCTGGCCAGACGCTGGACGAGAACACCGGCGTGCCCTGGCGTCCGAAACCCGGCAATACGGCAGAGATGCAGCGCACCGGCGTCGACTGTCGCTGAACTTCGGCCGACAACCCAATGGCGCCCTCTCGCCCCTGCCCAGCGACTCACCGTACGCCATGAGATCAGGAGACTCACTCGCCATGGTCAGTGTCCAACAGCACTGTGAAAGCCACCTCGCTCCCGTCTACCTGGGGATGGCCGGTGGGCTGGAACACGCCCTGACGCTCGGCGCCGCCGATGTGGCGCCCTTCGCCGATCGCCCCGGCCCGGCGGTCGAGCTGGGCTGGGCCAGCGCGGCATGCTGCAGCAGGAGGCGCAGGCCAGATCGAGCCGCTTGCGGGCTGCCTGGTGCCGCGGGCCCATGAGCAGCCATGGTCGCGGTCACGACACCGTCCCGCAGGGATACCCGGATCCACGTTCACCCTTCTTCAGGCACTGCTTCCACGCAGGTGCGCCACCCCATGAACCACCTCACATCCCTTCGCCGCAAGCGCTCGTTCACCCTTGACTCCATCGCGCTGGCCGCGTTGCTGGCGGGCTGCATGGGCATCGATGTCCAGAGCGTGCGGCGCATCGATGTCGCGGCGCAACGCCCGGGCGCCGAGGACTCGGTCGCCATCGGCCGCATCCGACATGTGGTCGACGGCAGGCCGGTCGACTACGGCTTCCTGAACAAGCCGCACCTGTCGCTCTACCACCGGCAGCGCGGTGTGCTGATGTCGTCGCCGGAGGCTGAGGCTGACGGCAGCTATCGCTGGCAGCTGCCCCCGGGCGACTACGTCGTCGCCGTGATCTTCGGTGGTCTTGCGCCCACCACCCAGCCCATGCGCCTGCCCGGCGGCCAGGTGATCCGCGTCAACGGCATCGTCGAGCCCGGTGCGGCCTTCACGCTGGCGCCCGGCGCCGTCGTGGACCTGGGCACGCTGGTGGTCGAGGTCGAATCTCGGCAGTCCACGGGTCTGCTGTTCGGTAACGGGCCGGTATTCGGCCGCCTGCGCGGGCTGCGGGTCGAGCGCGGTCCCGGCAGTGCCGCGGCGGGTCCTTCGCCCTGGGTGCTGGCCTCCGTGCCCGCGGGTGCGGGCGGCGTCGGCACGGCTGCGCGCCCCGATCCTGGCCTCTCCCCGGCCCTGCTGGCACCCCTGCTGCCGCTGCTGATGCGCTGAACCACCCGCGAACTGTTCGATCCGCCCACTCGGAGAACCCCGTCATGAGATCCGTCCCGGCCTTGGTGCCCATCCTGTTGGGTGCCTTGCACCTGTCCGCCCCGGCCCAGCCCGTGCAACCTGGAGAGAGGTTCCCCTGGCAGCAGCTCGAAGTACGTGCTCCCGCATCGCCCGGCTGGGTGCTGGTCTCGGCCTCCTGGCAGACCCTGGCCTTCATGCGCCGCAGCGACGAACTGGCGCGCAGCGAGGTTGCCACGGTCAGCGTGTTCAAGCTGCCTGCGTCGCTGGACCGGGACGGCTTCCGGGCCTGGGTCGACCAGGCCGTGAAGGCGGAACTGCCCGCGTCGCGTTTTCGGCCTGTCGAGCTGAGCGCGGAGCACAACGATGCGCGTGGCCACGAGTGTGTCGTGCACCGCAGCGTGAGCCACGATCTGCAGGCCCGACCGCTGCCGGCCGGCAGTGAGCCACCTCTGCTGCAGCAACTGGCGCTGTACTGCCGCCACCCTGAGCGTGCCGGTACGGGCTTTGCCGCTGCCTTCTCCACCCGCGGCTCCAGCTACGACACCACGCTGCATGCCCGGGCGCGCGACTTTGTCGATGGCATCGTGGCCACCGTGCCGGCAAACCCCGGTGCGCCGGCGGGCAGGGGATCGCCGGGCTGGACTATCCCCGAGCGGGCCACGGCGTGGCCAGGCTGACCGACGGGCGCGTGCTGGTGGCCGGCGGTGAGGACAGCGACGGCAACCCCGTGCCCTCGGCACTGATCTACGAATGAAAGAAGGAGACTGAGATGACCAACAAGACCCACCGCGCCACCCCACTGCGCACGGCCGCGCTCGTGGCGACCCTGAGCCTGGGCGCCTGCGCCGGCCTGCCTGTGGCGCGCATCGCGCTGCCCGACAACCTGGCCACCGTCGCACCGCTCACCCTGGAAGGGCCGATAGGCGTGGCACGCGGCGACTTCCGGCTCGGCGAACTGCAGGGCAGTTTCGAGCGGCAGGCCAGCCGCCTGGACCTGTTCGGCCGGTTGGCGCAGGACCGCGCCGGGGTGAGCTACACGCTGCAACCCGATGGCCTGCGCGCCGACTGCAAGTTGATCGGCAACACGGCCACGCTGGGTGTGCTGCAGCTGCCGCTCAAGCGGGTCAACTACGCCTGCGGTTTCAGCCGCGACGGTCAGCCGCTGCCGCAGCGGTTGGACCTGAAAGCCGAGGACGCGGCGGCGGGCACGCGCGAGGAGCGGCGGGGCAGCTTCGTGGCCGGTGGCGTGACGCTGGAACTGCAGTCGCTGCACCGCGTCCAGGGCTCGCCTTTGCCCCTGCCGGCGCCCGTGGGCTACCTCATGCGCCATCAGGGGCAGGTGGTGGCGGCGCTCGACCTGAACGACGTGCGGCCGCGGCTGTGGCAACGCGCGCCCGACGCGGCCGCGTCCGCCGCCGTCCTTCAGGCCGGGCTGGCCCTCGCGCTGCTCTGGGACCCGGCCTCACGCTGATCGAGCACAGGAACAAGACACAGCGCAAGACTGGACAAAAAGGCGGCGCTGGTCACGGGTGCGGCACGCTCTTGGGCGTCGGGATGCGCCTCGGAGGCGCTGCCGCCTGGCCGCGAGCGGCCTACGGCAGGGCCTTGCGAAGTGGCGCCGAGCGCTTGTCGCTGCCGCCGTCCGGCGCCCGTTGGGCTGAGGCGTGCTGCGGTAGGCCGCATCGACGGTGCAACGCTCCGTGGGCATCGACCACGTTCACTTGCGCCTCTGTATGACGATCCAGGCCACCAGTCCGACGACGACGACAAGCAGTACGGGCACCCAGGTGCCGCCGTAGCCACCCATCCAGCCGCCGCCCCAGTGGCCACCATTCATCATGGAGCCGTCGTGCGCCGAAGCGGCACCGGAGGCCAAGGCCGCAGCAAGGCTCGCGGCGGGTGCAAACAGGTTCTTCATGTCGTTCCTTCGATGAGTCATCCGGTCAGGCCGAGCGGCCGGGGTCTCCGGTGCCATTCAATGGCGACGATGACCGGCAGTTTCCGCACGAGGCGGTCGCAAACCCGTTGACCGCTGCCCAGGCTGCGCCGGTGTGTCGGTGGGGTCTGTGCGACAGCGAACTCCGTGGGAATCGCTGCATCCGAGCAGGCACCCGCGGTGTCAGGTCGGAAGATTCAGGCGCGTGCCCGCCCGCCCGGAACTTCGTGTTTTCCGAAGTTCGACTCACATCCAATCTGCTTTTTTCGTCACCGCATTGGCGACAAAGTGCGGCGGTCGCAACTTCGCAAGGGTCTGAACATGAAGCTTCACTTTCGCTCCAACGCCCTTGAAGGCCAGCTTTGGCAGCAGCGCACTGCGGACAGGCTGCGCCGGGCGCTGGGGCGACTTCACGGGCTGGTGGCACGCATCAAGGTCAGGCTCGACGACGTCAACGGGCCTGCGGGCGGCGTCGACAAACGCTGCAGTGTCGAGATCCTCGTGCACGGAAGCGGCCCGGCGGCCGTCAGTGCCACCGCGCGATCGTGGCAGGACTCGGTCGAGGCGGTGGCGTCCCGGCTACGGCAGCAGATCGTGCTGCAACTGCACCGAGCGACCTTGGTGGCGCATCGACCCAGTGCGCTGGTGCCCGTCCACGCACGGGGGGTAACTCCAGCCGCCGGTGTCCGCTCGCTGCGCCGGTTGCGGCCCGACTAGCGGGCACTCGCGAAGGTCGATCCAGCCAGCCTGAGGCGGCGATTCGTCTGCCTGGGCTCTTCAAGCACAAACCTCACAACCGAAGGCACTTCTCCATGCGCAGTTATCCCCACAACAGCCCGGAAGCCGCCGCGCGCATCGTCGCGTTGGTGCTCGTCTCCGACGGGCATGTGTGCAGCTCGGAGTTCGACATCCTCAAGCAACTGGGCGCCGAGCGTGAACTCGGTCTGGAGCCCCATCTCCTGCCGCACATCGTTCACACGCTGTGCGAGGAACTGCTGATGGGGGGGTACGAAACGGGTTCGCTCATGGGCAACGTCGATGACAGCGCCTTGGCCTCATTGATGGCCGAGATCTCGGATCCGGCGCTGCAACGGACGGTGTTGCGCCTGTCCTTGGCCGCTGCGCGGGCCGACGGCCACCTGGCCGACGGTGAAGCCCTGGTCGTGGAGGCCGCCCGGCGCCATTGGCACCTGGTCGATGGTGAAGAACCGAGCGCCCCCAAATCGGCGCACCGCCAAGCCGCTGCCTGACCGGGGCCGATCGAACCCGTTCAAGGGCGCGCTGCCGCCACCACCTGCATCACCAGAGGGTGGTGCTGTCCGCGGTGCGAGCGGATGGCGTGGATCTCTTCCAGCACGCCGTCGCAGCGGCCCAGGAGCCGCAGGCCGCGCATCAGCGCCACGTCGGCGGCGCCGAAGCGGCTGACCGGAAACACGCCAAGGCCGCGGGCGGCGAACACGGCCAGCAGGGCACTGTCCTCGAACTCGCCGACGATGTGCGGTCGCAGTCCCTGCGCATCGAACCAGCGGTCCAGCCGAGGCCGCAGCGCGGAGTGCCCCGTGGGCAGCAGCACGGGCAGCGTTGCCAGCGACTGCGGAAACCCCGCGACGGCGGGCTTGTGCACCAAGGCCGAGGGCCCGTACCAGTCGACCGGCGACTCGACCAGCCGCTCGCCCGTCAAGCGCAGGTTCGGGTTGTGGGGCGCGGGTTGGCCCGCCAACACCAGGTCGAGGTGGTGCACCGCCAGTTCGGCCAGCAGTTGTTCGAACTCGCCCTCATGGCAGAGCAGCCGCAGCGTCGGTGTTGCCAGGACCGGCGCCAGCAGCGCGTGCGCCGCCAGTTTCGAGATGCCGTCGGACAGCCCAACGGCCAGGCGCGCGACCTTGCCGCTGCTGGCCTGGCGAACCTCTTCCGGAATGAGCTGCCCCAGCTGAAAGATCTCCTCGGCGCGGGCAAAGGCGGCCTGGCCGGCCTCGGTCATCGCGACGCCGCGACCGGCGGGCTTGAGCAACTGGTGGCCAAGTGCCTTCTCGAGTTCCCGCACCTGGGCGCTGATGGTCTGCACCGCCATGCCCAGCCGCTCGGCGGCGCGGGCGAAGCCGCCTTCCTTGGTGACGACCCAGAAGTAGTACAGGTGGCGGTAGTTGAGCATGGCCGCTTCACATCGGAAAAGACGAAGTTTATGTCTGTCTCGTGCTGGTTTGTTCGAATGTCGATTCGCGCGAGACTGTCGGTTGTCGGTATTCATCGAGAGGGAAATGAGCATGTTCTACGCACTCGGCTGGTTCGTCGTGTTCGGCCTTCTGGCGCTTTGGTCGCTGGGCGCCTGGGCATTTCATGCCGTCGCCGTCTGGGCGGTCTCGAGCGCCGGCGCGCTGACTGGTCCCGCATCGGGTGTGGACGGCCTTCGCTTGCCGGACTGGTTGGCGCCCTGGGTGCCGCCGGAGATCGTGCAGGCCATGGCCTCGCTGCTTTCGGGTCTGGCGCCGGCCATCGAGGGCCTGCTGCAGGCCGCGCCTGCGCTGGCCGGCGGCCTGAGCGTGGCGACATGGCTGATCTGGGGCCTCGGCAGCGTGTTGCTGGTTCTGCTGGGCGCGGGCCTGCACCTGCTGATCGCGATGTGGCGCCGCGGCGGTGGCGGCTCCGGTCCCTCGCCGCGCCCGCAGGGGGCTGCGTGACGGACAGGCCCTCTTCGTCGTGAACCTGCTCGTGTTTCTCGGCGGCCTGGCGCTGCTGGTCATCGGCGCCAACGTGCTGGTGCGTGGTGCGTCCAAATTGGCCCTGTCGTTCGGCATCAGCCCGCTCGTCGTCGGCCTCACCATCGTGGCGTTCGGCACCAGCGCACCCGAGGTTGCGGTGAGCGTCGGGGCCGTGCTCGACGGCAAGACCGACATCGCCATCGGCAACGTGGTGGGCAGCAATATCTTCAATGTGCTGTTCATCCTGGGCATCAGTGCCCTGATCGCGCCGCTGGTGGTCAACATCCAGTTGATCCGGCAGGAGGTGCCGATCATGCTGGGCGCCAGCCTGCTGCTGCTGGCCTTCTCCTTCGACGGCAAGCTCTCCTTCCTGGAAGGCGGCGCGCTGTTTGCGCTGCTCGTGGCCTACACCGTCTTCCTGGTCGTGCAGTCGCGCCGCGAGACCCAGGCCGCCAAAGACGAGTTCGCCGACGCCGTCCAGCCTGCGCAGGCCGGTGCCTGGGACAGTCACTGGGCGGTGCAGATCGGCCTGATCGGCGTCGGCCTGGCCGCGCTGGTGATCGGCTCGGACTACCTGGTGCAGGCCTCGGTCAGCTTTGCGCAGGCCATGGGCGTGAGCGATCTCGTGATCGGCCTGACCATCGTCGCCGCGGGCACCAGCATGCCGGAGGTGGCCACGAGCATTGCGGCCGCGATCAAAGGTGAACGCGACATCGCGGTCGGCAACGTCGTCGGCAGCAGCACCTTCAACATCCTGGGCTGCCTGGGCTTGTCCGGGCTGGTGTCCGCGGACATGGGCCTGGTGATGGCGCCGTCGTTGCTGGCCTTCGACATCTGGGTCATGCTGGCCGTGGCGCTGGCCTGCCTGCCGGTCTTCATCACCGGCCGCGAGATTGCACGCTGGGAAGGCGGCATCTTCCTGGGCTATTACGTCGCCTACGTGGCCTACCTGATCCTGGCCGCGCAGCAGCACGACGCACTGCCGGCTTTCTCAGGCGTGATGCTGGGTTTCGTCGTGCCGCTGACCGTGGTGACACTGGTGGTGGTGACGATCCGCCGCCCGGCTGCGGCCAGCGGGCCGTGAATCGACGAGCGCGCTCGACTGACCGCTCGATGCCCTCCCTCTGCCTCGGTGACGTGCCGCGCTGTCCCGGTGGGCCCGTCCGAAACGTGCTCCAGCCGTACCGGTGGGGGTACGCGGGGTATGCGGCCGAGTGCCACCGCCCGTTCGTCATGCCCTGACGAAGGGTGGGGGCGCCGTCAGGTAGCTGCGGCGTCTTCGGGGGTATTACCGACTTGTCCGCGGCTGGTCGCCGACGAATAGTCTGCCGCGCGAACCGGAAGCATCGCACCGAACCCTTACCCCCGGCTCTACCGGCAGGGTGCTACGTCGTCGACTGGGCCCGCCCACGTCTTTTGTCCAATCCTGGAGACCTTGCCCTATGAAATCTCTCGCCACTTCCTTGAAGACCATTGCCCTCGCCGCCGCCGCGATCGCGGCTGCAACGCCTGCGGCCGCACAGGAGACTGTTCGCTGGGGCATCCCCATGGCCTTTGGCTCCAACCTCACGGCGCTGGGCGACACCATGCCCTGGGTGTCGGAGCAATTGAAGAAGGTTTCCGGGGGCACCGTGAACCTGCAGATCTTCGAGCCCGGCAAGCTGGTGCCGGCGCTGGGTATCTTCGAAGCCGTGTCCACCGGCAAGGTCGAGGCCGGTTACAGCTGGATGGGCTATGAATCCGGCAAGGTGGCGGCATCGCAGCTGTTCGGTGCCGTGCCCTTCGGCATGGAGTCGCCGCAGTTCGCCGCGTGGATCTACTTCGGCGGCGGCGACGCGCTGCTGAAGGAGACCTTCCGGCCGCACAACGTCTACCCGATCTTCTGCGGCACCATCAGCCCCGAGGCGGCGGGTTGGTTCCGGAAGGAAATCAAGACCCCCGACGACCTGAAGGGCCTGAAGTTCCGCGCCGCCGGTCTGGGCGGCAAGATCTACCAGAAGGTCGGCGCGTCGGTGACCATGCTGCCGGGCGGCGAACTCTTCCAGGCGCTTGAGAAGGGCGTGCTCG
>LNFM01001335.1_pt1 | contig 56693 bp, 57 predicted proteins | sample 596031 | NCBI WGS metagenome assembly LNFM01 (sample SAMN04254537, study PRJNA301005) | activated carbon metagenome | isolation source: dual media filters at the Ann Arbor, Michigan drinking water treatment plant | place: USA: Ann Arbor
CGAGGCGTGCTCCCGAAACCCGCGCTCCGTGCCCGTGCCCGTGCCCGTGCCCGGAATCGTCCGTCCCCCTCTAGAAGAAACCCGGATCCCATGGCCTCCCCGCTCGACATCACGACGATCCGCGACATCGGCATCATGGCCCACATCGATGCGGGCAAGACGACGACCACGGAGCGGATCCTCTTCTACACCGGGATCACGCACCGCATGGGCGAGGTCCACGACGGCGCCGCGGTCATGGACTACATGCCGCAGGAGCAGGAGCGCGGGATCACGATCACCGCCGCTGCGACGACCTGTGCGTGGCGCGAGCACCGAATCAACATCATCGACACGCCCGGCCACGTCGACTTCACCGTCGAGGTCGAGCGATCGCTGCGCGTGCTCGACGGCGCGGTCGCGGTCTTCGACGCGGTCTCCGGCGTCGAGCCCCAGTCCGAGACGGTGTGGCGGCAGGCCGATCGCTACAAGGTGCCGCGCGTGGCCTTCGTCAACAAGCTCGACCGCGTCGGCGCGACGCTGGAGCTCACGGTCGGCATGCTCCGCGATCGCCTCGGCGCCCACCCGATCGTCGCCCAGCTCCCGATCGGCCTCGAGGGCGACTTCTCGGGCGTCATCGATCTCCTCGAGCTCGAGGTCGTGCGCTTCGAGGGCGACAGCGGCGAGAAGGTCGTGCGCCAGCCGCTGTCTACGCTCGACGCCACGCTCGTCGAGGAGGCCAAGGCCGCGCGCCTGGCGATGGTCGAGGCGATCGGCGAGGTCGACGACGACGTGATGGCGGCCTATCTCGAGCAGGGCGGTGACGTCCCCAGCGCGATGCTCCGCCCCGCGATGCGCAAGGCCACGATCGCGAACCGCGGCGTCGTGGTGCTGTGCGGGAGCTCGCTGAAGAACAAGGGCGTGCAGACCCTGCTCGACGCGGTGATCGACTACCTGCCGTCGCCCGCCGACATGCCACCGGTGCAGGCCCACCGCACCACCGACGGCAGCCTGGTCGAGCGCGCGCCGCGGTACGAGGATCCGTTCCTCGCGCTGGCGTTCAAGGTGCTGTTCGATCCCCACCGCGGCCCGCTCGTGTTCTTCCGCGTCTACTCCGGCAAGCTCCGGATCAAGGACGCGCTGCAGAACGCCTCCAAGTCGCGCAAGGAGAAGCCGCAGCGGCTGCTCCAGGTCCATGCCAACAAGACCACCGAGATCGACGAGGTCGGCGTCGGCAACATCGCGGCCGCGGTCGGCCTCAAGTTCACCGGCACCGGCGACACGCTGATCCTCGCCGACGACAAGGACAGCGTGGTGCTCGCGGGGATGCAGATCCCCGAGCCCGTCATCTTCCGCGCGATCGAGGCCAAGACGGCCGCCGATCAGCCCGCGCTCGACGAGGCGCTCGCGCGGTTCCTCCGCGAGGATCCGAGCTTCCGCGTCCAGCAGGACCGCGACTCCGGCCAGACGCTGGTCTGCGGCCAGGGCGAGCTCCACCTCGAGATCATCATCGATCGGCTGATGCGCGAGCACCGGCTCGAGGTCCACGTCGGCAAGCCCCAGGTCGCGTACCGTGAGACGCTGTCGCGCCCACTGACCAAGACCCTCGAGTACGAGCGCGAGATGGGCGGCAAGCGGGCCTACGCCAAGGTGACGATCGAGCTCACGCCGCGCGAGCGCGGGGCGGGCAACACCTTCGAGTCGGCGGTGCCCAAGACGCCGTCGGGTCAGCCCGGTCTGCCGCCGGTGTTTGTGCAATCGTGCAAGACCGGCAGCGACGACGCGCTCACCCGCGGCCCGTTGCTCGGGTACCCGGTGGTCGACGTCGGCGTGAAGCTGGTGTCCGCCGCGTTCCGCGAGGGCGACTCGAGCGACGCGGCATTCCAAGCCGCCGCCGCGATGGCGACGATGCAGGGCTTCGAGGAGGTCGGCGCCGTGCTGCTCGAGCCGACGATGGCGGTCGAGGTCGTCGTCCCCGACGACTTCACCGGCAACGTGGTGTCCGACCTCAACGGTCGACGCGGCCGCATCATGGGCATGGAGCCGGCGCGCGCCGCCGTCGAGGGCGGCCGCAGCACCGCGCAGATCGTCCGCGCCGAGGTACCGCTCGCCGAGATGGTCGGCTACGCGACCGCGATCCGATCGGCGACGCAGGGCCGGGCGAGCTACACGATGCAGTTCAGCCAGTACGACGAGGTCCCGAAGGACGTCCAGGCGGCGATCGTCGCCCGCCTCCGCGGCTACTGATCGGATCCGCGCTGCGGACCGCCGTGGGCCGGGCCCGATGCGAGGCGCGAACGGTGCGTCCCGCGGCGAAACACCTGCGCCCGTGATCGTCGGCGGGAGATCGGACACTACCCCGTTGCGGTGGTAGGATCATGCCCATGACTTGGATGTCGGCTCGATGGACGAGAGCTTGGTGGGCGTGTGCGCCGTGGGCCCTCGGGGCTGGCTGCATGTCGGTGGACGACTCGGGCTTCGCGGGCGATGGCACGGGCCTCACCGGTGCCGGCACCGACGGGGGCGCGTCGGCGTCGGCGTCGGCCTCGGCTGGGGACTCGAATTCCGGGGGAGCCGACGACACCGGCGGGCCGCCCCCCGAGGAGGAGCCCGACGCGGATTTCCGGGTGCCGCGGGCGAGCGGCCGCTTCGTCTACAGCGCCAGCGAGCTCACCGACTCGGTGGCGGTCATCGACTCGACCAACCTCGCGATCGACGTCGTGGGCGTCGGTCGCGGCCCCAGCGTGGTCGTCCCGATCCTCGGCAGCGACGACGACGGTGGCCACGTCGCGGTGCTCGATCAGCGCAGCAACGACGTCGCGCTGCTGACCACGACGGCGGCGTTCACCTCCAGCGTCGTCGTGCGCGACGTGACCGCGGGCGCGAACAACCTCGCGGTGTCGCCGGACGGCGCGTTCGTCTTCGTCTACCACGACATCGACGGGCCCGAGGCGCTCGGCGTCGGCAGCGATCAGGAGGTCACCGTGCTCGACATCGCGGCCGACGCGACCTACGCGATGACCGTGGGGGCCCACCCCCGCGAGATCGTGTTCTCCGCCGACTCGGCGCGGGCGTACGTCGTCACCGACGACGGCGTGAACGTGGTGCCGGTGGCGGACCTCGCGGTCCTCGACAAGCCCGATGTCATCCCGGTGGTGTCCGATCCCGGCGTCGATCCGAGCACGGTCGAGATCCACGTCGCCGCCGACCGCGACGTGGCGCTCAGCCGCGTGGAAGGCGAGACCGAGATCGTCGCGACCGACCTCGTGACCCGGGCGCAGTACTCCTTCGACCTACCGAACATCCCCACCGATCTCGACCTCGCCCCCGACGGCAGCTTCGCGATCCTCACGACGCCGAGCACCGCGGGCAGCCGCTTCTGGGAGCTCGCGCTGCCGGTCGACGCCGGCTCGACGCCGGTGCCGTACGAGCTGCCGACCGAGTACGTGGGCCTGGCCCAGATCGCCCCGGGGGCCGACGCGATCGTGCTGTTCACCAGCGTGAACCCCTTCGTCGACGGATCGCAGGTGCTCGGCGGGACGACCGGGGGCTCGAGCTCGTCGGACGGTGGCGGCACCTCGACCACCGCGGGCGAGTCGTCGTCGAGCGACGGCGGCAGCACCGGCGGCCCCGACACCGGCCCCGACCCCGACGCCGATCCGCGGCTGCGCGTGACGCTGGTGCGCCGCGACGGCGACGCGTGGGGCGAGGCGGTCACGCTGTTCGTCGACGATCCGATCCAGGCCGTCGGCATCGCGCCGGACGGCGCCAACGCGCTGCTGCTGCACACGCCCGACGCCGCGGACGAGACACCCGCCTGGGCGTACACGCTGCTCGATCTCAGCAAGACGTTCCCGGTGAAGAAACGCCAGACGATCGAGACGAGCCCGGGTCCGGTGCTGTTCTCCCCGGAGGGCGACCGAGCGGTCGTGCTGCTGCGCGACGACGCCCTCGGGGTCCAGCGCATCGATCGCGTCGATCTCCGCACGTTCATCGTCGAGTCGCTGGGCCTGGGCTCGCCCCCGGAGGGCGCGGGCTACGTCGACGCCACCGCGAAGATCTTCGTGTCGCAGGAGCACCCGACCGGCCGCATCACCTTCATCGACGCGGGCGGCGACGTGCAGACGGTGACCGGCTTCCGCCTCAACGACGCGGTGAAGGACTGACGCCATGCGATCCTCGATGATCCCTGCCCGCGGCCGCGGTGGCCTGATCGCGGCGCTGCTCGGCCTTTTCGCCTGCGGCGACGACCCGTACGACGCTGCGCTCGAGGTCGGCGCGCCGGTCGGCACCCGCACCAGCGTCGTGTGGCCCGACCAGACCCACCAGGAGCTCCTGTTCGCGGTGCCCGAGGACGACGACCTCGCCCTCCTGCGCGTCACGCTCGGCGACGGTGACACCCGCATCGCGTGGGTCCAGCCGGACCTCGCCGGCGAGAACGTGCTGGCCCTGGTCGTGCCGGCCTCCGAGAAGATCGAGGGCATCGACGATCGGCTGATGCGGATCGCCGCGGATGGCCGCAGCGACGCGGTGGAGATCCCCGTGCGCGCCCCGTTCTCGTCGATCTCGCTCGGCCCCGACGGGCGTCGCGCGGTGCTCCACTTCGGCGGTGGCCCCGGCGCCGGCGTGCTGCAGAACCAGAACCAGGTCGCGCTCGTCGATCTCGGTGACGACAGCGTCCGCGACCTCACGCTCAACGGCTTCGGGGGCCGGCTGGACGCGGTGCACTTCCCGGCCGCCGACGGCCTGCCGGTGCGGGTGGGCGCGGTCGACCGCGAGATCCTCGCCTTCCTCGCCGACGGCGAGATCGTGCTCGTCGACGCCGCCGACCCCGAGCTCGATCAGGCGGCGGTGCGGTTCTTCCCCGACGTGCCGTTCACGCCCAACGCGACGCTGCTGCGGCGGGGCAACGCGCTGTACGAGTCGCCGGTGCTGTTCCTGCGGTCCGACACGAGCAACGACGTCGCGATGCTGACGCTGGTCGATCGCCCCGACGAGGTCACGGGCGCGCCGGGCTTCTCGGCCCAGGTGAGCCTCGTGCCGGTCGGCGCCGGGGCGTCGGATTTCCTCACCCACGACGGCGACGAGACGCCGTTCCTCGTGACGGTGTCGGGCTCGACGCTCGCGTTCACCGACATCCGCACCCAGCAGGGCTTCACCATCGCCCTCGACGCGGCCGTGGGGCACCTGCGGCTGCGCACCAGCGAGACCGCGGCGGGGCCCACCCCGCAGCTGCTGGCGTGGGCGAACGGCGGCGGCATCGTGTACCAGCTCGATCTCGACGGGATCGAGGACGCTCTCGGTCGCACGCCGCAGCGCCTGACGATCAACGGCGGCATCGATGCGCTCGTGTCGCTCGACAACGATCGCGCGTTGGTCGGCTCGGGCAACACGCTGTACGTCCTCGACTTCGCCCGCAGCCAGGTCACGCCGCTGACCTCGACGGTGCCCTACGACGCGGCCTCCTCGGCGCTCTCGGGCAACCAGCTCCTGCTCGGCACGCCGGGGCAGTCGTGGGTCAGCACGGTCGACCTCGCGACGCTCGATCCGGAGTCGATGCAGCTCGACGAGCCGATCGAGCGCTTCTTCCACCTGCCCGACGCCGACAAGCTGATGATCGTCCACGCCGACGCGGTCGGGTTCGTCACCGTCGCGGACGCGACCGCGCCGTCGCGATCGACGAGCACTTCCCGCTGGGGCCTGTTCCTCGGCGATCTGCTGGAGCGGCGGTGATTCCGATGGTTCATCCGATGATTCCGATGATTCAGATGACGCACGCGATCACCCTGGGTCTGTCGTTGTTCGCGGCGCCGACCGACGCTCCACCGCCGAGCGCGGTGCCGGAGGCCGCCGCGACTGCCCCGACGTCGAAGCTGCCCGGCGCAGCGCCGCTCGAGCCGGCTCCCGTCGCGCCGGCCGAGCCCGCGCCCGAGCCCGCCGTCGCGACGCCGTTCGGGACCACCGAGTCCGTCGCCCCGCCGATCGAGACCTTCCACTGGGAGAAGGCGTCGCCGCGCTGGTCCCCGCCGAGTCGCCCGATCCGCTGGCGCCTCGATCCCTTCCTCGAGCTCGGCACGCTCACGATCGTCGATCGGGGCTACCGGGCCCTCGACGACGGACGCAACCCGCTGCAGCTCGGGATCGGCCTGCGCGTCGACGGCCGGGTCGGGCGCGGCCCGCTGTTCCTCGGCGGCGGCCTGCAGTACGGCCACCAGGCCGGCGCTGCGGATCCGTACGACGGCGCGCTGTCGACGGGCGTGCGGGCCCACGCCGCGATCGCGAGCGTCCGCGCCTCGGTCGTCCTCGTCGAGGGCATCGACGTCGTCGCCGCGCTCGAGGGCGGGCCCCAGTTCGTGCGCGCGCGCGTCGACTCGAACGACCGCGACACCACCTCGCACCGCGTCCTCGGCACCTTCGCGGCCAAGGCCGGCGTCTCGGTGTACCTGCCCAAGGCGTGGCTGCGCCCGCGCGGCGCGGCGCGGGTCACCGGCGGCGTGAACGTGATGATGGGCTACGGCGCGGGGACGAAGCTGCGCCTGCGCCCGCGGCCCGACGTGGCGGACGACGCGATCTCGACGCAGGGGACGTCGCTCGGGGACGTGCGCATGCACGGCTTCGTGTGGTCGATGGGGTTGTTCGTCCGGTTCATGTGAACCGGCGAGATCCCGCCTCCTCGACAACCCCCCGCCGTGGCGCAGACTCCCCGCGATGCGCCGCGTCGCCCTCGCGTTCCTGCTGCTCTCGGCCTGTGCGGGCCGTTCCGTCGAAGAATCCACCGCGCCGCCGCTGCGCACCGTCGCGAACGTCGACCTCGATCGCTACCTCGGCACGTGGTTCGAGATCGCCTCGTACCCGCAGCGATTCCAGCGCGACTGCACCGCGACGCAGGCGACGTACAGCCTCGACGGCGACGGCGACGACGACGGGGAGATCCGCGTCGAGAACCAGTGCCGCAAGCACACGCTCGACGGGAAGCTCGATCGCGCGAAGGGCCGCGCCCGCGTCGTCGATGCGAGCACCAACGCGAAGCTCGAGGTCAGCTTCTTCCGCCCGTTCTGGGGCGATTACTGGATCATCGACCTCGGGGCGGAGTACGAGTACGCCGTCGTGGGGCACCCCAGCCGCGAGTACCTGTGGATCCTGTCGCGGACGCCGACCCTCGATCCGAGCGTCTACGCGGGCATCCTCGAGCGGCTCGTCGCGCAGGGCTACGACACCTCACGCCTCCAGGTGACGCTCCAGCCCAAGGGCTGAGGGGTCGCGCGTTCGCGCCGCGCCCCCCGTGACGCCCCGAATCCCGGGTGCAGGGTCGATTTGTGCGTCCGGTCACGCGCACGCCCGCACACATCGTCGTTTCGACCCGACCCCCCTGCTTGCGATCGTTGCCCGGCTTCGGCTATAGAAGCCCGCCCCGAGTCGGAGTCCCCGAACCGGAGCGAGCGACCCGACCGTCAGGGAGACGAGGCACCGAGCCCACACGACGCGCTACCCAGCTCTCATGCGCCGCGACACTGCACCCACCGGTGCGGTAGGCGGCGCCTCGGCCGACGGACCCGCCCAAGCGCGACCGTCGGTGCGGCCCCGACCGAGCGACACCCAATCCCCGCTTCGCGTGTGGATCTGGATCGAGCGGTTTGCGGGCCCTCCGTCGTCCCCCGATTTCTCGGGCCCGACGACGGCCCCGCCCGACAGTTCTCAGCCACGAGTTCAACGAGACGAAACCAGGACTAAGAGGAATCAGACCATGGCGAAGGAAAAGTTCATCCGCGACAAGCCCCACGTGAACATCGGCACCATCGGGCACGTGGATCACGGAAAGACCACGCTCACCGCCGCGATCACGAAGGTGCTCGCATCGCGCGGTTGGGCTGCCGCCATTCCCTTCGATCAGATCGACAAGGCGCCCGAAGAGCGCGCCCGCGGCATCACGATCTCGACGGCGCACGTGGAGTACAACTCCGAGGCGCGCCACTACGCGCACGTCGACTGTCCCGGCCACGCCGACTACATCAAGAACATGATCACCGGTGCCGCCCAGATGGACGGCGCAATCCTGGTGGTCGCCGCGACCGACGGCCCCATGCCGCAGACCCGCGAGCACGTGCTGCTCGGCAAGCAGGTCGGCATCCCGAAGATCGTCATCTTCCTCAACAAGTGCGACATGGTCGACGACGTCGACATGCTCGAGCTGGTCGAGGAGGAGCTCCGTGACCTGCTGTCCAAGTACGACTACGACGGCGCCAACGCCCCGATCGTGCGTGGCTCGGCCCTCAAGGCCCTCAACGCGCCCAACTGGGACCACGAGGATGCCAAGTGCATCTTCGAGCTCATGACGGCGTGCGACAGCTGGATCCCACAGCCGGTCCGCGAGCTGGACAAGCCGTTCCTGATGCCGGTCGAGGACGTGTTCACGATCTCCGGTCGTGGCACGGTCGCCACCGGTCGTATCGAGCGCGGCATCATCAAGGTCAGCGAAGAGGTCGAGATCGTCGGCCTCAAGGACACCGTCAAGACGACCATCACGGGCGTCGAGATGTTCCGCAAGCTGCTCGACCAGGGTCAGGCCGGCGACAACGTCGGGCTCCTGCTCCGCGGTGTGAAGCGTGAGGACGTCGAGCGTGGCCAGGTGCTCTGCAAGCCCGGCTCGATCACCCCCCACGCCAACTTCATGGCGCAGGTGTACGTCCTCAAGAAGGAGGAGGGTGGTCGCCACACTCCGTTCTTCAAGGGCTACCGCCCGCAGTTCTACTTCCGCACCACCGACGTGACCGGCAACATCAAGCTCCCCGAAGGCGTGGAGATGGTGATGCCCGGTGACAACATCGAGGTCGAGGTCGAGCTCATCAGCACGATCGCCTGCGAAGAGGGCGTCAAGTTCGCGATCCGCGAGGGCGGCAAGACCGTCGGCGCCGGCGTCGTGACGAAGATCCTCAAGTAGTGCTCCCCGAAGCAGCCGACCCCGGACCCCGCGGTCGGCTGCTTCGTCTTCTCCCTTGCCTTGACTTGACCTTCGCTCTGCTCGCCCGTTCCTAGGGAGCCTCTCCGATGGAAAACCTCAAGATCCGGATCCGCCTCAAGGCCTACGACCACAAGCTCCTCGACCAGTCGGCGCGCGAGATCGCCGACACGGCGCGGCGCACGGGTGCGACGGTGGCCGGCCCGATCCCGCTTCCGACCAAGATCAACAAGTACACGGTGCTCCGCGGGCCGTTCATCGACAAGAAGTCGCGTGAGCAGTTCGAGATCCGGACCCACAAGCGGCTGCTCGACATCCTCGAGCCCAACAAGCAGACCCTCGACGCGTTGATGAAGCTGGACCTCTCGGCCGGTGTCGACGTCGAGATCAAGACCTGAGGCCGAAGGACGCACCCGCCATGGCGAAGCTTTCTGTCATCGATCTCTCGGGCAACACGACCGGCTCCATCGACCTCGACGACGCCGTCTTCGGCGGCGAGGTCCGGGAGCATCTCCTCTGGGAGGTCGTTCGCTCGCAACGCGCCGCCAAGCGTCGCGGCACGCACAAGGTGAAGGGCCGCTCGGAGGTCAACCTCACCAAGGACAAGTACATCAAGCAGAAGGGCTCGGGCGGCGCGCGCCACGGCAGCAAGCGCACCAACCTGTACCCCAAGGGTGGTCGAGTCCACGGCCCCGTGCCGCACTTGTACATCCTGCACGTCAACAAGAAGACGATGGCCGGCGCCCTGCGCTCGGTGCTGTCGCTGCGGGCCAAGGCCGGCGACCTGTTGATCGTGAAGGAGTTCAACGGCGAGGCGCCGAAGACCAAGCTGCTCGCGAAGGGCCTCGAGGCCATCAAGGCGCCGCGCGCTCTGCTGGTCGACAGCGGCGAGAACAGCTGGCTGCGCCGCACGGCCGCCAACCTCGCGCAGTCGGACTTCCTCGACATCCGCGGCCTCAATGTCTACGACATCCTGCGCTACCCCAAGCTCGTGATCGCCGAGGGCGTCATCCGTGAGCTCGAGGCGCGCCTGCTCAAGACCGTGCCGACCCGCACGGCCGCCGCCGCCGGAGGAGCCTCGTGATCACGCCGCATCAAATCATCGTCCGGCCGGTCGTCACCGAGAAGAGCAACGACCTGGTCGCCGCCAAGAACCAGTACGTCTTCGAGGTCCACAAGGACGCGAACAAGATCGCGATCCGAGCCGCCGTCGAGATGGTCTTCGGCGTTCGCGTCCAGGCCGTCCGCACCCAGGTGGTGCGCTCCGACCTGCGTCGCGTGGGCCGCTACTACGGCCGCAAGCCGTCGTGGAAGAAGGCCATCGTGACCCTGCACCACGAGGACTCCATCGACCTGTACGGCGAGGAGAGCTGAGGCCATGGGAATCAAGAAGTACAAGCCGACATCGCCCGGTCGCCGCACCATGACGGTGAGCGACAAGGCGGATGTGACCGCCGAGACGCCCCACAAGGCGCTCACCGGATTCCGCCACCGCAGCCAGGGCCGCAACAACGGCGGCCGCATCACCTCGCGCTTCCGCGGCGGTGGTCACAAGCGGCTCTATCGCGAGATCGACTTCAAGCGCGACAAGTTCGGCGTGCCGGGCAAGATCGCCACGATCGAGTACGACCCGAACCGCTCGGCCCGCATCGCCCTGGTGCACTACACCGACGGCGAGAAGCGCTACATCCTGGCGCCGGCGGGTCTCGAGGTCGGTCAGACGATCGTCGCCTCGGCCAAGGCCGACATCACCCCCGGCAACGCGCTGCCGCTGCGCGCCATGCCGGCCGGCACCGAGATCCACAACGTGGAGCTCAAGGTCGGTCGCGGCGGGCAGATGGTCCGCGCCGCCGGTGGCGTCGCCCGCCTGATGGCGCGCGACGGTGACTGGGCGCTGGTCCGCCTGCCGTCGGGCGAGCTCCGCAAGGTGCACGCCGACTGCCGCGCGAGCATCGGCACGCTGTCGAACAGCGAGCACACCAACATCAGCATCGGCAAGGCCGGCCGCACCCGCTGGCTCGGTCGTCGCCCGCACAACCGTGGCGTCACCATGAACCCGGTCGATCACCCGATGGGCGGCGGCGAAGGCCGTACCTCGGGCGGCGGTCACCCGCGCTCGCCGTGGGGCAAGCAGACCAAGGGCCTGCGTACCCGCAACAACAAGCGCACGGACGTCTTCCGCGTCTCTCGCCGCGCCAAGTAGGAATTAGGAGCTCACCATGCCCCGTTCGGTACGCAAAGGCCCGTTCGTCGACGACCACCTGCTCGTGAAGGTGGAGGCGACCGCTGGAGAGAAACAGCGTCGTGCGATCAAGACCTGGTCGCGACGCTCCACCATCTTGCCGCAGTTCGTGGGGGCCAACCTCATGGTCCACAACGGCAACAAGTTCATCCCCGTGTACGTGACCGAGAACATGGTCGGTCACAAGCTCGGCGAGTTCGCGCCGACGCGGACCTTCCGCGGCCACGCCGCGGATCGCAAGGCGAAGAAGGGCGACCGCTAATGTCGACCGCACGCCTCTCGAACCTTCGCATCGCCCCCCGCAAGCTGCGGGTCCTGGCGAAGATGCTCCGCGGGATGCCCGTGACCTCGGCGATCAACTCGCTGCGGTTCATGAACAAGTCGGGCAGCCGCGAGTTCTTCAAGCTCCTGGTGTCGGCCGTGGCCAACGCCGAGGACAAGGGCAACTCCGACGTCGACAAGCTCGTCGTCCGCACCGTCCTGGTCGACCAGGGCCCCACGCTCAAGCGCTGGCGCCCCCGCGCCATGGGCCGCGCCAATCGCATCAACAAGAAGACCAGCCACGTGTTCGTGGAGGTCGCCGAGGCCGCTGTCGCCGGCTGAGGCCGCGCCTGCACGAGGATTACCTTCGATGGGTCAGAAAACACATCCGATCGGATTCCGCCTCGGAATCGTCAAGACCTGGAACAGCAAGTGGTTCGAGAGCCAGCGCTATCGGCAGTGGCTCCACGAGGACCTGCGGCTGCGTCGCTACCTCAAGAACAAGCTGAACGCCGCGAGCATCAGCGAGATCACGATCGAGCGCGCCGCGAACAAGGTGAAGATCAACATCTTCTCCGCGCGCCCCGGGATCATCATCGGTAAGCGTGGCGCCGGCGTCGAGCAGCTCAAGAAGGACGTCCAGAAGCTGACGCAGTCCGAGGTGTTCATCAACATCCAGGAGGTGCGCAAGGCCGAGGTCAACGCGCAGCTCGTGGCCGAGAACATCGCCCAGCAGCTCGAGCGACGCATCGCCTTCCGTCGCGCCCTCAAGCGCGCGATGCAGACCGCCATCAAGTTCGGCGCCAAGGGCATCCGCGTCAACGCGGCCGGTCGCCTCGGCGGCGCCGAGATGTGCCGGCGCGAGTGGTACCGCGAGGGCCGCATCCCGCTCCACACGCTGCGCGCCGACATCGACTACGGCTTCACCGAGGCCCGCACCAAGGCCGGCTCCATCGGCGTGAAGTGCTGGATCTTCAAGGGCGAGGTCTATGACCACCGCCAGGGCATCGGGGCGACCGACCGATTCCCGCACCCCCAGAGCCGAGACAGGTGAGTAAGTCATGCTGACTCCATCACGCGTCAAGTTCCGCAAGGTCTTCAAGGGCCGGATGGCGGGTCGCGCCAAGGGCGGCGACACCGTCGACTTCGGAGACTTCGGCCTCCAGGCCACCACGTGCGGCTGGCTGACCTCGCGTCAGATCGAGGCCGCCCGTGTCGCCATCAACCGCCACATCAAGCGCGGCGGCAAGCTCTACGTCCGGGTCTTCCCCGACAAGCCGGTCTCGAAGAAGCCCGCCGAAACCCGCATGGGTAAGGGCAAGGGCGGTCCCGAGTACTGGGTCGCGGTCGTCCGCCCCGGTCGGGTCATCTACGAGCTCGAGGGCATCACCGAGGAGCTCGCCCGCGAGGCCTTCCACCGCGCGCACCACAAGCTGCCGGTCAACACCCGCGTCATCAAGAGGGAGGCGGCGCTGTGAAACCCTCCGAACTCCGCGACAAGAACGACGAGGAACTCGTCACGCTCGAGAAGGACCTGCGCGACCAGCTGATCAAGCTGAGCATCGCCCGGGCCACCCAGCGGATGCGCAACAGCAGCCAGCTCGGGAAGCTCAAGCGGGACATCGCGCGCATCAAGACGATCCAGGGCGAGCGCGCCCTGGGTCTCGTGCCGACCGAGAATCAGGGGGCCGCATGAGCACCGAGCAACAAGAGACGGCCGGCGTCGAGCGCCGCAAGCGTCAGCTGGTCGGCACCGTGGTGTCGAACAAGATGGACAAGACCTGCGTCGTGCAGGTCACCCGGCGCTTCAAGCACTCGAAGTACAAGAAGTACGTGAACGAGCGCAAGCGCTACAAGGCGCACGACGAGCGCAACGAGGCCCAGATCGGTGACCGCGTGCAGATCGTCGAGTGCAGCCCGATCTCCCGCGACAAGCGGTGGCGGCTCCAGACCGTGCTGGAGAAGGCAGAGGCCGTATGATCCAGGTCGAATCCGTCCTCGACGTCGCCGACAACTCCGGCGCGCGCAGGGTCTTCTGCATCAAGGTCCTCGGCGGCTCCAAGCGCCGCTACGCCTCGGTCGGAGACGTCATCGTGGTCTCGATCCGCGACGCCCTGCCCAACAGCAAGGTCAAGCGCGGCTCGGTCATGAAGGCCGTCGTCGTCCGCGTGAAGAAGGGTCTGCGCCGCTCCGATGGCAGCGTGATCCGCTTCGACACCAACAGCGCCGTGCTCATCGATGCCCAGAAGCAGCCGATCGGCACCCGCATCTTCGGACCCGTCGCGCGCGAGCTCCGGGCCAAGAAGTTCCTCAAGATCATCAGCCTCGCGCCGGAGGTGCTCTGATGGCTGCGCGCGTACGGCAAGGCGACTCCGTCGTGGTGATCGCCGGTAAAGAGAAGGGCACGCGCGGGCGCGTGCTGCGGGTCGTGCCCAAGGAGGACCGCGTGGTCATCGAGGGCGTCAACATCCGCACCAAGCACATCAAGCCCAACCAGGCCAACCCGCAGGGTGGCCGGGTGAAGCGCGAGTACCCGATTCACCTGTCGAACGTGATGCTCGCCGATCCCAAGACCGGCGAACCCACCCGCGTTCGGATGTCCATCCTGGCCGACGGCCGACACGTTCGCGTGGCGGTCAAGTCGGGTGAGCAGATCGACAAGTAGGAACGACCACCATGGCCGAAGCAAAAGCAAAAGCAGCGGGTGGAGCCGGCGGCGCCAACAAGAAGAAGAAGGACGTTGGCTTCGCCTACAAGTTCCGCAACCCGATGGAAGAGCCCAATCGTCGGGCAGGCATCGCGAAGCCGCGACTGCTGGTCAAGTACCAGACCGTCGTGCGCGAGTCCCTGGCGAAGGAGTTCAACTACGGGAACTCCATGGAGATCCCGAAGCTCGAGAAGATCACCTTGAACATCGGCCTCGGTGAGGCCCTCAAGGTGCCCAAGCTCCTCGAGCAGGCGTTCGAGGCCCTCGGCAACATCTCGGGTCAGCGCCCGGTGGTCACCCGGGCCCGCAAGTCCATCGCCACCTTCAAGCTCCGCGAAGGGCAGAAGATCGGCTGTATGGTCACCCTCCGCGGCCCGCGGATGTGGGAGTTCTTCGATCGCTTCGTCTCGATCGCGCTGCCCCGTACCCGCGACTTCCGCGGCGTCGGCGGCAAGGGCTTCGATGGCCGCGGCAACTTCACCATGGGGGTCAAGGAGCTGCTCATCTTCCCCGAGGTCGACATCGACAAGCTCGAGAAGGTCCCCGGCATGAACGTCTGCATCCACACCAGCGCACGCACCGACGAAGAGGGTCGCGCGCTGCTCACCCACCTCGGCGTTCCGTTCCGCGCCGCCTGAACAGGAGGGTTCGCACCATGTCCATGACCGATCCCATTGCCGACATGCTCTCGCGGATCCGCAACGCGGTGTCTGCGAATCACCGCACGCTGACCATGCCGGGCAGCAAGCTCAAGCTCCGCCTGGCGGAAATACTCCGCGACGAGGGGTACATCGAGGAGGCGAGCTGGAAGGACGAAGGTCCCCAGGGCGCCATCGAGATCAAGCTGCGCTGGCACGACGGCCAGTCCGCGATCGAGGGTATCCAGCGCATCAGCCGGCCCGGCCAGCGGCGCTACGCTGCCCACACCGAAATCCCGAAGATCCGCAACGGCCTCGGCATCCTGATCGTCTCGACCAGCCGCGGCATGATGACCGACCGAGCCGCGCGCAAGGCCGGCGTGGGCGGCGAACTGGTGTGCAGCATCTGGTGAGTCCAGCTCGGACCACAGACCGAACAGAGAGAACACCGCCATGAGTCGAATCGGAAATGCACCCGTTGCCGTGCCCAAGGGCGTCACCCTGACGACCGTGGGCCGCACCGTGTCGGCCAAGGGGCCCAAGGGCACCCTGAGCTTCGACATCCCCGACGGCGTGACGATGGAGCAGGCCGATGGCCGGCTCGTCTTCAAACGCGCGGGCAACGACAACCGCGCGCGGGCGATGCACGGCATGGTCCGCGCCCGTGTCGCGAACCTCATCACCGGGGTCTCCACCGGGTTCACCCGGGAGCTCGAGATCATCGGCGTCGGTTACCGCGCTGCGGTCAAGGGCCAGGTCGTCGAGCTGACTCTCGGCTACTCCCACGGCGTCAGCTACCAGCTGCCCGAGGGCGTGAAGGCCGAGGTCACCAAGGACAACAAGGTGATCCTCAGCGGCTCCGATCGCGTCGCGCTCGGGCAGGTTGCGTCGGACATCCGCGGATTCCGTCCGCCGGAGCCGTACAAGGGCAAGGGCGTCAAGTACGCCGAAGAAACGATCCTCCGTAAAGAGGGCAAGCGCGGCAAGAAGTAGGTTCCCCCATGACGACCAAAGCAATCGAGCAGAGGCTCCGGCGCAAGCAGCGAGTTCGCGTGCGCGTGTTGGGTACGTCGGAGCGGCCGCGCATGACCGTCTTCCGCAGCAACAAGCACATCTACGTGCAGGTCGTCGACGACAGCCGTTCGGTGTCGTTGGCGGCGGTGTCGACCCTGACCAAAGAGGTCAAGGCCAAGCTCGAAGGTCAGGACAAGACCGGCGAAGCGAAGGTCATCGGCGCCGCGATCGCCAACGCTTGCAAGAGCGCCGGCATCACCAAGGTCGTGTTCGACCGCAACGGTTACGCTTACCACGGCCGCATCAGTGCGCTGGCCGCCGCCGCACGCGAAGCAGGGCTGGAGTTCTGATCATGGCGCATTCCCGACGAGATTCCGACAACCGCCGGAACAACAACAACGACGACGGCGAGGGCAACAGTGACCTCGTCGACCGCGTGGTGTTCATCAACCGCGTGGCCAAGGTCGTCAAGGGCGGCCGCAACTTCTCGTTCACCGCGGTGGTCGTGGTCGGCGACGAGCACGGCAAGGTCGGCATGGGCTACGGCAAGGCCAAGGAGGTCCCCGAGGCCATCCGCAAGGCCACGGACTACGCGCGCCGCAGCCTCTTCGAGGTCCCGCTCTCGGGCACCACGATCCCGCACGACGTCATCGGCAACCACGGCGCGGGTCAGGTCCTGCTCCGCCCCGCCAGCGCCGGTACCGGCGTGATCGCGGGTGGTCCGGTGCGCGCCGTCGTCGAGTGCGCGGGCATCCACGACGTGCTGAGCAAGTGCATCGGCAGCAACAACCCGCTCAACGTCATCCACGCGACGATGCAGGCGCTGAAGCAGCTCCGCAGCCCGGAGCAGATCGCCGTCAAGCGTGGCATGACCGTCGCGGCGATCTCGGAAGGCTAGGACGCACCATGGCACTGAGACTCAAGGTCACCCTGGTCCGCAGCCCGATCGACCGCGCCGAGACCCAGAAGCGCACGGTCAAGGGGCTCGGCCTCAACAAGCTCAACAGCACGAAGGTCCACCCGGACAACGAGTCGATCCGAGGCATGATCCGCAAGGTTCAGCACTTGGTCGCCGTCGAGCCCGTGGAATAGGGAGCATCATGGGAACGACACTGCATACCCTCAAGCCGCCCAAGGGCGCGCGTCACAAGATGAAGCGCGTCGGCCGTGGTATCGGCTCGGGCAAGGGCAAGACCTCGGGTCGCGGCATGAAGGGCCAGATGGCTCGCCGTCAGCCCACGCGCCCCGGCTTCGAGGGCGGCCAGAACCCGATCCATCGCCGCGTGCCCAAGCGCGGCTTCGTGAACATCTTCCGCGTCGAGTACCAGGCCGTCAACCTCGCGTTGATCGAGGGCCAGTACGCCGCGGGCGAGGAGGTCTCGCTCGAGACCCTGCGCGCCAAGGGGCTGATCCCCAAGCGCGCGAAGCTCATCAAGCTGCTCGGCACGGGCGACATCAAGACCGCGGTCAAGGTGAAGGTCCACGCCTGCAGCGAGACCGCGAAGTCGAAGCTCGAGGCCGCCGGCGGCAGCGTCGAGCTGCTCGAGGCGTAGGGCAGGGCGCCGCAAGGCGCGTTGCCGTGGAGTCAGGATGCCGGACTTCCCGCGAGGGAGGCCCGGCATTCTCGCGTCAGCGACGGGTCGCGCCGACCTTGTCGAGCGTGCGGCGTAGGGCGTCGATGTCCACCGGCTTCAAGAGATGCGCGGCGAAGCCCGTCTCGCGGACGAGGCTGCGGACGTGCTCGTCGCCGTGGCCCGTCACGGCGATCAGGTGCACGCCGGGCCACTGCAGACGCATGTGGCGGGCGACCTCGAGGCCGTCGATGTCGGGCAGACCGAGGTCGAGCAGGACCGCATCGGGGCGCAGTCGGCCGAACGCTTCGATCGCGCCTGCGCCGTCGAACGCCAGCGAGATGCGGTACCCGTGGACCTCGAGCAGGTGGCCCAGCATCCGCGCCCCGTCGACGTTGTCGTCGACGAGCAGGAGGTGGATCTGCGCGGCGGGGGCCGCCTCGCGACCGTGGAGCGATGGCGCAGCCTTGCCTGCCAGCGGGAGCGAGACCGTGAACTCGCTGCCGCGACCGATGCCGTCGCTGCGCGCCGAGACCGATCCGCGGTGGAGCTCGACGAGCTGTCGCACCGATGCGAGGCCGAGCGCGTGGGGCTGGTCCGCGTGCTCTGGGCGCGCCGGCGGCCCGAAGATCCCGGCCTGCCGCGCGGGGTCGATGCCGACCCCCTCGTCGCTCACCGTCACGAGGGCGCGTTCGGAGTCTGCGCTGACGCGCACGGTGACGCCGCGGCCGCGCTGGGTGAACTTCACCGCGTTGTCGAGGAGGTTCACGAACACCTGTCGCAGTCGCACGGCATCGCCTTGGATCGGGACCGGCTCGGGCGGGAGCGAGATCGTGAGCCGGTGCAGCTGGGCCTTCCCTCGGACCGCGTCGTGCGACTGCTCGAGGATCTCTCGCAGATCCAGCGCGCTGCGGCGCAGGCGGATCCTTCCCGGGTTCACGCGGGAGACGTCCAGGAGATCGTCCACGAGGTGCGCGAGGTGGTCGGCCTGTCGGCCGACGACCTCCACCGTGCGCTGTCGTTGCTCGTCGGTCAGGGCGGCGCCGTGGTGCCGCCACAGCTCGACGGCGGCGCGGATCGGCCCGAGGGGGTTGCGGAACTCGTGGCCCAACGTCGCGAGGAGATCGTCCTTGCGCTGGAGCTCGGACCGGAGATCTTCGATCTCGGCCTCGAGCTCGGCGAGCTGACCCTGCAGTTGTTCGGGGCTCATGCCCGCACCATCGCCGCGAGCGTCGAGATCGGCGGGCCCGCTCGGGCCGCCCATCGGTCGGTGCAACCGTAGGGAACTGGCATGGTCCCGGTGTAGCACGCCGATTGCGGCGAGGGCCGCGTACGTGGCCGTACGACGTGAGTTGCGGTTCCTGCGTCGTGCGTGCGGGCGCCGTGGCACGCGGCGTCGCGATCGCGTGCAGCCTCCGTGCGCTATGGCCCGGTGCGACGGGAGCGCGACGATCGTCGTCGTCGCCCGAGTGCGACGAGCACGGGGACGAAGAGCGCGAGGGTGCCGCGCGGCGCCGCGGTCGAGCAGCCTCCACCCGCGTCGTCCTGGGCAGACCCCGGCGGCAGCGACGGACCGCCGTCGTCGAGGCCGCCGCTCGTCGCCGGCGGAGCGTCGCCGCCGACCTCGCCGCCGTCGCTGGTGGTGGGCGTGGGGTCGTCGTCGCCGTCCGAGCTGTCGCCGCCTTCGGTGCCGCTCGCCTCTGGCTCCCACTGCCAACGGATCGCATCGAAGGCGACCTCTCGATCGAGATCGCGCGGCTCGCCGGTGTTGTCGGCCAGACGCACCCAGTGCTCGTCGCCGGCAACGAGCTCGTGGGCGCCGAGGTCGACCCAGCCTTCGTGCGCCGACTGATCGACGGGCGGCAGGGCAATCACCTCGGCTCCGGTGTGGATCTCGTAGCGGGCTTGTTGGCTCCCGACCGGCGTGCCGGGCACGTACGCCTCGAGTCGATAGCGACCGGGCACGTCGACGCCGAAGTCCCAACGCCCCAGCGTGTCGGGCTCGGCGCCGTCGTTTGCCCACGTGTACAGATGCCCGTCCTCCCAGCCGCCGTCGGCGGGCCAGAACCAGCTCGAGATCTTGGTGAAGCAGCGGGCGTCCGCATCGTCGATGGTCGTCGTCGTGCCGTCGAGCGTCGCGGCGCAGGGCTCGGCCACCGGACAGTTGTTGCTCTCGAGCGGGACGCCCTCGGCGGGATCGCCGACGTCGACGAACAGGGCGGGCTTGCTCTGACACCACCACGAGTCGCAGGTGGACTGGATCTGGAAGTGCAGATGGGCGCCGCACACCCAGCCGGTCAGCCCGACCTTGCCGACCACGTCACCCTGCCGCACCACGTCGCCGACCTGGAGCTCCGAGCTGTCGTGCTGCAGGTGCATGAGCAGTGCCTCGGTGCCGTCGCCGAAGTCGAGCACCACGTAGTTGGCATCGTTCGCGTAGGCGCCGTCGCAGCCGCCCTGCGACGAGTTCATCTTCACGAGTCGCACGACGCCGTCGGCGGGCGCGCGGACCGGGGTCCCGACCGCGAGGCCGAAGTCCCAGGCATGCGCGTCGTTGCCGGTGTGTGACGACGTGTTGTGGCCGTTGGTCACCGCGTAGACGTCGTCGCAGGTCCACGGCAGGTGCAGCGGGGGCTCGGCCGAGGCGAGCGCGGGGACGAGGCAACCGACGGCGACGACGAGCGATGGGGGGACGCGCATGTCCGGACAGCGTAGGGGCGGGGTCCGGCCGGGCGCCGGGCGTTCCACGCCGCGTACGCAGGCCCGCCTACGCGAGCCGACGGATCTCCCGCGGGGCCTGGATCGACGCGGACCGCTTGCGCGACCGGGGTGGACCGGCGTGGCGCGGGGTCGGGGCGGTGTCGGCCCAAGGCGCCCGTGCGCGCGTCGCGGCCGGTTCCGCCCCCGCCGGACCGCCCCCCGCCCGTCAGATGCGGGCCCGCCCGGCCTAAGGTATGGTCGCCGCCCCGAGGGGGGCCCGAGCTCCCCGGCTTGCCGTCGTCATGAGCGTCATCGTCAACATCTTCAAACTGCCCGAGCTGCGCAAGCGGCTGGGGTTCACGCTCGCGATGCTGGCGGTCTACCGCCTCGGTGTCTACATCGCCGTGCCCGGCGTCGACCGCAAGGTCATGTCGGACATCGTCAACCAAGACCAGGGCGGGTTCCTCGACTACTTCAGCATGTTCTCGGGCGGCGCCCTCGAGCAGCTGTCGGTCTTCGCGCTCGGCATCATGCCGTACATCAGCGCGAGCATCATCATGCAGCTCATGACCGTGGTCGTGCCACGGCTCGAGCAGCTGAGCAAAGAGGGCGAGACCGGTCGGCGCAAGATCAACCAGTACAGCCGCTACGGCACGGTGGGTCTCGCGTTCGTGCAGGGCTACTTCATGGCCAGCTGGCTGGAGTCGCAGAACACGGCGGGCCAGCAGCTCGTCATCGACCCAGGCCTCGGCTTCGAGGTGATGACCGTGCTGACGCTGACCGGCGGCACGATCTTCCTGATGTGGCTCGGCGAGCAGATCACCGAGCGCGGCATCGGCAACGGGATCTCGCTCATCATCTTCGCCGGCATCATCGCCAACCTGCCCCTGGCCATCTATCAGCTGCTGCAGAAGACCCAGGACGATCCGGACAACTTCGGGCCCATGACGCTCGCGGTGCTGTTCGCGATGGCGATCGCGGTCATCGCCTTCGTCATCGTGATGGAGCGGGGCCAGCGACGGGTCCAGGTGCAGTACGCCAAGCGCGTCGTCGGCCGGCGCATGTTCGGCGGCAACGCCAACTACCTGCCGCTGCGCATCAACTCCGCCGGCGTCATCCCGCCGATCTTCGCGTCGTCGATCCTGATGTTCCCCAACCAGATCGCCGGCATGACCCAGAGCGAGTGGCTGCAGAAGCTCTCCGGGGCGCTGCGGTACGACGGCTGGCTGTATGTCACCGTCTACGTCGGTCTCATCATCTTCTTTTGCTACTTCTACACGGCGATCCAGTTCAACCCGACCGACGTCGCCGACAGCCTGAAGAAGCAGAACGCCTCGATCCCCGGCATCCGACCCGGCAAGCGCACCGCCGAGTACATCGACTTCGTGCTCGGCCGGCTGACCTTCGTCGGTGCCTGGTACATCTCGGCGGTCTGCATCCTGCCGCAGTTCCTGCAGAGCCGGTTCGACGTTCCGTTCCAGTACGGCGGGACCTCGCTGCTCATCGTGGTCGGCGTCGCGCTCGACACGGCCCAGCAGATCGAGAGCCACCTGGTGACGCGCTCCTACGAGGGCTTCGCGGGACCCAAGGGCCCGCGGATCCGCGGCCGACGCGGGTAGTCCTGCGTCGACCTCTCGGGTTGCCGCAGGCGGGGTTGCGTCCTAGTCTCCTGCCACATGGGCGAGCGCAAGGGACTCATCCTCATCGGGGCACCCGGATCCGGCAAGGGCACGCAGGCCAAGCGCCTCAAGGACCAGTTCGGTCTCGCCCACATCAGCACCGGCGATCTGCTGCGCGCTGCGGTGGCAGCTGGCAGCGAGCTCGGCCGCAAGGCCAAGGGCTACATGGACGAGGGTGGGCTGGTGCCCGACTCGCTGGTGATCGATCTGCTCCGCCTGGCGCTCGACGGCCCCGAGGCCGCCGCCGGCTTCATCCTGGACGGATTCCCACGCACGCTGCCGCAGGCAGAGGCGCTCGACGCCGCCGTGGCGATCGACAAGGTCATCGACATCCAGGTGCCGTTCTCGCTCATCGAGGAGCGCATCACGGGCCGGCGCATGTCCCCGTCGGGGCACGTCTACCACGTGAAGTACAGCCCGCCGAAGGTCGAAGGCGTCTGCGACGTGACCGGCGAGGCGTTGTACCAGCGCAGCGACGACACCGCGGAGAAGGTCCGCTCGCGCCTGTCGAAGTTCGAACAGGAGACGCGACCGGTGATCGCTCGCTACCAGTCGAAGGGCATCGTCGTCGCCGTCGACGGCGTCGGCGAGCCCGACGAGGTGTACGCTCGCATCCTCGCGGTGCTGTGAGGCGGGAGCGTCAAGCGCCTGGAGCGTCGAGCGCGTCGGATCGCTCGAAGCCGCCGCGCTCGAGCGCCCGTCGCAGGGTCGCGAGCGCGGCCTCCTGCAGCTGACGGATGCGCTCGCGCGACAGCGAGTAGCGCTCGCCGACCTCGCGGAGCGTGAGGGCTTCATCGCCATCGAGGCCGAAGCGCTTGCGCAGGATGTCGAGCTCCGTGGGCTTGAGCTCGCCGAGCGCGGCCGTCAGCTCGTCCTGCAGGCGCCAGTGATGCATGAGGTTCCCGGTGTCGTCGGTCGCGTCGGTGATCGCCTCGAGCGGACGCGTGCGGTTCGGGTCGTCGTCGTCGGGGAAGCTCGACGCCTGGTCGCGCAGCACCCGATCGAGGCGCTCGACGTGGTCGACGCTCACGCCGCTCGCCTCGGCGAGCTCTGCGGCGTCGGGCGTGCGCTGGTGGAGCTGCTCGAATGCGCGGCGGTGCTTGGCGAGCTTGAGCTGCAGCTCGATCACGTGGACCGGCAGTCGCACGGTGCGACCGGTGTCCGACAGCGCGCGGCTGATCGCGTGTCGGATCCACCACGCCCCGTACGTCGAGAAGCGGAACCCGCGGCGCGGATCGAAGCGATCCACCGCGGTCATCAGACCGAGGTTGCCCTCCTGGATGAGGTCGGGCAGCGAGAGCCGGCCGTTCGACTGGTAGCGGTGGGCCATCGTGACGACGAGCCGCAGGTTGGCGGCGATGAACTCGTTGCGCGCGGCCGCCCATGCGGCGCGGCACGAGGTGAGCTGCGCGCTGTGCTGGCGCAGCGCGTCGCGGCGGGGGCGACGGGCGAGGCTGAGGCAGCTCGTCTCGCCGCCGTTGGCGAGGGCGTGGACGTCCGCCGCGATCCGGTCGGCCAGGGCGCACGCGGGATCGGCGTCCACGAGCGCATCGACGAGGGTGGCCTGGCGGCCCTCGTCGTGCTCCCCCGCAGCGCGGTCGAGCACCGCGCGGGCGAGCGCGACGGACTCGGCGGGGAGGCGGGCCTCGACGACTGGGAGCAGGGCCGCGGCCAGGGGGCGGACCGCGAACAGCCGCCGCCAGTACTGGCACTTGAGCCCACGCAGCCGCATCGCGGCCTCGGTCTCCTTCTCGCCCCGGAGCAGGGCGATGGCGTCGAGCTGGGTGAGGTAGCTGCCCAGGGCCGGGTCCCGGCGGGCAGCGGCGAGGGTCCGACGGTTCGGCGTCGCGGGGGCGTTGGAGGTCGTGGACGGCATCGTCGTTCTCCTGGGCGAGATCGTGGCTCGTTGAACAAGGCTTGTCAACGAGTATAGCCAAACCTTGTACACGCGGAGTTCGTGCGGATCACCGCGGGTCCGCGGACCCCAACCCGACGTCCGCCCGGCCGCGCCTAAGATGATCAGGTCGGGGCTCCCCGGGGTCGCTCCGGACGCAACCCCCCGCCACCTCACGGGGAATTCTCATGGCGGGGGGAGGCCCTGATCCCCACGACCAAGCACACGGGGCCTATGGACTTCCCGGAGGCACACACCTACTATCCGCCCTCCTCGGAGTCCGGGGGGTGGACGTCGCGATGCCAACGCAAGGCGACCAAGTCCTCGGCGCGACGGTCCTCGCCGAACTACCGCAGCGCCTCTTCCGACTCTCGCTCGACGACGACACCACCCTCATCGCGGGCCTCTCCACCGAAGCCAAACGTCTAGGTCTCCCCATCCACGTCGGCATGCGCGTCACCGTCCGACGTGCCCGACTCGACCCAGCCCGCGGCACCATCCTCGGCCCCCAGACTTCCCATCCCCTCGACCCCGTGTCGAATCCCCGTCAGTAGCCCCGCACCCGAATCGAAATCAGGCCATGAAAGTCCGAGCCAGCGTCAAGAAGATCTGTGAGAAGTGCAAGGTGATCCGCCGCAAGGGAATCGTGCGGATCATCTGCGAGAACCCGAAGCACAAGCAGAGGCAGGGCTAAGCCATGGCACGCATCGCAGGTGTCGACCTCCCGCGTAACAAGCGGATCGAGATTGCGCTGACGTACATCTACGGGGTCGGGCGCGTGACCGCGTCGCAGATCCTCGAGAAGTCCGGCGTCGGTCCTTCGGTTCGAACCGACGATCTCACCGACGAGCAGGTCAGCGCGATCCGCCACGTCATCGAGACCGCGTACAAGGTCGAGGGCGACCTCCGCCGCGACGTGCAGATGAGCATCAAGCGCCTGATGGATCTCGGGTGCTACCGCGGTCTCCGTCACCGCCGTGGGCTGCCGGTTCGAGGCCAGCGCACGCACACCAACGCGCGCACTCGCAAGGGCCCGAAGCGCGCCACCATCACGCAGAAGAAGCGAGTCTAGTCCATGGCGTCCACAGCTCCGCAGAAGTCCGCCAAGAAGCGGGTCAAGAAGAACGTCTCGACCGGGATCGTGCACATCCGGTCCACGTTCAACAACACGGTCGTCAGCGTGACCGACGTCAACGGCAACGTGCTGTCGTGGGCCTCCGCCGGTGTGCGTGGGTTCAAGGGCTCGCGCAAGTCGACGCCGTTCGCCGCCCAGCTCGCGGCCGACGACGCCGCGCGCAAGGCCGCCGACCACGGTGTCCACACGGTCTCGATCCGCATCAGCGGTCCCGGTGCGGGCCGCGAGTCGGCGCTGCGCGGCATCCAGTCCGCCGGCCTGCGGGTCACCTCGATCAAGGACGTCACCCCGATTCCCCACAACGGCTGCCGCCCGCCCAAGCGCCGCAGGGTTTAACAAGTCATGGCTCGCTACACCGGACCCGTCTGTCGTCTCTGCCGTCGTGAAGACGTGCAGCTGTTTCTCAAGGGCGATCGCTGCTTCTCGCAGAAGTGCGCGTACGAGCGCCGCCCGTACCCCGCCGGCCAGCATGGCCAGGGCCGCAAGAAGCGACCCTCGGACTACGGTCAGCAGTTGCGCGAGAAGCAGAAGGTCAAGCGCATGTACGGCCTGCTCGAGAAGCAGTTCCGCGGCTACTACTACCGCGCCGCCCGCATGAAGGGCGTGACCGGCGAGAACCTGCTCTCGCTGCTCGAGCGCCGCCTCGACAACGTCGTGCTCCGCTGCGGCTTCGGCAGCAGCCACGCCGAGGCCCGCCAGCTCGCGCGCCATGGTCACTTCCTCATCAACGGGAAGAAGATCAACATCCCCAGCTACCTCGTGAAGCCCGGCGACACCGTCGAGGTCCGCGAGGGCAGCAAGGCCGTGCAGAAGATCGTCGAGGCGTTGGGCAAGGTCGACCGCACCGCTCGCGCGGCGTGGATCGAGCTCGACAAGGACAACATGCGCGGCAAGATCACCGCGCTGCCGGCCCGCGCCGACATCGCTGCCGACATCGACGAGCAGTTGATCGTCGAGCTCTACAGCAAGTGACTCTCGTCTTTCACGAAGGGTGACGGAACAGCCCATGCAGGATACGAACACCATCGCCCGCAACTGGCGCGACCTCATTCGGCCGAAGAAGCTCGAGGTCGAAACCGAGAGCCTGACCGACAACTACGGCAAGTTCACGTGCGAGCCGTTGGAGCGGGGCTACGGCATCACGCTGGGCAACAGCCTGCGTCGCGTGCTGCTCTCGTCGCTGCAGGGCGCCGCCATCACCACCGTTCGGATCGAGGGTGCGCTCCACGAGTTCACCACGATCGAGGGCGTCGTCGAGGACGTCACCGACATCATCCTCAACATCAAGGCGCTGCGCCTGCGGATGGACGATTCCACCCCGCGGACGCTGACGATCGACAAGCAGGGTGAGGGCGAGGTCAAGGCCAGCGACATCCAGTGCCCGACCGGCGTGACGGTGCTCGACGGTGCGCAGCACCTCGCGACGCTGTCCAAGGGCGGACACCTGCGGATGGAGCTGACCTGCGAGATGGGCCGCGGCTACGCCACGGCCGATCAGAACAAGCGCGAGGGGATGCCGATCGGCGTCATCCCGATCGACAGCCTGTTCTCGCCGATCCAGAAGGTGAACTACCGCGTGACCAACGCTCGCGTCGGTCAGCGCACCGACTACGATCGTCTGGTGCTCGAGGTCTGGACGGACGGCTCGGTCCGCCCCGACGACGCGGTCGCCTTCGCGGCGAAGATCCTCAAGGAGCAGCTCTCGATCTTCATCAACCGTGAAGAGATCGAAGAGGCCGCCACCGCGGAGCCCACCGAAGAGGACAAGCTCAACGAGTACCTCTGGCGGTCGGTCGACGAGCTCGAGCTGTCGGTCCGCTCGGCGAACTGCCTGCAGAACGCCAACATCCACTACATCGGCGACTTGGTGCAGAAGACCGAGGCCGAGATGCTCAAGACCAAGAACTTCGGTCGCAAGTCCCTCAAAGAGATCAAAGAGATCCTCGCGCAGATGGGACTTTCGCTCGGTATGAAGATCCCCAACTGGCAGGGCCCGCCGCCGGTCCGTGAAGAGAGCTGATCCATGCGCCACCGCGACGCAGGCCGAAAGTTCGGCCGCAACAGCACCCATCGCAACGCCATGTTCCGCAACATGGTGACCTCGCTGCTCGATCACGGGCGCATCAAGACGACCGAGCCCAAGGCCAAGGAGCTGCGGCGGTTCGTCGAGAAGACCATCACGCGCGGCATCTCGGTGCACGAGCTGGTGGCGAAGCCCGTCGAGACCCGCTCGAAGGACGAGCAGGCGCTCGTGGTCCATGCCTACCGCATGGCCGCCCGCCTGGTTCGTACCCGAGGCGCCCTCGACAAGCTGTTCAAGGAGGTCGCCCCGCGGTTCAAGGACCGCCACGGCGGCTACACCCGCATCGTGAAGATCGCTCCGCGTGCCGGTGACGGCGCGCCGATGGCGATCATCGAGTTGGTTTAGTTTTTCCCCCGTCGAGGGCTGGAGCGAAACGGTACGCGCTGACGCGCGGATTGCCCCCCGCAAGCGGGGGGCAGAGCAGCCGGGTTGTGCGCCGACGCGCGGAGCTCCCCGCAAGCCGAGGGGCATGAGAGGCGTGTTCCGACTCGGGGCCGAGTGGTCACGCGAATGCCTCCCACGCGTGGGGGGCATCGTCGCGTGGTTTGGCCGAGGGGCTTCGGCCTGGTCAGGCCGCGGGGCTTTCGTCGATTTCTTGGCCGTGGGCGGGGCGTTGCCTAGGTTTGGGCCATGGCACTTCTCGCGGCCTCGCAGGCCCTCGTCCTCGTGGAGCTCGGGTTGGTCGTCGCGGCGCTCGCGGGGGCGCTCGCGTGGCTGGGTCGGCGTGCGAAGGCGGTGGATCCGGGGGTCCTGCGGACGATTCGGCTCTCGCCGAGCCACATGATCTACGTGGTCGCGATCGAAGATCGGCGGCTGCTCCTCGGGGCTGGGCCTGGCGCGGCGCCCGAGCTCATCTGCGATCTCACCGAGAAGCCGAGGCCTGCCCGCGAGTCCGGCCCGCGCACCGATCCCGGTCGCGTCGCCACGTCGATGGCCGCCGGAACGCGCTCGCGTGGGGGCTGGGATCACGGTGGCTGAGCCGGGGTGGTCGTGGGCCGCGATCGCCCTGCTCGCGGTCCTGCCCGTGCTCCTCACCGCGGCGACGGCGTTCGCGAAGTCCTCCGTGCTCCTCGGGGCCGTGCGCGTCGGCCTGGGCGCCGAGGCGCTGCTCTCGGCGCCGGTCGTGTTCGCCCTGGCGATCGTCCTCACCGCCGTCGTGATGGCGCCGACGGCGGGCGCCGTGCTGGCCGAGGTCGACGCGCAGGGGGGAATCGAGGCCCTCGGCACCGCGTCGCCGGCGAGCTGGTGGGCGAGCCTGGAGCCGTGGCGTGCGTTCCTCGAGCGGCACGCCGATGCGGGGGAGCTCGAGTTCTTCGCGCAGTCGCAGGGTCGCGGGCCCGCTGATCCCCTCGTGGTCGTGCCCGCGTTCCTGCTGACCGAGCTACGCGAGGCGCTGACGATGGCGGTGGTCGTGCTCGTCCCGCTGGTCGTCGTCGACCTCCTGGTCGCGCAGGCCACGGTGCTGCTGGGCCTCACGCAGGTGCAGGTGCAGGTGGTGTCGGTGCCGCTCAAGTTGCTGCTGTTCCTCGCGGTGGACGGGTGGACCGTCGTCGTCGGTGGGCTGTTGACGGGGTACCGATGACCGCGGCCGTGCAGCTCGTGCACGACGGCTTCGCGCTGGTCCTCGCGATCGCGCTGCCGATGCTGGGCGCGGCGTTGGTGGGCGTGTTGGCGGCCGCCGTGGTCGCGCGGCTGCTCGGGATCCAGGACGCGGCGAGCTCTGCCGTCGCGCGGGCGGCCGCGATGCTCGCGGTGCTCGCGGTGCTCGGCGCGACGTGGGCCGACGAGGTGCGCGCGTTCACGGCGACGTCGTGGGGGACGCTCGCCGAGTCGGGGCCGTCGAGGCGATGAGCGGGGTCTCCGTCGCGCTGTTGCAGCTGCTCGCGCTGGCGTGGGTGCGGTGGTTCCTGGTGCTGGCGGTGGCGCCGATGCTGCGCGTGGGATTCGGCGCGCGCGCGTGGTCGATCGCTGCGGTCGTCGCGGGCGTGCTCGCCCTCGGCGACGTGACGCTGTGGATCGGTGATGTGCAGCCCCTCGAGGCGAGCGCGCTGGTCCTGGCGCTGGTGGCCGAGGCGCTGCTCGGCGCGGTGCTCGGTGTCTGCCTGTCGCTCGGCGCCCACGCGGTGCTCGGGGCCGCGGCCGTGCCCGCCACGCTGCTGCGCGTGCCGAGCGGGCCGTGGTTGGCGCTGGTGGCCGCGCTCGTGCTCGTCACGGGACTCGAGCTCGGGCTGCACCACGCGGCGCTGCGGGGTGCGACCGCGGTGCAGCGGCTGTTCGCGCTCGGCCGACCCGCGACGTGGTGGCACGAACTCGACGCGCTGGCGACCGCGCTACCGCGGTGGCTCGCCGGCATGACGGTGCTCGGCCTCGCCCTCGCGACGCCCGCCCTGCTCGCCGCCGCCGCATGCGAGCTGGGAGCCGCCGCCGTCGCGCGCGGGCCCGGATCCGCCGCCGCGCTCGCGCAGGCCGCCGTCGCGACGGTGCGGCTCGGGGCGGTGCTCGTGGCGCTCGGGGCGTCGTGGGCGATCGACGACGCGCGCTGGGCCGCGCCCGCGCTCCCGGCCCTCGCTGCGGGGGTCGATCGCCTGTCGCCGGCGCCGCCCTGACGTGACGCGACCTCGACGGCGCGCACGACTGGCCAGGGCGCGCTCCCGGTGCGTGGTCGTTGTGCCATGCTCGCCCGCGGTGCACCGCATCCTCGCAGGGACGATCGTCGCGACCGCGGTGTCGTGCGGTGGCCAGCGCCCGCCGCCGACACTGGACCGGCTGCGCCAGCCGACCGGCCTGCAGCTGTCGCCCGAGGGGCGGTGGGCGTTCGTCACCAACGGCAACTGGGACGCGAGCGAGTCCGGCGGCGGCGTCCTGGTGCTGGATCTCGAGCGCCTGCACACCGCCCTCGACGGCCCGGCGAACCACGCCGGCCCGACGCACGCGAAGCCCTGCCGCACGCTCGACGACCGCCTGTCGTGCAGTGCCGAGCACATGGTGGTGCCGGGGGCCAACCACCGACTCGGCAGCGCGGTCGGGAACCTCGTGCTCGACCGCCCCAGCGGAGACGCTGGCGCCGCGCGGCTCATCACGGTGCAGCGATCGCCCGCCGCGATCGTGTGGTTCAGCGTCACGACCGGTGAGGACGGGCCCGTGCTCGACTGCGGCGAGGACTTCGATGGCGGGTGCGACGAGGTCCACACCCTGACCCAGCTCGCCGATCGCCCGGCGGACGGGAGCCTCCCCGACGATCCCTCGCGTGTGGTGCTCGACGATCAGGGCTATCGCTTCGCCTACGTGCCGCACCTCATCGGCGGCGATCTGTCGCTGCTCGCCCTCGACGGCGAGGCGGGGCCCGAGCTCGTCGACATCGTCGCCGACTTCTATCGCGACGATCCGTTCGAGGCGACGGACTACGCCGGTGGCTTCGGCGTCGCGTCGCGGCCCTGCGATCCGAGCGCGGCGCCGTCGGGGTCCCGCGATTGCACGCGGCCGGTGCTCTACGCGACGCAGCGCTACTTCCCGTCGGTCCGCCGCTTCGCCGTGGCGCCGGGGCTCGACGTCGTCGTGCCCGGCGGCGAATCGTCGCTCGCGGTGGTCAACCCCGAGGTGGTCGCCTCGGTGCCGTACATGGGCGATCTGGCGTTCGAGGATCCCGAGGCGGGGACCGATCTGCTGGTGGTGCAGACCTCGCCCGGGGCGCTGCTGCGGGTCGACACCGCGCTCGGGGCCGATGGCGATCCCGGGGACGACGTGCTCGGCGCCGTGCCGCTGTGCGAGCAGCCCAACCTGCTCGCGGTGCACCGCCCCGAGGGCGGCGAGGCGCTGGCGCTGGTGACCTGCTTCGGCGAGGGCCGCCTCGCCGTGATCGGGCTGGGCGGCTTCCGGTTGCGCAAGACGCTCGAGCTCGGGGACGGTGCCAACGAGATCGTCATCGACGCCGCGCGGCAGCTCGCGTTGGTCGCGAACACGCGGGGCGACTCGATCTCCGTGGTCGCGTTGGACCGCTCGGACGCGACGTTCCTCACCGAGGTCGCGCGCATCGAGTAGCGGCGCGGCCGGGTTGGGGACACGGTGTCGCGGTGTGCGGACCCACGCGGGACCGCAGGCCCGCGCGGCTCAAGGGCGGGCTCGAGCGCGCCGAATCGAGGGGAGCGTGTCCTCGCCCCTTCGAGCCCGCTCGTTGCTCGCGCTGTCGGTCGCCCTCGCCGGGTGCGACAGTGCGACGTACGTCGAGGGGGTCGTGCGCTGGGACAGCACCGATCGCAGCTACGGCGTCGAGTACATCGTGCCGCCGTGGGAGGTGGTCAGCGACGACGACAGCGGGCTGCAGCTGAAGGTCGCCGCCGAGCTCTTCGGCGTCTCGCTGCAGGGATCGCCGCCGACCCACGTGTTCACGATCGGGCCCGTCGATCCGAGCACCTCGCTGGTGGATCTCCTCCCGGCGTCGCTGCTCGACGTCGGGACGACGACGTCGTTCGAGCTCGACACCGTCGGCGTGCCCGATGCCGGCGCCGACACGGGCGCGGACGCGGGCACCGACGGCGGTGCAGGTGCGCTGCTCGACGTCGATCTCGGGGTGCCTCAGGCGGTCGCCCTGGTGGAGCTCGACCTCCTCGTCACCGAACAGCAGGCCGATCTCGTGCAGGAGCTCGGGCAGCGCGACGGGACCGCGGGACCGTGGACGTACGAGGTCGTGGTCCCGCCGGGGTTGTTCGTGCGCGGGTACTACTACGCTGCCGGCGACCGCACGATCCGGGCGATGTTCGCGTCGGTGTTCACCCTCGACGACGGTGACGTCGATCGCATGGCGCAGACGATCACCGTGGGGGTGCCGTGAGCGTCGGCCTCGCGTTCGCCGTGCTGACGGCGCTGCTCGGTCCGCCGAAGCTGCCGCCGATCGGCGGGCGCTCGGTGCCGCCGCCGGAGCTGCCCGCGGCGCCGAGCGAGCTCGAGGCCGCGGCGCCGAGCGAGCCCGAGGCGACGCCGCCGAAGGGCGCGTCGCCGTCACCTGGGCCCACTGCGGGGACCGTGCCTCCGCCACCGCCGGTCGCACCCTCGACGCCGGCGCCGTCCGTCGTGCCGCCCGGTCCCGAGGTCCTCGCCGATGGGCCCAAGGGCGCCGCGATCGCGACGCCGCGATTGCCCGGGGGGCCCGCGACGCCGCTGCGACCGGGGCTCGCCGCGCCGCGCAAGCCCTCGGGCCCGAGCGCTGCGCCCCTACGGATGGTCTCGAGCGACGAGCTGTCGCGCTGGGATCGCGAGGATGCGTCGGCCAAGCTGACGACGGCGCCCACGACCCCACGCACGAGCACGCCCAACGAGACGACGCTGGTCCGCACCGCGGCGCCCGAGGCCGCCGATCCGCGGCCGCGGTTCCGTCGACCGCCGCACCCGCCGGATCGCTCGGCCGCGTTCGTCCTCGGCTACCGCTACTTCCGCATCCAGGATGCCCTCGGTCGCGCGCAGGACTGGCACCTCGCGTCGATCGAGGTCACGCCGATGCGCCGCTACGTGCGACTCAACCTCATCACCGAGTTCGGCGTCGAGGGGGGCGAGGCCGCCGCGAAGGGCGATCGCGCCGACATCCTGCTGATGGAGCGCCTCGGCCTCGGCATGCAGTACCCCCACGTGGTGACGCCGTTCCTCGAGTTCCAGGGCGGCGCCGGCGGTGCGCGCGTCGAGCTCTTCGGTCGCAACGACGTGGCGCTGCTCTACACGCTCGGCCTCGACGTCGGCGCGCAGTGGGCCGTCGGTCGGTGGTTGTTCCTCCACGCCGCGGTCGGGTGGATTCGGCCGACGTTCGTCTGGCCGCAGCGCACGCTGTCGTACGATCGCGTCGCGTTCAAGCTCGGCGTCGGGTTCTGATCGCGAGCGTCGCGGCCCCGAGCGTGCACGCCGGCGTCCGGATCACAGGCCGACCACGGGGGTGGCGGTGGCGACGAACGCGGTGGCCCCATCGCCGAGCTGACCGTCGTCGGCCTCGCCCCAGCACACCGCGTCGCCCGACTGGCGGCGCACGCAGGTGTGCGTGCCGCCCGTCGCGACGTCCCGCGCCGCGTCGATCCCGACGACGGTCGCGGGGACGCGCAGCAGCGGCGTGCCGGGCGAGCCGAGCTCGCCGTGGTCGTTGCGGCCCCAGCACACCACCGTGCCGCCGCTGCGCGTGGCGCAGACGTGGTGCAGGCTGCTGGCCAGCGACGCCGCGTCGGTGAGATCGCGGACCGGCACGCGCGTCGACCAGCTGCTCTCGACGCCTGCGCCGAGCTGGCCGTGGGCGTTGTTCCCCCAGCACGACACCTGCCCGGTGCGCCGGCGCGCGCAGCTGTGGAACTCCCCGGTGACGACAGTGGCGGCGTCCTCGATCTTCGCGACGCCCACCGGGATCGGCTGCGGGGTCGACAGCGTCGCCGCCGGCGCGCCGTTGCCGAGCTGGCCCGAGCTGTTGCTGCCCCAGCACACCACCCGCCCGCCGCCGCGCACCGCACAGGAGTGGCCGCCGCCCGCGGCGATCGACACCGCGTCGCGGAGGTTCGCGATCTCGGTCGGCGGCGCCGGGCGATCGGGGGACAGCGTGCCGACCTGGGCGAACTCGCCGTCGCCCCAGCAGCTCACCTTGCCGCCCTGGCGGCGCACGCACGTGTGCGCCCGCCCGCCCGCGACTTCGACCGCGTCGTTGATCCCAGGCACGAACGCCGGCAGCCGCCGATCGTTGTGCTTGCCGTCGCCGAGCTGGCCGCGATCGCCCTCGCCCCAGCACGCGACCTTGCCGGCGTCGTTGACGGCGCACGCGTGCAGCCAGCCCGCACCGATCGCGACGACGCGGCCGAGGTTCGGCACCGCGATCGGCGTGCGCGTGCCCTCGGTCGTGCCGTTGCCGAGCTGGCCGCTGGCGTTGGCCCCCCAGCACGACACCGCGGCCTGGTTCAGCGCGCAGGCGAAGTCGGCCCCGGCTGCGAGCGCCGTGATGTCGCCGAGATCGCGGACCGGCGAGTCGGCGGGCGTGGCCCCGGGGCCCGGCGCGCCGATGCCCAGGGCGCCGCCGCGGTTGTTGCCCCAACACGACACGCGACCGCCGCGACCCAGGGCGCACGTGCGCAGGGGGCCGGCGGCCAGATCCGCCACGTCGGCGACGCGCACGACGTCGACCGGCGCGGTGCGGGCCTCGAGCGTACCGTCGCCGAGCTTGCCGTCGGCGTTGTCACCCCAACAGCTGGCCTTCCCCGACTCGGTGCGCGCGCAGGTGTGTCGCGCGCCCGCGGCGATCTCGACGACGCCCGACAGCGGCAGCATGCGCAGGCTGCTGCTCGCGCCGCCCGGCGTGCCGTCGAGTTGACCGGCCGTGTCGTCGCCCCAGCAGCCGATCTTGTTCGCGGCCGTGCGCACGCAGGTGTGCAATGCCCCGGCCGCGATGCTGCGCGCGCCCTCGGTCTGGGCGATCGCGCGGGGCTTCGATCCCGAGGGGCCCGGCACGCCGAGCTGCATGCGATCGTTGCGACCCCAGCACAGCGCGTTGCCCTTGCTCCGCAGCGCGCACGTGTGGCCGTCGCCGCCCGCGAGCGCGATGACATCGGCGACGCCCGCCACGGCGACCGGCGCGACCCAGGCGCTGCGGCCGTCGTTGCCCTGCTGCCCGTCGCGGTTGCTGCCCCAGCACACCACCGTGCCCGCGCGTCGCAGCGCGCACACGTGCGAGCGACCGGCGGCGAGCTGCGTGACGTCGGAGAGCCCGCGCACCGCCACCGCTGCGGTCGAAGCGGCGCGGCCCGGCCCGCCGTTGCCGTCGCCGAGCTGGCCCTCGTCGTTGCGGCCGAAGCACCACACGCCCGCCGCGTCATCGAGGGCACAGGTGAAGCCGTCGCCGGCGACGACCTGCGTCGTGACCGCGAAGTCGACGGCATCGACGGCCGCGGGGCTCGGCTCGGTGGTGCCGTTGCCGAGCTGGCCGAACGCGTTGCCGCCCCAGCACCGCAGCTGACCGCCGCGGTAGCGGGCGCAGCCGTGGTCGGTGCCCAGGGCGATCTCGACGACGGCGCCCCGCGGTCGGTTGCTGGTGCCACCGCCCCCGGCGCCGCCCGGCGGCGTGGTGCCGCCGTGGTGCCTCGCCGAGCCGCCGTCGCAGGCGATCGTCGGTGCGAACGCCATGCACACACCCAGGAGGACGAGGAGACGAGGCAGCATCGCGCGGAGCATACCGGCGTTCGCTGCCAGTTGGCGCGGGCGGCCGCGGCTTGGTACATGGTCGGTTCGTGTCGACCTCGCCGAGCCCCTCGCGTCTGCGTCGCGCCTGGCAGGGCGGCGCGCGGGTGGACGCGGCGTGGCTCGCGGCCGGGATCGGCTGCGTGGCGATGGCGGGGGCGATCCGCTGGAGCCGGCCCGCCGGGATCGCCGAGCACGCCGTGGTTCGGGACCTCGCCGCCGCGCTGCGCGAGCCGGATCTCGATCTCGATCACGCCGGGACGATCGTCGCAGACGTCGCGGCCGCGGGCCTCGCGGGCGCCTTGGGCCTCGCGCTCGTGACGATCGCGGCGAGCGTCCTCGCGGCCGCGGTGCTCGGACGCCTCGGCCCGGTGCGCCCCGCGAGCGCGCGTGGCCTCGGCCTCGGCGCGGTCCCACAGCGGCTGCGGATCGCCGTCGGCGGTGCGGCGTTCGTCGCGGTGCTCCTCGCATTCGATCTGCAGCGTCGGATCGCCGGCGCGGCGCGGGCCGCCGACGCGACGCAGGACGGACTCGCGGCGCTGTGGTTCGACGGCGGCACCGCGACCCTGATGGCGGCCGGCGTGGCGATGATCGCCGCGGGCGCCCTCGAGGCGTGGCAGCGGCGCGCCGATCTGCGCACGGCCGCGATCCCGACGCCCGAGCAGGCCGCCGACGAGGCCCGCCGCTCGGGGGGCCGGCGGCCATGAACGCCCGTCGCGTCTCGGTCGCGGTCGCCGTCGGGCTCGATCGCGCGTTCACCTACGCGGTGCCCGACGCGTGGCCGCAGGTGCCCGCGCCGGGGACCCGCGTGCTGGTGCCGCTGGGCGCCCGCGTGATGGTCGGCGTGATCCGGCCCGAGCCCGCCGAGGCCGTCGACGAGCACGCGATCAAGCCGCTGCTCGACGTGCTCGACGCCGGCGAGCCGGCCCTGCTGCCCGAGCTCGCCGCGCTGTGCGAGTGGATCGCGGACTACTATGTCGCGCCCATCGGCGAGGTCTATCGGCTCGCGCTGCCGGGCATGCTCACCCACGCCGACGCCCGGGTCGCGACGATCACCGACGCGGGCCGCGGCGCCCTCGCCGAGGGACCGCTGCTCGGAGGCGCCGAGCTGTCGAGCGTCGAGCGCGAGCTCCTCGAGGACGTGCTCCACGCCGGGGGCCCGGGCTTGCCGGTGTCGCGCGCGGTGAAGGTCGTCGCGCGGCGCGGCAGCGCGTCGGCGATCCTCGCGACGCTCGAGCAGCGCGGCTGGCTCGAGGTCGGCTGGGCGACCGAGGAGGAGCTGCGCACCGAGACCTGGATCCGCCGCACCGACGCGATGCGCGAGCAGGGCGGCGAGGACGAGCTGCAGCGGGTCATCGGCCGCAGCAAGCAGCGCCGCGCCCTGTTGGACGAGCTCGAGCGCCGCGGCGGCGACGGTGACGAGGGCTGGGTGGCGCTCGCCGAGCTGCGCGGGCCGTTCCCGCGGGTCCGCGACCTGCTGCCGCCGCTGCAGGCCGCTCACCTGGTCGAGACCTGCGAGCGGGTGAAGTCCCTCGATCCGTTCGAGGTGAGCGCGCCGTCGCCGAGCGAGCCCCAAGCACCGACCGAGGATCAGGCCCGCGCGCTCGCGGTGCTGCGCGAGCACCTCGCCGCGCGGCAGTTCGCGTCGTCGCTGCTGCAGGGCATCACCGGCAGCGGCAAGACCGAGGTCTACCTGCAGCTCATCGCCGACGTCCGCGCCGCGGGCCGTTCGGCGATCGTCCTGGTCCCCGAGATCGCCCTCACCCCGCAGCTCGCCGACCGCTTCCGCGCCCGATTCGGCGACGCGGTCGCGGTGCTGCACAGCGGGCTCACCCCGCGGCAGCGTCTCGACGCGTGGCAGCAGATCCACCGCGGCCTGCGGCCGATCGTCATCGGCGCGCGCTCGGCCATCTTCGCGCCGGTGCCGGATCTCGGGGTCGTCGTGGTCGACGAAGAGCACGACCCGTCGTTCAAGCAGGAGGACGGCGTGCGCTACCACGGCCGCGACGTCGCGCTGGTCCGGGCCAAGCGCGCCGGGGCGCTGGTGGTGTTGGGCTCGGCGACGCCGTCGCTCGAGAGCCACGCGCTGGCGCAGGCCGGGCGCCACCACTGGCTGCACCTGCGCACCCGGCCCACGCCGCGGCCGCTGCCCGAGGTCGAGGTCATCCCGCTGTCGGTGCACCGCGCCGATCCGGAATCACTGATGACCGCGCGGCTGCGGCAGGCAGTCGCCGAGACCGTGATGCTCGGCGAGCAGGTGATCCTGTTCCTCAACCGCCGCGGGTTCACGACCTCGCTGGTGTGCGAGATGTGCGGCAGCTTCCAGCAGTGCCCCGATTGCAGCGCGCCGTCGATGACGTATCACCTGCAGCGGCACCGGTTGATGTGCCACCTGTGCGGGCACATCGAGGCCACGCCGACGAGCTGCTCGAAGTGCGGCCACCACGAGCTCTCGCACGGAGGCGTGGGCACCGAGCGGGTCGAGCACGCGCTGGCCCGCGAACTCGGCGGCGTCCGGGTGCTGCGGCTCGATCGCGACGCGACCCGCGGCCGCGCGCTGTTCGACACGCTCGCGGCGTTCCGGCGCCGCGAGGCCGACGTGCTGGTCGGCACGCAGATGCTGTCGAAGGGCCACGACTTCCCCGGCGTGACGCTGGTCGGGATCCTCCAGGGCGATCACGGCCTGGCGATGCCGGACATCCGCGCCGCCGAGCGGACGTTCGCGCTGCTCACCCAGGTCGCGGGGAGGGCAGGGCGGGGCGACCGGCCCGGTCGGGTGATGATCCAGGCGTGGGCGATCGAGCACCCGGCCATCGCCTTCGCGCAGCAGCACGACTACGAGGGCTTCGCGGCGGTCGAGCTGGTGTCGCGGCGCGAGCTCGGCAACCCACCCTTCGGTCATCTCGCCCTGGTGCGGGTGTCCGGCCTGGTGCCCGCGGTCGTGGCCGAGCGCGCGCGCGAGCTCGGCCGGCGCCTCACCGAGGCGGTTGCCCACGTCGTGCGCCGCCACGGCGGCGCGCCCGTGGCCACGCTGCTGGGCCCCGTGCCCTCGCCGATCGAGCGCATCGATCGGCGCACGCGGTGGCAGCTGCTGCTGCGGGCGTCCGACCGTGGGGCGCTGCGGTGGTTGCTCGCCGAGCTGCGCCCGCAGCTCGGGGCCGTCGGACACGGGGCCCAACAGAGCTTCGCGATGGTCGACGTCGATCCGCAGAGCATGCTGTAGACTGCGTCCGCAGGTGTCCGCGGAGGTCCTGATCGTCGGCAATCCCGTGGGGCGGCAGCGACTGCTGCAGCAGGTGCGCGCGCTGGGCTATGCCGCCGACGTCGCGCCGGCGTCGAGCATCCCCGCGCTGCTCGACGTCACGGTGCCGCGCGTGATCGTGGTGTGCCTCGACGACGTCGATCCGCCGGCGTTCATGGCCGCGCTGCGACGGGCGCACCGCGGCGCCGCGATCCCGGTCACGCTGTGCGGGCGCCTCGTCGACAGCGGCTTCGATCTCGCCGACGTGCTCGATCTCGGCGCCGATCACTTCCTCGAGGAGCCGGTGCTCGACGATGCGTTGCTCGGGGCGCTGGAGGCCCTCGCCGGGCCCCCGCTGCCGAGCGGCGGTGGTCTGTCCCTCGCGCCCCCGCTGCCGATCACCGCGCCGCTGCCGGGGATCCCCGACGACGAGCCGCGCAGCGGGACGTGGCCGACGCAGACCGAGGTGCTCGACGAGCCCAGCGGCCGCGCCCACACGCCGCGCGACGGGACAGGTGTGGCCGGCGAGATGTCGGGGCAGATGCAGCGCGCGCTCGGGATCCTCGACGCGAGACGCCGGAGCCCCGAGGAGCTCGACGCCGCGATCGGCGAGTCCGCCGACGACCTCCACCTCGCGGAGCTCGGCCTCGAGGACGTCTCGGATTCGGCGCTGCGCGGCCCGTCCGAGCGCGGCATCGACGCGAGGATCGATCCGTCCGTCGATCCGGCCATCGATCCGGCCCTCGATCCGGGGGAGTCGCAGGATCGACTCGAGGTCGCGGAGCTCCGCGTCCTCGGGCCGCTCGTCGGCCTCACCGGCGAGCGATCGCATCGCGCGTCGCATGGCCACCGCGAGACCACGGTGCTGCTCGAGGACTCGAGCCCGCTGTCGCCGCGCGTCGTCACCAGCCCGCGGATCGCCACGCCCGAGGTCAGCACCGCCGAGGTCGTCGAGGCCAGCGTCCCGCTCGTCGGCGTCACCGGCGAGTACCCCGAGCGGCCGCGCCGCCGCGTCCCCCTGCCGCTCGAGCACGCCGGGGACCTGGCGGCGCTCGAGGTCCCGCGCCTGCTCAGTCGCCTCCACCGCGCGGCGTACACCGGCAGGCTGACGCTCGTGTCGGGCCGCGTCGAGAAGACGGTGTGGTTCGACGCCGGCGCGGTGGTGTTCGCCCGCTCGAGCGCCGGCCATGATCGGCTGCTCGACGCCCTGCTGCGCTCGGGCATGCTCACGCGCTCGCAGTACGAGGAGGGCCGTCGCCTCACCGAGGCCGAGGGGCGGCGCGCCGGGCAGGTGCTCGTCGAGGCCGGCTTCCTCAAGCAGGCCGAGATGCTCGACGCGCTGCAGCACCACCTCGCGCGCATCGTCGACTCGACGCTGCCGTGGCGCGAGGGGACGTGGGCGCTCGAGCCGGATGTGCACTGCGCCGAGGCGATCCAGCTCACGACGCCGACGGCCGTGCTGCTGGTCGAGGGCATCCGCCAGCGCATGGAGCCCGCGCGGCTGCTCGGCCTGGTCGGCGGGCCGGGCACGCACCCGCGGCTGCGCGACGGCGCGGCCGAGCGGACCGCGTCGGTGCACGACGTCGCGGCCGGCCTGCAGCTGCTGCCCGGCGAGGAGGCGTGGCTGCCCCACTTCGACGGCCGCGCGAGCCTGGGCGAGCTGCTCGCGCGACCGGGCGCCGACGAGGCCGAGCTGCTCGTCGTCGTCTATGCCCTGCACGTGCTCGAGCTGCTCGAGCTGCCCGGAGAGCCGCTGCCGACGCCGCGCGTCGTCGACGATCCGGTGGCGATCGATCGCGAGCGCGTGCGCGCGCGTCTGGTGCTCGCGCGCGAGGCCGACTACTTCGCGTTGCTCGGGCTGCCGCGCGACGCCACCCGCAGCGACGTCCGCGTGGCGTGGGCCGATCTCGATCGCACCTTCGGCGAGACCCGGCTCGAGCCGAGCACGCGGATCGAGCTGGCGGCCGAGCTCGGCGAGCTGCGTGCGGCGCTGGCCGAGGCCCGAGACGTCCTGTCCCACGATCTGTTGCGCAACGCCTACCTCGCCCAGCTCGAGGACGTCTGAGAGAACGATGTCGAATCGCCTGCGCGCCGTGTTCATGGGCTCCCCCGAGTTCGCCGTCCCGAGCCTCCACGCCGTGGCCGAGCGCTGCGATCTGCGCGTGGTCGTGTGCCAGCCCGATCGGCCCGCGGGCCGCGGACGCGCCCTCGCAGCGCCCGCGGTGAAGGTGGCCGCCCTGGCGCTCGGCGTCCCGGTGATCCAGCCACTCAAGATGAAGGACGGCACGCTGCATGCGGCGCTCGCCGAGCACGATCTCGATGTGGCGATCGTGGTGGCGTTCGGGCGGATCCTCCCCGCGGACCTGCTCGCGCAGCCGCGACACGGGTGCGTCAACGTCCACGCCTCGGTGCTGCCGCGCTGGCGCGGCGCGGCGCCGATCCAGCGGGCGATCCTCGCGGGGGACGACGCGACCGGCGTGTCGATCATGCGCATGGACGCGGGCCTCGACACGGGCCCGGTGTTCCGCGTGGTGCACACGCCGATCGATCCGTACGAGACGCAGGGCGAGCTGTTCGAGCGGCTGTCGACGATCGGCGCCGCGGCGCTCTCGGAATTCCTCACCGCGTTCCCCGACGTGCCCGCCCCGGCGCCGCAACCAGACGCGGGGATGACCCTCGCGCCGCCGCTGCGCAAGGACGAGGGCCGCGTGCAGTGGGCCCGACCCGCGCGCGCGGTGATCGATCATGTACGCGGCATGGATCCCTGGCCGGCCGCGGTGTGTGAGCGCGGTGGTGAGCCGTTGAAGCTGTTCGCCGCGCGCCCGTCGCCGCGCGACGCTGCAGGTCACGAGCCCGGCGCGGTGCTCGGTGTCGACGAGCTCGGCATGCATGTCGCGGTCGAGCACGGCGCGGTGTGCATCGGCGAGGTGCAGCCCGCGGGCAAGCGGCGGATGCCCGCGCGCGCCTACGCGGCCGGTCGGGCGTTCGCGGTCGGCGAGCGACTGGGGTGAACGCGGTGCGCCCGCGGCCCGCGCCCGCCGCGGTCCATCGCGCCGTGCGGCCGCTCTCGCCTGGGTTGGGGGCCTCCACGGCGCAGCCCTGCGTTCGGTGCTAGCCTGCGCGCACGGGTTTCTCGCGGCAACGCGGTGGCGCTCGGGCATCTGGGCATTTGCCAGCTGCGCAGCCAGTCCCCGCAGCCGAGGCCCGCCTTGCGATCCGAGTCACCCCAGCGTACGCCCGTACGCGAGATCCAGATCAACGGCCTCGTGCTCCCGCCTGCGTTGGTGCGGGCGATCGAGACCCATCGCTGGCGACGCCCCACCGCGCTCGCGCTCCAGCGGGTGTTCCGCGAGAAGCCGAGCGGTGCCGTGTTCCTCGACCTCGAGGCGATGATCGCCCGCAACGCGGCGTGGCGCGCCGAGACCAACCCCGCGTACTTCGGCCACGCCGACGATCGCAGCCCGCCGGGCGACATCGATCCCCTGCGTTCCCTCGTCATCGGCGAGGTCGGCACCGAGCTGCCGTTCGCGCTCGACTATCGGACCAACGTCGACTCCCCCTCGGTGGTCTACCTGCACTCGGGCGGCGATCGCTGGATCCTCGTCGCGCGCCGGGTCGAGGATCTCTTGTCGCGCCTCGGCCTCGACGCGTCGTCGTTCGGGCGCTCGCAGGTCTCGCGACCCTGACGGAGCTCCATGGTCGAGATCGATCCCGCCATCCTCACCGCGCGCATCGACGTCGCCCTCGACGAGCTCACCGCGGCGCAGGTCGAGCTCCAGCGGGTCCTCGGCGAGCTGCTCCCAGTGGCGCGGGCGGACAAGACGATGGTGAGTACGGCGCTGCGCGACGTGCTCGCCAAGGTCACGCTCGCGCAGCAGACGCTCGCCGATCTGCGCACGAGCGACCTCGCAGGCGAGTAGTCAGCGCGCGAGCTTCAGGGCGCGCGTCCACGGGGCGATGTCCTCGTCGAAGCGCTTGCGGGCGCCCCCGGGGATCGCCGCCCCGACCGTGACCGGCCGATTGGCGTCGCGTCCGAGCGCGCGCAGCGGATCGATCGGCTCGCCGTCGCGCGAGAGCTCGAGGCGGAGCCGGTCGCTCGGCGTGCGGCCGCTGTGGCCGGCCAACGCGATGACCTGCCCCTGGTGCACGCGCGTGCCCGCCTTGGGCTCGCCGACGACGCGCATGAGGTGGCTGTAGCGCGCGGTCGTGCCGTCGTCGAAGCGGAGCTCGATGCGACGACCGTCGGCGCCGGTCTCGTCGACATCGACGACCTCGCCGTCGCCGAGCGCGATGACGGGCGCGCCCTCGGGGAGTCGATACACGGCGCCGATGCGGCCCTGGACGACCTCGATCGACGGGGACAGCAGGCCGCGGGCCTCGGGATCGACCGCGAAGTAGCCCACCGGCGAGCGCAGCAGCGCGCGGCGCATCGGCGCGCCCTCGCCGTCGAAGTAGGCCACGGCGCCGCCCTCGGGCTTGTAGCGGAAGTAGGCCAGCCGCGCCGCGCTGCCGACGAAGCGGATCGCGAGCACCTGGCCGTAGCGGTGGAACCGTCGGCCCAGCCAGCGCTTCTCGATCATCACCGCGAGCTTGTCGCCCGGTCGCGTGTCGTTGAGGAGGTCGAGATCGTGGCCCAGCGTGCGCGCGACGATGTCGGCCAGCTCGGGCTTCTCCTGCGCGTCGAGGACCGCCTTCGACAGGTCCGCGTCGCCGCCGATCTCGAGCGTGACGACCTCGACGTCGGTGCGCAGCGGGTGCTGGATGTTGCGGACCTCGAAGGGCTCGGTGCCGGCGCCGCCGCGGCAGGCCTGGAGGATGTGGCCCTCGGCCAGCTCGATCTCGAGGGCGTGCACGGTGCCGTGGCGATCCATCGCGACGCGCAGCGGGGCCCCGCTGCCGCCGAGCAGCGAGAGATCCACGTGGGGGCGGATGCCCGCCTCGATGCCGTCGATCTCGTCGCTGGCGATGCCGAGCTGCAGGAGCCCGAGGCGCAGGGTGTAGCCGCCGGACAGCGAGGTCGACAGGCCGATGAGGGACTCGAGGCCGTCGAAGATCCGCACGGGGTCGCCGCCGCACGCCGACTCGGGGGCGCTGGCGTGGGGCGACAGCGGGCCCGAGCGATCCTCGATCGCGGTGGCGCCGAGGGAGGAGAGGGCGGCCAGGCCGTTGTCGCCGCGGCCGAAGAATACATAGCCGTTGATCGCCGCGAGCACCCCGAGGGCGAGGATCGTGCGGTTGCGGGTGCGTCGCTCGGCGGGGTCCACCGGCGTCTTGGCGCGGCCGCGTCCCTCACCGTCGACCTTGCGGTTGCGCGTCGCCGCGCCCGCGGGTCGTCGGGAGACCTGGCTCCGGCGCTTGGGCTTGCCCGCCAACCCCACTGGGCTATCAAACCCGGCCCGGGCGGCGAAATAACCGGCCAGAAAGCCGGGGGGATCCGGGCGCCCGGGCGGGTGCGCGCACCGCCCTGTCCGCCCGGCGGCCCCGCCATGGTATGCGGCACCTCCGTGGACCCGATCTATCGCAGCGCGATCAATCGCGACGTCGCGCCGGCCGCCGCCGGGGAGTTCGCCCCGGTCGCGATCGGCCCGATGCGGATCTGGCCGCCCGTCGTGCTCGCGCCGATGGCCGGCGTGACCAACTACCCGTTCCGCGCGATGTGCCGGGCGTTCGGTGCGGGCCTGTACGTCAGCGAGATGATCACCGCGCGCCCGCTGTGCGAGGGCAACGCGAAGACCCTCAAGCTGTCGGACTTCGGCGACGACGAGTCCCCGCGGAGCCTGCAGCTGTACGGCGTCGATCCGCACTACGTCGGCGAGGCCGTGCGGCGGCTCGTCGATGCGGGGCGCGTCGATCACATCGACATGAACTTCGGTTGCCCGGTGCGCAAGGTGACGCGGCGTGGCGGCGGCGCTGCGATCCCGGTCAAGCGCCGGCTGCTCGCCGACATCGTCCGCGCCGCGGTGCGCAACGCCGGCCGCGTGCCCGTGACGATCAAGTTCCGCATCGGCGTCGACGAGCACCTCACGACGTTCCTCGACGCCGGCCGGATCGGCGAGGCCGAGGGCTGCGCCGCGGTGGCGCTGCATGCCCGCACGGCGGCGCAGCTGTACGATGGCCTGGCGCGCTGGGAGGCGATCGCCGAGCTCAAGCAGGCGGTGCGCACGATTCCCGTGCTCGGCAACGGCGACATCTGGGAGGCCGAGGACGCCCTGCGGATGATGCGGACGACCGGCTGCGACGGCGTGGTCGTCGGCCGCGGGTGCCTCGGCCGGCCGTGGCTGTTCCGCGACCTCGCCGACGTCTTCGACGGCCGCGCGCCGCAGGATCCGCCGACGCTCGGCGAGGTCGCCGCCATCATGCGCGAGCACCTGTCGCGGCTGTGCGACTGGATGGGCGAGGCGGCGGGCGTGCCGATGTTCCGCAAGCACGCCACCTGGTACACGAAGGGCTTCCGCGGCAGCGCGGCCTTCCGCGGCGACGTCATGCGCTGCGCCGGCCGGGCGGACGTCCTCGCCCTGCTCGCGACCCTCGATCCCCACGAGGCGTTCCCGCCGTCCGCGATGCGGGTGCCCCGGGGCAAGACCGCCGGCACCCAGACGGTCGCGCTCCCCGACGGCTTCCTCGACGATCGCGACGACCCGACGCCGCTCGGCGCCGATGTCGAGGAACTCGGCGAAGGCGGATAGCGGGATCGGCTATCCTGCGGCCCATGTCTCGCACGTGGGCATGGACCCTCCTCGCGCTCTCTGCCTGCACGGCGTCGGCGACTCCCGATGACGGCGGTGCGGACACCGGATCCGAGGCGACGTCGGCGGACGCGAGCACGACGACCGCCGTCGCGACGACGGAGGCGACCACGGACGCGAGCGGAGGTTCGACCGGGGATCCGAGCGGCGGTCCGACCTCGTCGTCCGGCACGGCCGACGCGACCACCTCCGACACCGGCGAGCCGTGCGAGATCGCGGACCCCGCGGAGATCCACGAGATCGACGGCTGTCCCGCGCCGGTCGGTGAGCCCTCCTGCTCCGAGGGCCAGCAGCACGTGCCGCAGGACACCGACGTCCCGTGGCAAGCCGACCCCCCGCACTCCGGCCCGCACTACCCGACGTGGGAGGCGTGGGGCGAGCACGACACCGTCGTGCCGCGGGGCAACTGGGTGCACAACCTCGAGCACGGCGGGATCGTGCTGACCTACCGCTGCAACGACGACTGCCCGGAGGAGCTCGCGGTCCTCCGGGAGGTCGTGGCGATGCGCCCGGATCTGCGCATCCTGCTGACGAAGGACCCGCTGCTGCCGGGCGAGCGGTTCGCGGCGATCTCCTGGACGTGGGTGCTGCGCACGGACGCGCCCGATCTCGCGACCCTGCTGTGCTTCGCCGACCAGCACGAGAACCGCGCGCCCGAGGACGTCCCGTAGCCGACCGACGGCCTGCGCACGCGTGCAGCCGCGCGCGGGCCGGTGCGTTGAACCGCACGCGGTTTTCCGCGATCGTTGGATCGTCCGCTGCCCCAAGATGGCCGACCCGCAAGACCAGTCCGGACGTCCGGCCGACCCGCCGTCGGATCCGACCGCGACGATGGACGAGTTCGGCCCGCCGCCCGCGGCCGCCGATCCCGATCGACTCGGCCGCTTCCGCATCGTGCGTCGCGTGGGCCAGGGCGCGATGGGCGTCGTGTACGAGGCCGTCGACGAGAGTCGCGGCCAGCGTGTCGCGATCAAGGCGATGCATCGCCTCGGACCCGAGCGGGTCTATCGCTTCAAGCGCGAGTTCCGAGCGCTGACCGGCGTGCGCCACCCCAACGTGGTCGCGCTGCACGAGCTGGTCAGTGATCGCGAGCAGCTGTTCTTCACGATGGAGCTCGTCGAGGGCACGGACTTCATCACGGCGCTGTGCGGCCCGTCGATCGGCGGCCGTCGCCACGCGCCGTGCCGCGACCTCGAGCGCCTGCGGTCGATCGTCCGCCAGCTCGCCGACGGCGTGCACGCGATCCACGGCGCGGGGATCCTCCACCGCGACATCAAGCCGTCGAACGTGCTCGTCACGCCCGCCGGTCGCGTCGTGCTGCTCGACTTCGGCCTGGTGCGCGAGCACGGGGTCGAGGATCACATCGGCGTGACCGCCGATGGCGCGCTGCTCGGCACGCCGATGTACATGGCCCCCGAGCAGGCCCTGGGCGTCGAGGTCGGCCCCGCGACGGACTGGTACGCGGTCGGGGAGCTGCTCTACCACGCGCTCGTCGGCGAGCCGCCGTTCGCCTCGCTGGGCATGCTCGCGATGCTCGCGGCCAAGCGCGACTCGCTGCCGCCGCCGCCCTCGAGCCTGCGGGACGGCATCCCCGACGACCTCGACGCGCTGTGCGTCGCGCTGCTGGTGCCCGAACCGAGGGATCGGCCGAGCGGCGCAGAGATCGTCGCGCGGCTCGGCGCGGTCGCGACGCCCGCGACGTCGAGCCCGCCCGCGGCCGAGGCGTTCTTCGGTCGCGCGCGAGAGCTGAACGCGCTGCGCGACGCCTACCAGGACGCCCGCCGCAACCCGGTGCTCGTGCTGCTCGAGGGGCCGTCGGGGATCGGCAAGACCGCGCTGGCCCAGCGCTTCTCCGCCGAGGTGGCCGCGGCCGACGACGCGATCGTGCTCGCGGGGCGCTGCTCCGAGCGCGAGTCGATCCCGTACAAGGCCCTCGACGCGGTGATGGACGCGCTCGCCCTGCGCCTTGGCGTGCACGGTGATCCGCGGAGTGTCGACGCGCTGCTGCCCCGCGACGTCCGCAGCATCGCGCGGCTGTTCCCGGTGCTGCGCGGCGTGCCGGCGGTGGCCCTGGCCGCGGGGCTGCGCGAGGACGACGAGGTCGATCCCGTCACCGCGCGCCGGCGCGCGATCGCGGCGCTGGGCGAGATGCTCGCGCGCATCGCCGACCGCCGCCGCGTCGTCGTCCGCATCGACGACTTCCAGTGGGCCGATCACGACAGCGCGGTGCTCCTCGGCGGCGTGCTCCGCCAGGTCGATCCGGCGGCGATCCTCGTGGTGCTCACCGTGCGCGACGGGGCCGCGCGCGACGGCACGCCGCTGCAGCGGCTGCTGACGGAGCTCGCCGAGCGCGATCAGCCGCTGTCGATCCGCCGCATGTCGATCGGTCCGCTGCCGGCCGACGAGGCCGAGCAGCTGGCGATCGAGCTGCTGGGCGGCAAGGCCAAGCGCGCGCGGACCCTGGCCCGCGACATCGTCCGCGAGGCCGACGGCAGCCCGTTCTTCGTGGGCGAGCTGGTCCGCTACGCGCGCCTGCTCGACAGCACCGATGGCCTGCCGGTCGACGAGTCCGCGGTGCGCCTCGACAACGTGATCCGCGGGCGCCTGTCACGGCTGCCCGCCAACATCCGCAGCGTCCTCGAGGTCGCGGCCGTGGCCGGTGGGCGCACGACGCAGCGCATCGCGCTCGTGGTCGCGGGCGACGACGTCGACCCCAGCGCGGTCCGCAGCCTCGTCGACGATCGCCTGGTCCGGCTGCACGGCGCCGAGCTCGACGACACCCTCGAGATCGACCACGACCGCATCCGCGAGACGGTACTCGAGGGGATCCCGCCCGATCGGGTGTCGAGGATCCACCTCGCGATCGCCCATGCGCTCGGCGCCGCCGGCATCGCCGACGAGCCGGCGTTGGCCCACCACTACCGCGCCGCCGGCGAGTTCCGGCTCGCGCACGATCACACCCTCGCCGCCGCCGAGCAGGCCGCCGCGGCCCTCGCGTTCGACCGCGCCGCCGAGCTGTACCACGTGGCGCTGTCGCTCGACGTGCTCGCGCCGGGCGAGTACGCCGAGGTCGAGGCGAAGATGGCCGACGCGCTGGCCAACGCCGGGCGCATCCCCGAGGCTGCCCGCGCGTACCGCCGCGCCGCGCTGCACGGCGGGCCGATGGCGATCGAGTGGCGCCGTCGCGCGGCCGAGCACCTGCTCGCGTCGGGGCACACCGACGAGGGCCGCGCCGCGCTCGAGGAGGTGCTGCGCGACGTCGGGCTCTCGCTGCCCAGCTCGACCGTGCGCGCGATCGGCAGCCTGGTGGTCGACCGCGCGCGCCTGGCCCTGGGCGGCCTGCGCACGCACGATCCGGGCGACGCACCGGCGAGCCCGCAGGACCTCGAGCGGCTCGACGTGTGCTGGACCGCGTCGCGCGGCCTCATCTACACCGACGGCCTCGCGGGCGCGGCGTTCCACGCCCAGCACCTGCGCCTCGCGCTGCGCTGCGGCGACCCGGTTCGCGTCGCCCGTGCGCTCGCGGTCGAGGCCCACCTCTCGGTCGCGCTGGGGGCCGACCCCAAGCTCGCCGAGGCCCAGGCCCTCATCGATCGCGCGCAGGCGATCGCCGACGCCGTCGACAGCCACTACGCCCGCGGCATGATCGCGGAGTGTGCCGGCCACGTCGCGATCGCGGTCGGCGACTGGCTCACGTGCTTCGAGCGGCTCGAGCAGGCGATCGAGACCTTCCGGACCCGCTGCACCGGCGTCGCCCACGAGATCGGCATCTGCCGGGCCCACGGCGCGATCTGCTTGCAGTTCATGGGCCGTGTCCCCGAGCTGCGCGAACGGGCCTACGCGCTGCTCGAGGAGACCCGAGATCGCCCCAACCCCTACGTGACCGGGTTCGCCCGCGGCATCCTCGGCAACATGGCGCTGCTCGCCCCCGATCGCGTGGACGAGGCCGCGGAGCAGCTCGCGATCTACCAGCACGACGCGCCGCGGCGGTTCCAGGGCCAGATGGTGAACTACGTGTGCCAGACGGCGGCGCTCGAGCGCTACCGCGGTCGGGCCGATCGCGCGTACCTCATGGGCGAGACCGACGAGCCGGTGGTGGCCAAGCTGGCGGTGCGACGCTCGCCGCAGGTCAACGCCGAGGTGCTGCTGTGGCGCGTGCAGTGCATCCTCGCCGGCGCGACGCTGGTGCCCGATCCGCGCGGACGACTCGGCCGCGCCGAGCGATCGATCTCTGCGCTGCTCGCCCACCCCTCGGCCTACGCGCGGGCCTACGGCGAGCTGTGCCAGGCGAGCGCGCAGAGCCTGCTGGGCAACCGCGACGCGGCGCGCACCGGGCTGCGCGCGGCGATCGATCTGTTCGCGCGCGGGCACATGCTGGCGTTCGAGGCCTGCGCGAACCGGCGCCTCGCCGTGCTCCTCGAGGGCGAGGCCGCCCACGGGGCGCAGGCGGCCAGCGACGCCGCGATGGCGAGGATGGGCGTGGTGCGGCCCGATCGATTCACGGACATGATGGCGCCAGGGTTCACACGGGCGTGATGGTGGCCTCGGCCACGGGGGCGAACGCGGACGGGGGCGGGCGATGAACGACGACGAATTCCGAGCGGCCTTGGGTGACGACGGTGACGCGGCGCGCCTTGCCCGACAGGGGGGCCTCGATCTCGACGCGCTCACCGAGGGCCGCGGCACCATCGACACCCGCGTCGTCGTGCGCGTGCTCCCAGCCGCGGTCGTGGCCGCGATGCTCCCGGCGGGGCTGCAGCTCGCGCCGCAGCCCCTGGTGCCGCCCGATCACCACCCGATCTTCGTGTCCTTCGCCCACAACCACTTCTCGGCGTGGTTCGGCGAGATGGACTACCACGAGGTGATGCTCGGCATCCCGTGGGTGGAGTTCGCCGAGGAGCGCATGCCGCATCGCGGTCCGTTCATCTACATGCCGCGGCTGTACCTCGACGCCGCGATCCCGCAGATCCTCGGCGAGCGCATCTACGGCTACGAGAAGCTCGCGGGCGAGTTCACCGTGGACGGCGACACCTGGCGGGTGCGCGACGCCAACGGGGACCTCGCGGTGACGGCGAGCTTCGAGCGGGACCCCGACGCGCTCGACGATGCGTCGGGATCCGACGAGGAACTCGCGCGCGCGCCCGAGGCGTGGCCGCACTTCGCCTGGGTCCGCAAGCTGCTCGAGCAGCCGACGATCTCGCAGGCGCTGCGCCGCTTCGATCGCGACGCCCGCGTGCTCGGCGACGACGACCAGCGCTTCGTCGGCTCCACGGTCCGCTACCTCACCGCCGGCGTGGACTGGGACGGGCGCCCGGTCGACGCCACCGTCCTGCCGATCCTCGCGACCGTGGGCTTCGGCGACGCGCTCACGCTCCCGGCCGGCCTGCCGCCGACGCCCGAGCGCAGCGCCTCGATCGCGGGCGATGTCCTGGGCGCGTTCCGCCTGCGCACCAAGCAGGTCGTGTCGCCGCCGGGCTCGCCGTTCGAGGCCCACTACCCGCCGGGGGGCGGCCGCAAGCTGCGGGTGGCCGTGCTGGGCGGCGGACCCTCGGCCTGCGCCGCGGCCTACTACCTCGCGCGGCAGCGCGACGCGTACGAGGTGTCGCTGTACACGATGGGCTGGCGGCTCGGGGGCAAGTGCGCCGCGGGCCGCAACCGCGACGCGCACGATCGCATCGAGGAGCACGGCCTGCACGCGTTCCTCGGCTTCTACCGCAACGCGATCCGCACCGTCGGCGAGGTCTACCGCGACGCGGGGCGCTCGCTCGGCAGCGACGACGGCCCAGTGTCGGGGGCGCTGCGTCCGCAGGCGAACGTCGGCGTGCTCGATCGCTTCGACGATCGCTGGACGTACTTCCCCACGCCGATGGGCCCCAACGATCGGGTGCCGGGGCGCGTCCCGCCCGGCGCCTCTGCGCAGGAGCGGCCGGAGGGCGCCGCGATCCCGCTGGGCGCGATTCTGCGGCGCATCGCCGACGAGCTGCAGGACGCCGTGGGCGGCGATGGCGACGCGCCGCTCGATCGCGTGTTCTCGCTGCTGAGCGCGCCGTGGCGCGAGGCGATGACGAGCTTGGTCGCGTGGGTCGATCGCGAGGGGGCGATCGCGCTCGAGCGCTTCGTCGAGACCCCGCCTGCGGCGTCGCGGACCAAGCGGTGGATGATCGCGATCCTCGAGCAGGTCCGCAGCGGCCTGGCCTGGTACTTCGAGGATCGCGTCCGCAGCTCGCGGACGGCCCACTTCCAGTGGGGCGGCCTCGACACGCTGCTGACGATCGCCCGCGGCGTGCTCGTCGAGTCGACGCTCGACTTCGACGACCTCGACGACCGCGACATGATCGCGTGGCTGCTCGAGCACGGGCTCGCCGAGGAGCACGCGTCGATCTCGACGATCACGCAGGTGTACGAGACGTTGTTCGCCCACGCGCCGGACCTGCCGTACCGCGTCGCCGATCTCGCGTGCGGCGTCGGCCTGCGGTGGTTCCTGTTGGTGTCGTTCGGCTACGACGGCCACCCGGCCTATGACTTCCGCTGGTCGTGCCCCGAGACCCTGATGACGCCGTACTACGAGGCGCTGCGGGCCCACGGCGCCGAGATCCACTTCTTCCACCGCGTCGAGGGCATCACCGTGGCCGGGCAGGGCGCCCATCGGCGGCTCGACGCGGTCAAGCTGCGGGTGCAGGCCACGGTGCGCGGCGCGGGGCCCTACGAACCGTTCCTCGCCGACGCCGCGGCGCCCGGGTGCCCGCCTGCGTGGCCGCTCGCGCCCGACTTCGATCAGCTGGTCGAGGGCGACGTGCTCCGCGAGCGCCGCATCGATCTCGAGGACGTCTACGCGGACTGGCCCGGCGTCGGCGAGCGCGAGCTGCAGTGGGGCCGCGACTTCGACGTGTGCGTCCTCGGCGTCCCGCTCGGGGCGCTGCCGACGATCGTCGCGCCACTGGTGGATCCCGCCTCGCCGTACGCCGATCCGCGGTGGCAGGCGCTCGTCGAGGGCACCGCCCTCATCCAGACCGTCTCCGCGCACCTGTGGTTCGATCGTCCGGCGTCGGCGATGTTCGACACGTCGGATCACGCCGTGGAGCGCACGGGCGAGGCCGATCCGCGGCGCGGCCTGCTGACGGGCTTCGTGCAGCCGGTCGGCAGCCTCGGCGAGATGACGCCGCTCGTCGCGGTCGAGCGCTGGCCCGATCCCAAGCCGCAGCTGCTCACGTACCACACGGGGGCGTTGTTCGCGGGCGCACGGTTGCCACCGCCGGGCGCGGCGTGGCGCGACTACCCGGCGCAGCAGCGCGAGCACTGGCGGTCGCTCTTCCACGAGTGGTTGCGCGCGAACCATCGGTCCATCTTCGACGCCGGGCCCCGCGACTTCGACGACCTCCTCGCCGCGCTGCGCGTCCCCGACGGGCCGCCGCGGGAGGGCCTCGAGCGGCTGTGGGCGCAGGCGTTCAACGTCGCGTGTCAGCCCTCGGATCTCTATGTGCTCAGCCGGCCGGGCGAGACCAAGCACCGCCTCGCGCCCTCGGCGTCGGGGGTGCGGTTCCTGTTGCTCGCCGGCGACTGGACCAAGACCGACATGAACTGCGGCTGCGTCGAGGCGGCGACCCAGTCCGGGATGCTGGCGGCGCGGGCGTTGTCCAACGAGCCCGCGTACGTCTGGCGCGTCGGATACTGAGTTGCCACCGCTCGTCGGCGCGCCTGCTCGAAGCGACGGCAGTGACGCCCAGCCGACGATCGGTCTACAACAGGGGGGTGACCGCCATCTCTCCGGGTCTCTGGGAGCCGCTGCTCGAGGCCGCCGCCGCCGTCCCTGGGGGCCGCGAGGCCGCCGCCCGCGCGCTCGAGATCATCGAGCGCGACGTGCCGGGCGGCGCCGCCGTGCTCGAGCGATCGATCCCGGTCGCGGGGTCGCTCGCGGCGCTGCGCCTCGACACCCACGTCCTGGTCGCGGCGCTCGTCCGCCCCGCCTGCGAGGACGGCCTGCCGACCGACATCGTCCGCGAGCTGTTCGGAGTGGAAGTCGCGGCGCTGTGCGACGGTGCGGCGCGGCTCGAGCACGTGCGCTGGGATCACCTCGAGCAGGAGGCCACCGAGAACCTGCGCAAGATGTTCCTCGCGATCGCGTCGGACATCCGCGTCGTGCTGCTCGCCCTCGCCGAGCGGGTCCACGTGATGCGCGGACTCGACGCGCGGGCCGAGGCCGAGCGCCGCGGTCTGGCCCACGAGACGATGGAGGTCTACGCCCCGCTCGCGAACCGCCTCGGCATCTGGCAGATGAAGTGGGAGCTCGAGGATCTGGCGTTCCGGGCGCTGTCGCCCGAGATCTACCGCGAGATCAAGGCGCTGCTCGCCGACAAGCGCACCGCCCGGACCCAGGCGATCGAGGACGTCATCGCGCTGCTGCGGAGCAAGCTCGACGAGGTCGGCATCGCCGGCCGTGTCAGCGGCCGTCCCAAGCACATCTACAGCATCTACAAGAAGATGCAGCGCAAGAAGCTCGGCTACGAGCACATCTACGACGTCAGTGCCGTGCGGGTCATCGTCGATCGCATCGAGGACTGCTACGCGGTGCTCGGCCTGGTCCACGGCAACTGGACCCCGATCGCCGGCGAGTTCGACGACTACATCGCCAAGCCCAAGGGCAACGACTACCGCTCGCTGCACACCGCGGTGGTCGGCCCCGACGGCAAGCCGCTCGAGGTCCAGATCCGCACCCAGGAGATGCACGACTACAACGAGTACGGCGTCGCCGCGCACTGGCGCTACAAGGAGGCGGGCAGCCGCGCGGACAAGCGCTTCGACGCCAAGATCAACCTCCTGCGCCAGCTCATGACCTGGCAGCACGAGGTCACCGCGGCGCCCGAGGACGGCGGCGAGGTCCGCGACCTGGTCTCGACGATGCGGCACGAGCTGTTCGCCGATCAGGTCTACGTTTTCACGCCGACCGGCACCGTCGTCGATCTCCCGCAGGGCGCGACGCCGGTCGACTTCGCCTACCGGATCCACACCGACATCGGCCATCGCTGCCGCGGGGCCAAGGTCAACGGGCAGATCGTCACCCTCGACCACGCGCTGTCGACCGGCGACCGCGTCGAGATCCTCACCGCCAAGAACGCCAAGCCGAGCCGCGACTGGCTCAACCCGCAGCTCGGCTACGTCCACACCGGAAGCGCGCGGCAGAAGATCAAGCAGTACTTCCGCCACCAGCAGCGCGACTCGGCGATCGCCGAGGGCCGCGAGGTGGTCGAGCGCGAGCTCAAGCGCCTCGGGCTCGAGGCCCGCGGCGTCGAGGCGGTCGCGGCGTACTACCCCAAGACGCCGAGCCTGCCGGAGTTCCTCGCGGCGGTCGGCTTCGGCGACATCTCGGCGCAGAGCATCGCGTCGCGCCTCGTCGAGTGGATCGAGCTCGAGCGCGCTGCCCGGGCGCCGGCGCCGAGCAGCGCCCCGGTCGTGGTGGACGGCGCGCCGAAAGTCGCGGCGCGGGTGAGCATCGCCGGCATCGACGACGTGATGAGTCACCCCGCGCGTTGCTGCAACCCGGTGCCGGGGGACGACGTGGTCGGCTTCATCACCCGCGGCCGCGGCCTGGCGATCCACCGCGTCGACTGCACCAACGCGCGCACCGACGTCGAGCCCGAGCGGTGGATGCCGCTGTCGTGGGGATCGCGCCACGGGCAGACCTATCCGGTGGCGCTCCAGGTCATCGCCGACGATCGCTCCGGCCTGCTGCGCGACATCGCGGATGTGGTCGCGCAGGAGGGGGTGAACATCGCCAACACCAGCGCGGTGCGCCAGGCCAAGGACGACAGCTCCGCGATCACCGTGCTGCTCGAGATCACCGCGGCAGAGCAGGTCGAGCGCATCCTGCATCGGATCGAGCGGATGCCCGGCACCCGCAGCGTGCGTCGCGTGGCCGTGTAGCCACCGCCGTCGTGGACGCGACATCGCGCGCGAGTCGTCGCGCAAGCCGTGGGGTAGCAGACACAGGCGTCGCGCGCGTCTCTCGGGTCGTCTACGCGGTTCTGCCTACGCTCGCCTGCGGATGTTCGCCCGCACGCCCGCGCCCTACGATGCGCGAGGGTGAGGGCGACATTGAAACGATCGACACTGGCGAGTTTCGGGCTCGTGTGTGCGTGCTACCAGGGCAGTCAGGGACGCGACGGCCCGCCGACGGCCTCGGTGGGATCCGGCGACGAGACGGCGGCGTCGATCGGGGAGCCGTCGAGCAGCACCGCCGGCGAGAGCGACGCGTCCACGGATGCAGCGGACGAGAGCTCGTCCGGCGGCGAGCCGGCGCCCGCGTGCACGCCTGACGACTTGCCGAAGACGAGCGCGCTCGTCTTCGACGGGATCGACGATCACGTCACGATGGGCGTCGCGCCGCAGCTCGGCCTCTCGAGCTTCACGCTCGAGGCGTGGGTGCGACGCGACAGCGAGGGCGACGAGGCCAGCACCGGCGTCGGGGGGCTGCAGCTCGTGCCCGTGCTCGGCAAGGGCCGCGGCGAGGACGACGAGACCACCAACAACTGCAACTACGTGTTCGGCTTCCAGGGCGGCGTGCTCGCGGCCGACTTCGAGGACATGGCGGACGGCGGCAACCACCCGGTGGTGGGGACGATCGCGGTGCCGTGGGGCGAGTGGCACCACATCGCGGCGTCGTACGACGGCGCCACGTGGCGGCTCTACGTCGACGGGGTGCTCGACGTGCAGGTGGAGGCGAACGCCACGCCGCGCCACGACAGCCTCCAGCACTTCGCGCTCGGCACCGCGATGGACACGATGGGCATGCCGCGCGGTCGCTTCGCCGGCGCGATGGATGAGGTCCGCGTGTGGGATCGGGCCCGCACCGACGCGGAGATCGCCGAGTCGGCGCGCGCGACGGTGCTCGCCGGTGAGGGGCTGGTGGCTCGCTGGGCGCTCGACACCGCGGAGGGCGGCGTGATCGACAGCGTCGGCGTGAGCGACGGTGCCGTGACGGGCGCAGCGTTCGCGGACGGTGGCGCGGTGCTCGATCGCGGGACCGCCCCGCAGGTCGTCACCGTGGCACCCATCGACGCCGACGAGGTCGCGGGCGGCGAGGTCGACCTCGAGCTGGTGGTCGCCGACCCGGACGAGGACGCGTTCGTCGCGACCTTCCACCTGCGCGAGGTCGCCGCGACCGACGACTTCACCATCGTCGTGCTGCCCGACACCCAGTACTACTCGGACGTCGATTCCGGCAACGGCGGCGAGGCGCAGTACTTCCACGACCAGACCCAGTGGATCCGCGACAACCGCGAGCTCTACAACATCGTCGGCGTCATCCACAACGGCGACATCGTCAACCACGGCGGGCGCACGGAGGAGTGGACCATCGCGGACGCGGCGATGCAGCGGCTCGAGACGCCCGAGCCGGCGCTGCCGCACGGCGTGCCGTACGGCGTCACCCTCGGCAACCACGACTTCAACACGTTCGGCACGACCGACGACACCGGCAACTTCAACGTGTACTTCGGCGTGGATCGCTTCGCCGGGCGCCCCTACTACGGGGGCCACTACGCATCCGACAACGACGAGAACTGGGTGACCTTCTCGGCGGGCGGCCTGCAGTTCGTCGTGGTCAACCTGCAGTGGGACGTGACGCCCAGCCCCGCGGTGCTGGCCTGGGCAAAGTCGGTGTTCGA
>LNFM01002165.1_pt1 | contig 56658 bp, 55 predicted proteins | sample 596031 | NCBI WGS metagenome assembly LNFM01 (sample SAMN04254537, study PRJNA301005) | activated carbon metagenome | isolation source: dual media filters at the Ann Arbor, Michigan drinking water treatment plant | place: USA: Ann Arbor
GCTGGTATACCTGGGCGATGAATTCGATTTCGCGGATGCCGCCGGGCCCGAGCTTGATGTTGTCCTGCCGGTCGCGGCGCCTGACTTCGTGCCGAACCTGGCTGTGCAGGCTGCGCATTGCCGCGAACGCGCCGTAGTCCAGGTGCCGGCGGTAGACGAAGGGGCGCACCAGTGCGAGCAGCGCGTCCTGCTGGTCGCCGGTCAGCGGCCGGCCCTTGATCCAGGCGTAACGTTCCCACGCCCGGCCCTGGGTGATCAGGTAGTTCTCGAGCATGTCGAAACTGACAACCAGCGGCCCGCTGTCGCCGTACGGCCGCAGCCGGGTGTCCACCCGGAACACGAAGCCGTCTTCAGTCCATTCACTGAGGGCGCCGATCAGCCGGCGCGCGAGGCGCGTGAAGAATTCGTGGTTGCTGAGAGAACGCGCGCCGGCAGTTTCCCCCTCCTCGGGATAAACCAGCACCAGGTCGATATCCGAGGACGCGTTGAGTTCGGCGCCGCCGAGTTTGCCCATGCCGACCACGTGCAGATGCTGGGGGGCGCCATCGGTCGCGCCGAGGGGCTCCCCGTGAACGGCGGCAAGGTCGCGGTGCAACTGCGCCGTCGCCCTGCGGATGGTGACTTCGGCCAGGCAGGTCACCGTGGCCACGACCTCTTCAAGCCCGGCGCGACCGCCGAGGTCGCGCGCGATCAGCCGTGCCAGCACCCGCTGGCGCAGCCGCCGCAGTGCACGGCCCAGGCTGCGGTCGTCGCTGATCCGGGCACTGTCCAGTTCGGCCTCCATTGCGCCGGCAGTGATGGGGGTCTGCCGCGAGCAGGCGCTGCAGGTAGCGGCTGTATCGCGCGGCGTTGGTGATGGTTTCACCCGCGTCCCGCGGACGGCGGGTCCTAGCGGATTCCATGGCCGGTTCCCGCGGGTTTCGCGTTAAAATGGCTAAGCCCTTGTTTCACATTCGCATTTTATATTTTTTCAGGCCTGACATGGCGCGTGTCGCAACCCCCGGATGGATCTTCGGCAGTTCGCTGCTGATTTACCGTGTACTGACCTGGGTGGTGCTCGCAACGGGTCTCCTGTTCGGCGCAACGGTGCTGGTGCTGCGCTACTGGATACTGCCTGACATTTCCAGCCACCGCGAAACGATCGCCCGCGTGCTGAGCGATGCGACACAGCAGCAGATCGGCATCGGCGGCATTTCCGCCAACTGGGACGGGCTGCGTCCACAGCTCGCGCTGTCGCAGGTGGTGGTGCATGACGCGGCGGGCCGTCCGGCCCTCGAATTGCCGCGCGTCGATGCCACCCTGTCCTGGCGTTCGGCCCTTCGCCTGCAGGTGGATTTTCATTCGCTGGATATCCACAAGCCGTCACTGACGGTGCGCCGGGACAGCAAGGGCGGCATTACGGTGGCGGGCATCGCGATGAATCTCGATGCCGGCGGCAGCGGAGGTTTCTCGAACTGGCTGCTGTCCCAGCGCGACATCGAAATCCACGATGCACGGCTGATCTGGGATGACGGCTTGCGCGCGGCACCGGTTCTCGAGCTGGACCAACTGCAGCTGCGCATCGTCAACAGGGGCAAGCGCCACCGCATCGCGCTGCGCGCGGTGCCGCCGGCGGCATTTGCGTCGCCGCTGGACCTGCGTGCCGACCTCAGGGGCGAGGATTTCCGGTCGCTGTCGTCGATGCTCAACGGCCAGCTGTTTGTGCAGGTGGACCATGTCGACATCGCGGCATGGCGGCAATGGATCGACTTCCCGGTGCATTTTCCGCAGGGCCTGGGTGCCCTGCGCGCCTGGCTGACCTTCGACGGCAACGAGTTGCAGGCTGTCATCGCCGACGCCCAGCTGCGCGCGGTCAAGACCCGGCTCGGCAGCAGCCTGCCCGAACTCGACATGCGTGAACTGGGCGGACGTTTCTCCTGGAAACGCAGCGATGACGGCATGGAGATCACCACCAGAAAGCTGGCGTTTGTCACCGGTGACGGACTGACGCTGCCGGCGGTGGATTTTTCGCTGCGTCTGGGCGGTGCCGGTGAATCCGGCTATGCGCGCGGCGAGCTGCAGGCCAATGCGCTGGAGCTGGCGCCCCTGGTGCAGCTCGCTGACCGCCTGCCGCTGGATGCGGAATTGCGCAGGTCGCTGGTGGCCTATTCGCCCGCCGGTTCGCTTTATGACGTTTCCCTGCGCTGGAATGGCGCCTGGCCGAAACCGGCCGCCTATGCGTTGCGCGGCCGTTTCCATGAGTTGTCCCTGCGCCGGCACGGCAGCTTCCCCGGTTTTTCCGGTTTCAGCGGCAACATTGACGGCAGCGAAAAGGGCGGCACGCTGTACGTGGCGACGCAGAAGGCCGTACTGGAGATGCCGCAGCTGTTCCGCGACCGCCTGCAGCTGGATACGCTGTCCGGACAACTTGCCTGGTCGCAGGCGGGCGGCGCCACCGAACTGCGCTTCAGCAATTTTGCCTATGCCAACGCCGATCTTGCAGGAACCCTGTTCGGCACTTACCGCACTGCTGCGGAGGGTCCCGGCACTGCCGACCTGACCGGCCATCTGAGCCGCGGCGTGGCGCAGCGGGTGACCGCCTACCTGCCGTTGACGGTGGCGAAAAATTCACGTGGCTGGCTGGACCGCGCATTCATCGCCGGCAGCTCCAACGACGTGCGTTTCCGCCTCAAGGGGGACCTCGGGCATTTCCCTTTCGCCGACGAACGCAACGGCGTGTTCGAGGTCGCGGCGAAGGTCAGCGGTGGCACCCTGTTCTATGGAGAGGGCTGGCCGCGGATCACCGGCATCGAGGGCGATTTCCTGTTCCGTGGTGCCCGCCTCGAGATGAACGCGCGCGAGGCGAACATCGGCAAGGTGCGCCTCTCGAGGGTGCGGGCGCAGATACCGGACCTGCTGCACCACGAGGAGCAGCTCAACATCAGCGGCGAGGCGGAAGGTGCGACCGCCGATTTCCTGTCGTTCATCGCGGAAAGCCCGGTCAACGGGATGATCAACGGATTCACCGAGGGCATGCAGGCCCAGGGACAGGGACGGCTGGGACTGAAGCTGCAACTGCCCCTGCAGTCGCTGCAGAAGAGCAGGGTCAGCGGAAGTTACCAGTTCATCAACAACCAGCTGCTGCCGGAACCCGGCTTCCCGCCCCTGGAGCAGGTCAACGGGCGTCTCGAGTTCACGCAGGACAGCGTGCGCGTGCCTTCCGCCACCGCGACTTTCCTCGGCGGACCGCTGAGCGTGACCGCGGGCAGCCAGCGGGATGCCGCGGTCAGCATCCAGTTCCAGGGGCGGATCAATGCCGACGCCGCGCGCCGCGCGGGCGGCATCGAGTGGTTGCGCCATATCCGCGGTGCCACCGACTGGCGGGGTTCGCTCGCCATGCGCAACAAGCGCGTCGATCTGCTGGTCGAGTCGAGTCTGCAGGGGCTCGCGGTGAACCTGCCCGCGCCCTTCACCAAAACAGCGGCGGAGTCCCTGCCGCTGCGCATCGAACGCCGTTATACGGGACCGCGCGAGGAGCGCATTGCGGCGACCGCGGGCAACATTGCCAGCATGGTGCTGCTCAGGCGCGGCGAGGGCAGGGATGCGCGGATCGAGCGCGGTGTGCTGCGTTTCGGCGAGGGGGCTGCCGGCGAGCCGCAGCGGCCGGGCATTGCGGTGTCGGGCGTGATCAGGACCCTGGATTTCAACGAATGGCTGGCCCTCTCCGGCGATGCGGAAACCCGTGATGGCGGACTCACGTTGTCCTCGGTCGACCTGCGCATCGACGAGGTGCGCGTTTTCGAGCGCCGTTTTCCGGACATCGGCATCAAGGCGGCACAGCAGTCCGGGGTGCTGCAGGCGAGCATCCGCGGCCGTGACATCGAGGGTGCGCTGGGCTGGCGGGGGCAGGGCAAGGCGCGGCTCACCGCGCGGCTGCGCCGGCTCAACCTGCCCGCGGCCGAAGCGGTTGCGCCGGCCGTACCCGCGCAGCCTGCCCCGGCTGCCGAGGCCAGGGCCCCCGAGTTGCCGGGGCTCGATGTGCTGATTGACGAACTGCTGATTGCCGGAAGGCCGCTGGGCAAGCTTGAACTGCAGGCCGTGCCGCAGCAGCGGGACTGGCGCATCGAGAAGCTGCTGCTGGTCACCCCGGAGAGCCAGTTGAGCATCGATGGCCTGTGGCAGGCCTGGCTGACGCGGCCGCGGGTGCAGGCCAATATCCGCCTCGATGTCAACGACATCGGCCGGCTGCTGACGCGTTACGGTTACCCCGAGGGCGTGCGCCGAGGTGTTGCCAAGATCGAGGGCAGCCTCGCCTGGTCGGGCAGCCCGCAGAAACTGGATTACCCGACGCTCAACGGCAATTTCGTCCTCGACGCCGGCAAGGGACAGTTCATCAAGCTCGAGCCGGGCATCGGCAAGCTGCTGGGGATCCTCAGCCTGCAGTCGCTGCCGCGGCGCATCTCGCTCGATTTTCGCGACATATTCAGCGAGGGTCTGGCATTTGACGAGATTGTCGGCGCGATCAAGGTCAACAACGGCATCGCCAGCACCGACAACCTGCGCATCACCGGTCCCGCGGCGCGCATCAACATGTCCGGCCAGGTTGACCTGGCGAAGGAGACGCAGGCGTTGCGCGTGAGAATCAACCCGCAGCTGTCGGATACGGTGTCGGTGGCCGGCGCGCTGATCGGCGGGCCGATCGCGGGGCTTGCCGCCTTCGTCGCGCAGAAGCTGCTGCGGGATCCGCTGGACCAGATCGCCGCCTACGAATATGACGTCACCGGCACCTGGTCAGATCCGCTGGTGGCCAGGGTCGAGCGTCTGCAGCCGGCGCCGCAGGAGGCCCCATGAATTTTTCCGGCTGCCTGGCCGGCGCAGCGCTGCTGCTGTCCGGCACCGCCGCCGTGGCGGCGACGGTGCCGCCCGAACTGTGGGACCGTCCGCGTTCGGCGGCCGCGGTGATGGCGCAGGATGTGATCCGGCAGGCGGTTGCCGACCATCATGCGCGGAAGGGTTCGCGCCTGGTCATCGTTCATGGTGTGCGGCAGGAGGCGCTGTTGCAGGCCGAGGAACTGCGGGCCTGGCTGGTGGCGCTGGCGGTGGACAGTGCGCGGCTTGTGTTGCGCGCCGACCCCGCGGCGACGGGATTGCGGATTGAGGTCAGCGAATGAGTGAACAGGTATGAGTGCAAGGCTGGGATCGACCATGGTGCAGAACAAGGGCGCGGTGCGCGGCGCAGACCGCAGCGATGCCGGTGCAATGCGGATCGCCGCGGTGCAGATGGCTTCGGGGCCGCGGGTGGAGGCCAATCTGAGGGAGGCCGCGCGCCTGATCGAGATTGCCGCCGCGCAGGGCGCGCGCCTGGTCGCGCTGCCCGAGTATTTCGGCATCATGGGCATGAAGGATACGGACAAGGTCGCGGTGCGCGAGGAATACGGCAGCGGACCGATACAGGAATTCCTCGCGCAGACGGCGCGCAGCCATGGTGTCTGGATTGTCGGCGGTTCGGTGCCGCTGGTCGCCTCGTCGAACGACAAGGTGCTCAACACCAGCCTGGTCTACGATGACCAGGGCAACTGCGTCGCGCGTTACGACAAGATCCACCTCTTCGGTTTCGAGATGGGCCGGGAGAAGTATTCCGAGGAGCGCACCATAGAACACGGCAAAAAGGTCGTGGCCTTCGATTCACCGTTCGGCCGCATCGGCCTGTCGATCTGTTATGACCTGCGTTTCCCCGAACTCTACCGGGCAATGGGCGAGGTGGACCTGATCCTGGTGCCTTCGGCCTTCACCGAAACCACGGGCAAGGCGCACTGGGAGACGCTGATCCGCGCCCGCGCCATCGAAAACCTGGCCTATGTGCTGGCGCCGGCGCAGGGCGGTTATCATGTCAACGGCCGCGAAACCCACGGCGATTCGATGATTGTCGATCCCTGGGGCGTGGTCCTTGATCGCCTGCCGCGCGGCTCCGGTGTGGTTGTCGCCGGGATGAACCGTACCCATATACAACGTCTGCGCCAGAGTCTGCCGGCGCTGCAACACCGCAGCCTGGGGCGGTAATTCATAAGTATTTGATTTTATTAATATTTTCAGGAAGCTGACTCGACATGCAATCTGCCAACATTTTTGAAACCGCCAGCGCCGTGCTGCTGGCGCCGCATGCGCTGGACGAGGGGCGGCTGCAGGCGGTGTTTGGCCAGATGCTGGCGCATCGTGTCGACTATGCCGACCTCTACTTCCAGTATTCACGCAGCGAGTCCTGGAGCCTTGAAGAAGGCATCGTCAAGTCCGGCAGTTTCAACATCGATCAGGGTGTCGGCGTGCGCGCGGTCAGCGGCGAAAAAACCGCCTTTGCCTATTCCGATGACATCAGCTTCAACGCCTTGCAGTCGGCTGCGCAGGCGACACGGGCAATAGCCCGCCAGGGCGGCGCCGGCAGCACCGCCATTGCCCGCCAGGGTGAACTGCGAGCCCTGTATGCGCCGCAGGATCCGCTGGCGAGTCTCGGCGCACCGGAAAAGGTGGCGCTGCTCGAGCGGCTGGAGCGCATTGCGCGCGGGCTTGATCCGCGGGTGACCCAGGTCATGGCCTCGCTGGCCGGCGAATACGAGGTGGTGATGGTGGCGCGCAGCGACGGCATGCAGGCTGCCGACGTGCGGCCGCTGGTGCGGCTTTCGCTGCAGGTCATTGTCGAGGCCGACGGCCGGCGCGAGCAGGGCAGCGCCGGCGGCGGCGGACGTTTTGACTACGGCTATTTCACCGAAGAGTTGCTGTGCGACTATGCACAGAAAGCCGTGCAGCAGGCGCTGGTCAACCTTGATGCGCGGCCGGCACCGGCCGGCACGATGACCGTGGTGCTGGGACCGGGCTGGCCCGGTGTGTTGCTGCACGAGGCGGTCGGTCACGGGCTTGAGGGCGATTTCAACCGCAAGGGCACCTCGGCGTTCAGCGGGCGCATCGGCGAACGCGTGGCCGCGCCCGGCGTCACGGTTGTCGATGACGGCACCATGGCGCGGCGGCGCGGTTCGCTGAATGTCGATGACGAGGGCAACCCGACGCAGCACAACGTGCTGATCGAGGATGGCGTGCTGCGCGGCTACCTGCAGGATGCGATGAATGCCCGCCTGATGGGCGTGGCGCCGACGGGCAATGGCCGGCGCGAGTCGTATGCGCATGTGCCGATGCCGCGGATGACCAACACCTACATGCTCAACGGCAACCGCGATCCGCAGGAGATCATCGCCTCGGTCGACCGCGGGCTCTACGCGGTCAACTTCGGCGGCGGCCAGGTCGACATCACCAGCGGCAAGTTCGTGTTTTCGGCTTCCGAGGCGTGGATGATCGAGAACGGCAAGCTGGCCTATCCGGTCAAGGGTGCGACGCTGATCGGCAACGGCCCGGACGCGCTGACCCGGGTGTCGATGATCGGCAACGACATGCGGCTCGATTCCGGCGTCGGAACCTGCGGCAAGGAGGGCCAGAGCGTGCCGGTGGGCGTGGGCCAGCCGACACTGCGCATTGACGGCCTGACGGTCGGTGGCACGGTCTAGGCCGGAACCGGTATTCGTTTATAATGCATTGAATTTAATGGAAAGTTGGGATTGCAATGCTGCATCAGACTGACGATCTGCGGATCAAGGAAATCAAGGAACTGACGCCTCCGACGCACCTGTTGCGGGAGATTCCGCTCAGCGAAAAGGCGGCCAACGCGACCTTTGAGGCGCGCCGGGACATCCATCGCATACTCCACGGTGCCGATGACCGGCTGCTGGTGATCATGGGGCCGTGTTCGGTCCATGATGTGAAGGCCGCCAAGGAATACGCCGGCAAGCTGCTGGAGGCCAAGAAGAAACTGGCCGCCGACCTGTTGGTGGTGATGCGTGTGTATTTCGAGAAACCGCGCACCACGGTGGGCTGGAAAGGACTGATCAACGATCCGAATCTCGATGGCAGCTTCCGCATCAACGAAGGCCTGAAGATCGCCCGTGAACTGCTGCTGGAACTCAATGAAAGCGGCATGCCGGTCGGCTGCGAATTTCTCGACATGATCACGCCGCAATACATTGCCGACCTCGTGTCCTGGGGGGCCATCGGCGCGCGCACCACCGAATCGCAGATTCACCGCGAACTGGCTTCCGGCCTGTCCTGCCCGGTCGGGTTCAAGAACGGCACCGACGGCAACATCAAGATCGCGATCGACGCCATCCGTGCGGCGCAGGCGCCGCACCATTTCCTGTCGGTCACCAAGGCCGGCCACTCGGCGATCGTGTCGACCACCGGCAACGAGGACTGCCACGTGATCCTGCGCGGCGGCAAGGCGCCGAACTATGACGCCGCCAGCGTCGACGCGGCGGGCCGCGGCCTGGCCGAAGCCGGCATCCCGGCGCGCATCATGATCGATTTCAGCCACAGCAACAGCAGCAAAAAGCCGGAAAAACAGGTTGATGTCGGTCAGGATGTCGCGCGGCAGATTGCCGGCGGTGATGACCGCATCTTCGGTGTCATGGTCGAAAGCCACCTCAAGGCCGGACGGCAGGATCTGGTGCCGGGCAAGGCGCTGGCCTACGGTGTCAGCATCACCGACGGTTGCATCGGCTGGGAAGAGAGCAGGACACTGCTCGAAACGCTCGCCGACGGCGTGCGCAAACGCCGCCTCAAGGCGGTTTCGGCCGACTGACCGCGTGCCCGGGGCATCCTCCAACAGGCAATCCAACCACTGCTGAAGCCATCATGGCCCAAGATGATCCCGGAGCGCTGGCCGACCAAAGCAACCTCTCGAAACTGGAGCGGGTCGGGGGCGGTTCGGCCATCGCCGGGGAGATTTTCGGGCTGGTCGGCAAATCCCAGTTTTTCGCCGAGTTCTCCCAGGATGACATTTCGATACTGGCCGCCTACATGGAGGTCTATCGCGCGCAGCCCGGGGAAATCCTGATCCGCGAGGGCGACGAAGGCGATTTCATGGTGCTGATCGTTGACGGCGAGGTGGACATCCTGAAAAAAAGCCATCGCGCCGAGCAGCAGCACATGACCAGCGCCGGCCCGGGCATGACGCTGGGCGAGATGTCGATGATCGACGGTGAGCCGCGTTTCGCGACCTGCATGGCCTCGCAACCGACCACCTTTGCCGTGCTGACCCGCGACAACATGGCAAAAATCATCCTCGACCATCCGGGTCTGGGCTCGAAGATCCTCGTGAAGATGGTCACCATGCTGTCCCTGCGCTTGCGCCAGACCAGCGCCCGCCTGCTGCGGGTGATGGAAGAGGCGCGCCAGCAAATCTAGCGCTGGCGGAAGGCAAGCACTGCCTGGTTGCGCAGCGTTTTCAGCAATCCCATCGAGGTTGTGCCGATTGCCGGCGATCCGGCCTGCAGGCGATCGCCGTAAAGCAGGCCGACGCAGCGTTTGTCGACAGCCAGCGGCAGCACGATGAAACTGCGCGCGCGCACCTGCCTGTGATGCCATTCCGGAATCCGCCCCCGGATGTTGTCCACGGTGCTGTCCGCGATCACCAGGTCGACACACTTGCCTGCGGCCAGCTGGAAGACGTCGGAATGGTCGTGCATGTCGAAGCAGAAAGCCTTCACCACATCTTCGTTTCCGGTGCCGAAACCGAACCGCCCGCTGAAGCGGGTGCCACGGGGCTCGCGCAGGGCCAGCAGCACACGATCAAAACCGATGCCGCGGTACATCGTTTCAAGGACCATGTGCAGCACATCATTCAGGCTGCAGCCGTTGACCAGCGTGCTGGTGATGTCCTGGATGCCGGCGGTGAGAATCGTGCAGGAGCCGGCGTCGTCGGGCGCCGCCGCCGCTGCTGTCTGAGGAGCCGCCGCTGCTGCGCCATCCGCAGGGGCGGGTGGTTCACCGGCGGGGTTCCCGGAAGACCAGATGCGTATGGTTTCCAGCATCGGCCCCCTGGAATGGTCGTTGATCAGCAGGCGCGCCTCTTCGTTGAATTTTTCCACGCTTTCCTCGACCACCGCGGCGTAATCCCGGGCCGTCATCTGCAGGCGTGGCCTGCAGCGGCGCACGAGGTCATCCAGGTGCCGCGCCTTCTCCCCGGGTTCCGTATGCGAGGCGATGCGGCAGAGCATGTCGCCGACGTTGGCTGCGATGCGCAGGTTGTTGCGGCCCGCCGCCTGCGGCAATGATCCCGTAATGCGCTCCATGCTGCGCACCATGCGTTCAGGCAGGTTCCAGCTGCGCGCGACACCGGTGCCGAGTTCCTCCAGGGACAGCCCGAGCACGGCACAGGCGGCATCATGTTCGCTGGCACCTGCACGCATGCGCCTGCCGATCTCGATCCACTCGTCGTACAGGTAATACATCGCGAGCAGGCGGCCGAGGTTGAAAAAAACGCCGCAGATGAAACCCTCTTCCGCATCGCCGCCTCCGGCGGGGCCGAGCAGCCGCCGCGTCGTTATGCCGTTGAACAGCGAGCGCACCACCTCGCTGCGCAGTTCACCCGCCTGATGCCTGTTCTGGAGGTGTTCCAGGAGGATCAGCGTCACCGCGAGGTTGCGCACGGTGTCGAAGCCGAGAATCATCACTGCCCGGGATATCGTGCTGATATTGCCGCCGAACTGGCCGTAGGTTGACGAGTTGACCATCCGCAGCAGCTTGTTGGTGAGTGAAAAATCCTTGAGCAGCGCGGTGGCCAGCGTCTGCATGCTTTCGTCGTCGCTGGCGGCGATCCGGTTGATGGTGCTGATGGTCCGGGACAGCGCGGGGAAGCTGCTCTTGACGCGCATGCGCATCAGGACGAAGTCCAGCGCGCGCTGGTTTTTTGACGTGGAGGAGCCGGTGCCGCCTTCCTGTTCCGGATGCAGGTACGATTGCAGTGCCCGGTGCATCGCGAGCGCATCGGGATAACGGTCCTCGCGTTTCTTGATCAGCCCCTTCAGCACGATGTCGTCCAGCCTTTCATCGATGTCGGGCCTGATCGACGAGGGCGCGGGGATCGGCAGGTTGGCGATCTTGTGCATGATCTCGAAAGGGCTGGCGCCGGCGACCGCGGGGCGCCCGGTGAGCATTTCGTAGAGCACCAGCGACATCGAGAACACGTCCGCCGCCTTGCCCGCGGCCTGTTCGTCCAGCGCTTCCGGAGCCGCATATTGCGGCGTGCCGGCCGGCGCATTGAGGGTGCCTTCCGCCACCGCAATTCCGAAATCGATCAGCCGCGCCTTGCCGGAACGGTCGATGACCACGTTCGACGGTTTGACGTCGCGGTGGACGATGTTCCTGTCGTGGGCGTGCGCCAGGCCGTCGAGCACCTGCAGCGCGATTTCCGCGGCGGTATTGCGGTCGAGCGCGCCGCGCCGGCGCAGGCAGGCATCAACGGTTTCGCCGTCGACGTATTCGAGCACCAGGTAATGGCTGCCATCGTGTTCGAGCGCGTCGAAAACGGTGGCGAGATGGGGATGATTCAACTGGCCCAGCGCGCGTGCCTCTGCCAGCAATCGGTGCGCGCGATCGGCGGCCCCGCGTCCGCGGCCCACCGATTTCAGCGCGACTGCGCGCTCGAGGTGCGTGTCGCGGGCAAGGTAGACTGTGCCCTGTGCGCCCCGACCCAGCGTGCCCTCGATGCGGTAACGACCGTTACTGATGGTGTCAGGTGTGTTCATGGAAGTTCCGGCTGCGGCGCTGCCCCGGCCGGCAGCTTCACAGCCGAATAATCACAATCCAAGCTGTTGTTTATAATGAAATTTATTGATTCCGCTGCAGTCTGCGCGCGCGGGTGCCCAAAGGTTCTTACGGCAACAGGGCGGTGTTTCTTGAGCCGGCAATGGCGGTTGCGCGTTGTTGCGGCCTTTGCATTTGCAATGGCTGCAGCGCCGTTGCGGGGCGAACCGGTCGAGGTCACCGATGATCGCGGCGTCATCATTCGCCTGCAGCGGCCGGCGCAGCGCATGGTCACGCTGACGCCGCACCTGACGGAGCTGGTTTTTGCGGCCGGCGCCGGTGCCCGGCTCGCGGGTGTCGCGCGCTTCAGCAACCATCCCCCCGAGGCAAGGTCACTGCCGGTGGTGGGCGATGCGCTGCATGTCGATGTCGAGCGCCTGCTTGTACTGAAACCCGACCTGGTGCTCGCGTGGCGCAGCGGTACGCCGGCCGAAACGGTCGCGCGGATCGAGCGCGCCGGCTTGCCGGTGTTTGTTTCCGATGCCGCCAGGCTGGAGGAGGTGGGGCGCGGTATCGAGGCCCTTGCCGTGCTGGCCGGCACGCCGGGCACCGGGGCCGCCGCCCGCGCGGCATTTGCCCGCGGACTGGGCGAGCTGCGTGCCCGCCGCCGTGCAGGTACTCCGGTGCGCGTGTTTTACGAGATCTGGCCGGCGCCGCTGATGACCGTCAACGGGCGGCATGTGATCAGCGAAATCATTGATTTGTGCGGCGGCATCAACGTGTTCGGCGGGCTGCGGCCGCTGACGCCAGAGGTTTCGCGGGAAGCCCTGCTCGCGGCGCGACCGGAAGTGGCACTCGGCGGCAGTTCCGCGGAGACGGCCACCACCTTTGCCGCGCGCTGGGCGGGCCTGCCGCCGCCGCTGTCAATGATGCCGGCGCACCACATTGCGCCGGATCTGATCCAGCGCCCGACACCGCGCCTGCTGGAGGGCGCGCGGCAGGTCTGCATGCATCTTGACGCGGTGCGTGCCGCGCGGCGCTGAGCAGACGGCAATCAGCCGCGATCACGGCCCTGTTGCCACAACACGTCGCCTTTGCCGCCTGCGCGGTTGCAGGTCCGTGCAAGCACAAACAGCAGGTCGGACAGGCGGTTGAGATACTGCACGGGCAGGGGGCCGATGGATTCCTCGCCGGCCAGCGCGACCAGCGTGCGTTCGGCGCGGCGGCACACGGTGCGCGCCACATGGGCCAGTGCGGCGGCACGGGTCCCGCCCGGCAGCACGAACTCCCGCAGGGGCGGCAATTCACCGTTGAAGCCGCCGATCAGGCCGTCGATGCGCTGCAGATGTGTTTCGCCGACCAGCGCATGACCCGGCAGGCTGAGTTCTCCGCCGAGGTCAAAGAGGTCGTGCTGTATGCCGGTCAGCGCGCTGCGCACCGCCGGGGGCAACTCCTCGGCGAGCAACACGCCAATGGCGCTGTTCAGTTCATCGACATCCCCCATCGCGGCAACGCGCCTGTGGTCCTTGCCGATGCGGCTGCCCGATGACAGGCCGGTGCTGCCGTCGTCCCCGGTGCGGGTGACTATTTTCGAAAGGCGGTTTGCCATGAGAGCTGTGCTCCGGGGTCGTGGGCGCACATTATAGTGGCAGGCGCCGCGCGGCCGGATGACCCGGTGGCATTGTCACGGGTTTCCGTTCACTTTTCCGCAGTGGCTGTCCCGGTCCCCCCTGCTGCCACCCGCAGTGGAAAGAATTTTTCGTCGAATGCGGGATCATGCAGCCATTGCGAGATGGCCTCCAGGGCCATGTCCTCGGTCCGGAAAAAATGCTGGGCGCCTATCGACGCGTAGAGTCCGGTTTTCTCCATGATGCCGAGCACCTGCCGTTTAAGCCCGCTGAACACCATGGTCACGCCGTTGTCCTGAAGGCGCCGGGCAAGGTGCCTGATCATTTCCTCCCCTGACGCATCGAGTTCGTTGATGGCGTCGCCGACGATCAGGATGTAACGCGCCTCCGGGTGTTTCGCGGCCTGGTCGAGGATCACATCCTCGAAGTAGGGCACGTTGGCAAAAAACAGGGAGCCGTCGAAGCGGATGACGATCAGGCGTTCGCTGGTGGGCAGTCCGAACAGTTGCGCGTCGCGCAGTGTGCCGTCGGGGTGGCGACCGAGCACGGCGACCCGCGGGCGCATGGTGCGGTAGAGATAGAGCACGATCGCCAGCGCCGCGCCGATCAGGATGCCGGTGTCGAGGTGGGGCGCGAAACTGAGAGTGGCGAGAAAGGTCACCACCGCGGCTATGCCGTCGTGGCGGTGTGCTTTCCAGGCGTGCAGCAGCGCGGGGACATTCACCAGGTTGAACACGGCAAGCATGATGATCGCCGCCAGGGCCGCCTGCGGCAGGTGGTAGAGCAGCGGCGTGAACAGCAGCAGCGTGACAAGGACAATGGCGCCGGCAACCACCGATGACATGCCGCTGGCCGCACCGGCGGCCAGATTGACCGCGGACCGCGAGAACGAGCCGCTGACCGGAAAGGCCTGGAACAGGCTGCCTACGATGTTGGCCAGCCCCTGCCCGACCAGTTCCTGGTTGGGATCAATGCGCTGCCTGGTGCGCGTGGCCATCGACTTGGCGATGGAAATGGCCTCCATGAAACCGACCAGTGCGATGATCAGCGCTGTCGGCAGCAGCTTGATCAGGGTGTCCCAGTCGAACTGCGGCAGCGCCGGATCAGGAATCCCGGCCGGCACGCGGCCGACCACTTCGCCGCCGCCCTTCATGCTGATGCGGGTGCCGTCGATCGCGGAAATGGTCCAGCGCCGGCGGTCGCTGGCCGCATCCGGCGGTGCGGTTCCCGAGAGATGATAGGAAACTGCGCCGGAATCGTCCGTGACGCGGCTGAAGCGCAGCCGCCGCAGCTCGGCAAAACGCACGCGCTGTTCGGCTTCCACCGCGCGCAGCTCCAGCCTGAGGAATTCGAGGTCGGCATTGAGCATGATCAGGCGCGGGTGGGCGGCCCCGCTGCTGACGAACAGATCGTCGATCTCGCCGGTCTTCGCCGCCGTTTCCTGGCGCAGCACGCCGCTGCGCGCGGAGAGGGCCACCAGCGAGTCGATCACGTTGCGGACCTGGGGGTCGCGGAAGTTGGCCGGGCCTGCTTCGCCATTGCGCTCGAAACCGGTGGCCCAGCTCAGTGCCGTGGTGAGCGCAACGGCGATCAGCACGCCTGGCCAGGCCGGCCGGTAACGGCGCACCAGCAGCATTACCGCCAGCGCGAGCAGGCCCATGGCCAGCGTCGGCAGGTGGGTGTCGCCGACGCGCAGCAGCACGTCCCACACATCGGCCAGAAAGCGGTCTGAACGCGCGCTGTGGACACCCAGCAGCTTGTTGAACTGGGACAGCGCGATGATGATCGCCGCCGCATTGGTGAAGCCGACGATGACCGGATGGGAAAGGAAATTGACAATGGCGCCCAGACGGAACAGTCCCATTGCCAATTCCATCACGCCGACCATCAGCGCCAGCAGGATCGCCAGTGCGATGAATTGCGCGGTTCCCGGTGCGGCGAACTGGGCCAGTGCCGACCCGGTCAGCAGCGAGACCATCGCCACCGGCCCGGTGGCGAGCTGGTGCGAAGAGCCCCACATTGCGCCGATGATCACCGGCAGGAAGGCGGCATAAAGTCCGTAGTAGGCCGGAAGTCCCGCGAGCTGGGCATAGGCCATGGATTGCGGGATCAGCACCATCGCCACCGTGGCGCCTGCAATGGCGTCGGCGCGCAGGGTCGTGCCGCGCAGCGGCAGCCAGCGCAGGAACGGAAATATCCGATCGCGCATCTTCATGCTGCCGACCCCGCTGAAGTCTGCGCCGGTTCGTTGCGTGGCGAGCCGTCGGGAAGCCGGTCACGGCATTCACGGAATATGCGCAGCCTGCAGTCGCGGCAGGTCGCGACGTCCAGCCGGGGGTAGATGGTCGCCAGTGCCGGGTGTTTCACCGGGAAGACATGGTCCTCGCCGATGTCGCGCATGTAGCCGCCGCGTTTGAGCAGGCGGACAACCTCATCCTTGATCCGGTAGAAATAAAGGCCGCCGCCTGCCCGCCTCCGGCGTTTGGCTTCGTGGGCGAGCATTTCCGCGCCGGCGACGTCGACGAAGTTGATGCCGCTGGCAACGATCAGCAGGTGTTTCTGCGGCGTGCGTTCGCCGTATTTCTGCAGTATCTGCTGCGCATGGTCGACTGCCCCGAAAAACAGCGAACCGTTGATACGTACGCATTTCAGCTGCGGGCAGTCGGGCAGTCCGGTGTCCGCCGAGTAGTGGTAGCTGCCTTCCTCCGGATCGGGTTTGACGTCGAGTATCACCGGGTGCGAGGTGCGCTTCAGGTACAGCATCAGCGACAGCAGGATGCCGGCATAGATGGCGAACTCGAGCTGCACGAACAGCGTGGCCAGCAGCGTGACGCCGAGGACGATGCTCTCCGGCAGGCTGGTGCGGATGATGTTGCGGATCTGCGCGATGTCGATCAGGCCCCAGGCAACCATGAACAGGATGCCGGCCATCGTCGGCACGGGCAGGAACTGCACCAGCGGAGCCACCAGCAGCACGATCAACAGCAGGAATACGGAGGAGAGCACTGCCGCCAGCGGTGTGCGCGCCCCTGCCTCGTAATTGACGCCGCTGCGGTTGAACGAGCCGCTGGAGGCGTAGGCGGAAAAGAAACTGCCGGCGATGTTGGACAGGCCCTGGCCGATGAATTCCTGGTTGCCGTCGATGCGCTGCTCCGAGCGCACGGCAATGGCGCGCGCGATGGACACGGCCTCGGTCAGGCCGAGCATGGTGATTGCCACGGCGATGGATGCGGTCTTGCGCAGGGATTCCAGCGAAAAATCCGGTGCCGAAAACTGGGGGAATATCCCGGACAGCGCCTTGACGGTTTCGATCTGGTTGCGCGCGTCAAGCTGCGGAATCAGTCCCAGCGCAGCGGTATACAGGCTGCCGGCGATCATGGCCACGATCATGTAGGGCAGGCGCCGGTAGCGCCGCCGCACGAACACGCCGACGAGCAGGGTGAGCGTGCCGACCGATGCCACGTACCAGTTGATCTGGTCGATGCCGGCCGCCGTCAGCTGCAGCGTCTCCGCGAAGGAGATGCCGCGGGGCATCGGGATGCCGAGGAAGTGCGGCAGCTGGGTGCTCATGATCAGCAGGCCGGCGCCGGCGGTGAATCCGAGCACGACGGTATGGGAGATGAAGTTGACCAGCGCGCCCATGCGCGCCAGCCCCATGGCCAGCTGGAAGATGCCGGTGAGGAAGGTCACCATCAGCACCAGGCGGATGTATTCGGGGGTGCCGGGCACGGCGATGCCGCTCATCGTCGAGTAGATGACGATCGAGATTGCGGTCGTGGGGCCCGATACCAGGTGCCAGCTCGATCCGAACAGGGCGGCGATGACCGCGGGAACCATGGCCGCGTAAAGCCCGTATTCCGGCGGCAGGCCGGCGATGGTCGCGAAGGCGACGCCCTGCGGCAGCACGACCGCCGCACCGGTCAGGCCGGCCAGCGCGTCGGCGCGCAGGGTCCGGCGGTCGACCATCGGCCACCATTGCAGGAACGGAAAAAGCCTTAGCGCGAACGTTTGCAGTTCGTGCGCAGTGAGGAATGAAAACTTCAATGGGTTTCCCGATGCGACTGTGCCGATTATCAGACATGGAGCCATGACTCGGCAATCAGCTAATTTTGCTGGGCAATCAGCAAATCTTTTGGGCTATAATCTGCGCCCTGCAACGTCCAAAAACAGGAAAGAGCGCTTTCATGAAACGGATACCCGCCATCAGCCTGTGCCTGGGGCTGACCGCACTGTCACCGGCCCTGTCGGTGGCTGCGGAAGCCAATCCGGCCGCCAGCAAGGAAAAGGTTTCGATGTGCATCGGCTGCCACGGCATTCCCGGCTACAAGACCGCGTTTCCCGTGACCTACAACGTGCCCAAGCTGGGTGGCCAGCACGCCGCCTATATCGTCAAGGCGCTGCAGGCCTACAAGAACGGTGACCGCACCCATCCGTCGATGCGCGCCATTGCCGCGGGCCTGTCGGAGCAGGACATGGCCGACGTTGCGGCATACTACGCGGCACCTGCGGTGCAGGCGGCTTCGAAATGAGGGGCGCAATGATGATCAGCAAAATGTTGTGGATCGCCGGCATCGCTGCGGTTTTTGCCGGTGCCACGGCGCATGCCGCCAACCCTGCAGCGGGCAAGGAAAAGTCGAAAACCTGCGCCGCCTGCCACGGACCGGACGGCAACAGCGCTGTTGCGGATTTCCCGCGGCTTGCCGGGCAGCATTACGATTACCTGGTCAAGGCGCTGTCGGATTACAAGTCGGGTGAGCGCAAGAACGCGATCATGGCGCCGCTGGCAGCCAGCCTGTCCAAGCGCGACATCGAAGATCTGGCCGCGTTCTACTCGCGCCAGCAGGGCCTGACCGTCAAATACTGACCGCCGCAGGGTCCGCAAGAAAAAACCGCGCTGCCGGCAAGGCATGTGCGGTTTTTTTATGCCACGGGGGCCGCGGTTTTGCCGCGGAATTCGCAAAGGTCGCTGATCAGGCATTCCGGGCAGCGCGGCTTGCGCGCAGTGCAGATGTAGCGGCCGTGCAGGATCAGCCAATGGTGCGCATGCAGGCGGAACTCTTCCGGCGTCACTTTGAGCAGCTTGCGTTCCACGGCCAGCGGATCCTTTCCCGGCGCCAGCCCGGTACGGTTGGCGATGCGGAAAATGTGGGTATCGACGGCGATCGTCGGTTCACCGAAGGCGATGTTGAGCACGACATTCGCGGTTTTGCGGCCGACCCCGGGCAAGGCCTCGAGCGCCTCGCGGTCCCGCGGCACTTCGCCGCCATGTTTTTCGAGCAGGATGCCGCAGGTGGCAATGATGTTTTTGGCCTTGGTGCGGTAGAGGCCGATGCTCTTGATGTATTGCTCCAGGCCGGATACGCCCAGTTTCTGCAGTGATTGCGGGGTGTTGGCCTTCCTGTAGAGTCCGCGCGTGGCCAGGTTCACGCTTTTGTCGGTCGCCTGAGCGGAAAGGATCACAGCGACCAGCAGTTCGAAGGCCGAGGCATATTCCAGTTCACCCCGCGGTTCGGGATTGGCGGCGCGGAAACGCCCGAAAATGGTCTTGCGCTTGGCGGGATTCAAGGGGCGGCAGGCATGGTCTGAATGTGTGGGCGTGATTATAATGGCCTGTCAAACTACGGGAGATCCGCAGTGTCTCAGCGGGCGGCAAAAACGGTGTGCAGATGGGCCCTGGCCGGGTTGCTGGCGGCACATGCGGCACTCGTGACCGCCGAACCGGTGACCGTAGAGCGCGACAGCGTTGTGCGCGCCGAACCCCGCACCGATGCGGCCGTGGTGGCCAATTTTGCCCGGGGCGCTGCAGGAGAGGCGCTGGCCCGCCAGGGCGCCTGGGTGCAGGTCAAGACCGCGACCGCGACCGGATGGCTGTATTCCTTCAATGTACGTTTCGGCGCGCCTGCCGGCAGTGCCGGCGAGGGTGCGGGCGCGGGATCCGTGCTGGGGCGGGTGTTCGCGCCGCGGCAGAAGGTCAACGTTACGGCAACAATCGGCATTCGCGGTCTGGACGAGGAGGATCTGAAACAGGCGCAGTTCGATGGCGGCCAACTGCAGGCGCTGGACGGTTTTGCCGCCAGCCGCGAGCAGGCCGAGGAACATGCCGGCGGCGCCGGATTGAGTGCGACACGAATCGATTATCTGTCGCAACCGGCCGCCGCCGCAGCAGCGGACGGAGACGGTTCGGGGAGACTGCAATGATTTCTGCAGGTGGCCTGCATGCCATGGCATGGGCGGCAATGCTGGGTGCGGCGACCGCGGCCCAGGCGCAGAACATTGATCTCAACCGCCTGTTCAGCATCGGCCGTGATGCCGTGACCGCAGTCGCCGGCGTCAGTGAGCAGGAAGAGCAGACCATGGGCCGCGAGATTGCCGGCCGCATGCTGGGGGCCGCGCCGCTGGTCAACGATCCGGCGCTGCAGGCTTATGTCAACCGCGTGGGGCGCTGGATTGCCGTGCAGGGCGAACGTCCGGACCTGCCCTGGCGTTTTGCCGTTATCGACACGGCGTCGATCAACGCCTTTGCCGCACCCGGCGGTTACGTGATGCTGACCCGCGGCCTCTACGAAATCCTCGACAACGAGGCCCAGCTTGCCGGCGTGCTGGCCCATGAAATTGCCCATGTCGTGCGCCGTCACCACGTCACCGTCATGCAGAAGAGCGCCGCGCTGTCCGCAGGCGCGCAGCTGGCGCAGCGCGACAACCGTTCGGCGCTGGTCAACAACATGATCGGTACCGGCGCCGAAGTGTTTGCCCGCGGTCTCGACAAAAGCGCGGAGTACGAGGCGGATGCCATCGGCGTGGTGCTCGCGGCGCGGGCCGGTTACAACCCCTTCGGCCTCGTCGACGTGCTGCACAAACTGGCTGCGCGGGGTGCTGGCGACGGTTCGCTGGCATTGCTCTTCAAGACCCACCCGCTGCCGGGCGAGCGCCTGGAACAACTCGGCGCCGCGCTGACCCCCGTGCTGGCCAAGCTTCCGGCAGGGCGCGAGCTGGACATCCGCCGCGTGGCGGCCGGTGCCGGGCCGATGCGTGCCGCCAACCCCCTTCCTGCCGGCGGCGCACGCGGCCTGGCGGAGCAGCAACCCGCCTCATCCGCGCAGCCGCCGAAGGGCGGCAGCGGCATCGGTATCGATCCGGGACAGCTGCTGCGTGGTCTTTTTGGCCGTTGAGCGGGTCTTTCCGCCGGTCAAGGCCCCGCGCGCCTGCCGGCAAGACGTGCCCGCGCCCGCGCGAGCGCGCGATCCAGTGTTTTGCGTTTCCGCAGTAATGCCGGCGAGGTATCTCCAGGGAGTACGGTTCTGCGCCGCTGCGCCTGCCTGGCAGAGAGGCGGCGCATCCGGGCGAGGTGTTTTTCGCGCAGGATGACTGCTTCCTGGCGTTGCCGACTGCGGTCGCGTGCCGCGCCGGTGGGACGCAGGACGATGCAGTCGACAGGGCAGGGCGGCAGGCACAGCGCGCAGCCGGTGCACTCGGCAGAGATTACCGTATGCATCAGGCGTCGTGCGCCGACGATGGCATCCACCGGGCAGGCAGCGATGCACAGTGTGCAGCCGATGCACAGTTCCTCGTCGATGACTGCGGTCGCCGGCGGTCCCGGTTCGCCGAGTGCATTGTCCAGCGGCAGCGCAGGCTTGCCCAGCAATGCAGACAGTTCAGCGATGAGTTCCGTGCCCCCGGGGGGACAGCGATTGATGGTTGCCGTGCCGGCGGCCACGGCCTCCGCATAGGGACGACATCCGCCGTAACCGCATTGCCGGCACTGGGTCTGCGGCAGCAATGCGTCGATGGCGTCGGCTGTCGGGTTCACGGCAATGCATCGGCTGCGGCAACAAACGGCAGTCCGCTGTCACGGGCGAGATCGGCATGGGTGACATGCCCGGCGCAGGTCTGCAATCCCGACGCGAGATGCCGGTCCTGCAGCACGGCCTCGCGCAATCCGCGGCCGGCGATGGCCAGGGCGTGGGGCAGCGTGGCCTGTGTCAGCGCGAGTGTTGCCGTGCGCGCGACAGCCGACGGCATGTTCGGCACGCAGTAGTGGACGATGTTTTCTTCGGCATAAAGAGGCCGGGTGTGCGAGGTCGGGCGCGAGGTTTCGCAGATGCCGCCCTGGTCGATCGCGACATCAACGATCACCGAACCCGGGCGCATGCGTTTCAGGTCGTCCCTGAAAACGAGCCGCGGCGCAAGTGCACCGGGCAGCAGCACCGCGCCGATCACCAGGTCCTGGTCCGGCAGCAGGGTGCGCAACGCCCGGGGCGAGGAAATCGCGCTTTTCAGGCGTCCGCCGAACAGCGCTTCGAGTTCCGCCAGGCGGGCAGCACTGCGATCGAGCATGGTTACGCTGGCGCCCATGCCGATGGCGATGCGCGCCGCATTTTCGCCCACGGTACCGCCGCCGATGATCAGCACATTGGCCGGAAGCACACCCGGGACGCCCCCGAGAAGCACGCCGCTGCCGCCGTTGGCCATCTGCAGTGCCCAGGCCCCGGCTTGCGGCGCGAGCCGGCCGGCGATCTGCGACATCGGCGTCAGCAGCGGAAGCCGTCCCGCATCGTCGGTGATGGTTTCATAGGCCATGCTGGCCACACCGGCTGCCAGCATGGCCTCCAGAAGTTTCCGGTCCGGCGCGAAATGGTGATAACCATAAATGATTTGTCCGCGCTTCAGCAGTGGAAACTCGCTGCGCTGGATTTCCTTGACCTTGATGACCAGCTCTGCGGCATAAACTTCCTCTGCCCGTGCCGCAATGGTCGCACCGGCGGCCCGATAGTCATTATCGGAAAATCCGACGCGTGTCCCGGCCTCCGTTTCGACCCTTACGGCATGACCTGCGGCAACGAGGGCCTGCACCCCGTCCGGCGTGGCGCCAACCCGGTATTCGTGGTCCTTGATTTCCCGGGGTACGCCGATCAGCACGATTTCAGCCTGCCGATGGCTTCGGCGCAATGCCCCACCAGCGCGGGCCCCGCGTAAACCAGTCCGGTGTACAGCTGCACCAGACTGGCACCTGCGCGGATCCGCGCCGCGGCATCACTGCCATTCATGATGCCGCCGACCCCGATTACCGGCACCGCACCGTCGAGCGCTGCCACCAGCTGCTCGGTGACGCTCTGCGCCTGCGCGGTGAGCGGGGCGCCGCTGAGGCCGCCGGTTTCGCCGCCATGGGGCAGGTGGGCAACCGCGTCGCGCGTCACGGTCGTGTTGGTGGCGATGACCGCGTCGATGCCGTAGGTGATCAGCAGCCCGGCGATGGCCGTGATCTGTGACGGATCAAGATCGGGTGCGATTTTCAGCGCCAGCGGTACACGTCTGCCGTGGATGTCTGAGAGTCTTTCGCGTTCTTCACGCAGCGCGGACAGCAGCAGACCCAGTTCGTCGCCCTGCTGCAGCTGGCGCAGATTTTTGGTGTTGGGCGAGGAAATGTTGACGGTGACGTAGCTGGCATGTTCATACACCTTGCGCAGGCAGGCCAGGTAATCCTCTGCGGCACGTTCGATCGGCGTGTCGAAGTTCTTGCCGATGTTGATGCCGAGGATGCCGCGGAACCGCGCGCGCCTGACGTTGGCAAGCAGCGCATCGACGCCGTTGTTGTTGAAACCCATGCGGTTGATCACCGCGCGCGCGGCCGGCAGGCGGAACATCCGCGGCCGCGGATTGCCGGGCTGTGGCCGCGGCGTCACAGTGCCGATTTCGATGAAACCGAAGCCGAGCCCTGCAAGGGCGTCGATGTAGTCGCCGTTCTTGTCGAGGCCGGCGGCAAGGCCCACCGGATTCGGAAATTCCAGTCCCATGACGGTGCGCGGAGCCGCCGCAACACGGGGCACGCAGAGCTGTGCCAGCGGGCCGGCAAGTCGCAGTGATTCCAGGGTCAGGTGATGCGCGGACTCGGCGTCCAGCGCGAACAGCAGGGGGCGGAGCAGGGTATACATGCCTGCATTGTACCGGCTTGTGCCGGTCCGGCGCTGTTCAGCCGGCCAGCGCCTGCCAGCGGCCGTCGACCAGGCCTTCCATCGGCTGGAACTGTATCTTGTAGGACATCTTCCGGCTCTGTTCTATCCAGTAGCCCAGATAGAGGTAGGGCAGGTCGAGCCGGCGGCACAGTTCGACCTGCCACAGGATGTTGTAGGTGCCGAAGCTGGCGCCGGCCACCCCGGGATCGAAAAAGGTGTACACCGAAGAAACCCCGTCCTGCAATTGATCGAGGATGCTGACCATGCGCAGCACACCGTTTTCGCGGAATTCGACCAGCCGGGAGTCGACATTGCTCTGCAGCAGGAAGTGCCGGTACTGCTCGCGGCTGTCCTGGTCCATGCCGCCGCCGGCATGGCGCCTGGCCTGGTAGCGCAGGTACAGCGCATAGTGCTCGGGATGGTATTTCAGATCGAGCATCCGGGATTCGAGGCCGTCATGGCGTTTCCAGGCGCGGCGCTGGCTGCGGCTCGCGCGGAAGTCCTCGACGTTCACCCGCACCGGCACGCAGGACCGGCAGCGGTCGCAATGGGGGCGGTAGGTGAAGGCGCCGCTGCGGCGAAAACCGGCGCGCACCAGTTCGCTGTAGACCGGGCCGTCGATCAGGTGGCTGGGCGTGGCGACCTGCGATCGTGCCATGCGCTCCGGCAGATAGCTGCACGGATACGGTGCAGTCGCGTAGAACTGCAGCACCGAGAGCGGAAATTCGGAAAGGTAGGTCACAGCTGCGAGTTCAGTCAGTCGGGGCTTCTTCAGGGTGCCAGACATCAGCGGGTGCCGGACAGTTTACCAATTCCGCAAGGCGCCGCGAGAAATCGTCCCGCGGTATTTCGCGCGCGCCAAAACGGGCAAGGTGTGCGGTGTTCATCTGGCAGTCGATCATGCCGAACTGCCGGCTCTGCAGCCGGCGCACCAGGCTGGCCAGTGCGATCTTGGAGGCATCCGCAACCCGGGTGAACATGGATTCACCGTAGAACATCCGGCCCAGCGCAATGCCGTAGAGCCCGCCGGCGAGTTCTCCGTCAATCCAGGTCTCGACCGAATGTGCGTGTCCCATGCGGTGCAGCGTGCAGTAGGCGCTGATCATCTCGCCGGTGATCCAGGTGCCGGCGCCGTCACCGCGCGGCGCGGCGCAGGCGCGCATCACTGCTTCGAATGCGGTGTCGATCCGGATTTCATGGTCGCCGCGGCGCATCCGCTTGGCGAGCGAGCGCGGCAGGCGGAATTCCTCCGGGAACAGCACCATGCGCGGGTCCGGACTCCACCACAACACCGGCTGGTCTTCGCCGTACCAGGGGAAGATGCCGCTGCGGTACGCGCTGAGCAGCCGCTCGGCATCCAGCGTCCCGCCGGCTGCCAGCAGGCCGTTGGGTTCGCGCAGCGCCTGTGCCAGCGGCGGGAAGGGGTCGTCACTTTCCAGCCAGGGAATCATGCCGTCATTTTAAAAGGACAACCCTGCGGCTGTGCAGGGTATTTGATTTGGGTCAACATGCCCCGCAAGTCTCCCGCTTAGGATCGCATTGCATGTTCGCTTCGCAAACGACTGACAACTGGGAGAAGCAGATGAAACGATGGTCTTGGCTGCCGGCTGTGCTGGCAATCGGCATGATGGCGGGTGCGGCACAGGCCGCGCAGGGTGACTGGCTGGCGCGTGCGCGCGTCATCAACATCAATCCGGATGCCAGTTCCTCGGCACTGAACCTGAATGCCAGCACTGAAACCACGCTGGAACTCGACTTTACCTATTTCGTGACCCGAAACCTCGGCCTCGAGCTGATCCTTGCGACGAAGAAGCACACGATCACCTCGGCGGGTGCGAACATCGGTTCCGTGGCGCTGCTGCCGCCCACGCTGACACTGCAGTATCATTTCTCGCCTGAAAGCGCGTCGTTCCGCCCTTATGTGGGCGCGGGCGTCAACTACACGCGTTTTTACGATATCAGCCTGCTCAACGGCGCGGCCACGGTTGAAAAGAACAGCTGGGGCGGCGCCCTGCAGCTGGGTGTCGACATTCCGCTGAACAAGACGTTTTTTCTCAACATCGACCTGAAGAAAATCTGGATCGACACCGATGTCAGGCTCACCGCGACCGGTGCCACTGCGGCAAACTTCAAGATCAATCCGCTGTTGCTGGGCGTGGGCGTGGGGATGAAATTCTGATGGCAAGGACATGACGGCGGCAACGCCGTTTTCCGGAGAACACCCCGCGACGGATTCCGCCGCGGGGTGTTTCCATTGCGGACTGCCCGTCGGCAATGCCGCTTTCCCGGTGCGTGTGGAAAATCTCGAACGCCCGGCCTGCTGCCGCGGCTGCCAGGCCGTCGCGCAGACCATCATCGATAACGGCCTCGGCGCCTATTACCGCAACCGCACGGCGATGGCGCCGTCGGCGCAGGGCGCGGCGGGAATCCCGGCGGAACTCGGCGTGTACGACCTGCCCGAGGTGCAGCGCAACTTTGTCAGGGATGCCGCAGGGCATGAAAAAGAGGCCTCCCTGCTGATTGACGGCGTGACCTGCGCAGCCTGCATCTGGCTGATCGAGCAACGCCTGGCGCGCCTTGCCGGCGTATCGGCGGTGTCGCTGAACTATGCGACGCGGCGTGCCCGCGTGCGCTGGGATTCCCGCGCCACCACCTTGAGTGCCATCCTTGGCGCCGTTGCCGGGCTCGGTTATTCGGCCCAGCCCTATGATGCCGGGCGGGCCGAGGAGCGCTTGCGCCGCGAACGCGGCATCCTGCTGTGGCGCCTGTTTATCGCCGGTTTCAGCATGATGCAGGTGATGATGTATGCGGTCCCGGTGTACATCGCCGGGGGCGCGATGACGCCGGACATCGAGCAGTTGATGCGCATCGCCAGCCTGGTGCTGACCCTGCCGGTGGCCCTGTGGTCGGCGCTGCCTTTCTACGATGGTGCATGGCGCGACCTGCGCCGCCGGCGTGTCGGCATGGATGTGCCGGTCACGCTGGGCATCCTGATTGCCTTTGTGGCCAGCGTTTATGCGACGTGGACCGCGTCCGGCGCCGTCTATTTCGATTCGGTGTCGATGTTCGTTTTCCTGCTGCTCGGCGCGCGTTTCCTCGAGATGGAGGCACGCGCGAAGGCGGTGCGGACCCAGGAACGCCTGGTGCGCCTGGTGCCCGCCACTGCGGAAAGGATGCTCGAGGGCGGCGCCTGCGAGCGTGTTGCGGCCGCGGCACTGCGTCCGGGCGACCTGCTGCGCGTGCGGCCGGGCGAGTCGTTTCCTGCCGACGGCGTGGTTGTCGAAGGCAGCAGCAAGTCCGACGAGGCGCTGCTGACCGGTGAATCGCGGCCGGTCGCCAAGCGTCCCGGTGACGCGCTGACCGGAGGGGCGGTGAATCTCGACGGCGTGGTGACGATGCGGGTGACCCGCATCGGCGAAGACACCGTGCTGGCCGGCATCGTACGCCTGATGGATCGCGCACAGACCGAAAAGCCGCGCATCGCGCAGCTGGCCGACCATGTCGCGCACTGGTTCGTGGCCGTGCTGCTGCTGCTGACGCTGGCGACTTTTGCCGTGTGGTGGCAAATCGATCCCCAGCGCGCGCTGTGGGTTGCGGTGTCGATGCTGGTGGTGACCTGTCCCTGCGCGCTGTCGCTGGCCACTCCCGCAGCGCTGACGGCGGCCACCGGTGCGGCTTACCGCGCGGGTGTGCTGGTGACCCGCGGCACCGCTCTGGAGACCCTGGCGCGTGCGACCCATTTCGTGTTCGACAAGACCGGCACGCTGACCAGCGGCCGCATGGTGCTGGCGGAAGTCAGGCCGCTGGCAGGCGAAACGCGCGCACAGTCTCTGGCACTGGCAGCCGCGATCGAATCCTGGTCAGAACACCCGGTCGGCCTCGCGCTGGTGGCGGCGGCCAACGGCGTCCATCCGGTGGCCACCAGGGTTCGCGCGGTGACCGGGCAGGGCATCGAGGGTGCGGTCAGCGGCCGGCTGCTGCGCGTCGGGAGTCCCCGGTTTGTCGCGGAACTGCACGGACGGGCGCTGCCCGCCGATCTCGACTGCGTACCCGATGCCATTGCGGTGGTTGCCCTGGGCGACGAACACGGCTGGATCGCGTTGTTTTTGCTCGACGACGTGGTGCGTCACGACGCGGCGGCGCTGGTCCGTGACCTCGAGGCCGGCGGCGCTCAGCTTGCGCTGCTCTCCGGCGACCGCAGGCAGCGGGTTGCGCACACCGCCTGTGAACTGGGCATTGCCGAACATCTCGGAGCGGCCTCGCCGGAGGACAAGCTGGCCTATGTGGAGAAACTGCAGGCCCGCGGCGCCGTTGTCGCGATGGTCGGTGACGGCGTCAACGATGCGCCGGTGCTGGCGCGCGCACAGGTGTCGATCGCGCCCGGCAGCGGCACGGAACTGGCGCAGATCAGTGCCGACATCATCCTGCTGACCGACCGCCTCGACGTGCTGGCGGATACCGTGCATGCAGCGCGGCGGACGCTGCGCGTGATCCGCCAGAACCTGGGCTGGGCCGTGGCCTACAATGCAGTGGCGCTGCCCCTGGCCATGGCCGGGCTGGTGACACCGCTGGTCGCGGCGATCGGCATGTCGGCGAGTTCCCTGCTGGTGGTGCTGAATGCGCTGCGCCTCTCGCGACGGGCAACCCGCACCGCTTGATCTGCATCAATACCCGGATGCCGGGGCAGGCAGAGACTGTTCCGGTTCATTCAAGCGGAGGAGGTGAGACATGGTGACAGCATCAGGCGCCCCGGCGAAGGCCGCTCCGTCACGAACCTGGGGAATCTGGCTGGCTGTTGCAGCACTGCTGGTCGTGGTGCTGTTGCCGCAACCGCAGGGCCTGCCGGTTGCCGGCCAGTACATGCTGGGTGTGCTGCTGTTTGCGGTGATCCTGTGGATGACCGAGGCCGTGGATTACGCGATCAGCGCAGTGATGATCGCCGCGCTGATGGCTTTCCTGCTCGGACTTGCGCCGAGCGTCGCCAAACCGGAAGCGGCTCTCGGCACCGGTCCCGCGCTGACACTGGCGCTGGGTGGCTTCGCCAACACGGCACTGGCGCTGGTGGCGGCGGCACTCTTCCTGTCGGCGGCGATGACGGTTACCGGGCTCGACAAACGCATAGCACTGTGGATCCTGTCGAAGGTCGGTGCCGGTACTCGAAGGGTGGTCATCGGCGCGATCCTGGTGGGCATCGTGCTGTCGTTTTTCGTGCCCAGCACCACCGCGCGCGTGGCCTGCCTGGTGCCGATCATCATGGGCATCATCCTGGCGTTCGGTGTCGACCGCAAAAGCCGTTTTGCCGGGCTGCTGATGATCACCACCGCGCAGTCGGCGAGCATCTGGAACGTCGGTGTCAAAACCGCCGCGGCACAGAACATGGTGGCGGCCGGATTCATCGAAAAAATGCTCAAGGGCACGGTGACCTGGCTCGACTGGCTGATCGCCGCGGCACCGTGGTCGATCGCAATGTCGGTCGTGCTCTATTTCGTGATGGTGCGGATGATGCCCCCGGAGACCGAAGAAGTGCAGGGCGGTCGCGAGGCGATCCGCGGCGCTCTGGCCGAACTCGGGCCGACCACGCCGGCGGAGAAAAAGCTGCTGGTGATTTCGCTGGGCCTGCTCGCGTTGTGGTCCACCGAGAAGGTGCTGCATCCCTTCGACACCGCATCGACAACGGTGGCCGCGATCGCGCTGATGTTCCTGCCCGGCATCGGCATCATGGACTGGAAGCAGGTGCAGAACCGCATTCCCTGGGGAACGGTGGTGCTGTTCGGGGTCGGCATCAGCCTCGGCACCGCCTTGCTGCAGACGAAAGCGGCGGGCTGGCTGGCCAACATCATCGTGGCCGGTTTCGGGCTGCAGAACATGCCGGTGCTGATGATCCTCGCGGTGATGTCGCTGTTCCTGATCGTGATCCACCTCGGTTTTGCCAGCGCCACCGCGCTGGCTTCGGCAATGATCCCGATCATCATCAGCGTGCTGCAGAACGTGCAGACCCCGGGGCTCAATGTGATCGGCATGACGCTGCTGCTGCAGTTCGTGGTGAGCTTCGGTTTCATACTGCCGGTGAATGCGCCGCAGAACATGGTGGCCTACGGCACGGACACCTTCACCGTGCGCGATTTCGTGCGCACCGGCCTCGTGCTTACCGTTTTCGGATACCTGCTGGTGCTGCTGCTGGGTGCGACCTGGTGGTCCTGGCTGGGTTACGTCTAGCCGGCGCATACATGGAGATCCTCTATCTGCTGATTCCACTGAGCGTGGTGCTGGTGTTCGCGATCGGTGCCGTTTTTTGGTGGGCGCTGAAAAGCGGGCAGTTCGACGACATGGAAGGGCCGGCGCACCGAATTCTGATGGATGACGACGAGGACAAGGGTTAACATGGTGCGGTCAACCGTGATCCGCCGGCCATGGAGTTGCATTTGTCAGTCCCCCTGCCCAGACCGAAACTGAGCGTCAAGCTGTTCTGGATGGCGATCGCCTTTTTCTCGGTGGCGCTGACTGCTGTCGGTTTTACGCTTTATGAATCCTGGAAACTGGAGGGTGGTGCTGCGGTCATCAATGACATGGGCAGCGAGCGCATGCGTTCCTACCGCATTGCCTACCTGCTCTCGCAGGATCCGCAGGGCACGGATTCCGGTGCCAGCGTCGAGCTGGCAACGGAGTTACGGCGTTTCGAGGAGGTGCTTGCCGGCCTGAAAGCCGGGGATCCGGTACGGCCGCTGGTGCTGCCGAGGGACGGCGAAATACTCGCCGAACTGGTTGGGGTCGAGCGGCAATGGCAGCAGACCTTCAAGCCGCTGGTGTTGCGGATCGCTGGTGGCGATGCACTGCAGCGGGCGCAACTGATGCCTGAATTGCGCACCGCCGTCGAGTCTTTCGTGGAGCGCATCGACCAGGTCGTGCGGCTGGCCGAGACGCACAATGCGCGCAACATCGCGATCCTGCGCTACATGCAGTTCGGGCTGATCCTGCTTGCTCTGGTCGGCACCGTGGCGCTGATCCAGCTGATGTTCCTGCTGGTGGTGCGGCCGGTTGAGGGGCTGGCCGGCGGCATGCAGCGGATGACTGCGGGTGATTTCGCGGTCCGGCTGCCGGTCGAGACGCGCGACGAGTTCGGCGAGCTGGCGGAGGGTTTCAACCGCATGGCGAGCCACCTGCAGGATCTTTATGCCACGCTGGAGGAGCGTGTCGCAGAGAAAACCCGCGATCTGGCCGATCGCAACCGTGAACTGGCCGAGCTTTATGGCGTCGCGCAACTGCTCAACGAGCCTGCAGTGACCGAGGAGCTGTGTCGTGGTTTCCTGCGCCGGCTGATGGTGCTCCACGGTGCCACTGGCGGCGCGGTGCGGCTGTTCGACGCCGAAACCCGGCGCCTGCATCTTTATGCCCACGAGGGCCTTTCGGCAGAATTTGCATCGGAAGAGCGCTGCATCGACATGGGGGAGTGCCTGTGCGGCGTGGCTGCTCTGCGCGCGCGCAGCGAAGTCGACTCGCTGGACGAGATCGCGCCAGACATCGCCGCCGACTGCCGCAAGGCCGGTTACCGGGTCGTCGCCATTTTTCCCATCCGCCTGAAAGGCGAGCTGCTGGGCGTGTTCAATCTCTATTTCAGCATGCCGCACCGGATCACGGCCGAGGACCGGCAGATGCTCGAAGCTCTCGGCCAGCATCTCGGCGTGGCGATCGAGAACCGGCACCTGGCATCGCGGGACCGCGAGCTCGCGGTCTACGAGGAGCGCAGCCTGCTGGCGCGGGAGCTCCACGATTCCATCGCGCAATCCCTGGCCTTTCTCAACCTGCAGGTGCAGATGCTCGAGGATTCGCTGCAGCGCGATGCCCGCGGCGAGATTGAGGAGGTGCTCGGCCGAATCCGCGAGGGTGTGCAGGAAAGTTACGACGATGTGCGGGAGCTGCTGACCCATTTCCGCGTGCGTGTGAAGCAGGAGGAGGACATCGGCAGCGCCCTGCGCCACATGCTCGAGCGCTTCGGCCGGCAGTCGGGTCTGGCGACAAGCTTCGAGGATGACGGAACGGGGGTGCCGCTGCAGGCGGAAACCCAGCTGCAGGTGCTGCATATCCTGCAGGAGGCGCTCTCCAACGTGCGCAAACACGCCGGCGCCGGCAGGGTGTCGCTCGCGGTGCAGCGTGACGCGGACTACCGCTTCACCGTCCGCGACGATGGTCACGGTTTCGATGTCTCTGCTGCTGCGGCGGCTTCCGACGGGCATATCGGCCTGCGCATCATGCAGGAGAGGGCGCAGCGCATCGGCGGCCGCATCGAGATCCGTTCCGGTGACGGCGGCACCACGGTGACGCTGATCCTGCCCGTGGTGCAGGCCGCGGCGCAGGCGGCGGTGCGGCCGCACGGAGTGCCGGCATGAGCGGCCGGCTGCGCGTGCTGCTGGTTGATGACCACCAGCTGTTCCGCAGCGGCATCCGCGCGCTGCTGGCGCGCCAGCCCGATATCGAGGTGGTCGGCGAGGCGGCTGACGGGCTCGACGGCGTGCAGCAGGCGCGTCAGCTGTGCCCCGACGTTGTGCTGCTCGACATGCACATGCCGGGCGCGAGCGGACGCGAGGTGGTGAAAACGCTGTCCGAGGAATTGCCGGATACGCGGGTGCTGATGCTGACGGTTTCGGAGGATGCGGAAGACCTGCTCGGCACGCTGCAGGCCGGTGCCGCGGGTTACCTGCTGAAGAACATCGATGCCGATTATTTTGTCGATGCCATCCGCAGGGCCGCGGCGGGAGACTCGGTGATTTCGCCGGAAATGACCGGAAAGCTGGTGGCGGGTTTGAAGCGCGGTGCCGCGGGTCCGCCGCGCGAGGATCATGAACAACTCAGCCCGCGCGAGCGCGAAATCCTTGTTGCCCTGGCGCGCGGCGAAAGCAACAAGGCGATTGCCCGCGAATTCGACCTCGCCGAAAGCACGGTCAAGATCCACGTGCAGAACATCCTGCGCAAGCTGGGCCTGCGCAGCCGCGTGCAGGCGGCGGTTTATGCCGTCGAGCACGGCGTATCAAAAAAATATCAATAAAAACAAGTACTTATATATTTTTCTCAAGGATGCCGTGGCATCCTTCGCGCCCCTAGTCCTTTCGTATTAGTCAACACGGCTGCGCCTAGTGCGCATGGCTTCGTGATGACCGCCTTCCGGCGAATATCGTCGTCCGCCCCGGCGCACTACCTTCCATGCATGGACATGGAAAGGGCGCGGCAATGACATCCCAGGCAACCCGGCAGTGGTCGGTACTCGGCGGCAGCACGCTGGCTTTCACCGTGTGTTTCATGGTGTGGATGATGTTTGCGGTGATCGGCATCCCGATCAAGAAAACGCTGGGCCTCAACGAAACCGAATTCGGCCTGCTGGCCGCGATGCCGGTGCTGACCGGCTCGCTGATCCGCCTGCCGCTGGGCATGTGGACCGACAAGTTCGGCGGCCGCATCGTGTTTTTCATCCTGATGCTGTGCACCGTGGTGCCGATCTGGCTGATCAGCGAAGCAACGCTGTACTGGCATTTCCTCGTGCTCGGGTTGTTCGTCGGACTTGCCGGCGGTTCGTTCTCGGTGGGCATCGCCTATGTCGCGCGCTGGTTCGACAAAAGCCGGCAGGGCATGGCAATGGGCGTGTTCGGTGCCGGCAATTCCGGGGCGGCCGTGACCAAGTTCGTGGCGCCGGTGCTGGTTGTCGCCTACGGCTGGACCATGGTGCCCAAGGTCTATGCCGCGGCGATGCTGGTAACTGCGCTGGCTTTCTGGTTCCTCTCGCACCACGACGAATCCCACGTGGTGCCGAAATCCGTGACCATGAGGGAGCAGCTGGCGGTGCTGAAGGATCCGAATGTCTGGAAGCTCTGCCAGTACTACTCCATCGTCTTCGGCGGCTACGTCGCGCTGTCGCTGTGGATGACCAAGTACTACATCACCGAATACGGCTTCGACATCCGCGCGGCCGCGCTGCTGGCCGCCTGTTTCTCGCTGCCCGGCGGCGTGCTGCGCGCGATCGGCGGCTGGCTGTCGGACCGCTTCGGCGCGCACCCGGTGACCTGGTGGGTGATGCTGATTTCATGGGTCTGCCTGTTCTTCCTGTCCTATCCGCAGACCGATCTGGTGATCCGCACCGCGAAGGGCGACATGTCCTTCCACATCGGCCTCAACGTCTGGGTGTTCACCGCGCTGATGTTCGTGATGGGCGTGGCCTGGGCCGTGGGCAAGGCATCGGTCTTCAAATACATCTCCGACGAGTACTCGCACAACATCGGCGTGGTCTCCGGCATCGTCGGTCTGGCCGGCGGCATGGGCGGCTTCCTGCTGCCGATCATGTTTGGCGCGCTGGTCGACATTACCGGCGTCAACAGCACGATTTTCATGCTGATGTGGGGCGTCACGCTGGTGTCGCTGGTATGGATGTACTGGACCGAGATCGTGCCGCTGCGCAATGCCGGGAGCAGGTCGCCGCTTGCCGTATCGCGCGCAGGCTGAGCGCCGGAACATTTCAAAAGGAATCCGCATGACTACGCCATCGGTTACCGAAAAACCCGCCCGCGGCCGAGTGCTGAACGTGTGGACACCGGAAGACAAGGTGTTCTGGGAGCAGCAGGGCCGTGCCATTGCCAACATCAACCTCTGGATCTCGATTCCCAGCCTGTTTCTTGCCTTTGCGGTATGGCAGCTGTGGAGCGTGGTTGCGGTCAACCTCAACGCGCTCGGCTTCAAGTTCACGACCAATCAGCTGTTCTGGCTGGCTGCCGCGCCGGCGCTGTCGGGGGCGACGCTGCGCATTTTCTACTCGTTCATGGTGCCGATCTTCGGCGGCCGGCGCTGGACCGCGCTGTCGACCGCCTCGCTGCTGATTCCCGCGATAGGCATCGGCATTGCCGTGCAGGACACCTCGACCACCTTTCCGACGATGCTGATTCTCGCGCTGCTATGCGGTCTCGGTGGCGGCAACTTCTCCTCATCGATGGCCAACATCAGCTTCTTTTTCCCGAAGGAGCGCAAGGGCTCGGCGCTGGGTCTCAATGCCGGTCTCGGCAACCTTGGCGTCTCGTCGGTGCAGTTCCTTGCCCCGCTGGTGGTGACCATGCCGATCTGGCTGGCCTTCCAGGGTGATCCCGCGCTGATCGTCAACAAGGCAGGGCAGCAGGTCGAAATCTGGGCGCAGAACGCGGCCTTCGTCTGGGTGCCATTCATCGCGATCTGCGCGGTGGCCTCGTGGTTCGGCATGAATGACATTGCCGATGCCAAGGCCTCGTTTTCCGACCAAGCGGTGATCTTCCGGCGCAAGCACAACTGGCTGATGTGCTGGCTGTACCTCGGCACCTTCGGATCCTTCATCGGTTATTCGGCGGGATTCCCGCTGCTGATCAAGTCGCAGTTCCCGGAAATCAATGCCTTGCAGTATGCCTGGATGGGTCCGCTGGTCGGCGCGGTGATCCGTCCCTTCGGCGGCTGGCTGTCCGACAAGCTCGGAGGCGCGATCGTCACCTTCTGGAACTTCGTGGTGATGGCGATTGCCGTCGGCGGCGTGCTCTATTTCCTGCCCTCGGGGCCCTCCGGCGGCAGTTTCGCCGGTTTCTTCGCCTGTTTCATGCTGCTGTTCCTGACCACCGGCATCGGCAACGGTTCGACCTTCCGCATGATCCCGGTCATTTTCCTGACCGAGCGGCTGCGCGACGCGGAAGGCAAGGGCGAGCCGGCCCGCGAGCAGGCGATCCGCGACGGCAACAAGGAGGCTGCCGCGGTGCTCGGCTTCACCGGCGCCATCGGTGCCTATGGCGGATTCTTCATACCCAAGAGCTACGGCACCTCGATTGCCGCGACCGGCGGACCCGAGGTCGCGCTGTGGATTTTCATCGTGTTTTACCTCAGCTGCATTGCGATGACCTGGTGGTATTACGCGCGCCGCGACGCGGAAATGCCGTGCTGAACACCGCATTCGCCCTCCGAACAACGATCAACCGCTTGATGAGGCAGAGATGAGCCATTTCCTTGACCGACTGAACTACTTTGCGACCCCTCGGGAATCCTTCGCCGATGGCCACGGCCTGACCAGCGGCGAGGATCGCACCTGGGAGGATGCCTACCGCAATCGCTGGGCGAGCGACAAGATCGTGCGCTCCACCCATGGCGTGAACTGCACCGGATCCTGCTCCTGGAAAATCCACGTCAAGGGCGGCATCGTTACCTGGGAGACCCAGCAGACCGACTATCCGCGCACGCGCTGGGACATGCCCAACCACGAGCCGCGGGGCTGCGCCCGCGGCGCGAGTTACAGCTGGTACCTCTACAGCGCCAACCGGGTGAAGTATCCGATGGTGCGCGGTCGCCTGCTCAAGCGCTGGCGCGCAGCTCGCCTTGACAAGGGGCCGGTCGAGGCCTGGGCATCGATTGTCGAGTCCGAGGAGGCGCGGCGCGATTACCAGCGCGTGCGCGGCCTCGGCGGTTTCGTGCGTTCGGGCTGGGACGAGGTCAACGAAATCATCGCCGCGGCCAACATCTACACCATCGGCAAGTACGGTCCCGACCGGGTGATCGGTTTTTCGCCGATCCCGGCGATGTCGATGGTCAGTTATGCCGCGGGCAGCCGCTACCTGAGCCTGATTGGCGGTGTTTGCATGAGCTTCTACGACTGGTATTGCGATCTGCCGCCGGCCAGCCCGCAGATCTGGGGCGAGCAGACCGATGTGCCGGAGTCGGCGGACTGGTACAACTCGAATTTCATCATCGCCTGGGGTTCCAACGTGCCGCAGACGCGCACCCCCGATGCGCACTTTTTCACCGAGGTGCGCTACAAGGGCACCAAGACGGTGGCGATTACCCCGGATTATTCGGAGGTCGCCAAGCTGTCGGACCTCTGGCTGCATCCCAAGCAGGGCACCGACGCCGCGCTGGCGATGGCGATGGGCCACGTGATCCTGAAGGAGTTCTATTTCGACCGTCGCAGCGCCTATTTCGACGATTACGCGCGGCGCTACACCGACCTGCCGATGCTGGTGATGCTGAAGGAGCATGTGTTGCCCGATGGCGGGAAGATCATGGTGCCGGACCGTTATGTGCGCGCCGCCGATTTTGCCGACCGGCTGGGCCAGGACAACAACGCGGAATGGAAGACCGTGGCCTGTGCAGATGACGGCAAGGTGGTGCTGCATCACGGATCGATCGGATTCCGCTGGGGGCCGGAAGGACGTGCCGATGCCGGCCGCTGGAATCTCGAGACCAGGGATGCACGCAGCGGGACGGAAACCCGGCTGCAACTGTCCGTGCTTGAGGGCGCAAGCGATGCGGCGGATACCGCCGTTGTCGGTTTCCCCTATTTCGGCGGCATCGATCGCGAACATTTTCAGGCCAACCGGCAAAGCGATGTGCTGTCGCGCGCGGTACCCGTGCGCCGCCTGACGCTGGCCGGCGGCGAGGCACTGGTGGCGACGGTGTTCGACCTGCAGGTCGCGCAGTATGGCGTCGCACGCGGCATCGCCGGCGAGAACTGCGCGAAGGATTACGACGACAACGTGCCTTACACCCCGGCCTGGCAGGAGCAGATCACCGGCGTGCCGCGCGACCAGGTGATCACGGTGGCGCGCCAGTTTGCCGACAATGCCGACAAGACCCAGGGTCGTTCGATGGTGATCATCGGCGCGGCTATGAATCACTGGTACCACAGCGACATGAACTACCGCGGTGTCATCAACATGCTGATGCTCTGCGGCTGCATCGGCAAGAGCGGCGGCGGCTGGGCGCATTACGTCGGCCAGGAAAAGCTGCGGCCGCAGACCGGCTGGACGGCGCTGGCCTTCGCGCTCGACTGGATCCGGCCGCCGCGGCAGCAGAATTCGACCAGTTTCTTCTATGCCCACACCGACCAGTGGCGCTACGAGAAGCTCGGCGTCGACGAAGTGCTGTCGCCGCTGGCCGACCGCAAGCAATGGGGCGGCAGCATGATCGACTACAACGTGCGCGCCGAGCGCATGGGCTGGCTGCCTTCGGCGCCGCAGCTGCAGACCAATCCGCTGCAGGTGGTGCGCGACGCGCAGGCGGCGGGCATGGACCCCAAGGACTACGCGGTGAAGGCGCTGAAGGACGGCTCGCTGAAAATGAGCTGCGGCGACCCCGACCATCCGGCCAACTGGCCGCGCAACCTGTTCGTCTGGCGGTCCAACCTGCTGGGCTCCAGCGGCAAGGGGCACGAGTATTTCCTGAAGCACCTGCTCGGCACCAGCAACGGCGTGCAGGGCAAGGACCTCGGCGCAGGCGACGCGAAGCCGCAGGAAGTGGCCTGGCACGAGCAGGCGCCGGAGGGCAAGCTCGACCTGCTGGTGACGCTGGATTTCCGCATGAGCACGACCTGCCTTTATTCGGACATCGTGCTGCCGACGGCGACCTGGTACGAGAAAAACGACCTCAACACCAGCGACATGCATCCCTTCATCCACCCGCTGTCCACGGCAGTGGATCCCGCCTGGCAGTCGCGATCCGACTGGGACATCTACAAGGGTTTTGCGAAAAAATTCAGCGAACTCTGTCCCGGCCACCTCGGCGTCGAGAAGGAACTGGTGCTGACCCCGCTGATGCATGACAGTCCTGCCGAACTCGGGCAGGCGCTGGACGTCAAGGACTGGAAACGCGGCGAGTGCGAGCTGGTTCCGGGCAAGACGGCACCGCAGATTGCTGTGGTCGAGCGCGACTATCCCAATGTATACAAAAGATTCACCGCGCTGGGGCCGCTGATGACCAAGGTCGGCAACGGCGGCAAGGGCATCGCCTGGAATACCCAGACCGAGGTCGGCCAGCTGGGCGAGCTGAACGGCGTCGTGCGCGAGGATGGCCCGACCAAGGGCCTGCCGCGGATCGAGACCGACATCGACGCCTGCGAAGTGGTGCTGCAGCTGGCGCCGGAAACCAACGGCCATGTCGCGGTCAAGGCCTGGGAAGCGCTGGGCAAGGCCACCGGCCGCGATCACCGGCACCTGGCGCTGCATCGCGAGGACGAGAAAATCCGCTTCCGCGACATCCAGGCCCAGCCGCGCAAGATCATCTCCTCGCCGACCTGGAGCGGCATCGAAAGCGAGACGGTATCCTACAACGCCGGCTACACCAACGTGCACGAGCTGATTCCCTGGCGCACGCTGACCGGCCGCCAGCAGTTCTACCTCGACCACCCGTGGATCCGTGCTTTCGGCGAAAACCTGTCGAGTTACCGCCCGCCGGTGGACCTGAAGACCACCGCCGGCATTCACGGCATCCGCAGCAACGGCAATCCGGAGATTCTGCTCAACTTCATCACGCCGCACCAGAAGTGGGGGATCCATTCCACCTACACCGACAACCTGATGATGCTGACGCTGTCGCGTGGCGGCCCGATCATCTGGCTGTCGGAGGATGACGCGAAGCGCGCAGACATCGTCGACAACGACTGGGTGGAGCTGTTCAACATCAATGGCGCGATTGCGGCGCGTGCGGTGGTCAGCCAGCGCGTCAACCCCGGCATGGTGATGATGTACCACGCGCAGGAGAAGATCGTGAACACCCCGGGGTCCGAAATCACCGGCGTGCGCGGTGGTATCCACAACTCGGTGACCCGCATCGTGCTGAAGCCCACGCACATGATCGGCGGCTACGCCCAGTTCAGCTACGGTTTCAACTACTACGGCACCATAGGCACCAACCGCGACGAGTTCGTCGTCGTGCGCAAGATGAAGCGCATCGACTGGCTGGACACGCCGGTCGGGGCAGAGCGTGTCGCCGCAGTCCAGTCAGACGGAGAAAACGCATGAAAATCCGCGCCCAGATCGGCATGGTGCTCAACCTCGACAAGTGCATCGGCTGCCACACCTGTTCGGTGACCTGCAAGAACGTGTGGACCAGCAGGCCCGGCATGGAGTATGCCTGGTTCAACAACGTCGAGACCAAGCCCGGCATCGGTTACCCCAAGGAATGGGAGAACCAGGACAAGTGGAACGGCGGCTGGGTGCGCCGTGCCGACGGCTCGATCGAGCCGCGGCAGGGCGGCAAGTGGAAGCTGCTGATGAAGATCTTCGCCAATCCGAACCTGCCGGAGATCGATGATTATTACGAGCCTTTCACCTTCGACTATGCGCACCTGCAGAACGCGCCGGAGATGAAGGCGAGCCCGACCGCGCGTCCGCGCAGCCTGATCACCGGCATGCAGATGGACAAGATCGTGTGGGGGCCTAACTGGGAGGAGATCCTCGGCGGCGAGTTCTCGAAGCGCAGCGCCGACAGGAATTTCGACGACATCCAGAAGCAGATGTACGGCGAGTTCGAGAACACCTTCATGATGTACCTGCCGCGGCTGTGCGAGCACTGCCTCAATCCGGCCTGTGTCGCATCCTGCCCTTCGGGATCGATCTACAAGCGCGAGGAGGACGGCATCGTGCTGATCGACCAGGACAAGTGCCGCGGCTGGCGGATGTGCGTCAGCGGCTGTCCCTACAAGAAGATCTACTACAACTGGAAAAGCGGCAAGGCCGAAAAGTGCATTTTCTGCTACCCGCGCATCGAGGCGGGCCAGCCGACCGTGTGTTCGGAGACCTGCGTCGGCCGCATCCGCTACCTCGGCGTGCTGCTCTACGATGCCGACCGTATTGCCGAGGCGGCGTCCACCGAGCATGACCGCGACCTCTACCAGGCACAGCTGGGCATCTTCCTCGACCCCAACGACCCGCAGGTCATTGCCCAGGCGCGGGCCGACGGGATTCCCGACAACTGGATGGAAGCCGCGCGCAACAGCCCGGTCTACAAGATGGCGGTGGAGTGGAAGGTCGCGCTGCCGCTGCACCCGGAGTACCGTACGCTGCCGATGGTCTGGTATGTGCCGCCGCTGTCGCCGATCAGTGCCGCGGCCAATGCCGGACACCTTGGCCTCAGCGGCGGCATCCCCGATGTCAGCCAGTTGCGCATCCCGGTGAAGTACCTGGCCAACCTGCTGACCGCCGGCGACACCCTGCCGGTCGAGCGTGCGCTGCAGCGGATGCTGGCGATGCGCGCCTACCAGCGCGACAAGCATGTCGAGGGCAGGCGCAACGAAGCGGTGCTGCAGCAGGCCGGTCTGTCGGTGGAAACGGTCGAGGACATGTACCGCATCATGGCCATCGCCAACTACGAAGACCGCTTCGTGATTCCGAGCACGCACCGCGAGTACGCCGAGAACGCCTTCAACGTCCGCGGCAGCTGCGGCTTCTCCTTCGGCAACGGTTGTTCCGAAGGCACTACCGAGACCAGCCTGTTCGGCAGCGAGAAGAAGCGCACCATCCCCGTGAAGCTGGAGGTCTGACCATGGCCATCCTGAACAGGGCTCCCGCCGCATCCCGCAGCCTGCGCGTGCTGTCCGCGCTGCTGGGTTACCCGGATGCCGCGCTGAGGGCGCAACTGCCGGACATGCTCAAGGCGCTGCACGAGGAATCCGCGGTGCCGGTGCCGCGGCTGGCCGAACTCGGCGGGCTGATCAACTCGCTGATGCTGGCCGATCCGCTGGAGGCTGAAGCGGAATACGTGCAGATCTTCGACTGCGGGCGTGCGACCTCGCTGCACCTCTTCGAGCATGTACATGGCGATTCACGCGATCGCGGTCCGGCGATGATCGACCTCGCGCAGACCTACGAGCAGGCGGGTCTGTTCCTTGAGCCGGGCGAACTGCCGGATTACCTGCCGGCGGTGCTCGAGTTTGCCTCGACACAGCCGCCGCGCGAGGCGCGCGCCTTTCTTGGCGAGATCGCCCACATCCTGGATGCGCTGCATGCCGCGCTGGCCCAGCGCGGAACACGTTATGCCGCAGTGGCGGCCGCGCTGCTCGAAATCGCCGGCGAGAAGCCGACCGCAATCACGCCGGCCGCAGAACCACCGCTCGACGAGAGCTGGAGCGAGCCGCCGGCCTTTGACGGCTGCTCGGTAAAAGGGCAGGCACGGCCGGACCGGGTCCAGCCCATCCATCTGGTACGACGCAAACCCGACACGGGAGCCGCAGCATGACCACCTTCGAAACCTATCTCCACCTGTTTTTTTTCAGCGCCTATCCGTACATCTGCATGACGGTGTTCCTGGTGGGCAGCCTCGCGCGTTACGACCGCGACCAGTACACCTGGAAAAGCGACTCGTCGCAGATGCTGCGTACGGGGACCCTGCGCTGGGGCAGCAACCTGTTCCATGTCGGCATCCTGTTCCTGTTCTTCGGCCATTTCGTCGGCCTGCTGACGCCGCACTGGGTCTATGAGCCCTTCATCACGCCGGCGCAGAAACAGCTGGTGGCCATCGTTGCCGGCGGCATTGCCGGAGTCGTCTGCTTCGTCGGCCTGACGCTGCTGATCCACCGCCGGATCTTCGACCCGCGCATCCGCCTGACCAGCCACCGCACCGATCTTGCGATCCTGATCATCCTCTGGGTGCAACTGGTACTGGGCCTGATCACGTTGCCGTATTCGTTCTCCCACTCCGACGGCAGCGTGATGCTGGTGCTGTCCGACTGGGCGCAGCGTGTGTTCACCTTCCGCGTCGGCGGGGCCGAGGGTCTGGTTGCGCTGGACTGGCCGTACAAGGTGCACCTGGTGCTGGGCATGACCATTTTCCTGCTGTTCCCGTTCAGCCGGCTGGTCCATGTGTGGAGCGGGTTTGCGACCGTGTTCTACCTGTTGCGGCCGCATCAACTGGTGAGGGGGCGCCGGCTCAACCTGCCGGCGGGCCATCAGCAGCCGCGCCAGCCCGGCGCCTGAAGGGAGCGATGACCATGATTGCCGAAACCCGCAACGAAACAGTCCCGGCCAGCGTCAACGGCCGAGCCCTTCATGTCCCGGGAGAAACTATCTCCGCGGAGGATCTGCGCCAGCGTGCCTGTACCGAGCTGTTGCGGCAGGCAGCACAGGCTGCAGGTCTGCTTGATGCCGAAGACGAGGCACCTGTCGATGGCGTCATCAGCGAAGCCGCAGCGGAAGCGATCCAGAAGCTGCTGGACCGGGAAATCGCGGTCCCCGAGCCCTCGGGGGCCGATTGCCGCCGCCACCATGCCGCCCATGCCGGCAGTTACCAGACCGGCGAACGGGTGCATGCCCGGCATATCCTGTTTGCGGTCACTGCGGGCATGGATGTCGCCGCCTTGCGCCAGCGCGCGGAAATCGCGCTGCTCGATGTGCGCTGCCACGACGGAAAGTCTGCCGGCGTCTTTGCCAGCGCCGCCCGTGAGTTGTCGAACTGTCCCAGCGCCGCCGACGGCGGCGACCTCGGCTGGTTGAGGGCCGAAGACTGCGCCCCGGAGTTTGCGCGGGAACTGTTCGGCCGAGCCGCTTCGGCCTGCATGTTGTCGAGGTGCTGGCGCGCGAGCCGGGCAAGGCACAGTCCTTCGAGGAGGTGCGCGGGGCGGTGGCGAACAGCCTGCGCCAGCAGACTTTCGTGACGGCCTTGCGGCAGTACCTGTCTCTGCTCGCCGGGCAGGCGGATATCCGCGGCATTGATCTGGATGCGGCCGACACGCCGCTGGTGCAGTGATGGCGGGTCCGGCGGCGGGGGCCGCAGACGCGGGCAGGGGCATCGCGAGTTTTGAGGACCTGCTGCAGGCGGCGCGCCAGCAGCCCGAGCCGCAGCGCCTGTTGTTCGTGTTTGCGGCTGCGGAACTGCCCGAAGACAGCACACCGGAACAGCACGCCCGTTTTCATGAAGGCGAGGGCGGGGCGCTGGTGCCGCTGATGAGCGTGGACAAGTTGCCGGAGGAGCTGTCCGGTTTTGCCGCGCTGGCCGAGGAGTCCCGGCAATTCGGCCGCGACTGGTCGGTGGTGTTTGTCGCGGCACTGTCGGGCCGCAATGGCCGGGCGCCGGACAGCGCCAGTGCAGGTCGCTCACTGGACCGGATGATCGAGGCGATCAAGGCGGGTGCCGTCGCATCCTTCCTGCCGTTTGACCGGCAGGGACGTCCGCTGCTGCTGGATTGAGGGGCGCAATGGGCAAGTTTGCGCTGTGGAATCTCGGGTTCCGGCCGTTTTACCTGCTGGCCAGCCTGTTCAGTGTGGCCACCATCCTGCTGTGGGTCGCGCAGCTGTCGGGCCTGCTGGAGAACGCCTATCTCCAGGGCCCGTTATGGCATGGCCACGAGATGCTCTTCGGTTATACGCTGGCCGTCGTCGCCGGCTTTCTGCTGACGGCGGTGCGCGCATGGACCGGGCAGCCGACGCCGGCCGGCGTTCCGCTGATGGCGCTGGCGGCGCTGTGGGTGGCCGGGCGCGTGCTGGTGTTGACGCCCTGGGGCGGGCTCGCCGCAGCGGCCAACGCGGCATTTCCGGCGGCGCTGGCACTGGCCATAGCACTGCCGCTGTGGCGTGCACGCAATGCACGCAACTATTTCTTCGTCGGTTTGCTGTTGCTGATGGCGGCGCTGGTTGCCGCGCTGCACCTCACCCTGCTGGATGTGCTGGTGCTGCCGCCGCGCGTGAGCCTGGTGCTGGGGCTGGACGTGATGCTGTTCATCATGGCGGTGATCGGCGGGCGGGTGATTCCGATGTTCACCAACAACGGGGTGCCCGGCGCCGGCGCGACCCGCCAGCTGTGGATCGAGAGGCTGGCGCTGGCTTCGGTGCTCATGCTCTTCGCCGCCGATCTGCTTCAGCCGGATGCGGCCGTACTCGCCGCCATCGCGCTGGTCGCGACCTTCGCGCATGGCCTGCGTCTGCTGCTGTGGCGGTCCTGGCGGACGCTGTCGACGCCGCTGGTGTGGATCCTGCATGCGGCCTATGCCTGGATCGTCGTCTACCTTGCCTTGCGCGCCTTCGCTGCAGTCGGCTGGGTGGCCGAAACCCATGCCATACACGCGCTGACCGTGGGCGCCATCGGCGGAATGACTCTCGGCATGATGACCCGCACCGCGCGCGGCCATACGGGACGGCCCTTGCGCGCCGATGGTTTCGAGCTGGCCTGTTTCCTGCTGATCCAGGCCGCGGCGCTGATACGGGTGTTCGGCGCCATGCTGCCGTCATGGTATCTGCCCGGCATCCAGGTTTCGGGCCTGCTGTGGGCTGCAGCCTTCGGCATTTATGTGCTCCGTTACTGGCCGATACTCACGCGACCGCGCCTCGATGGCAAGCCCGGTTAGCGGAGCCGTGGCGGCCTGACGGCGGGAGACATGTGATGCACCGGCGTAACCGGCTCTACGTCACCATCGGCCTGGTGTACGGCCTGCTCGGCGGGTTGCTGATGCTGATGCGGCTCATTGATCCGCAACTGGTGCCGGGCAATGTGCTGCGCATCCACGGGCACATGATGATGCTCGGCTTCGTGCTGATGATCATCTACGGCGTGGGACTGCACGTGATTCCCCGCTTCGGCGGCTATCCGCTGCGCTCCGAACGGGTGGCGATGGTCCAGTTCTGGCTCGCCAATGCCGGATTGCCGCTGATGGTCGCAGGGTGGGTGATATATGACAACTGGCTGACGGCTCTTGGCGGCGCCCTCACCGTAGCCGCGATGGCCCTGTTCGGCATCAACATGCTGCTGACAGTGCGCTGGCGTTCCCCTCTGGACCGGAGTTGATCCATGGCTGTCACCGAATACCGAGGATGCGAACTGCCGGAAGACCTCTGGTATGACCTCGATTACATCTGGGTCAGGCCGGAAGCGGAGGGATTGTTCCGGATCGGCATCACCGACCCCTCGCAAACCATGGCCGGGCGGATCCAGCATGTTTCGATCAGGCCGCCTGGTTCCCGGCGTCAGCGCAGGAAGCCCCTGGCAAGGCTCGAGTCGGGGAAGTGGGCAGGCGGGATACCGGCGCCATTCGACGGCGTGATTGTCGAGCGCAACGAGCGGGTGCTCGAGCGCCCGGACCTGGTGAACATCGCCCCCTACACGGAAGCCTGGCTGGTGCTGTTCAGACCGGATGATCCGGCGCATGCACTCGATCATCTCGCGACCGGGCGGGCTGCAGTCGGGGGGCTGAAGTCGTGGATCGACCGCTACGACGTTCAGTGCATGCGTTGCGCACAGTGAACCGGGAGGCGGCGTGAAGGTTGAGTTGCTGGTATCCGAGTGGTGTCCGACCTGTCCGCAGGCGGAACAGGTTTGGATGCAGGTGGCTGCCGAGCGGGAAATCGAATTCGCGGTCCTCGACCTCAACCAGACCGCGGGCCGGGAACTGGCCCACCGCCTGCGCGTGCGCACGATACCCGCCGTCGCGATCGATGGCGAGTTGAAGGCGGTGGGTGTGCAGAGCCTGGCGGAGGTGCGGCAGATGCTGGCGGCGGCGCCGCGGCGCCGGGCTGCACGCCGTCATGCGGGAATCACGCTCTCCGCAGACAATCGATGGTTCGTGTCCAGTGCCATGCTCTGGTTTCTGGCGGGCGCATTGTGGCTGGCATGGCAGGGAACGCTGACAGCGGAAGGCCTGCTGCGCGGCATCGGGCTGCATCTCTTCACCGCCGGTTTCGTGCAGACGCTGATCTACGGCCTGGGGGCGCACATGCTGCCGCGGTTCACCGGCAGGCCCATTGCGTCGGGTACTGTTGCCTGGCTGCAGTTCGGCCTGCACCATGCCGGACTGCTGATGTTTTTGGGCGGGCTGGCTGCCGGTCTGCCGGCGCTGGCGATCTCCGGCGGTCTCCTCGGATGGGCCGCGCTGGCGGTGTTCGCGGCGCGCATAATGCCCTTGTTGTGGCCCGTGCAGGAGGCAGTCGGCCGCGTCAATCAACAGGAGTTGCAGGAATGAACGGAATCACCGGATTCGCGGGGTTGCATGAGCGATGAAATCCTGCGCCGGCTGCGGCGCTTCCAGACACGCTATTTTCCGCGCCTGCGCAGCCAGTTCCGCCACCTCGTCGAGCAAGGGCAGCATCCCACGGTGCTGTTCATCGGTTGCTCGGACTCCCGGGTGCTGCCGTACCTGATCATGGACAGCGGCCCCGGCGAGCTTTTCATCGTGCGCAATGTCGGCAACTTCGTGCCGCCTTACGACGCCTCGCAGGGTTATCACGGCACGGCGGCGGCGGTGGAGTTCGCGGTGCTGAATCTCAATGTCAGTGAAATCGTGGTCTGCGGACACAGCCATTGCGGCGCGGTGCGCGCACTCTATACCGATGTGCCGGCGGAAGCGCGGCACATGGCGAAGTGGCTGGATCTCGGCCGGGACGCCGTGCTGCCGGTCACGCTGTCGGAGGAGGCACTGCGGCGCACCGAGCAGCGTTCGGTGGCGCTGCAGCTCGAGCGGCTGATGGATTACCCGATGGTGCGCCAGCGCGTCGAGGCGGGCCGGCTGTTCCTCCGCGGCTGGCATTACCTGATCGAGGAGGGCAAGATCCTGGTGCTCGACGTCGAAAGCGGAAAGTTTTCGTCCTTCGATGCGGGCCTGCATCAGCCCGGAGACCGGAATGACCCGCTGGCCGGCGTGGATCTGCTGCAGTAGGCAGCGATTCCCGTCCGGGTGGCGGGAGCGCGCATGGACTATCTGACACTGAAAAGCCTGCATGTCGGCTGCGTTGCGGTGAGCTACGCGCTGTTCCTGCTGCGCGGCATCTGGATGATGTTCTCCCCGGAGTGGCTGCGGCTGCGCTGGGTGCGCATTCTGCCGCATGTCGTCGATACGGTGCTGCTCGGCAGCGCCGTCGCAATGGCGCTGATGATCCGCCAGTATCCCTTTGTTGCCGGCTGGCTGACCGCCAAGCTGCTGGCGCTGCTGCTCTACATCGTCCTCGGCTCGATCGCGCTGAAACGCGGCCGCACCCGGAATCAGCGGATTGCGGCATGGTTCGCCGCGCAGGCGGTTTTTTTCTACATCGTCGCGGTGGCGCTGACGCGCAGTCCGCTGCCGTGGACTGCGGCCTGAGAGGCTGCCGGGCTCAGGCAGCGCCCGCGGGAACAATGTCGCTCAGCAGGTAGTCCAGCAGTTCGGCCACTGGCCGGATGGCCTTGCCGAAGGGCAGCGGCTCCGAGCCGCGGAAGAACAGCCCTTTCTTGACATCGCCGTGCAGCGCATGGGCGAGGCGGGTGTCGATGCAGAACTGCCCCGCGGCGGCGATGCCATCGCGCAGGCCACAGGCGGTCAGGCAGTTCAGGCCCTGCACGCAGCGGCGGGGGTCGGCCTTGGCATGCGACTGCAGCGCCTTTTCGCGGCGCAGGTAGTTTCTGAGCCAGGGCGTCAGCACGGCGCGCGCCGGCAGTCCGGCGACGCTCATGAAGCTGACAATGTCCTCGGGCCGCGCTTCCGCCAGCACGCGCTTGAATTCAGGATGGGCGTCGCCTTCGGCGGTGACCGCGAAGGCGGTGCCCACCTGCACTGCGGCCGCACCCATGTCGAGCAGCGCTCGCACCTGGTCGTGGCGATGTATGCCGCCGGCGGCGATCAGCGGAATTTTTTCGGATTCGAGCCCGAGAGCGCGGAGCAGGGCCGGGATTTCCTCCAGCACGCGTACGAAGTCGAAGCGCGGATCGCCGATGTCCTCCGCGCGGGTGGCGCCGAGATGGCCGCCGGCGTAACGCGGATGTTCGATGATGATCGCGTCCGGAATGCGCTGCCGGCGCATCCATTTTTTGACGACGATGCCGACGCCGCGGGTATCGGACAGGATCGGGATCAAAGCGACCTCGGGGTAATCCCGGGTCAGTTCGGGCAGGTCTAGAGGCAGGCCGGCACCCATGACGATGGCGTGCGCGCCGCTGGCGCAGGCCTGGCGCACATAGTCGGCATGGACCGCCACCGCCTTCATCACGTTGACGGCGATTGCCCCGCGATTTCCGGCGAGCGCCAGCGCCTTGCCGATCTCGCGGTCGAGGGCGATCAGATTGACGCGGTTCAGCTGCCCGGCGTCCCGGCAACCGTCCGTCCGGGCGAGCAGGTCCGGATGATGGTGGCGCAGGTCGACGCTGGAGAGGGTGCCGAGCGCGCCCAGCGCGGCGACGCTTCCGGCAAGGCGGTGCGCCGAAACGCCGACGCCCATGCCGCCCTGGACCACGGGCAGCAGGGTGCGACGGCGCAATTTCCATTGCGGCAGGGGAGAGGCATTCATTGCGGACATGGATGGTTCGGAAAAAGCCGATGCTGCAGCCTTGCCGGCTGCGGCGCCTTGATATGCATCACCGCGGGCACCGATTCTTCAGTCCGGATGCCTGCGCAATGCGTCGATGTCGGGTATCCGGATGTCCGCACCCTCCGGAACGATCACCCCTGCGGCTGCCAGCGCATGCAGGATGCGCGAGAAATGTTCATGCGTCAGGTTGAGCCGGGATGCGATGACATTTTTCAGTGCCGGCAGGCGGACCAGGGTTTCGTCCGTTGCTGCGGGATCCGCCAGGCTCAGCAGGTATCCAACCACGCGCTGGGTGCCGGACAGCAGCGACTGCGATTCGATCTCGCCCACCAGGCGGTGCAGCCGCATGCTGAGGCTGGCGATGATGCGGTGAGCCAGCCGCGGATCCTGCTCCAGTTCGTTGAATACGGTACTGGCGGCGACATGCAGCAGGCGGCTGTCGGCAATCGCTTCGGCGGACACCCGGTACGGGATGCGCATGAACATCGCCGCTTCGCCGAAGGTCTGGGCTGGCCCCGGCAGCTCGACAACCCGCTCCGCGCCTTGAGCACTGTGCAACGACAGCTTGATGCGGCCGTCGATGACCAGGTGAAATCCCGTGCAGGGGTCTCCCGCGCGGAACAGCAGGCTGCCGCGCGCCACCCGGACCATCGTGGTTCCGGCGGCGATGCGGGTGAGCGTTCCGGGATCGAGGCCGCCGAACAGCGCGGTGCGTCCGAGCAGGCCGGCTGCATCCGGCGCGGAGGCCTTGCGCGCGGGTAGGGAGCGGTCAGCGGCGCTGTCCCCGCGGGAGCTTCCGGATCGCTTGGGTTCCCGGCTCATAGGCATGGCAGCTTTCAGGCGTGAAAGACTGCCTGCCATTGAAACCGCGAATGACGCCACGCGGCTTGACCTGCATCAACAATCCCTGTGCCCCGGCGCGAGGGTTCAGCCGTAGGCGATGCAGTTCTCGCAGACCGTGCCGCGGACATCCTTCTTCAGGTGCGCGGCGCGCAGCCGGGTGAAGTTTTCGGAATGCCATGCGGTCATGAACGGCATCTCGTTCAGGTCGCCCATGGTCCAGTGGGCCGTGGCGTCGAAGCAGCAGGCCGAAAGCCGGCCTTCGGCCGTGACATGGCCTTCGGTGAAAGCCGACCAGCAGGGCAAGGGCTCGCGCAGGGCGCCGATGCGTCCCTGGTTGCCGGCGGTGGGGCGGTATCCGAGCTGTTCCTCGCGCTGGGTCGCGAATGCGCCCATCGAATACAGCGGCAGCCAGTAGTGGCTGTCGACCCAGGGCAGCACTTTTTCGCGCAGCAGCGCCTCCATGCGCAGTTGCTGCTCGCCGTCATAGCGGATCGAGGAGGCGTAAAGTCCGGTCTTGAAGCCGCCGGCGGCTCGCAGGCCGTGGGCGGCACGGATGTTGTCCAGCGCGCGGTGGAACAGCTTGCCCGACACACCCATGATCTGCTCGAACTGCGCCTCGTCTGCAGCGTTGACCGACCATTTCAGCGAGTCCAGCCCGGCCTGCATGCAGGCTTCGACCGCTTCAGGAAAGGCCATCGAGGCGTTCGAGGTCAGGAAAACGTAGGGAAAACCCAGCTCCTGCTTGGTCCAGGCGATGCAGTCCACCAGCAGGCGCGGATTCATGAAGGATTCACCGAGGTAGAACACGCCGATTTCCTCGACACCGGCCTCGCGCATCTCCCGCGTGATGCGCTGGAACAGGCGGAAGTCCATGTCCCATTTGGGCTGGACTTCACGCGTGCGCAGCGCGCAGAAGCCGCAGCGGTAGTTGCAGCGCGGGGAAATCTCGATCTTGACGCTTTTCGGCGCCGGCGGTTGCGCGCAGCGGAATTCAGGCGGGATGCGGGTGATGTTGTCGATGCGTTCGGTGATGGTCATCGCGGGCGGCCTGAGGTGGGGACAGCCGCATTATTGCCGCCCCTCCGGGAATGTCCTTGATTCGCATCAAGCCCGCTGCCGCCGCTTTCCGGGCGAAAAAAACCGGGCATGGAGCCCGGCTTTTGCGGTTGGCAGCCGTGTTCAGCGCAATACCAGCACCGGCACCTTGATTCCGGCGAGTACTTTCTGGGTTTCGCTGCCGATCAGCAGCTTCGACAGCCCGCTGCGGCCGTGCGAGGCCATCGCAACCAGGTCGCATTTGTATTTTTTCGCGGCCTTGATGATGGCGTCGGCGGCGAAGTCGCTGCACACGGAGTAGGTGGCGCAGGAGACGCCGGCGGCAGCGCACTCCTTTTTCACCACCTCGAGGTGCTTGGCGGCGATCTTTTTGGCCTTGCCCTCGTATTCCTTCGGCAGGATGAAATCGGGCGGAATGTAGTCGGCATAGACATTGAACTTGTAGGCGGGTGCGACGTGGAAACCGGCCACTTTCGCGCCGCTGAGTTTGGCCAGTGCGACGGCCTTCTTGACCGCCTTGCGCGACAGCGCGGAACCGTCAGTGGGAACCAGAATATTGCGGAACATGGGCCTTCTCCTTGGCAATGTCGTGGATGACAGTGCCAAGATAGTCCCGCCGGACGCGGCGGGGGTTGATGTAGATCAAGATGCCGTTCCCCGGACGAAATTATGCTGCCGCGCATGATCAATACGCTGGGGAGCATCCATGCAGGCGCCATCGACCTCTAATACCTACAACTACACCGTGGTCCGGCAGTTCGCGATCATGACGGTGGTCTGGGGCATCGTCGGCATGCTGGTGGGGCTGGTCATCGCCGCCCAGCTGATCTGGCCAGAACTCAACCTCGCGCCCTGGCTGTCCTACGGGCGGCTGCGCCCGCTGCATACCAATGCGGTGATTTTCGCCTTTGGCGGCTCGGCGCTGTTCGCGACCTCCTACTACGTGGTGCAGCGCACCTGCCATGTAAGGCTGTTCGGCGACTGGCTGGCGTCTTTCACCTTCTGGGGCTGGCAGGTGGTGATCGTGCTGGCGGCGGTGACGCTGCCCCTGGGCATGACCTCGGGCAAGGAATACGCGGAGCTGGAGTGGCCGATTGACGTGCTGATCACCCTGGTCTGGGTGTCCTATGCCGTGGTGTTTTTCGGCACCATCGCCAAACGCAAAACCCCGCACATCTATGTCGCCAACTGGTTTTTCGGCGCCTTCATCATCACCGTCGCCGTGCTGCACCTGGTCAACAGTGCGGCAATGCCGGTGACGCTGGACAAGTCCTATTCGGCCTATGCCGGGGTGCAGGACGCGATGGTGCAGTGGTGGTACGGCCACAACGCGGTCGGTTTTTTCCTGACCGCGGGTTTCCTCGGCATGATGTATTACTTCATCCCGAAGCAGGCCGGGCGCCCGGTCTATTCCTACCGGCTGTCGGTGGTGCACTTCTGGGCACTGATTTTCACCTACATGTGGGCCGGCCCGCACCACCTGCATTACACCGCGCTGCCGGACTGGGCGCAGTCGATCGGCATGATCTTCTCGCTGGTGCTGCTGGCGCCGTCCTGGGGCGGCATGATCAACGGCATCATGACCCTGTCGGGCGCCTGGTACAAGCTGCGCACCGACCCCATCCTCAAGTTCCTGGTGGTGTCGCTGTCGTTCTACGGCATGTCGACCTTCGAGGGGCCGATGATGTCGATCAAGACCGTCAACGCGCTGTCGCACTACACCGACTGGACCATCGGCCACGTTCACTCCGGTGCGCTGGGCTGGGTCGGCATGGTTACCTTCGGCAGCCTCTACTACCTGATCCCGCGGCTCTACGGCCGCACCGAGATGCACAGCATGAAGCTGGTGACGCTGCATTTCTGGGTGGCGACCATCGGCATCGTGCTCTACATCGCGGCGATGTGGATTGCCGGCGTGATGCAGGGCCTGATGTGGCGCGCGGTCAATCCCGACGGCACGCTGACCTATGCCTTCGTCGAATCGGTGAAGGCCACCTATCCCTATTACGCGGTGCGACTGCTCGGCGGCCTGCTCTATTTCGCCGGTGCGTTGATCATGGGCTGGAACGTCTATCGCACCGTGGTCGGGCAGAAGGCGGTGGATGCGCCCATTCCGGCCCCTGCTGCGGCCCACGCCTGATTTCATAAGTATTTGATTATAAACGGAATTTTTATTCAGGAGAAGACATGGGCACTTCGGGCCATGCGATTATCGAGAAAAACCTGGGATTGCTGATCGTGCTGATCATCGTCGCCATCAGCTTTGGCGGCCTGGTCGAGATCGTGCCGCTGTTTTTCCAGAAGTCGACCACCCAGCCGGTCAGCGGCCTCAAGCCCTACACCGCGCTGCAACTGTCGGGGCGTGATGTCTATATCCGCGAGGGCTGCTACAACTGCCACTCGCAGATGATCCGGCCCTTCCGTGCCGAAACCGAACGTTACGGGCATTACTCGGTCGCCGGGGAGTTTGTCTATGACCATCCCTTCCAGTGGGGCAGCAAGCGCACCGGTCCCGATCTCGCCCGCGTCGGCGGCCGTTACTCCGATGAATGGCATCGTGTGCACCTGATCAATCCGCGCGACCTGGTGCCGGAATCAAATATGCCGGCCTACCCCTGGCTCGCCACTGCCGTTATCGACCCCGCGTCGGTCGCGCCGAAAATGCGCGCCCTGCGCCGGCTCGGCGTGCCGTACACCGACGAAGACATCGCCAAGGCTGCGGAAAGCGTCAAGGGCAAGACCGAAATGGACGCAATGATTGCCTACCTGCAGGGTCTCGGCATCCTGCTGCGCAACGTGAGGTGACCCCATGGACATCAATCTGGTGCGTTCACTGATCACCGCGGCATGGAGCAAGGGCAAGCGCGAAGATTTCGAGGCGGCGGCGCGGCTGCCGCTGGAGGATGACCTGGCTGAAGAACGGATGGCCGGCAACGGGAGAGGGCGGCAATGAGCGATTTCGTACACGACGGCTGGAGCCTGTATATCGCCATCATCACGGTGGTGAGCCTGCTGGCCTGCGCGGTCTTTTTGAAGATGCTGTCGACCCAGAAGCTGGCCAAGGGCGAACAGCCCGGCACCACCGGCCATGCCTGGGACGAGCTCGAGGAATACAACAACCCGCTGCCGCGCTGGTGGATGTGGCTGTTCTACATCACCATCGTGTTCTCCTTCGTCTACCTGATCCTCTATCCGGGGCTGGGTTCGTGGGGCGGATACCTCGGCTGGTCCTCCACCGGCCAGTACCGGGACGAGCAGAAACAGGCGGCTGCGACCTTCGGGCCGATCGTCGACCGCTTCCTCAAGCAGGACGTCATCGCAGTGGCGGCAGATGCCGAGGCCCGCGGAATCGGCCAGCGGCTGTTCCTCAACTACTGCGCGCAGTGCCATGGTTCCGATGCCGGCGGCTCGCGCGGCTATCCCAACCTGCGCGACGGCGACTGGCTTTACGGCGGCACGCCGGAAGCCATCCGCGCGACCATAGTCGATGGTCGCAATGGCGTGATGCCGCCGCTGGGCGCGGCTCTCGGCAGCAGCGAGGACGTGCGCGATACCGTGCATTACGTGTTGTCGCTCGCCGGGCGCACCCACGATGGACTGCGTGCCCAGCGCGGCAAGGTCAAGTACGCGACCGCCTGCGTGGCCTGCCATGGCGCCGACGGCAAGGGCAACCAGCAGCTCGGTGCGCCCAACCTGACTGACGACATCTGGCTGCACGGCGGCACCGAGGCGGCGATCACCGAAACCATTGTCAAGGGGCGCATGAACCAGATGCCGGCGCACAAGGACTTCCTCGATGAAGGCAAAATCCACCTGCTGACCGCCTACGTGCTCGGCATTTCGGGGCAGGGCAGGAAGTAGATGTCCCCGGACGGGCGCGCCACTCCCGCGGCTGGGGTCGAGGAAGTCGAGGCCTCGCTCTACGAAGTCCGCAGGCAGATCTACCCGCGCGCAGTCACCGGCTGGTTCGCCTGGTGGCGCGTGGCGCTGGTGGTGCTGACCCAGCTGGTGTTCTACGGCACGCCCTGGCTGACCTGGAACGACCGCCAGGCCGTGCTGTTCGACCTGGTCTCGCGCAAGTTCTACATCTTCGGCATGGTGCTGTGGCCGCAGGATTTCATTTTCCTGACGGTGCTGCTGATCATCTCGGCCTATTCGCTGTTCCTGTTCACTGCGATCGCCGGCCGCCTGTGGTGCGGTTATGCCTGCCCGCAGACGGTCTACACCGAGATCTTCATGTGGATCGAGCGCCGCATCGAGGGCGACCGCGTGCAGCGCATGCGGCTCGATCAGGGGCCGGCGAGTTTCCATTGCGCTCGCGCTGTGGACCGGATTCACCTTCGTCGGTTATTTCACGCCGATTACCACGCTTGCGGCCTCCTTCGCCGCGTGGACGCTGGGGCCCTGGGAGACTTTCTGGATATTTTTCTACGCCTTTGCCACCTACGGCAATGCCGGCTGGATGCGCGAGCAGGTGTGCAAGTACATGTGTCCCTATGCGCGCTTCCAGAGCGTGATGTTCGATCCGGACACGCTGGTCATCACCTATGACGCGCAGCGCGGCGATCCACGCGGCGCCCGTGGCCGCAAGGCCGATCCGAAGGCGCTGGGATTGGGCGACTGCGTCGACTGCAACATCTGCGTGCAGGTCTGTCCGACCGGCATCGACATCCGCAAGGGCCTGCAGTACGAGTGCATAGGCTGCGCCGCCTGTATCGACGGCTGCAACCAGGTGATGGACAAGATGGGTTATCCGCGCGGCCTGATCCGTTATTCGACCGAGAATGCGATGGCCGGGCAGTATGCCGATTCGGACATCCGGCGCCATGTGTTCCGGCCACGGGTGCTGGTGTACGCCGCATTGCTCGGCAGCCCCCTCAAGGTAGACGTGCTGCGTGATCGCGGCGCCCTGATGCGCGATGCGCCGGGCGGGCAGATCGAGAATGTCTACCGGCTGCAGTTCATCAATACCGACGAGGTCGCGCGTCGTTACACGATCGGCGTCGAAGGCCTCCCCGGACTGAGAGTCATTACCGCGCTGCCGATCGAGGTGCCGCCGGCCACGACCCAGGCCTTCCCGGTGTCGGTGCGCGTCGATCCGGCCGGAATCGCCCAGGGCTCGCACCCGATAGTCTTCCTGGTCAGCGACGTCGACCGGCCCGAGGTGAATGCAAGTGAAAAATCCCGTTTTTATGTCCGCTGAGGAAATCGCCATGTACAACACGACACGGCAGGTGCTGCCCTGGTACCGCGAACCCTGGCCCTGGTTGCTGATGGCGGGACCGGTCGCGGTGATTATTGCCGGCATCGCGACCGTCTGGATCGCGGTCGTCAGCAGTGATGGACTGGTGGTCGATGACTATTACAAGCAGGGGCTGGCGATCAACCAGACGCTGGAGCGCGGTGCGCTGGCTGCACGCCTAGGCCACCGTGGCGAGCTGCAGTTGTCGCCCGATGCGCGCAGCGTGTCGCTGCGCCTGGATGCGGCTGCGGGCACGGCCCTGCCGCCGCAGCTGCAGCTGCGCGTTGTGCACCCGACCCGCGCCGGCCGCGACGGACTGGTGCTGCTGCGCCAGCAGAGCCCCGGTCAGTACGCGGGGGCGGTGCCCGAACTCAGCGCCGGCCGCTGGATACTGGTGCTGGAGGACATGCAGTCAAGCTGGCGCATCGGCGGCATGCTGACAGTGCCGGCGTCCGCCGCCGCGATATTGCTGCCGGACAACCCGGGTTAGGGGGGGCGAGGAAATGGCGTGGAAACTCCTGTTTGGTTCGGACTTCGGCCTGATGAGCCTGCTGACCATCGTGATCATCATCGGCATCGGGGTCTGGTTTTACCTGTTCTTCCGCAGAAAAATAGCGGAAGACGAAAACCGGGAGCGTCCGGGCTGAGCCCGGAGTGCGGCAGGGGCAAACAAATGGGCAAGCGACTGATGTGGATACTGTGGCCGTCGTTCATTGTCGGCGGCATCGCGGAGGCCGTGTTTTTCACGCTGATTGATCCGCAGGAACTGTACCTGCTCGGCGAGCCGGTGCACTGGTCACCGACGGCGGTTTATTCGGTCGGCTTTTTCATGTTCTGGCTGATCGCTGCGGCCTCCAGCGCCTTCACCTGTTTCCTGCAGCGCACGACGTCCGAAGGCGAAGGCGCCGGATGATCGGGCCGAGGGTTCACAGCGGGGCGTGATGGGGATAATCTTCGGCTAGTGCAACCGGTTTTGCTGCAGCCGGCGCGCTGCAGCGGCTCGATTACGGGAGGTGGTGATGCTCCTGCAACGTCGCTTCGACAGTCTGGTGGACCGTCTCGCCGCGCAGGCGAAGCTGCCCCTGCGCCTGCAGCTGTGGAATGGTCGCCGCGTCGACCTGTCACCCAGCCCGACCGTGATCATATCGCTGCCCAGGCCCTCGGCGCTGCGTTACCTGGTCAACCCCGATCTTGAAAAGCTCGGCGAAGCCTTCGTCGAGGGTGACATCCGGGTCGAGGGGCCGATACACGAGGTATTCCGGGTCGGCGAGGGCCTCGCGCGGGAGGCTGCCGGCGACGGAATGCCCCGCCGCGCACGCGGGCGC
>LNFM01003903.1_pt1 | contig 56645 bp, 54 predicted proteins | sample 596031 | NCBI WGS metagenome assembly LNFM01 (sample SAMN04254537, study PRJNA301005) | activated carbon metagenome | isolation source: dual media filters at the Ann Arbor, Michigan drinking water treatment plant | place: USA: Ann Arbor
AGGCTCTCGAGCACCGCCACGTAGTCCGCGAGCGGCAGGACGAGGTGTTCCGCCGAGGCGAGGAGGGCCGGCATCAGGACCGTCGCATCGGGCAGCGCGCCGAGGCCGTATCCTGCCTCCGCCAGCAGGGCGTGGATGGCCACGACGCTCGCCGGCGTGTCGAGCCCGACGGCAAATCCCGCCCGGCCGCCGCGGGCCGGGTAATCGGTCATGACCAGCGCCAGGCGCCGTTCGGGCCGGGAGGTCGCGGCGAGGCGCACCCAGGCTGCCGCGAGATCGGCCAGATGGGCGATTCCCTCCGCGTCCGGCGCGAAGCGGCGGCGGGTGAAGCCCGCCTCCTCCACCTCCTCCTTGAAGGCGACGGGCGCGCCGGCGAGCCGGCCGTCGAACTCCGGCAGGGCGAGTTGCATGGCGATATCGGTCGCCGACAGGCCGCGCGGAGAGGCGCTCCAGGCATCCCGCGTGCTGCCGGCGGGAATGGCCTGGATCACCGGGCAATCCGCCAGGTCGAGGACAAAGCCCTCACCATCGCGCGCCGAGAAGGCGGTGGTGGTGACGACCACCGCCGGGCGGCGGCGCGTGACCAGCGCGGCGAGAGGCCAGGCTGCCGCGGGGTCCTTGAGGCTCGTCAGCGCCAGCACGAGGGGCGCGAGCCCGCGTTGCGCCAGCGCATCGGCCAGCGCCGCCGGCAGCGCCGTGTCGCCGGCGGCGATCGCCGAGCGATAGACGAGAACGAGAGCGAGCGGCCGGTCGGGATCGAGAGCGGCGAGCGCCGCCGTCGGATCGGCGGTTCCCGAGCCGTCGACCGCAGCCAGGGCCGGAAGCGGCAGGGGCGGCTCCCCGCCGTCGGCGCCGCAGAGATGGGCTTCGGCGGCGCGCAGCAGGCGGCCCATGTTCTCGCCGCCGCCGCCGGCATGGAAATAGGCGAGCAGCCGGCCGGCGAGGGCCGCGGGCACCGTGTGATAGGCGGCGAGCCTCTGGTCGGGCCTGTCGTCGCCCGGCAGCACCGCCAGCGCGATGCCGCGGGCGCGGCAGACGGCATGGACCTGTTCGATCCCGTAGCGCCAGTAGTCGAGGCCGCCGAGGCAGCGGATCACCACGAAGCGGCTCTCCGCGATGGTCTTCTCCACCAGGAGGTCGACCGAGAGCGGATGGCGCAGCCGCCGGAGGCTAGCGAGCGCGAGGGTCAGTCCGCTGCGCTCGGCCGCCGCGAGGGCCGAGAGGTCGCTGTCGGCGAAGGAGAGCACCACCACGTCGGCGGGCGGCAGGGCGAGGTCGACGGCCGAGCCGCCCTCGTCCAGCATCACCGTCGTGGTGGGCAGGAGGTGCATGCGGTCGTCCTCAGTCCGCCAGCGCAGCGGCGACGGCCGCCCGGTCGAAGCCCTTGAGGCCGATGACCACCAGCTTGCCGTCGCGCGGCTCACCTGCCGCAAACGGCCGGTCGTAGTGATGGGCGATCCGCCGTCCGACGCCCTGGATGACGAGCCGCATCGGCTTGTCGGCGACCGCCGAGAAGCCCTTCACCCGCAGCACGCCGTCGGCCTCCGCCACCCGTGCGACGCGGGCGGCGAGCTCCTCCGGCACCGCGACCTTCGGCAGGGCGAAGGCGGCGCTGTCGAAATCGTCGTGGTCGTGGTCCGCCTCGCTCTCGTGGTGCGAGGGACGGGCCGCGAGATCGCTCTCCGCCGCTGCCCCGAGGCCGATGACCAGCGCCGGCTCGATCCGCCCGTGGGCGGCCTCGACGATCTTGATCGCCTTCGGCAGGTGCGCGGAAATCTCCGCGCGGACCCGCAGGCGGTCGGCCTCGGCGAGGGCGTCGCACTTGTTGAGGAGGATGAGGTCGGCGCAGAGGATCTGGTCCTCGAACACCTCCTCCAGCGGATTGTCGTGGTCGACGGCACCGTCTTCGGCGCGCTTCGCGGCCAGGGCCTCCGGATCGTCGGCGAAAGTCCCGTCGGCGACCGCCGGTCCGTCCACCACGGCGACGACGCCGTCCACCGTGACGCGCGAGCGGATCGCCGGCCAGTTGAAGGCGCTGACCAGCGGCTTCGGCAGGGCGAGGCCGGAGGTCTCGATGAGAATGTGGTCGGGCGGCGCGGCGCGGCCGAGAAGCTTTTCCAGCGCCGGCACGAAGTCGTCCGCCACGGTGCAGCAGATGCAGCCGTTCGGAAGCTCGACGATGTCCTCCGCCGTGCAGCCGGCGATGCCGCAGGCGGCGAGGAAGGAGCCGTCGAAGCCGAGATCGCCGAACTCGTTGACGAGCACGGCGAGGCGCCGGCCGCCGGCATTCTCCAGCAGGTGGCGGACGAGCGTCGTCTTTCCGGCACCGAGGAAGCCGGTGACGATGGTGCAGGGGATCTTGGCGGGGGTCATGGCGCGGCTCGTACCAGCGGGGGAATGCGGGCGACGACGCCCTTGCGGATGAACTCCGGGCGCTCGCGCCAGGGCACGAGCCCGTCGGCGGTCGCCTGGTACTGGGCGGCGAAGGCGACGAGCGGCCCGGCATGGGCGGCCGGGTCCACGTCGCCATAGACGTAGGTCCAGCGGCCCGGCGCCGTGATCGACACCGTGCAGGGACGCTTGCACACCGACAGGCACTCGACGGGCTCGACGACGAGGCGGACGCGGGCATCGGCATCGGCCATCAGGGCCTCGCCGAGGGCGGCGAGGAGCTGAGCGCCCGGGCGCGGCGCATCGGCATCGGCACCGGCTGCACGGCAGGTCGTGCAGACCATCAGGCGTACGGGTTCGCTGCCGGCCGAAGCCGGACTTTCGATGGAAAGGGTCATGGCGGCCTCTGGTGTCAGGCGAGGCTGCGGGCGGCGATCACCAGGAAGACGAAACCGACGGCGCCCATGGCGCCCGCGGCCGCCCGGTATCCCGCCGGAGCGTCGGCACCGACCGGAAACAGGCGGCGTGCAGCAAAGGCGATGGCCGTGGTGATGGCGGCCTGGACGATGACGAGGCCGATGAGATAGGCGGCGATGGGCATGGGCTCGGCGCCGACCACGCTCTCGGCCAGGGCATGGCCGTGGGCGAAGCCGCCGACGAGGAAGGCCGAGCCGGTCACCACCAGGGGCAGAGCGGGATTGAGCACGGCGATCAGCGCGATGACGACGAGGCCTCCGGCCACCAGGAATTCGGCTCCGGGCAGGTCGACGCTGCCGAGATGGGCGGCGACGCCGAGGCCCATGGCGCCGATCCACAGCGCCGGGAGCGCGAACCAGCCGCGCCCGGCGCGGGAGGCGAGAAGGCCGACGACAACGAGTGCGGCGAGATGGTCGAGGCCGAGGACGGGATGGCCGAAGCCGGAGAGCAGGCCCTGCAGGAACGTGGTCGGCGTCGCGCCGCCCATCGGGTGGTGGGCCAGCGCCGGGCCCGTCGCGGCGAGCCCTGCGAGGGCGGTGGTCAGGGCGGTACGAACGATGGTCGACATCGCGGCAGTCTCCGTCAGGCGGCCGGACGCATCCGGCAAAGCTCCCACAGACGGAGCCGGACGCGAAAGACGTCCGGACACAGCCGCCAGCGGAACACCCCGTCCGTTGGGCCTATGAGAAGCACGGGTGACGGCAGGTCTCCTGGCTCACGGCTCCAACCCTGCACCGCCTTCCCGGACCGCGAGGTCCAGTGGCACCCGGCGCAGGGATCGCCGCTTACAGTTGCGGGGGCAGCCGCGGCGTTGCACCGCGTTCCCTTTTCACCTCCCGGGGGAGGCACCGTCACCCCCATAGGACTATCGGAACGCCGGGCCATTTGCAATCCGTCCGGATACGCGCGGGACGTGTCCCGCCGCGCAGCCGGTTTGCAAGCAGCGCCGGGCTGGGCGATACCCCGGCCATGACGATTCCCCCCCTGACTCTGGTCCTCGGCGGCGCCCGTTCCGGCAAGAGCCGTCATGCCGAACGGCTGGTCGAGGCGACGCCGGCCCCCTGGACCTACATCGCCACGGCCCAGGCCTTCGACGCGGAGATGCGCGAGCGCATCGCCCTCCATCGCGACAGGCGTGGCACCGGCTGGCGCACCGTGGACGCCCCCCTCGACCTCGCGGCCGCGATCTCCGCCGCCCCCCCGGGCGGAGCCGTTCTCGTCGACTGCCTGACCCTCTGGCTCACCAACGTCATGCTCGCCGACCGCGATGTCGGCGCCGAATCGGAGCGGCTGACCGCAGTCTGCCGGGAGGCGCCGGGGCCGCTGGTGCTGGTCGGCAACGAGGTCGGCCTCGGCATTGTGCCGGACAACGCGCTGGCCCGCCGCTTCCGCGACGCCGCGGGCCGGCTGCACCAGGACCTTGCGGCCGCGGCCGACCGCGTGGTCTTCATGGTCGCCGGCCTGCCCATGCAGGTGAAATGAGGACGCGATGACGACCGACACGGACGAGGCCGCCCGCCATCGCGCCAAGATGGAGAAGCGCAAGACGGTGCAGGACGCCGAGGTGGCCTCCAAGACCATCGAGAAGGGCCTGCTCATCGTCAACACCGGCCCCGGCAAGGGCAAGTCGACCGCCGCCTTCGGCCTCGCCCTGCGCGCCCTCGGCCACGGCTGGCGCGTCGGCGTGGTGCAGTTCATCAAGGGCGCCTGGGACACCGGCGAGCGCCGGGCGCTGGAGGCCTTCGGCGACCGCGTCGCCTGGCATACCATGGGCGAGGGCTTCACCTGGGAGACCCAGGACAAGGCCCGCGACATCGCCGCCGCGACCCGCGCCTTCGACAAGGCGCGCGAGCTGATGGCCGATCCCACCATCGGCCTCGTCGTACTGGACGAGCTCAACATCGCCCTGCGCTATGATTATCTGCCGCTGGACGAGGTCGTCGCCACGCTGGCCGGCCGGCGCGAGGGCCTGCACGTCGTCGTCACCGGCCGCAACGCCAAGCCCGAGATGATCGCCGCCGCCGACCTCGTCACCGAAATGGGGCAGGTGAAGCACCATTTCGCCGCCGGCGTGAAGGCGCAGAAGGGCATCGAGTTTTGACGCGCGCCCTGATGATCCAGGGCACGGGCTCGGACGTCGGCAAGTCGCTGCTGGTGGCGGGCCTCGCCCGGCTCTTCGCGCGGCGCGGCCTGACGGTTCGCCCCTTCAAGCCGCAGAACATGTCCAACAATGCCGCGGTCACCGCCGACGGCGGCGAAATCGGCCGCGCCCAGGCACTGCAGGCCCGCGCCGCCTTCGTCGCCCCCTCGGTCCACATGAACCCGGTGCTCCTCAAGCCGCAGAGCGAGACGGGCGCGCAGGTCGTCGTCCAGGGCCGGCGGATCGGCAATGCGGGGGCCCGCGCCTTCCAGGACTGGAAGCCGCGGCTGATGGAGGCGGTGCTCGACTCCTTCGGTCGCCTGTCGCGGGAGGCGGACCTCGTGCTGGTGGAGGGCGCGGGCTCCGCCTCGGAGATCAACCTGCGGGCCGGCGACATAGCCAACATGGGCTTCGCCCGCGCCACCGGCACGCCCGTGGTCCTCGTCGGCGACATCGAACGCGGCGGCGTCATCGCCAGCCTCGTCGGCACCAAGGCCGTGATCGACCCGGCCGATGCCGCCATGATCCGTGGCTTCATCGTCAACCGCTTCCGCGGCGATCCCACCCTCTTCGCCGAGGGCATGACGGCCATCGCCCAGCGCACCGGCTGGACGCCGATCGGGCTCGTGCCCCACTTCCCCGAGGCCGCCCGCCTGCCCGCCGAGGACATCATGGGCCTGAGGGCGGGCCTCGGGCAGGGAGAGGCCGGGCGCCCCGTCGTCGCCGTACCGGTCATGCCGCGCATCGCCAATTTCGACGACCTCGACCCGCTGAAGGCTGAGCCGGGCGTCGAGGTCAGGCTGGTGGAGGCCGGCGCACCCCTGCCGGCGGGGGCGACCCTCATCCTCCTCCCCGGTTCCAAGGCGACCATCGACGATCTCGCCTTCCTCAGGGTCCAGGGCTGGGACATCGACATCGCCGCCCATGTGCGCCGCGGCGGCCGGGTGCTCGGCATCTGCGGCGGCTACCAGATGCTCGGCCGGACCATCGCCGACCCCGAGGGCATCGAGGGCGAGCCGCGCACCGTGCCCGGTCTCGGGCTCCTCGACGTCGAGACCGTGCTGACCGCCGACAAGAGCCTCGTGCCGGTCACCGGCACGGCGGCGAGAATTTCCTTCGCCGGCTACGAGATGCATGTCGGGGTGACGCGGGGTCCGGCGACGGCGCGTCCCTTCGCCGCCTTGGCAGGTGACCGGACCGACGGCGCCGTCTCGCCCGACGGCCGCATCGCCGGCACCTATGTCCACGGCCTGTTCGCGGAGGACGGGATGCGCCGCGCCTTCATCGAAGGGCTCGGCGGCACGCCCTCGGACCTCGCCTACGAGGCCATGGTGGAGCGCGTCCTCGACGGCCTCGCCGCCCATCTGGAGCGGCACCTCGACGTCGACCGCCTGTGGGAGCTGGCGGCCCCCATCACAGGCTGAGCACGGCGAGCGCCAGCGCCCCGACGAGCCCCCAGCCGATGGCCAGCGCCCGGCGGTAGAGCCGCAGCGCCGCGCGGATGTCGCCGGCATGGGCCTCGGTCCGCCCCTCGCCCATGAAGGCGTCCGCCACCAGCACCGTCCCGTAGACGCGCGGACCCGCGAGCCTCAGGCCGAGCGCACCCGCCATGGCCGCCTCCGGCCAGCCGGCATTGGGGGAGCGGTGGCGGCGCGCGTCGCGGCCGACGCAGCGAAGGGCCCGGCGCGCCGGCTCCGGCCCGTCCAGCGCGGCCGCGGCGACGATCAACGCGGCGGTGAGGCGCGAGGCCGGCAGGTTGACGAGGTCGTCGAGCCGCGCCGCCGCCCAGCCGAAGGCCTCGTGGCGCGGGGTGCGGTGGCCGATCATGGAGTCGGCGGTGTTGACCGCCTTGTAGAGGACGATGCCGGGAAGCCCCAGCAGGCCGAGCCAGAAGGCCGGCGCCGTCACGCCGTCGGAGAAGTTCTCGGCGAGGCTCTCGATGGCGGCGCGCGACACGCCGGCTTCGTCCAGCCGGTCGGGATCGCGCCCGACGATCATCGACACGGCGCGCCGCCCCGCCTCCAGGCCGCCCGTCTCGAGGGCCGTCGCCACCGCCGCCACGTGGTCGTGGAGGCTGCGCTGGGCGAGGAGGGTCGAGGCGAGGACCGCGACGAGAAGGCCGCCGATCAGGCCGAGCGGCGCTAGCAGTCCCTCCACCAGCAGCGCCGCGCCGCCCGTCACCGCCAGCAGGATGACCAGCGCCGCCACGCCGGCGCGGCGGCGCGCCGGGGCCGGCCGATCCTCCCTGTTCATCCCCCGGTCGAGTGCGCCTATAAGGCGGCCGATCCAGGTGACGGGATGCCCGACGAGGCGGAACAGACCCTGCGGATAACCGGCGGCGGCCTCGACGACGAGGGCGAGGGCGAGGACGGCGAGAGGCGAGACGGGCGACATGAACGAGCCGGAATCCCTGTGGCACGGCGGCGATCTCGGCGAGGCCCGGCGCCTGTTTCCAGGCGCGCCCGAACCCTTCATCGACCTCTCGACCGGGATCAATCCGGTTCCCTACCCGCTTCCGGGCCTGCCTGCCACCCTCTGGCAGCGCCTGCCCGCCGCGGCGGCCGAGGAAGCCCTGCTGGCGACCGCCCGCGATGCCTATAGCGTCCCCGAATCGGCCGGCATCGTCGCCGCGCCGGGGACCCAGATCCTCATCGATCTCGTGCCCCGCCTGATGCCCCCCGGCACCACCGCCGTGCTCGGGCCGACCTATGGCGAACATGCCGCCGCCTGGGCGCGGGCCGGCCATGCGGTCCGTGACGTGGCCACGACGGCGGAGGCTCAAGGCGCCGACGTCTTCGTTCTGGTCAATCCCAACAATCCCGACGGCCGCATCCTGCCGCCGGAGGACCTCGCCGCCCTCGCCGGACGCGCGAGATTGCTGGTGGTGGACGAGGCCTTCGCCGACTTCACGCCCGATGTCAGCGTCATTCCCACCCTGCCGCCCGCAACCCTGGTGCTGCGCTCCTTCGGCAAGACCTACGGCCTCGCGGGCTTGAGGCTCGGCTTCGCGGTGGGCGAGAAGGCGCTGACCGGCAGGCTGGCCTCGGCTCTCGGCCGCTGGCCGGTGGCAGGCCCCGCCCTCACCGTAGGGACGAAGGCCCTCGCCGACGACGCATGGCTGGCCGCAGCGTCGCGGGACCGCGCCGCCGACGCCGCCCGCCTCGACGCCATGCTGGCGCGCATCGGCACGATCGTCGGCGGCACGGCGCTCTACCGGCTGGTCGAGACCAACGAGGCGCCCGCCTGGTTCTCCCGCCTCGGCGCGGCCGGCATCTATGTCCGCCGCTTCGCGGGGAGGCCGCATCTCCTGCGCTTCGGGCTGCCCGGCGACGAGGCGGCCTGGCGCCGTCTCGCCGCGCTGCTCGCCGTGGGCTGAGCCGCCCTGCCCTGCGCGGCATGGCCGCGCGCCCCCGCGCCGGCCTAAGCTGCCGCGACCGCGAGGAGACCCCCATGAGCGATCTCGACAGCCGCATCCGGCGCCTCGAGGACATCGAGGCGATCCGCCACCTCAAGGCGCGCTACGCCGAATATGCCGACGAGAAATACACCGACGACCACCGGCGCAAGCCGCAGGAGGACCTCGACCGCATCGGCCGGCTGCAGGCCGGGCTCTTCACCGAGGACGCCGTCTGGGACGGCGGCGAGCATTTCGGCACCTACCGGGGCCGCGAGGCCATCTTCGGCTTCGTCCGCAAGGGCGGCTGGAGCTTCGCCATGCACTATTTCCTGAATCCCAGGATCGACGTCGACGGCGACCGCGCCACCGCCCGCTGGATGCTCTGGCAGGCCTGCACGCTGACCGAAGGCGACACGCCCTGCTGGATGTCCGGCATCGAGGACGACGACTATGTCCGCACCGACGAAGGCTGGCTGATGAGCCGCATGACCTTCCGCCTGAAGTTCCAGACGCGCTTCGACATCCCCTGGACCGAGGTGCGCAACCTCCCCTTCCATCTCCAGGACCACCAGGCCCGATGATCACCCTCGCCCGCGGCGGCCAGCGCGCCACCGTCTCCCCCACCGGCGCCGAGCTGAAGGCCTGGTCGGTCGACGGCCATGAGCTTCTCTGGCCGGGCGATGCCGCCTGGTGGAGCGGCAGCGCGCCGGTGCTCTTTCCCATCGTCGGCTGGGCACGGGACGGCATGATCCGCATCGACGGGGTGTCGCGCCCCATGGGCGTGCATGGCTTTGCCGCCGCTAGCCGCTTTCGGCAAGTGGCCGGGGACGGAGCGGCCTGCACGCTGGAGCTCAGCGCCGACGCCGGCACCTCCGCCCTCTACCCTTTCGCCTTCCGCCTCACCGTTACCCATGCGCTGACCGACACCGGCCTCGATACCGCCGTCACCGTGACCAACGAGGGCGACCGGCCGATGCCCTATGCGCTGGGGCTCCATCCCGGCTTCTGCTGGCCGCTCAGCGGAGACCGGCGCGACGGCCATGCCGTGGTCTTCGCCGAACCGGAGGAGCCTTCGGTGCCGGTGATCGCACCCGGAGGCCTCTTTTCCGATGATCGTCGGTCCGTGCCGCTCGACGGCAGGCGCCTCGTCCTCACCGACGCGGTCTTCGCGGCGGAAGCGCTCTGCTTCCTGGATGCGCGCAGCACGTCCTGGAGCCTGGAGGCGCCGGACGAGGCGCGGCTCACCATGGCGCTTGACGGCTTTCCCCATCTCGCGCTCTGGTCGAAGCCCGGCGCGCCCTTCGTCTGCCTCGAGGCCTGGACCGGCCACGGCGATCCCGTCGGCTTTTCCGGCGAGCTCCGCGACAAGCCCTCCATGCGGCTCCTCGCCCCCGGCGCCGGCGCGACGGCCCGGATGGGCCTCGCCTTCACGCCGCGCTGACGAGATCCGCCGGCGAGCGGCCCGCGCCGGCATCGTCGATATCAACCCGCCGCAAGGGACCCAGTCCCTGCGGCTCGCGATGCGCGATGACGAGCAGGGCGGTCTGCGGCAGCGCCGCGCGGAGGACGGCGAACACGGCCGCCTCCGCCTCTCCGTCGAGTGCGCTGGTCGGCTCGTCCAGAACCGCCCAGGCCGGACGGTGGACCATGAGCCGGGCGACCATCAGCCGCTGGCGCTCGCCGCCCGAGAGCCCGGCCGCCGCGACGGCACCGTCGAGGGCGGCGGGGGTGGCGAGACGGTCGAGGCCGACCGCCTCCAGCGCCGACAGGATGGCCACATCGCCGACGTCGTCGCGGTGGGCGGGATAGGCGACGGCATCGGCGAGGCTGCCGAGCGGCAGGTAGCTCTGCTGCGCAAGGAACAGGCCCGGCCCGACCGGCAGGGCGACGTCGCCCTCGCCGTGCACCCATAGCGCGGCGAGCGTGCGGGCGAGGGTCGTCTTGCCCCGACCGGAGGGGCCGTGCAGCCAGACCACCTCGCCCGGCGCCACCGCCAGGTGATCGATCGCGACGATCGCCCGGCCGTCCGGCGCATGCAGGGTGAGGTCGCGCACGACGATCCGCCCTCCCGCATCCTGCGTGCGGGCGGGGCCGCCGGTCCCTTGCCCGGCCGCGCCGCAATCGGCCAGGAAGGCGTCGAGGCGACGGGCGGTGGCCACGAGCTCGGCGAGGTCGCGGTAGGAGAAGATGAACCAGGAGAGCGTCGTCACCACGTTCTGGAAGGCCGAGGCGATCTGCATCAGGCCGCCGAAGGTCAGCCGCCCCGCGAGGAAGGCCGGCAGCGCGAGGAAGAGCGGGATGCGCAGCACCGTCTGCATGTAGGGCCGGGTGAAGAGGCCGAGCACCAGCTCGCGGTTCATCAGCCGGCGCCAGTTGGCCGCGACCGCGGCGAAGCGCATATCGAAGAGCCGCCGCTCCGCCGGCTCCCCGCGCGCGAAGGCAACCTGCTCGCCGTTCTCGCGCAGGCGCGCCAGCGCGAAGCGGAAATCCGCCTCGGTCTTCTGCTGTTCGATGGTCAGCGGGATGAGCGGCTTGCCGAGCCAGTGGGTGACGCCGCTGGAGATCGCCACGTAGAGCGGCGCCGCCCAGACCATGTAGCGCGGGATGGACATCTCCATGCCGAACAGGCTGAAGGCCAGCGGAAAGGTGGAGAGCGACCAGAGGATGGCGACGTAGGAGACGAGCGCGACGAGGTTGGTCATCAGCTCCAGCCACTCGGTCGTCAGCCGGTAGACGAAGATGCGGCAGTCGTCGGCGATGCGCTGGTCGGGATTGTCGAGCCCGTCTTCCTGCCGGTCGCGCAGGTGCCAGTAGGCCTTGCCCTTCAGCCAGGCGTCGAGGGCGGCGTCGGTCAGCCCCTGCCGCCAGCGGATCTGCAGGAGCTTGCGCAGCCAGGCGGCCGAGAGATTGAGCGCCGCGCTGACCGCCACCAGCGCGAAGAAGACGCCGATCTGCTGCGTCGCCGCCGGCACGTCGAGCTTCTGCAGCGCCGTGTAGAAGTCGTTGGCCCAGCGGATCAGCCGGACCGTCACGTGCACGCCGACGAGGCCGAGGGCGAAGATGGTGGCGAAGAGCACGATGCCGAACCGCCCGCCCGGGCGCCAGGCGCAGAGGACGGTGAGCCGCCAGATGGGCGCGAGGCTGGTGACCACCGTCCGGCCCGCCCGATCAGAGGACCGAGGCCGGCCCGGACAGGGTCAGGCCCAGCGGCATGCCGCCGGCGTCGAAGGCCTCGAGCCGCGCCGCCCCGTCCGCCTCGGCGCGGGCCCAGCGGCTCACCGCCTCGGCCTTCAGGTGCAGGTGGAAGTCCGGCTGGATGATGTTGATGAAGCCCATGGCCGGCTTGATGTCGGCGACCGTCCCCGTCCAGCGCTGCACGAGGCCGGGGGCGGAGAAGACGACGCCGATCGCCTCGCCGCTCGCCCGCGCCGCATGCAGCGGCACCGCGCCCGGATCGGTCTCGGTGACCTCGGCGGGCGCGTCGCCCGTCGGTGCCGGGCGCTCCTTCTCCGGCAAGGTGCCGCCGGTGGCGAGGCTGGAGACGGCGCTGTCGAAGGGCTCGAGGCCGTCGAGCGCGATCATCGAGAACAGCGTCTCGCCCGCCGCGCTCTGGAACTCGATGCGCGGCAGAACCCGGTCCTTCATGCGCCCCGAACGGTCGGCGACGACGGCGGTGACGACGGCGAGGTCGATGCTGGCGTCGTGGGCGCCGCCGGCGAGCCGCACATGGCCGTCCTCCAGCAGCACCTCGCCCACCGGTCCGATGCGCTCGTGCGTCGCCCCGTTGGCGGCGGCCGAGAGCATGACGCGGCCCATGGCGCGGGTCGCCTGCGCGGCCTCGAGCACGGAACAGGCGAGGCGCTCGCGGATCGGTCTGGTGGTGGTCATGGCGGAAGTCCCTGGAGGTCCGATGGAAGGCGGGTGGCGGCCGGTCCTGGAAGGGCGACCGGCCGCCGGCTGCAACCCGCCGGGGCACCGACGGGGGCGAAGGCGCGTCAGAAGTCGACGGTGAGGGTGGTCTTGAAGGTGCGGCCGGGGGCGACCTGCAGCTCCAGCGGATTCTGCTGGGCCGTCGCGGTCGTCGGCACGATGGAATAGGTCGTCCCCGTCCCGAGGTTCTGGAAGTAGCGGGCGTCGAAGATGTTCTGCACGCCCGCCCGCACCGTCACGTTCTCGCGCGGCTTCCAGTTGACGAAGGTGTCGAGGGTGAACCAGCCGCCGGGCCTGTAGACCGTCGTGGCGCTGGCGCGTTCGACCGGGGCGGAGAAACGGGCGATGACCTCGCCGTCGAGGTTCCACTCGCGCTTGAACCAGCGCAGGCCCACCATGCCGTTGAACGGGCTCGCGGCGTCGAAGGCGGTGACGGCGGAGGTCGGCGTCGCCCGCTGGTTGCCGAACTGGTAGGAGAAGCCGGCATTCAGGATCAGGTCGTCATGCAGGCGATATTCGGCCGATCCCTCGATGCCCCAGAGCACCACGGACGACAGGTTGAGCGAGGTGTAGTCGACCGTGCCGGCGACGTTCTGCAGGCTGACGATGAAGTCCTTGTAGGTGGAGTGGAACACGCCGAGGGAGAACCAGCCGCGCTCGAAGCGGCCGCGGAAGCCGGCCTCCCAGGTGCGCGAACTCTCGGGCTTCAGGTTCGGGTTGGGAACGAGATTGAACGAGGTGCCCGGCAGCGACATGTAGAGCTGCTGCGCCGTCGGCATCTTGAAGCCCTCGGCGTAGCGGGCATAGACGGAATAGACGTCCGTCAGCTTGAAGATGGTGCCGACCTGCGGAATGAACCGCGTCGAGGTCAGTTCGCGCGGCTCGGCGCCGGGCGTCACCACGTAGCCGGCGCCGAGGCTCGGGGTGATGCGGTAGGTGGCGAGACGCCCGCCCGGGGTCACGGTCCAGCGCCCGTCGAGCAGCCTGATCTCGTCCTGCAGGTAACCGTCGGCGCGTACGGTGGTGGCATTGGCGAAGTTGAAGCCGCCGGCGATGGTGGTGGTGCTCACCCCCGTCGTCAGGTTCGTCGTCGTGCTCTGACGGTAATAGTCCGTGCGGGCGACGTCGCCCTGGAAGCCGTAGGTCAGCGTATGGACCGACGGGCCGAGGTCGAAGCGCGAGGTCAACTGCACGTCGCCCTGATAGAAGGTCTCGGAATAGTTGAGGATGTCGCGGACGGTGCGCGTCTGCCCGGCATTGGCGGTGCCCGCCGCGCCCGTCTGGGTGCGCGTGCTGTCGAGATCACGCCGCTGCGGCGACCAGGTGAGGTTCCACCTGACAGCGTCGATCCAGCCCCAGCCCGGCGTCCAGGCGTGCGAGAAGGTCAGTCGCTGGCGCTCGAGCTGCTGCAGGCGGGGGTAGTTGCCGTTCACCCAGCCGGACGAGGTCTGGCCGAAATCCCACATCTGGTTGGTGATCGTCGTCTTGGCGTAGTTCTCGTAGGCGAGGCGGAATTCGTGGTCGTCGACCGGGTTCCAGACCAGCTTGCCGAAGCCGTTCCAGCGATGGGAGCGGAAGGGATCGGTGATGTTGCACGGGATGGACCGGATCGCCGGGCAGCCCCAGATGCCGCCGTCGGCGCGAGCGGTGGAATAGGTCGGCTGCAGCGAGGTCGTATGGCTGAGCGAGACGAGGGCCTGCAGCACCGGCGTGATTTGGAAGCCGGCGGTCCCGGTCTTGGCGATGGAGCGGTCGAAACTGTCGAAGCTGGTGGTGAGCCTTGCGCCCCAGCCCCGCGGATTGCCGCGGATGAGGTCCTGCGGGTCGAGGGTCCGGAAGGCGACGAGGCCGCCCAGCGCGTCGGCGCCCCAGAGCACCGAGGCGGGCCCGCGCATGATCTCCACCGACTTCATGTAGGGGAGGTCGATGAGGTCGCGCGTGCCGTCGGTGATGCGCTCGATGAGGCGGGCACCGTCCACGGTGACGGCGACGCGATTGCCGCTCATGCCGCGCACCGTGAAGCCGCCGAGGTTCTTCCACGGGTCGGTGGAGGAGGTGACGCGCTCCACCGAGACGCCGGGCGTGTAGCGCACCACGTCCTGGATGTCGCGGACCTGGCGCTCCTCCATCTGGCGGCGGGAGATGACGTCGACGGTGGCCGGCACGTCGAGGCGCTGGCGCTCCTCGCGGGTGGCGGTGACGGTGATCTCGTCGCCGCCTGCCGCCTGCTGCCCCGCCGCTGGAACCGCCGCCAGCATGGCGACGAGCGAAACCGATGCGCCGAACGGCGCCAACATCCTGCGAGACATGAGCCCACACCCCAAACCGACCTGAAGGATGGCTGGCTGGCGTGAGACGAAGGCGTTCAGCTGGCTGGCACGACGGCCACGCACCGCGAGCGGAGGGGCCGGGAGCGTCACTAGATATGTTGACTATCGGTGTCAACATAGTTTCGCCGCAGGGCGGTCACATTCGCACGCGGCCGCGATGCGGCGACAACAGTCTGGAATGATTCAGGAAAACATCCGCCCCCGAACGAAGTCGAGAAGGGTCGCGTCGGGCGCGGTGAACACCGCGGCGCCCAGCCGGTCGGCCCAGTAACGCTCGGATCCGTAGCGCAGCCGGCCGCGCCGGAGCTTGTCGGACAAGAGATGGAGGTCGAGCTCCTCGGTCATGCCGATGGCGCCGTGGACCGCATGGGCAATGGCCACGACCTCGGCCGCCGCCTCGCCGATGGTGATCTTCGCGGTCGCCACCGCCTCCATCGCGTCGGGCGCGAGGGCGGCGAGATCGGCGGCGGCGCGCGCCCCGTGGACGAGCTCGGTCATCACCGCGAGCTGCTGCTGCACCGCCTGGAACTTGCCGATGGGCTTGCCGAACTGCGACCTGTCGTTGGCGTAGCGCAGCGTGGTGGCGAACATCGCCTCCATCGCCCCCGCCATCTCCGCCGCCTCGATCCGCGCGCCGGCGCGCAGCGGGTCGAAGCCGGGGATCGCGGGGCCGTTGGCGCCGCGCCAGCGCATGCGGCAGACCGTGCCCTCTCCCGTCGGCTCGAGGCTCGCCATGCCGGCCGCGAGAAGCATCGCGCCGCCCTCGGACGGCACCAGGACCGCGTCGGCGAACTCGCCCGCCGGCACCTGCGCGACGAGGTCGCCCGCCTCCGAGCGCGCCGAGGCCGCCAGCGCAATCATCCCTTCCGGCACCGCCTCGCCCGCCGCAGCGATCGCCGCCCGGCCCGCCATGGTCGCGGCAAGGGGCAGCGGCAGGGCATGACGGCCGGCCGCCAGCAGGATGGGAAGCGTCTCGGCGGCGGAGAGGCCCGCACCGCCGTGCGCTTCGGCCACCAGCGCGTCGAGGAAGCCCGACTCGGCGAGACGGCTCCACACCGGCGCGGCGGCGGCCCGGTCCGTCAGGCCGCGTACGGCGGCGGGGGTCACGACCTCCGCCATCAGGCGGTCGGCGGTGTCTGCAATGAGGGTATCGGTCATGGATGGGCTCTACCTGAGGCCGATGCCGCGGGCGATCATGCCGCGCAGGATCTCGCGCGTGCCGCCGCGCAGGGAGAAGGAGGGCGCCATGCTCACCGTGTAGGCGAGCGTGCGCATGAGGGCGTCGGGCGGGTTCGCGCCGGGATCGGCGGCGATCGCCGCGGAGATCGCCCGGGGGATCATCTGCTCGTAGGTGGTACCGAGATCCTTGACGAGGGCGGCGTGCACCACCGGGCTGTCGCCGGCGACGAGGCGCGCCGTGACGCCGATCGACAGGGCCCGCAGGGCGGCGAGATGGGCGGCCAGCCGGCCGACCAGAACCCTGTCGTCGCTGCTCGGCGACGGCAGGCTCTTCAGCCAGGCGAGCCAGGTGTCGACCAGCACCATGGAGGAGAGGATCCGCTCCGGCCCCGAGCGCTCGAAGGCGAGCTCGGCATTGACCTGTTCCCACCCCGCGCCCTCCTCGCCGATGAGCGCGTCGGGCGGCAGGATGACGTCATCGAAGGTCACCTCGGCGAAATGGGCGTCGCCCGAGAGGTCGCGGATCGGGCGGATGCTGATGCCCGGCTGCTTCAGGTCGACGATGACCTGCGACAGGCCCTTGTGGCGGTCCTCGGTCGTGCCGGAGGTGCGTACCAGCGCGATCATGTAGTGGCAGATGGCCGCGTTGCTGGTCCAGATCTTCCGCCCGTTGAGGCGATAGCCGCCGCCTGCCAGCGGTTCGGCGCGGGTGCGCACGCTGGCGAGGTCGGAGCCGGAATTGGGCTCGCTCATGCCGATGCAGAAGAAGATCTCGCCGGCCGAGATCTTCGGCAGGTAGAAGGCCCGCTGCGCCTCGGTGCCGTAGCGCAGGATGAGGGGACCGGACTGACGGTCGGTGATCCAGTGCGCCGCCACCGGCGCGCCCGCCGCCAGCAGCTCCTCGGCGATGACGAAGCGGGCGAAGAAGCCGCGCTCCGCGCCGCCGTAGCGCTTCGGCAGGCTGAGGCCGAGCCAGCCGCGCCGGCCCAGCGCCCGGCTGAAGGCAGGGTCGGACCCCATCCACGACCGCGCCCGCTTCTCCGGCGGCATGCCGGCGAGCGTCTCCGCCAGGAAGGCCTTGACCTCCCCGCGCAGCGCCTCGTCCTCGGCCGGGATGGTCGCGTGGGGAAGGGGCTGGAAGCTCGTCATGGCGGGCGGACATCCTCGGGCTCGGGGCCGGCGGGTGATACCCCGGCCCCTTATTTCATACAATGAAATGCATTTTCATGAATGATAGGGCAGTCGCGCGCGTCGTCAAGGACGCGCGCGCATTCCATGCCTGCGACGAGGGACATGCGGAAAGTGAGGGCGCCGGCCTACTGGACGACCTGCAGCGGCTTTTCGAGGACGGCGAGGACGCGCCGCAGGTCGTGACCGCGCTTCAGCACGAGGCCCGCCGTGTTGATGACGGCATAGGGTCCCTGTTTGGCGTCGGGGTTCTTCTCCACCCGGTAGAGCGGCATTTCCGAGGCCCGGCGGAAGATGGCGAACACCGCCTTGCCCTTCAGGAAGTCGATGGCGTAGTCGCGCCATTCCCCCGCCGCGACCATGCGGCCGTAGAGTTGGAGGATGGCCTGCAACTCGCGCCGATCGAAGGAGACCCGCGGGGGGGAGGCACCGGCATTCAGGGGAATGACGGTGCCGGGGCTGCGCGAATCCATGTCGGACATGAGGCTCCTACCGGCGCTCCGGCTCGTGTCACGGTCGTTTCATGATCGGCCGGAGCGGTCGGAATGGCAACCCACCGTGCGGTGGATCAGACCGGCTTCGCCGTCCGCTCGAACAGCGGCAGGGTCTTGTACTGCCCCTTCGGCGTCAGCAGGCCCTCCTCGACCATCTTGTCGTGCTGCACCTTGGCGATGTCGTAGGCGTAGGAGCCGGCATAGAAGGCGACCGTGCCGCCGGGCTTCGTCTGGCCGACCAGGAGCTTCACCATCGCGTAGTCGGTCAGGCCGCCATAGGCGTCGTTGGCCTCGGTGCGGAACTCGCCGACATGGAACAGGGTGACCACGTCGAACATCGGCAGCAGCCGCGCGTCGAGCTGGTAGATGTCGCCGAACAGGGCCTTGTAGCCCCAGCCGAGCTCCGGGTTCTCGACGATCATGGTCTCGTAGGTGCGGATCTCGCCGGGCGAGGCCGTGATGCCGAGGATGACGTTCTTGCGGTCCTTCTCGACGTTGTGCAGGCCGAGGATGTGGTGGCCGCCGGTGCCGAAATGGAAGATCGCCTTCTCCGACACCTCGTTCTCGTCGAGCCAGTCGCAGAAATGGACGTCGCAGGGGCATTCCTTGACCCGGAGGTCCCAGAAGTGGTCCCAGATGTGGAGAGACATGGCTGTAGGTCCTTGTGAATCGGCCGCGTGCGGCCTGGATCAGGATGTGGTGAGCGCCGCCGCCATCGGCCGCAGCGCCACCGAGGTGAGGCGGGCGCCGCGCTCGCCGCGCGAGAGCAGCAGCTTGCGGTCGTGCAGCGCCTCGAGGCCGGGCCTGAGGCCGACGCTGATCAGCGTCGAGCCCTCGAGGGCGGCGACGAGGGTCGCCATCAGCCGCGCTTCGCCGCCCTCGTCGAGGGCGCTGGTGGCGCCATCGAGGATGACGAGGTCCGGCCGCTGGACGAGCAGGCGGGCGATGGCGAGGCGCTGGCGCTCGCCGTTGGAGAGGGTCTGGTCCCAGCGGTCGACCTCGTCGAGGCGCTGGGAGAGATAGCCGAGGCCGGCCTCGGTCAGCGCCTCGCTCAGGATCGCATCGTCGACGGCGAGGGTCTGCGCGGGATAGAGCAGCGCCCCGCGAAGCGTCCCCGCCGGCAGATAGGCCCGCTCGGGCACGAAGGCGATGGTGCCGCCCGCGGGCAGGGCGATGGCCCCGCTCCCCCACGGCCAGAGTCCGGCGAGGGCGCGCACGAGGGTGGATTTTCCGGTGCCGCTCTCGCCCGAGACCATGACCTTCTCGCCGGGCTCGATGCGCGCATGGGCGTGGTCGATCAGCGCCCGGCCGGAGCGATCGGAAATGGTGAGGTCATCGAGCCGCACCGCGCCGGTCCCCGAGGGTTCGATCACCACCCCGCCCGCCTGGCCGCGCTCGAAATCGCCGTCGATGTCGTCGATGGCGTTGGTCAGCTCCGTGACGCGCTGCATCGAGGCGTAGCACTGGGCGAGGGCGCGGAAATTGTCGACGAGCCAGGCGATGGCCACCTGGACCTGCAGGAAGGCGCCGGCGAGCTGCGTCACCTGTCCGAGCGTGAACTCGCCCGACAGGTATTTCGGCGCCGCCAGCAAGAGCGGCAGGACCGGCACGAAGACGCCGCTGCCGTTGGTCAGCCAGGTGATGTGGCCGTGGCGGCGCACCACGCCGAGCCAGCGCTGGACGAGGTCCTGATAGGTGGCGCCGAGCGCCCGCCGCTCGTCCGCCTCGCCGCGGATCAGGGCGACGCTCTCGGCATTCTCCCGCAGCCGCGTCAGCTCGAAGCGCAGCCTCGCCTCCGCCTCGTTGCGGCGGGCGACGGCCCCCGGCAGGCGGCGGCCGACCCACAGCATCAGCGCCGACATGGCGATGCCGTAGAACAGCGCCGCCAGCACCATGTAGCCGGGGATCCACAGGGTCGTGCCGCCGACCTGGACGGTGAGCGCGCCGCCCACCACCCATAGGACGCCGACGAAGGTCAGGGCCGAGACGATGGAGGACAGGAGGCCGATGGCGAAGTCGACAATCGGCTCGGTCGCGAGCCGCGTGTCGTCGGCGATACGGTATTCGGGATTGGCCGGCTCGGTGCGCGCCAGACCCATGCGGTAATAGCGCTGGCCGCCGATCCAGCGGTCGAAGAGCGACCCGATCAGCCATTCGCGCCAGCGCACCTGCAGCGTCTCGCGCGACAGCACGATGCCGACCCCGACGCCGGCGGCGCAGACGACGAGGCCGAGGAAGACGATGACCGCCCAGAACACGGTGGGCGTGTCGGTGTTCTCCAGCGCGTCGAAGAACCGGCGGTTCCAGGTGTTGACGGCGAAGTTGATGCCGACGTTGACGATGAGGCAGGCGGCGAGGGCTGCGGTCAGGAACCAGGCGCGGCGGGCCGTCGCCCCCGTCCACCAGCCCGCGGCCAGCACGAAGAAGTCACGGAAGACCTTGCGGTCGAGACCATCGGCTGCGGAGGCGGGTGGGGATGTCAACGCTTGGGCACCCGCGAGCAGCTGAACACGACTTCGTGAGCGTCACAATCCACCATTCGGGGATCATACGCAATTACCCCCATTCCGCGCCGGTACGCATGAACCGGCGATGAACTGGGTGTCAGCCGATCCCGAGAACGCGCAGCCAGAGGATGGAGGAGGCGACGGCGAGCAGCGTGGAGAGGGCCACCGCCGTGGAGGCGATGCCCACGCCCTGGCCGTAGCGCGCGGCGAAGAGGTAGGCGTTGATGCCCGCGGGCATGGCCGCGAAGAGCACGACCGTGCCGGTCCAGGCCGGCGGCAGGGCGAAGACGTGGTGGGCGATGACATAGGCGATCGCGGGGTGCACGATCAGCCTGAGAAAACAGATCATCAGCGCCACCGGCACGTCCTCGCGTCGCCCGTAGGTCTTCAGCGACAGGCCGAGGGCGATGAGCGACAGCGGGATGGTGGTGCCCGCCACCATGTCGAGCATCGTCGCCGCGACGCCCGACGGCCGGATGCCGATCGCCTGGAAGGCCACCCCGGCCGCCATGGCGAGGATCAGCGGATGGGTCGCAAGGCCGCGTCCGAGCTTGACGAACAGCGTGCCGCCGGTGGCGGCGCGGGTGCCCTCCAGCATCAGCGTCGCCAGCGTCATGGTGATGGGCAGGTTCACCGCCAGCAGCATGGCGATGGGAAAGGCCGCCTCCTCGCCATAGGCCTTCAGGATGATCGGAATGCCGATCAGCACGGTGTTGGCCTGGCCGGTGGAGAGGCCGGCGATGACGGCATCGCCGCGGTTGCGACGGAACAGGCGGGCTGCCAGCCACGTCGCCAGCACCCAGACGACGGCCATGCCGACATAGTAGGCGATCCAGTAGCCCCACGGAAAAACACCGGGAAAGACCGCGGCCGTGAGCAGCTTGAACATCAGCGCCGGAGCGCCGATCACGAAGAGATAGGACGTGAGCCCCTCGCCCGCGCGCTCGCCGATCAGTCCCGCCAGCGCCGCCGCGTAGCCGAGGGCGACGAGCCCGAAGACCGGGGCGACGAGACCGAGGAGCTCGACCATGGGGATGCGGAACTCCCTGAACGGAGAAGGCGCAATAAACCATTTCTTCGTCATTCGGCGTTAGGCCTGTCGCATGCCCGCCATGCCCGCCGGAAGAGACGCCACACCCGCCCGGGGACCCTCCCTGAGGGTGCTGATCGCCGACGACCACGCCTTCTCGCGCGAGGTCGTCGCCCGGATCGCCAGCGCGCTCGGCCATCAGGTGACCTCCGTCGAGGGCGGTCACGCGGCGCTCGAGGCCGCCGCCCTCAACGATTTCGACGTCGCCGTCATCGATCGGCGCATGCCGGACATGGACGGGGCCGCCGTCGCCATCGCCATGAAGTCCCATCCCCGCCACCCGCGCCTCGTGGCCCTTTCAGGGGACGACCCCGCCGACATGCTGCCCGGCCTGTTCGACGTCGTGCTGCAGAAGCCGGTGGAGGCCTCGGTCCTGGCGCGGGCGCTCGCCGGCTGAACGGGCCGTCTTGTGACAGTTGTGCAACGCACATCTGCCATTTGTTCAGCCATCTTTAAGCAAGCCCATTCTTTGATCACACTGACGGCCAGCGAACCGGCCCCGAGGTGATTCACCGCCATGTCCGTGCGTCCCCTGTTGCGACCCGACGCGACGATTTCCGGACCGGTGATCCCGGTGGTGCGGCGCAGGCAGTCTCCGAAGGCCGATCGTCCCCGCGACATCCTCATCGTTCTGCACCAGGAGCATTCGACGCCCGGCCGCGTCGGCCGCCTGCTGCAGGAACGCGGCTTCCGGCTCGACATCCGCCGCCCCCGCTTCGGCGACCCGCTGCCGACCGACACCCGTGGCCTCGCCGGCGCGGTCATCTTCGGCGGTCCCATGAGCGCCAACGACCCCGACGACTTCGTCAAGGCCGAGACCGACTGGATCGGCCTCGCGCTGAAGGAGGAACTGCCCTTCCTCGGCATCTGCCTCGGCGCGCAGATGCTGGCCCGCCATCTCGGCGCCAAGGTCGGCTTCCACCCCGAGGGCCATGTCGAGGTCGGCTACTATCCGCTCCATCCCACCGAGGCGGCGCTGCGCGAACTGCCCTGGCCCGACCACGTCTACCAGTGGCATCGCGAGGGCTTCGAGGTGCCGGCGGGCGCCGAACTCCTCGCCACCGGTGACTGCTTCGCCAACCAGGCGATCCGCGTCGGCAAGGCAGCCTACGGCATCCAGTTCCACCCCGAGGTGACGCACTGGATGATGAACCGCTGGACCACCCGCGCGCACGAGCGCATGGCCTCGCCCAACGCCCGCCCGCGCCAGGACCATTTCGACGGCCGCTACCTGCACGATCCCGGCGTGCGCCTGTGGCTGGACGCCTTCCTCGACCACTGGACGGCGCTCAAGGTCGCCTGACCTCGCCGCCGTCATGGTCATGACATCGGGCGCGGCGAGCGTCACACTCGAAAGGCCTCGCGGCCGATTCGCCGGGTGTCCCGCCGACGGGAACACCCGGTGGCCGGCCGGGAGTTGAAGACAGCGGCCCCGCGAGGGTGCCGGCGTGCAGCGCAGGGAGGTCGTCATGCCCCGCATCTTCACCGGTCTCGAGGTTCCCGAGGCCCTGCGCGAGGATCTGGCGAGGCTGCGCGGCGGCCTGATGAGCGCCCGCTGGATCGAGCCCGACGACTACCACCTGACCCTGCGCTTCGTCGGCGACGTGGACGAGCGCACCGCCAACGAGATCGCCGACCTCCTCTATGCCGTCCGCAAGCGCTCCATCGAGGTGACGCTGACCGGCCTCGGCGCCTTCGGCGGCGACCGGCCCCGCTCCATCGTCGTCCAGGTCCGCCAGACGCAGCCGCTGATGGAGCTGCAGGCCGAACACGAGCGCATCATGCGCCGCGTCGGCCTCTCGCCCGAGCCGCGCAAGTTCGTGCCGCACATCACCCTGGCGCGCCTGTCGCGCGACGCCACGGCGCGGTCGGTGGCCGACTGGCTGGCGCTGCGCGGCCTCTTCATGAGCCGCACCTTCATCGTGCCGAGCTTCGTGCTGTTCTCGTCGAAGGAATCGGTCGGCGGCGGGCCCTACCTGGTCGAGGAGACCTATCCGCTGGCGGCCTGACGCAAAAAGCGCCCCGCAGGGCGCTTTCCGTGATGTGCGGACCGGGTCGGACCGATCAGTTGCGGGCTGCGCCCTGGTTGGCCACCTGCGGCGCCGTTTCCTGGACGGCTGCCGGCTCGGCGTTGCCGCCGACACCCAGCCTGCCGACGGCGCGGGAGAGCCAGTTGCCCTGCGGCTGCGCGGCAGGAGCCGCCGGCTGGACGGGCGCGAAGGCCGTGCCGGGAAGCGCCTGCGACACCTCGCCGCCGCTCTGGCGCTGGGCGATCGTGGTGCGCATCGGCGAGGGCTGCGGCACCGGGGCGCTCATCATCGTGGTGGCGATGGAGGCCTCCAGCGTCACCGGCGTGGAGCTTGCAGACGCGAGCGCCGGAGCCGCGGCGGCGGCTGCGGCCGGAGCGGCTTCCGGGGCGGCCGCGGCCGGCGAGCGGGCCGAGACCAGCGTCACCGGCTGGCTCTGCTGGCTCGCCAGCGAGAAGCTGGGCTCGGACGACCCGACGCGGATCTGGCGGTGGGCGAAGCGGTCGGCGAAGGTGCGGTGCGTGCCGCCGTCGATGCCGGAGCGGGCCGGGGCGGCGGTGATCTCGCGCGACAGGGCCGCGACCTGCGCCATGTCGCGGGCGTTCTTGGCCGCGACCGCCTGGCGGATCGCCGGCGGCACGACATAGGCCGGGCAGCGCGCGGCGGCCTGGAAGGCGGGACGCGGCGCCGAGGTGTCGTCTCCGATGGCGGTGAAGCGGGTGCGGATGGAGCGGGCCGTGGCCGGAGCCTCGCGGGTCACCGGCGCCATGGTGGTGACGGGCTGGTTGAGCGAGGTCGGCACCGGCGTGCGCGGGGCCGGGGCGGTGGTGACGTTGCCGCGGGCGGCGCCCGTGCGGCGGGTGCCGGCCCAGGGATCGGTCGCCGCGATCATCTCGCGGGTCTCGCCCGTGCCGCCTGCCTGCGCCAGCACCGACTGCGGCGACACCGCGTTGAACACGTAGCGGCGCTCGCAGACGTCGACCTGCGGCTCCTGGCGCGTCACTTCGAAATGGTCATGCCCTTCCTTCAGGTTCTTCCAGAAGGCCATGTGCGGGTTGTTGCGGTGGCGCGCCATGTTGCGGGGCGTCATGCGGAACGGATAGGCCTGGACCTGGAAGCTCTCCTGGCCCGCCTGCAGCGCCTCGCGTGCCAGCGCGTAGACCTCGGCGATGGCCTCGTCCGTCATGGCGTAGCAGCCGCGCGACGAGCAGTCGCCGTGCACCATCAGGTGCGAGCCGGTACGGCCGTAGGAGCGGTCGAACTGGTTGGGGAAGCCCATGTTGAAGGCGAGATAGTAGGACGAGCGCGGATTCATCAGACCCATGTTGATCTGGTAGAACCCTTCCGGCGACTGCCGGTCGCCTTCCCGCACCTTCGGCCCGAGATCGCCCGAATAGTTGCAGATCGGATAGGTCTTGAAGAGGGCGTAGCGGCCGGTCGCGTCGCGCTTCCAGACCTCGAGCTCGGCCTCTTCCTTGAAGATGCGCATCAGCACCGGCGAGGTGCGCGTCATCCCCTTGACGTTCAGCTCCTCGACGACCGCCTGGGCCAGCGGCGCGTTGCCGCGGTTTGGATCGTTGCGCGACAGGCTCTGGCCCTGGCAGCCCGCCAGAAGAACGGCGCAGGCCGCCGCGGACAGCGCGAGCCGCCAGCCGCCGAGACGGTTGGACCGCGAGATTGCCACCTGGGGAATGCCGGCCGTCTGCTGCAATGCTCTGCTCCGGAACGGGGCGAGGAAGACCCTACGAACGGTGTCAGCTTGGCGCTGATGATCCTTAACGGACCCTTGAAAACGACCGATAGCGTCAACCCGAGGTTACTGCAACCCGCCGAAAATCCGACCGAGGGTTAATGATTTCCACCGGATGGTCACAGATGGGTGATGGTGCGGTCAGGAAGACGGCGGAACCATGGCACCGCCCCGCCGACGCGCCTCAGACGGCCCGGCCGATGGCGAGGAACTTGTCGCGCCGGAGCCGCCGGATGTCCTCGGCCGGCAGTCCGGCCATGCCCTGCAGCGCCGTCTCGATGGCGTCGCCCACCCGCTGCACCGCGAGGTCGGGATCGCGGTGGGCGCCGCCGACCGGTTCCTGGACGATCTGGTCGATCACGCCGAACCGCATGAGATCCTGGGCGGTGATCTTCATGTTGGTCGCCGCCTCCTGCGCCTTGGTGGTGTCGCGCCACAGGATCGAGGCGGCCCCTTCCGGCGAGATGACGCTGTAGATGGCGTGTTCGAGCATCATCACCTTGTTGGCGGTGGCGATGGCGATGGCCCCGCCCGAGCCGCCCTCGCCGATGATGACGGCGATGTTGGGCACGCCGAGCCCCAGGCTGCAGTCGGTGGAGCGGGCGATGGCCTCGGCCTGGCCGCGCTCCTCGGCGCCGATGCCGGGATAGGCGCCGGCGGTATCGACGAGCGACACCACGGGAATGTCGAAGCGCTGCGCGGTCTCCATCAGGCGCACCGCCTTGCGGTAGCCCTCCGGGCGCGCCATGCCGAAATTGTGCCGGATGCGCGTCTCGGTGGTGTCGCCGCGCTCGTGGCCCATGATGCAGATGCTCTGGCCGCGGAACCGGCCGAAGCCGCCGATGATCGCCTCGTCCTCGCCGAACACGCGGTCGCCGGCGAGCGGGGTGAAGTCCTCGATCAGCTTGGCGATGTAGTCGAGCGTGTGCGGGCGGCCGGGATGGCGGGCGACCAGCGTCTTCTGCCAGGGGGTGAGGGACTGGTAGAGGTCCTTCAGCGCCTGGCCGGCCTTCTGCTCGAGCTTGGCCACCTCGTCGGTGATGGAAACGCCGCCGTCGCGTGCGGCCACCTCCCGCAGCTCCTCGACCTTGGATTCGAGTTCGGCGATCGGCTTTTCGAAATCGAGGTAGCTGCGCATCGGCAAGGTGCGGCCCGGAACCTGTGAGCATCGGCCCGTGGGGGCCGGGGGACGGCCCCCCGAGGGGCCCGATGAAGCGCGAGCACATGCCCCTCGGGACCGGGCAAGTCAAGGACGGACCTGTCCTAATCCTCGTTGCCGAGGGGGTGCAGGTCGCGCACGAGGCTTTTCAGCCGCTCGTCCAGCACATGGGTATAGATCTGTGTCGTCGCAATGTCGGCATGGCCGAGCAACTGTTGCACGGCGCGCAGATCCGCCCCGTTCTGCAGCAGGTGGCTGGCGAAGGCGTGGCGCAGCACGTGCGGCGAGACCTTGGCCGCGGACAGCCCGGCGGCACCCGCCACGCTCTTGAGTTCGCGCCCCACGTGCTGGCGCGTCAGATGGCCGCTCTCGCCGGAGGAGGGAAAGAGCCATTTCGACGGCCCGAGCCCGGCCTCCTCGCGCAGGGCGAGATAGGCCGCCATGGCGTCCTTGGCGGCGGCGTTGAGGGGGACGATGCGCTCCTTGTTGCCCTTGCCGCGCACCACGAGGAAGCGCTGGTCGCGCCGCGCCGCGCCGACCGGCAGGGCGATGAGCTCCGACACGCGCATGCCCGTCGCATAGAGGAGTTCGAGGAGGCAGGTGAGCCGCGCCGCCCTCAGCCGCTCGCCGACCGGCCGCGCCGCGTCGTCCACTCCCTCCCGCGCCGTGGCGAGCAGGCGGTCGACCTCGGCGAGGCCGAGCGTCTTCGGCAGGGGGCGCCCACGCTTCGGCCCTTCCAGCACCGCCGCGGGATCCTCGCCGCTCAGCCCCTCGCCATAGAGAAAACGATGAAGCTGGCGCACCGCCGACAGCCGGCGGGCGACGGACGCGGTCTTCAGGCCGCGGCCCTGGCAGTCGGCGAGGTAGTCGCGGATCGTCGCCGTGGTGGCCGCCTTCGGGCCGCTTCCCATGGCGGCGAGAAAGGACGCATAGTCGTCGAGGTCGCGGCGATAGGCTTCCAGCGTGTTGCGGGCAGCGCCCCGCTCCGCCGCCATCATGTCGAGGAAGAGGTCGATCTCGCCGGCCATCGCCTCCTACCGGCGCGGCTGCAGGCGGGCGGGCGGCACCTGCACGTTCATCTCGCGCGCCTCGGGTTCGACCAGATAGGCGAGCGCCAGCATGCCCGAGAAGCCGAGGCCGGCGAGCACGATCAGGATCGTCAGGAAACGGAACAGCGTCGGCATGAAGGCAGGCGTCCTCGTCCGAATCGGTTTGGACCATCAAAGCCGCTCGCGGGCAAGGTGCAAGCATCCGGCAACCGGCCGCCGGCGCCTCCCGCCGCCGTTGCAAGCGGTGGACAGCCGGCTGCTGCCGCTTTCCGCCGCGACGCCCGCCTTCTATGGTCCGCCGCGCGAGGACCCATGACGCTGAAGATCGCCACCTGGAACATCAATTCCGTCCGCCTGCGCATCGAGACGGTCGCCCGTTTCGTCGCCGAGCACCAGCCCGACGTGCTCTGCCTGCAGGAGACCAAGTGCATGGACGGCCAGTTCCCGCTCGCCGACGTCAAGCGCATGGGCTTCGAGCACATCGCGATCAACGGCCAGAAGGGCTATCACGGCGTCGCCGTCTTCTCCCGCCACGGTCTCGCCGACATCGACCGCCGCGCCTTCTGCGGCAAGAACGATGCCCGCCACATCGCCGTCACCCTCGCCGACGGCCCGGGCGCGGGCGTGCGCATCCATAATTTCTACGTGCCCGCCGGCGGCGACGAGCCGGATCCCGCCATCAACGAGAAATTCGCCCACAAGCTCGGCTTCCTCGACGAGATGGAGGCCTGGGACGCCCTCAGGGTCGGCGATGGCTCGCAAAAGACGGTTCTCGTCGGCGATCTCAACATCGCGCCGCTCGAGCACGACGTGTGGAGTTCGAAGCAGCTCGCCAAGGTCGTCTCGCACACGCCGCTGGAGCGCCGCCGGCTCACGGAGGTCGCGACCGCCGGCGGCTGGGTCGACATGATGCGCGCGCTGACCCCCGAGCCGCAGAAGCTCTACACCTGGTGGAGCTATCGCTCGGCGGACTGGGCCGCCGCCGACAAGGGCCGCCGCCTCGACCATGTCTGGCTGAGCCCCGCCCTCGCGCCCACCATGCGGCAGGTGGAGATCCTGCGCGATGCCCGCGGCTGGGACCGGCCCTCCGACCACGTCCCGGTGATCGCAACGCTGTCCCCCTGAGGTCTCAGCCCGCGCCCCTCTTGCGGGTCGCGTCGACATAGCTCGCGAGCACGGCGCTGATCCGGCTCTGGTAGCCCTTGCCGGTCGCCTTGAAATGACCGACGACCCGTCGCGGCAGACGCAGGGTGATCTGCACGGTTCCCTCGGGCTCGACGACCTCGGCCTCGTCCCAGAAGCCGTCGGGGACCAGCCCCGCATCCGGATCGGCGGCGGCCCCCGGGTCGCGGGATCGACGGGCGGGGCCGCCGGCAGGTCATCGAGGCTCTCGTAGCGAACCGGCCTGATGGCTTTGGTAGGTTTGGCGGTCACGTCGGCTGGCCCTCCAGGCAGAGATGATGCGGATGTCCCCGTCGCGCTCCGTGTAGACGACGCGGATGACGACCCCGTCGAAGAGCCCGAGGGCGAGCCACCCCGGCTCGCCGTAATCCTTCCGGATGTCCCGGGTTCGCAGAATGGTGCCGCGGAAGATTTGCGCGGCCTGCAGGAAGGACAGGCCGTGCTTGGCTCGTTGGCCGCGCTCTTGGCTGCGTCCCACTGGAAACCCATCCGACAATGTAGCTACAAACGTCACCACACGCAACGAATGACGGGCGCCGAGCCCGCACGGCAGCCCTGACGGCGGCCGGGCACTCACCATTTTTATTGCACTGCATCACCCGAAGGCCCTATGGCGGCGCCGGGGTGGTTTCGTTGACACCCTGCGGGGCCGCTTCTAGGGTGCGCGCCCGGTCGAAATGACTTTCAAATCCGATTATCCGAGCGAAAAATCACCCGCTCGGGGAGGGACACGATGAAGATCCTTGTGCCCGTGAAGCGGGTCGTCGATTACAATGTGAAGATCCGCGTGAAGCCCGACGGCTCCGGGGTCGAACTCGCCAATGTGAAGATGTCGATGAACCCCTTCGACGAGATCGCCGTCGAGGAAGCCATCCGTCTGAAGGAGAAGGGCGCGGCGACCGAGATCGTCATCGTCTCCATCGGCGCCCAGGGCGCCGCCGAGACCATCCGCACCGCCCTCGCCATGGGCGCCGACCGCGGCATCCACGTGAAGACCGACGCCACCGTCGAGCCGCTCGCCGTCGCCAAGATCCTCAAGGGCGTGGTGGGCGAGGAGCAGCCCGGCCTCGTCATCCTCGGCAAGCAGGCCATCGACGACGACGCCAACCAGACCGGCCAGATGCTGGCCGCCCTCCTCGGCTGGCCCCAGGGCACCTTCGCCTCGAAGGTCGAGCTCGCCGCCGATTCGGTGTCCGTCACCCGCGAGGTCGACGGCGGCCTGCAGACGGTGAAGCTCAAGACCCCGGCCATCGTCACCACCGACCTGCGCCTCAACGAGCCGCGCTACGCCTCGCTGCCGAACATCATGAAGGCGAAGAAGAAGCCGATCGACGAGAAGGCGCCCGACGCCTACGGCGTCGACGTCGCGCCCCGCCTGAAGGTCCTCAAGACCGCCGAGCCGGGCGGCCGCCAGGCGGGCGTCAAGGTCGCCTCCGTCGCCGAACTCGTCGGCAAGCTCAAGAACGAAGCCGGGGTGCTCTGATGGCCACGCTCCTTCTCGCCGAACACGACAACGCCTCGCTGAAGGACCCGACGCTGAAGGCGCTCACCGCCGCCGTCGCCCTCGGCGCGCCGGTCACGGTTCTCGTCGCCGGCTCCGGCTGCCAGGGCGCCGCCGAGGCCGCCTCCAAGCTCGCCGGCGTCGCCAAGGTGCTGGTGGCCGACAACGCCGCCTATGCCAACCTGCTCGCCGAGCCGACCGCCGACCTCATCGTCTCGCTGGCCGGCGGCTACGACGCGCTCGTCGCGCCCTCCACCGCCAACGGCAAGAACATCATGCCGCGCGTGGCGGCCCTCCTCGACGTGATGCAGATCTCCGACATCATCAAGGTCGTCTCGCCCGACACGTTCGAGCGGCCGATCTATGCCGGCAACGCCATCCAGACCGTGCAGTCGACCGACGCCAAGAAGGTCATCACGGTGCGCACCGCCTCCTTCCAGGCGGCGGGTGCCGGTGGCTCGGCCCCGATCGAGGCGGCTGCGGCCGCCGCCGATCCGGGCCTGTCGACCTTCGCCGGCGAGGAGATCGCCAAGTCCGACCGTCCCGAGCTCGGCGCCGCCAAGATCATCATCTCCGGCGGCCGCGCGCTCGGCTCCAAGGAGAACTTCGCCAAGGTGATCGAGCCCGTCGCCGACAAGCTCGGCGCCGCCATGGGCGCCTCGCGCGCCGCGGTGGACGCCGGCTACGCGCCGAACGACTGGCAGGTCGGCCAGACCGGCAAGGTCGTGGCGCCGGAGCTCTACATCGCCGTCGGCATTTCGGGGGCCATCCAGCACCTGGCCGGCATGAAGGACTCCAAGGTGATCGTCGCCATCAACAAGGACGAGGAGGCGCCGATCTTCCAGGTGGCCGACTACGGCCTCGTCGGCGATCTCTTCACCATCCTGCCCGAGCTCGAGAAAGAGCTCGGCAAGTAAGTTCGACATCCGGCGGGCGGAGAGCCATCTCCGCCCGCCGTCTTGTTCGCGGTCGGGATGGCGTCGGCGGCAGGACCGTCGTAGAGATGTCCGCCAGTTCGTTTTGATCGCACCGCCGCCCGGACGAGGCGCCGGGCCGTGCACCGGGTGGAACCATGGACATTCGCAAGATCGGCGTGATCGGCGCCGGGCAGATGGGCAACGGCATCGCGCATGTGGCGGCTCTCGCCGGCATCGACGTGTCCCTGCACGACATTTCCGAGGATCGCATCAAGTCGGGCCTTGCGACCATCAACGGCAACATGAGCCGTCAACTGTCGAAGAACCTGATTTCCGAGGAGGATCGCCAGCAGGCCCTGCTCCGGATCGAGGGCGCGCCGAAGGTCGACGACCTCGCGGACTGCGATCTCGTCATCGAGGCCGCCACCGAGAACGAGCAGGTCAAGGTCAAGATATTCCAGTCCGTCTGCCCGGTCCTCCGGCCCGACGCGATCCTGGCCACGAACACCTCGTCGATCTCGATCACCCGCCTCGCCTCGACCACCGATCGCCCCGAGCGCTTCATCGGCATCCACTTCATGAACCCGGTGCCGGTCATGCAGCTCGTCGAGCTGATCCGCGGCATCGCCACCGAGGACGAGACCTTCGAAGCCTCGCGCGCGCTCTGCACGAAGCTCGGCAAGACCATCGCGGTCGCCGAGGACTTCCCCGCCTTCATCGTCAACCGCATCCTGCTGCCGATGATCAACGAGGCGATCTACACGCTCTACGAGGGCGTCGGATCGGTCGAGGCCATCGACACCGCCATGCGGCTGGGCGCCAACCACCCCATGGGCCCGCTCCAGCTCGCCGACTTCATCGGCCTCGACACCTGCCTGTCGGTCATGCAGGTGCTCTACGAGGGCCTCGCCGATTCCAAGTACCGGCCCTGCCCGCTGCTGGTGAAATATGTCGAGGCCGGCTGGCTCGGCCGCAAGTCGCAGCGCGGCTTCTACGACTATCGCGGCGAGCGGCCCGTCCCCACCCGCTGACGGGCCTCAGCGGACCGCCGTCTCCGGCACCTTCGGATCGTCCCCGTCACCGTGGCAGACGACGCGGTTGCGCCCCGCGCGCTTGGCAGCGTACAGCGCCCGGTCCGCCGCGTTGACGATGTCGGCCGTGCCCCCGGCTCCACGCGCCGTCGCCACGCCGATGCTGACCGTCAGCGGCGAGCCGCACGGCGCCTCCCGCACCGAGGCGAGGATGCGCCCCGCCAGGGCGCGCGCCGCGGCCTCGTCGGTGCCACCGGCGAGGACGGCGAATTCCTCGCCGCCGAACCGGGTCACGACCTCCTCGGGTCCGTCGGCGATCGCCCTCAGCCGATCCGCCACGTGGCGCAGCGCGTCGTCTCCGGCGACGTGGCCGTGCTCGTCGTTGAAGCGCTTGAAATGGTCGACGTCGATGAGAAGCAGCGACAGCGGCCGCTCCTGACGCGCCGCGGCGCGGCCCATCGTCGCCAGCGCCTCCTCGAAGCGGCGCCGGTTCCCCACCCCCGTCAGCGGATCGCTGAGGGCGGAATCGGCGAGCCGCAGGTTGGCCCTGGTGAGTTCGGCGTTGATGGTCTGGAGCTCGCCGAGCAGCCGCCGCGTCTCCCGCTCCGCCGCCATCTGGCGGATCCGCACCTTGCCGAGGGCCACGATGCAGAGGCCCTGGAAGACGGTGTAGACCATGCAGACCGGAATCAGGACGTAGAGGCCGTCATAGGCGATGGCGATCGCGTGGAAGCCGATGAGGATTGCCACCTGCACCATGGTGGGTCCGGGCGCCATGTAGCTGCGGAACGTCACGGCCTGCACGAGGACGCAGCCGAGGGCGAGTACGGCGAGCCGCATGCTGTCGTCGGCCGCGCGGTAGAGGACGGCGCCGGTGACGCCCCACAGCAATGCCACGCCGACGCAGGTCAGCCCGAAGACGACGGCCCAGTTCCCGTCCGGCTCGCGGTGGCTCCTGGCGCGGTAGACCCGATCGACGAGGAAGCGCAGCATCACGCCGAGCGCGACGAGCACGGCGCAGATCAGCGCCTCGCCCCGCGCGCCGGAAAGAAACACCTGGACAACGAGCAGCGCCATCGCCCCGCTGGCGAGGAGATAGGGCCGGTAGTCGAAAAGTTCGTCGAGAACTTCCCGTCTCTGCCGCGCATCCAGAGCGTCGGCCCCCAGCAAGAGCGAAAACCTGTCGGGCAAGGTCTGACCATACGCTACGGAAAGGGAAAGATCGGCCGTCCGATCCCCGAGGTCAGACTACGTATCGCTTACGAGCGCGGCCACAGTTTTATGCGCGCCGGGGGTGGTATCCACATCTTCGGGTCACCCGCACAGGCTTCGTTAAGGCTGTCGTGCGCAGAATGGTTCCGGGAACGGGGAGACGGTGGATGTCAACGGCGGGAATTGCAGGCACGATGATCGCCATGCAGAGCGAACAGACCCGCATGGGCATCCAGACCGCCATGGTGAAACAGCAGCTCAAGGCCGACCAGGGCGTCGTCGACCTGCTGGCCTCGGCCGCCCAGTCGAGCCCGGCCCCGGGCACCGGCCTCACCGTCGACAAGCTCGCGTGAGCGGGCCGGCCTCTATCTGAACTTCAGGACGAAGCGCTCGACCAGCGGCCCCCAGACGGGGATTCCGCCGGGATTCGGCAGCAGCGCGTGGCCGTCGCGCCCGAAGGGCGGCAGCAACTGGAAGTCCAGCGTCCCCCCGGCGGAGCGGTAGGCCTCCGCCATCCGCCGCGTCAGGTCGGCGGGGAAGGACTGGTCGTTCTCCGTATAGAGCCAGAGCGCCGGCGTGCGCGCCCGCCGGCCCATGATCCGCGCGTCGCGCACCAGCTCGTCGAGGGCGCAGGTTTGCCCGGTCTCGCCGGAGCGGCCGCGGCGTCCGCCGCCGAAATTGATCGTGCCGGCGACCGCCGGGTGATTCTCTGCCGCCATCGCCGCCGCCGCCCAGCCGCCGGTGGACTGGCCCACGACGACGACGCCGTCCTTGCGCACGAAGGGAAGGCCGGTCAGCCCGTCCACCGCGGCCGCGAGGTCGGCGGCATCCGCGCGTCCGGCGGCGAAGTGGTTGGGCCTCCGGCAGGCGAAGCGCTCGGCTCTCTCGCCGCCGGTGAGGCCGTAGCCGCGCCGGTGCACCACGGCCACCACGTAGCCGCGCTCGACGAACCAGGAGACGACATGGGGATAGACGCCGTGACGCGGCTCGCCGTTGCGCGCGGCGTCGGCGGAGGTGTGGTGGGTCATCAGCACCAGCGGCCGCGGCCCGTCGCCGGGCGGACGGAAGACGATGGCGGCGATCTCGCGCCCCTCGTCGGCCGTGTGCGGCAGGCGCCAGACCTGCTCGCGATGGACGGTGCCCTCGGTCCCCTCGGCACGTGGCGCCTGCGCCGCGGCCGGTGCGGCGAAGGCGAGGCCGAGGGCGAGGATGAGGCCGGCGAGCCTCATCCGCGCACCAGGTCACCGAGGAGGCTCGCGGCGACGGTCGCCTTGGAGACGGTCAGGCCGGAGCCCGCGATCTCCGCCACCGCCGTGCGGATGCGCTCCGCCCGCCCGCCGTGCACCGCCATCCAGGCCTCCACCGCCGCGGCGCCGGCGGCCGGGCCGGCGACCATGTCGGCGGTGATGCGACGCTCCGCATCGGCGATGGAATCGAGCGCGCGGTCGAGCGCGAGCCGGTCGAAGTAGTCGGTCACGGTGATGGCCCGCGCGGCGCTCTTCATCTGGTCGAGGCGGAACACCGCCGAGGCCGCGAAGGCGGTGGCCGCGACGTCGGCGACGGCGCGTCCGGTCTGGTCGGCCACGGCGACGATGTCGGGCGCCGCCGCCAGGTGGTCGAGGCTCGCCAGCACGCCGGCGAGCGGATCCGGAACGCCGGCGGAGCGGAGTTCCGCGGTGCGCGCCGTCCGCGCCGCCGCCGCCTCGGCCGGCAGGGCGGTGTCGAGGCTCGCCGCGACCGCCTCGATGCCGGCGCGGTGGTGGGCCACCACGTCGGCGAGGCCGTGGCCGAGGTCGACGTTGCGGATGAACCAGATGACCCGGTCGATCAGCAGGTCCTGGATCGCCGCGTAGAGGTCGAGCTGCAGCGTGCCCGCGATGCGGTTGTCGAGGCTGTCGAGCTCGGTGTTGAGCGCCGTCATGCCGTAGGAATCGCGCACCGCGGCGAAGGCCGAGGCGATGGTGGCGACGTCGGCGCCGGTCTGGTCGACCAGCCGGGCGACGAAGGCGGGCCCGCCCCGGTTGATCATCGAGTTGGCGAGGCCCGTGGCGATGATTTCGCGGCGCAGCCGGTGGCTCTCCACCGCGTCGGGGAACTGGTCCTGCACCGGCCGGGGGAAGTAGCGGACGAGCTCGCGCGCCAGGTAGGGATCGTCGGGCACGGCAGATGCCACGAGATCGTCGTAGAGATCGATCTTGGCATAGGCCAGCAGCACGGCGATTTCCGGCCGGGTCAGCGGTTCGCCGCGGCGGCGGCGCTCGCCGAGCTCCATCTCGTCCGGCAGGTATTCGACCGCCCGGTCGAGCTTGCCCTGGGTTTCCAGGCTCTGCATCAGCCGCTGCTGGAAGCCGAGGTCCTCGAGCCCGCGCCGCTGCGCCAGCGAGAGGGCGAGCGTCTGCAGGTAGTTGTTGCGCAGCACGAGGCGGCCGACCTCGTCGGTCATGGCCGCGAGCAGGGCGTTGCGCGCCTCCGGATCCAGCCGGCCGTCGCGTTCCGGCGTCGTCAGGGCGATCTTGATGTTGACCTCGACGTCGGAGGTGTTCACCCCCGCCGAATTGTCGATGGCGTCGGTGTTGAGCCTGACGCCCGCGCGGCCGGCCTCGATGCGACCCCGCTGGGTCATGCCGAGATTGGCGCCCTCGCCCACCACCTTGGCGCGGATGTCGGCGCCGGTGATGCGGATGGGATCGTTGGCGCGGTCGCCGGCCTGGTCGTCGGTCTCGGTGCCGGCGCGCACATAGGTGCCGATGCCGCCGAACCAGAGGAGATCGACCTTCGCCTTCAGGATGGCGTTCATCACCTCCTGCGGCGTCGCCTGGGCCTTCGGCAGGTCGAGCAGCGCCTGCACCTCGGTGGAGAGGGCGATCGACTTGGCCGAGCGGGAGAAGACACCGCCGCCGGCCGAGATCAGGCTCTTGTCGTAGTCGGCCCAGGACGAGCGCGGCAGGTCGAACAGGCGCTTGCGCTCGGCCCAGGAGGCCTCAGGGTCCGGCGCGGGATCGAGGAAGATGTCGCGATGGTCGAAGGCGGCCACCAGCTTGATCGTCTTTTCCAGCAGCATGCCGTTGCCGAAGACGTCGCCGGACATGTCGCCGACCCCGGCCACCGTGAAGGGCGTCGCCGAGATGTCGGTGCCCATCTCGCGGAAGTGCCGCTTCACGGCCTCCCAGGCGCCGCGGGCGGTGATGCCCATGCCCTTGTGGTCGTAGCCCTGGCTGCCGCCGGAGGCGAAGGCGTCGCCGAGCCAATGACCCTTGTCGAGGGAGAGCTGGTTGGCGATGTCGGAGAAGGTCGCCGTGCCCTTGTCGGCGGCAACCACGAGATAGGGATCGTCGCCGTCGTGCCGGACGGTCTCCGGCGGCGGCACGATGGCGGCGCCGTCGATGTTGTCGGTAAGCTGCAGCAGCGCCCGGACGAAGATGCGATAGGCCTCGGTGCCCTCCGCCAGCCAGGCGTCGCGCTGGGCGGGCGGCGGCAGGCGCTTCGGCACGAAGCCGCCCTTGGCGCCCACCGGCACGATGACGGCGTTCTTCACCTGCTGCGCCTTGACGAGGCCGAGCACCTCGGTGCGGAAATCCTGCGGCCGGTCCGACCAGCGCAGACCGCCGCGCGCCACCTTGCCGAAGCGCATGTGGACGCCCTCGACCCGCGGCGAATAGACGAAGATCTCATAGAGCGGCCGCGGCGCCGGCAGGTTGTCGATCTTCTTCGATTCGAACTTGATGGCGATGGTCGGCCGGACCTGCCCGTCCTCGCCGGTCTGGTAGAAATTGGTGCGCACCGCCGCCTGGATCAGGTTGATGAAGGCCCTGAGGATGCGGTCCTCGTCGAGGGAGGAGACCTGCTTCAGGCTCTCCTCGAAGCGGCCGAGGAGGTCGGCGAGCTTGGCGTTGCGCTCCTCGACCGCGAGGGCGAGCCGCGGGTCGAAGCGCAGGTGGAACATCAGCACCACGCCCTTGGCGATCGCCGCGTGCTTGCGCAGCGTCGCCCAGAGATAGTCCTGGCTGAAGGGCGCGCGGATCTGCCTGAGCGTGCGCGCGAGCGTGCGGATGACCGCGACGTCCCGCCAGGCGAGCCCAGCCTCCAGGGTGAGCGCGTTGAAGCCGTCGCTCTCCGCATCGCCGCGCATCACCGCCATGAGGGCGGCTTCGAGCTTCTCGTCGAGGGCCTCGAGGTCGATCACCTGTCCGCCGGGCCGGGCGAGCGACATGTCGTGCAGCCAGACCGGGGCAGCCCCGGCCGGCGCGATCTCGTAGGTGCGCTCGTCGACCACGGCGAAACCCATGGCCTCGAGGATCGGCACGCGCTCGGAAAGCGGGATCGGCCGGCCGCGGGCGAAGACCTTGAGCCCGGCCTCGGTGCGGTCCGCCGCGTCGGGCCGGTAGAAGTCGATGGCGAGCGTCCGTGCGTCGGAGAGCCCTTCGAGGATGCGGATGTCGCCGATGGCGTCCTCCGCCGGCACCGCCTCGCGGTAGGCGGCGGAGAAGGCCTCGCGGTAGCGGGCGGTGAGGTCGCCGGCCCGCGCCGGACCGTGGATCAGGGACAGCGCCTCGCCGAGGCCGTCGCTCCAGGTCCGCACGATGCGCGAGACCGCCGTCTCCAGCGCGGTGCGGTCGATGCGCGGCGTCTCGTCTCCGGAGCGGCCGATGATGTAGTGCACGCGCGTCAGCGGCCCGTCCGGGAAGAACGGATAGAAGGCGGAGACGCGGCCGTTGTAGACGCCGGCGAGATGGTTGCCGATGGCGAGCCGGACCGTCGTGTCGAAGCGGTCGCGCGGCACGTAGACCATCACCGAGACGAAGCGGTGGAAGCGGTCCTCGCGCGGCAGCACCCTGACGCGCGGCCGGTCCTCGAGCTGCATCACCGCCATGGCGTGGTTGAACAGCGTCTCGTCGTCGATCTGGAACAGCTCGTCGCGCGGATAGCTCTCCAGCACGTTGACCAGCGCCTTGCCGGAGTGACCGTCCGGGTCGAAGCCGGCGCGCGTCAGCACCCGGTCCACCTTGCGCCGGAGATAGGGTATGGTGCGGGTCGAGCGCGTATAGGCGGTGGAGGTGAACAGCCCGACGATGCGCGCCTCGCCGATCAGCTGCCCCTGCCGGTCGAAGCGCTTCACGCCGACATAGTCCATGTGGATGCGACGGTGGACGCGCGAGCGCACGTTCGCCTTGGTGATGATCAGCGGCACCGGCTGCATCAGGAACTCGCGCAGCTCCGGCGTCATGACGACGAGGTCGGTGCCGCGGCGGAGGATCCGCACGTTCTCGTCGCGCAGGATGCCGAGGCCGGAGGTGAATTCGGGCTCGAGCTGGCCCTCGGCGACGCCGCCGACATAGGCGTAGTCGCGCACGCCCAGCAGGGTGAAGTTGTTGGCCACCAGCCATTCGAGGAACTGGATGCCCTCGGCCATCTCGGTGACCGGAAGGACGGGATTGGACTTCAGGTCCTCGATGATGGCGCGTACGCGCTCCTGCATCGGCTTCCAGTCGGCGACGCAGATGCGCACGTCGGCGAGCGTCGCCTCCAGCTCCTCCACCAGCGCGGCGCGGCGGGTTTCCTCGCCGATCCGGTCGACATGGACGTGGATGAGGCTCTCGCGGCTGGCCGCCGGGTCGGCCTCGAGGCCGCGATAGGCGGAGAGCGCGCCGTCCGGCTCGCGCTCCACGGTGAGGATCGGGTGGGCGACCAGCCAGACCTTCAGGCCCTGCTCGGCGAGGACGCCGAGCACCGAGTCGACCAGGAAGGGCATGTTGTCGTTGACGACCTCGATGACCGTCACCGCGGCGAGACGGGAGGCGGCGGAGGTCGGCTCGGGATCGGAGAGGCGGATCGAGGGTCGGCCCGGGACCCGCCGCGAGAGGGCGGCGTGGCTGGCCGAGGCGAGCGCCGCGAGGTCGCGGGCGTCATAGGCCACCACGTCCTCGGCATCGGCGCGGCCGAACAGGTCGGTGACGTAGTCGGCGGGAATGCCGGCCTCGGTTCCGCGCAGGATGATCCCGGCCTGCTCGATGATGGCCGCGGCCCCCCGCGCATCCTCGGCCCGATTGCTCATGCTCGTCTCCTCGCGCCGGATTCGTCGCTGGGGGCGCGTGCGGCAGGATGACCACGGCCTCCCTCGGCCGTAAAGTCAATTTCGCCCCTTCACCGGGCCATGCTACCACCCTGCGACGCCGTGATGACGCCGGCCCGACGGAGCCGACCACCGGCACCGCTCGGGAGACAGCCATGCCGGTAAAGCCAGCCAGGACGAAGGCCGCCGCGGCCGCTTCCGCCGGGGCGTTCACCGCCCTCGACCTGCCGCCCGTCCCGCTCGACGCGGAGACCGAGGCCTTCTTCCAGAAGTGCCGCGACAAGATCGGCTTCGTGCCCAACGTGCTGCTGGCCTATACCCACGACCTGGCCAAGCTGAAGGCCTTCTCGGCCATGTACAACGACCTGATGCTGGCGCCCTCCGGCCTCAGCAAGCTGGAGCGCGAGATGATCGCCGTGGCGGTCTCCTCGGTGAACCGCTGCTACTATTGCCTCACCGCCCACGGCGCGACGGTGCGCCAGCTCTCCGGCGATCCGGAACTCGGCGAGATGCTGGTGATGAACTACCGCGCCGCCCGGCTCGACACCCGCCAGCGCGCCATGCTGGACTTCGCCGTGAAGCTGACCGAGGCACCCTGGACCGTGGACGAGCCGGACCGCGAGGCGCTGCGCGCCGCCGGTTTCTCCGACCGCGACATCTGGGACATTTCGGCCACGGCCGCCTTCTACAACATGTCGAACCGCATGGCCTCCGCCACGGACATGCGTCCCAACGCCGCCTATCACGGCCTCGCGCGCTGAATTGATCGGCGCGGGGCTGGCAGCGGCGGTCCGCGCGCCTAGATGTCACGAGACCGTCCTGCCTTCGCGCCACGGAGCCCTGCCATGGCCACCAACACCACCTATCGCGGCCCCTCCGACCTTCCGGACGTGGTTCCCGTCTTTCCGCTGCCCGGCGCCCTGTTGCTGCCGCGCGGCCAGTTGCCGCTCAACATCTTCGAGCCGCGCTATCTGGCGATGGTGGACGACGCCTTCCTGTCGGGCCGCCGGCTGATCGGCATGGTGCAGCCCGTGCCCGCCGACGAGGACGCCAAGCGCCCCGCCCTCTCCGCCGTCGGCTGCCTCGGACGCATCACCCAGCTCGCCGAGTCCGGCGACGGCCGCTACATGCTGAGCCTCACGGGCATCGCCCGGTTCCGCATCGTCGAGGAGCTGTCGGTGACGACTCCCTACCGCCAGTGCAAGATCGACTGCGCGCCCTACCAGGGCGATTTCGAGGCGCGCGTCGGCGAGGACGACGTCGATCGCGACGGCCTCCTGAAGACGCTCAAGGAATTCCTCGACGTCAACGACATGGAGGCCGACTGGGACGGCATCCGCCGCGCCCCGACCGAGATCCTGGTCAATGCCCTGTGCATGATGTCGCCCTGGGGCCTCAAGGAGAAACAGGCCCTGCTGGAGGCGCCCGACCTGAAGACGCGGGCGGCCCTGCTGGTCGCCGTCACCGAGGTGGCCCTCGCCAAGGACAAGCCGGCCGACGACAAGCAGCCCCTGAACTGACGTCGCTGGCCTCCGGGCCCGCGACGGGCTAGACCGGCCGTCGTCCGCTCACCACGGGAACCCGTTCCATGTCCACGCCCCTCGATCCCGAAGACCCGCGGCCCGCCGAGACCAAGACGGCGGTCCCGCCCACCCGGCCCGGCACGGTCGACCCGCGGCTCCTCGAGGTTCTCGTCTGCCCGGTGACCAAGGGGCCACTGGACTACGATGCCGAGGCCGGCGAGCTCATCTCGCGGGCGGCGCGGCTCGTCTATCCGATCCGCGAGGGCATCCCGATCATGCTGCCCGAAGAGGCCCGCCCGCTGGAGGGCTGAGCCTCAGACCAGCGCCGACCCGTCGGCGTGCCGGTCCACCAGGGCCTTGCGCAGCTTCTCGATGGCGCGGTTCTCGATCTGCCGCACACGCTCCTTGGAGATGCCGAGGCGCTCGCCGAGGGACTCCAGCGTCGCCGCCTCCTCGCTCAGCCGCCGCGCCCGGATGATGTTGAGCTCGCGCTCCGACAGGACGGTGAGGACGTCGCGCAGCCAGGCGACGCGGCGGCGGCTGTCGATCGCCTCGCCCACCACCTCATCGGGAAGCGGGGCGGCATCGACGAGGTGGTCGAGACGCTCGGAGGAGGTGCCGCCGTCGCTCTCGTGGCTCGGGGCGTTGAGCGACAGGTCCGAGCCGGAGATGCGGGCGTCCATCACCGCCACGTCCGCCTGCGATACGCCGACCGCGGCGGCGATGTGCTGGTGGATGACCGCCGCGCCGATGCCGGAGCCCATGGTCTGCGACAGCTGCGCCCGCAGGCGCCTCAGGTTGAAGAACAGCGCCTTCTGCGCCGACGACGTGCCACCGCGCACGATAGACCAGTTGCGCAGGATGTAGTCCTGGATGGAGGCGCGGATCCACCAGGTGGCGTAGGTGGAGAAGCGCACGTCCCGCTCCGGCTCGAAGCGCGAGGCCGCCTCGAGGAGGCCCACGTGCCCCTCCTGGATCAGGTCGGCCATCGGCAGGCCGTAGTGGCGGAACCGGGACGCGATGGCGATGACGAGCCGCATGTGCGACTGGGCGAGACGGTGGAGCGCCACCTCGTCGTCGCGGTCCTTCCAGCGCACGGCGAGCGCCTGCTCCTCCTCGCGGTCGAGGAAGGGTGCGCTCCTGGCGGCCTTCGCCAGGCTCTGCCCGATACCGGAAACCTGTGCCATCGCTGCTCTCCCTGAGCGTGCCGGGACAGGTTCTCCCTGTTCTTGCCGCCGATTACGACCTGCCGCGCATCATGGATCAACCGCCGGGACCACCGACCGGCCCCATTTTGCGACCATCCGCCGCGTCGGATCCCCTCCCGGCTGGTACAGCGGATGGGACAGAGGGCGCCCGTCCGCGGTCGCACAACAAAAAGCCCGGCGCGATGGCCGGGCTTTTCGTCATTGGGACCGGGACGGTCAGGCCGCCTCGACCTCGGGCTCGTCGGCCTCGTCCGCGTCGTCCGCCTCGGCCTTGGCCGGCCCGCGGCGCGGACCCTTGGCGAGCTGCGCCTCGATCAGCTTGACGGCCTCGGTCTCGACCACGCGCTCGACGGCGGCGAGCTCACGCGCCATGCGGTCGAGGGCCTGTTCGTAGAGCTGGCGCTCGGAATAGGACTGCTCGGGCTGGGCGTCGGAGCGGAAGAGGTCGCGGACGACTTCGGAGATGGCGATGAGGTCGCCGGAATTGATCTTCGCTTCGTATTCCTGGGCGCGGCGCGACCACATGGTGCGCTTGACGCGGGCGCGGCCCTTGAGGACCTCCATGGCCTTGGCCATGACCTCGGGCTCGGCGAGCTTGCGCATTCCGACCTGGGCGATCTTGGCGGTCGGCACCCGAAGCGTCATCTTGTCCTTCTCGAAGGTGATGACGAACAGTTCGAGCTTGAACCCAGCGATGTCCTGCTCCTCGATCGACACGATCTGCCCGACCCCGTGGGACGGATAGACGATGTACTCGTTCGTCTTGAAGCCCTGACGGGTCTGCGCGTTCTTCTTCACGGTCATACTGCGCCTTACTCCTCGCCGGCCGGATGAGGGCCGCTGGTGATGCCCGCCCCGCGTGGCGCGGCGGCGGACCCACGGCCGCCCTGGAGCGCCGTGGCTTTTCGCGCGAAAGGAACGTGGACCGGGGTTGAATGCCCCGGCCGGCCCCTGACGTCAGACGATGAGAAACGATCATCCGCGGCGCGATCAGCGCCCTCGAGGAGGGCCCATCGCGACGATTTGTCGGAGTTTTCCGAAAAATAACGCTCCGCACGAGGGGAGCGTACCGGTGGGACCGCTTTTCTGATCGACTGTGGCAGGACCGTACCACAATTTTCGCCGAATTCAAAGGCTTGCGGTTTCGACAGCCTGCGGCCGCGGCCGCCGGCCGCCCATTCTCCCGGGCGTGGTTACCGGAAGCGGCTCAGTCGCCCTGACCGGGCGCGGAGGACAGCAGCGGCTCCTTGCCGGGCTTGCCGTCCCATTCCTTGGCGTCGGGCAGCGGATCGCGCTTCTGCGTGATGTTCGGCCACTGCGCGGCGAAATCGGCGTTGATCCCGAGCCATTTCTCCAGCCCCGCCTCGGTGTCCGGCTTGATCGCCTCGGCCGGGCACTCCGGTTCGCAGACGCCGCAATCGATGCACTCGTCCGGATGGATCACGAGGAAGTTCTCGCCCTCGTAGAAGCAGTCGACCGGACACACTTCCACGCAGTCGGTGTACTTGCACTTGATGCAGTTCTCGGTGACCACATAGGTCATGCGGGATCTCCGGCAGGCGGCGGCGGTCGATCTGGCGGATTACCAGATGAGGTCGTTCGTACGCAAGCGATGGGATGGTGCGACGCACGCGCCTCTTGTCCCTGGTCGCCACGCACACGATCTAGTGATGCGATTTCACGAGGGTTCGCGCCATGAACTACATGAAGACCGCCATCCTCCTCGCCGGCATGACGGCCCTGTTCATGGGCGTCGGCTTCCTCATCGGCGGCCAGGCCGGCATGCTGATCGCTCTGGCGATCGCCGCCGCCATGAATTTCTGGAGCTACTGGGGCTCCGACAAGGCCGTGCTCAACATGTACGGCGCCCAGGAGGTGGACCAGGCCTCCGCGCCGGACCTCTATCAGATGACCTGGGAGATGACCCAGCGCGCCGGCATGCCCATGCCGCGCCTCTTCATCATCCACGAGGACCAGCCCAACGCCTTCGCCACCGGCCGCAACCCGGAAAACGCCGCGGTCGCGGTCAACACCGGCCTGCTCAACGCCCTGTCGCGCGAGGAGGTGGCCGGCGTCATCGCCCACGAGCTCGCCCACATCAAGAACCGCGATACGCTGATCATGACGATCACCGCGACGCTCGCCGGCGCCGTCTCCATGCTCGCCAACTTCGCGGCCTTCTCGGGAAGCAGCAGCAGCAGCAGCGACAACCGCGGCGGTTTCGGCATCATCGGCACCATCGCCATGATGATCCTCGCGCCGCTGGCCGCCTCCATCGTGCAGATGGCCATCTCCCGCTCGCGCGAATACGAGGCGGACAAGATGGGCGCGGAAATCTGCGGCAACCCGATCTGGCTCGCCTCGGCGCTGGCCAAGATCGCCGGGTCCCACACCGTCAACGGCACCGCCGAGCACAATCCGCAGACCGCGCACATGTTCATCATCAACCCGCTGTCGGGCGAGCGCATGGACAACCTGTTCTCGACCCATCCGGACACGGGGAACCGCATCGCGGCCCTGCAGCAGCTCGCCCAGGCCTGGGGCACCGGCGGTGCCCTCGGCTACGCCCAGCCGCAGCCGGCGCCCTGGGGCGCCCGCGGTCGCGGCGGCCCCTGGGGCTGACCGCCTCAGGCTTTCGGGTTGCCGTGGGGGGTGGCGACGCCTAAACGGGCGCGATGAGCAAGCGTCCGTTCTTCCACAAGGCCCGGCCGAAGACCATCAAGCCGAAGCCTGCCGCCCATCCCGGCCTGCCGGCCCGGCGGCGGGCCTGCGACCTCGTCGAGGCCGTCCTGCTGCGGCGCCGGCCCCTCGACGAGGCGCTGGAGATGCCGACCGAGCTCGACGCGCTCGACCGGGCGCTCGCCCGCAAGATCGCCGCCACGACGCTGCGGCGGCTCGGCACCATCGACCGACTCCTCGCCGAACGCCTCGCCAAGGGCCTGCCCGACGGCCTGCCGCGGCTCGAGACCGTCCTGCGCATTGCCGCCTGCCAGATCCTCTTCCTCGACGTGCCGGACTATGCCGCCGTCGACAGCGCCGTGCGCATGGTGGAGAACGACCGCAAGGCCAAGGGCTTCGCCGGCCTCGCCAACGCCGTCCTGCGCGGCCTCGCCCGCGACCGCGAGGAGGCGCTCGCCTCCCTCGACCCGCTCGACGACCTCTCGCCCTGGCTGCGCGAGCGCTGGACGGCGACCTGGGGTGCGGAAGCGACCGCCGCCATCGCCGCGATCATCGCGGCAGAGCCGCCTCTCGACCTCACCGTGAAATCGGAGGCCGAAGGCTGGGCTGAACGGCTCGGCGGCACGCTGACCCCGACGGGCTCGGTGCGGCTGAAGGCGGACGGGGCCGTGCCGGACCTCGCCGGCTATGCCGACGGCGCCTGGTGGGTGCAGGACGCAGCCGCCGCCCTGCCCGCCCGGCTGCTCGGCGACATCGCCGGCCTCTCCGTCGCCGACCTCTGCGCCGCGCCCGGTGGCAAGACGGCGCAGCTCGCCGCGGCGGGTGCCCATGTCACCGCCGTCGACCGCTCCCCGCGCCGGCTGGAGCGGCTTGCCGAGAACATGACCCGCCTGAAGCTCGACGTCGCCGTCAGCGCCATGGATGCGCTCGACCTCGAGGGCCCCTTCGACGCGGTGCTGATCGACGCCCCCTGCACCGCCACCGGCACGGTCCGCGGCCACCCGGACGTCATGCACCTGAAATCGGTTGCGGACGTGGAGGGCCTGGCGCGCCTGCAGGCGCGCCTGCTCGACCGGCTCCCCGTCCTGCTGAAGGTCGGCGGCCGCGCCGTCTACTGCACCTGTTCGCTGGAGCCGGAGGAGGGCGAGGCGCAGATCGCGGCGCTGCTCGCCCGCGAGCCGAAGCTGGCGCTCGATCCGATCCGCCCCGACGAGTTGGCCGGCATCGCGCCCTTCGTCACCGCGGCGGGGCACCTGCGCACCCTGCCCTCCCACTGGCCGGACGCAGACCCGGCCCGCGCCGGGCTCGACGGCTTCTTCGCCGCCCGGCTGGTGCGCGTCGGCTGATCCCCTCAGTCGTAGCGCAGGTCCGTCGCCTTGCCGCGGAAGACCCAGTAGCTGAGGGCGGAATAGGCGACGATCACCGGCACCACGACCAGCGCGCCGACGAGGATGATCATCAGGCTCTCAGGCGCCGAAGCGGCGGCGTAGATCGTCAGCCTGTCGGGCACGATGAAGGGGTAGAAGGAATAGGCGAGCCCGAGGAAGGCGAGGGTGAAGATGCCCGCCGACCCGGCGAAGGGCACCCAGGCGAAGCGGTCCTGGCCGTGCGGCTGGTTCGACAGCACGACCCAGACCGCGGCCGCCAGCGCGAAGGCGACCAGCGGCAGCGGCGACAGGATGAGAATCTCCGGCACCGAGAACCAGCGACCGAAGATGCGCGGCGAGACCAGGGGCGTGACGATCGAGATCACCGCGAAGCCCACCATGGTCACCACCAGGGCGACGCGGGCACGCCGCACCGCGCGGCGCTGCAGGTCGCCGTCGGTCTTGATGATGAGCCAGGTCGCGCCCATCAGCGTGTAGCCGGCGGCGACGCAGACGGCGGTGATCGCGCCGAAGCCGACGGTGGCGAGGCTGCGGTCGAGCCCCATCACGTACAGGCCGAGCATGTAGCCCTGCGCCAGCGCCGTGATGAGCGACCCGGCGAAGAAGATGCGGTCCCAGGTCGCCTTCCAGGCGGGCTCCGCCTTGGCGCGGAACTCGAAAGCGACGCCGCGCATGATCAGGGCGATGAGCATCACCGCCACCGGCAGGTAGAGCGTCGACAGGATGATGCCGTGGGCGACGGGAAAGGCGACCAGCAGCAGCCCGACGGAGAGCACCAGCCAGGTCTCGTTGGCGTCCCAGAACGGCCCGATGGAGGCGATCATGCGGTCGCGCTCCTCGGGCCGGGCGATGGGGATGAGGATGCCGACGCCGAGGTCGTAACCGTCGAGGATCACGTAGATCAGGATCGACAGGCCCATCAGGGCGGCGAAGGCGACGGGCAGCCAGACGGCGGGGTTGTCGAACATGGCCGTCACTCCGCCGCCACGAAGGCGTTGGGATGGGGCGTCGGCCCCGTCTCGATGGTCTGCGGCTTGGCGCCCTTGCGTGCCAGGAGGAACAGCGTGGCGACATAGGCGGCCAGCAGCAGGACGTAGGTGACGAGATAGGCGGCAAGCGTCGCGCCGATCATGCCGGCCGGCACCGCCGACACCGCGTCGGACGTGCGCAGCACGCCGGCCACCAGCCAGGGCTGCCGGCCGATCTCGGTGACGTACCAGCCGGCGAGCGTCGCCAGCCAGCCGGAGAAGGTCATGCCGACCAGGACCCGGGCGAGCCAGGGATGCGGCTCACCCCGCCGCCACAGCCACCAGGCGGCGGCCCAGGACACCACCAGCATCAGCATGCCGATGCCGACCATGATGCGGAAGGCGAAGAACACCGGTGCCACGGGGGGATGCTGGCCGCGGAAGTCGTTGAGGCCGGGCACCACGCCCTCGGCATCATGCTTCAGGATGAGGCTGGCGCCGTTGGGCACGCCGATCTCGAAGCGGTTCGAGCGCGTCGCCTCGTCGGGCCAGGCGAAGAGCAGCAGCGGCTTGTTGGGGCCGGTCTCCCAGTTGCCCTCCATGGCCGCGACCTTCTGCGGCTGGTGCTCCAGCGTGTTGAGCCCGTGCATGTCGCCGGCGAGGATCTGCAGCGGGATGAGGATGGCCGCGACCACGACGCCGAAGCGCAGCGCCGACATGACCGCCGGGGAGCGGTCGTCGCGCAGCCAGCGATAGGCCGACAGGCCTGCGATGAGGAAGGCGGTCGTCAGGCCCGAGGCCAGCAGCATGTGCGTCAGCCGGTAGGGCATGGACGGGTTGAAGATGATCGCCAGCCAGTCCTTGGCATGGACCACGCCGTCACGGATCTCGAACCCCGTGGGCGTGTGCATCCACGAGTTCAGCACGATGATCCAGAAGGCCGAGAGCGTCGTCGCCGAGGCGACCAGCACGGTCGCGAGCGTGTGGAGCCAGCCCGGCACCTTTCGGAAGCCGAACAGCATGATGCCGAGGAACACCGCCTCGAGGAAGAAGGCCGTCAGCACCTCGTAGGCGAGCAGCGGGCCCGCGACATTGCCGACGCGCTCCATGAAGCCCGGCCAGTTGGTGCCGAACTGGAAGCTCATGGTGATGCCGGAGACGACGCCAAGGGCGAAGCTGAGGGCGAAGATCTTCACCCAGAAGTGGTAGACGTCCATCCACTTCAGGTCCTTCGTCGCGCGGTAGCGCAGCTTGAAGAACACCAGGGCCCACCCCAGCGCGATGGTGATGGTGGGGAAGAGGATGTGGAAGGAGATGTTGGCGGCGAACTGGATGCGCGCGAGGACGGTCGGGTCCATGGCTCAGGCCTCGGGGAGGGGGACCGGCCGTGTCCGGCCGATGCGGGGGGAGACGGTCCCGGGACGACGCGTCAGCGCTGTGCCCGCCGGGGCGACAGGATGGGAGCGGATGGCGGGCGGCAGGCGAAACCGGATCATCGGGGGCATTCCGGATTTTCGTATTTTCAGTTATTCCTGAAAATAGCGAAACCATGGCGGAACGCAAGCCCGCCCTGCGCCGACCATACCTCCCATGATGTCGCAGATCATGACGCCCTGCGCGGGCGGGGCCCGCCCGCCCCTGGCGCCGGGCTCAGCGCTCGTCGCGGGGCGCGTAGCCGAGAGCGAGGCTCGCCGTGCGCGCCGCCTCCATCACGTGGTCGGCGAACAGCTTGAGCTGCTTGCGCTTGATGCGGGAATCCGGTCCCGACATGCCGATGGCGCCCACCACCTCGCCGGAGCGGTTGAGGATGGCGGCGGCGCAGGCGGCGATCCCCTCCCGCCATTCCCCGTGCGGCACGACGGCATAGCCCTGGCGGCGGGCGAGCTCCACGTCCTCCCGCAGCGCCTCGATGGTGGTGCGGGTGGTGCTGGTGTAGCTGCGCAGGTGCGGCCGGAAGAGTTCCAGGTAGCTGTCCGGCAGGTGGGCGAGCATGGCCTTGCCCGTCGCCATGGTGAAGGCGGGGGCGCGCATGCCGACGCTGGTATGGGCGCGGATGTGATGGGCGCTCTCGATCTTGTCGAGATAGATGACGTCCGTGCCGCGCAACACCGACAGGTGCACCGTCTCGCCGGTGGCATCGGCGAGGCGCGCCATGGCGGGCCGGGCGATCTGGATCAGATCCATCCGCCGCATGACGTCGTTGCCCAGCTCCCAGAGCTTGGTCGTCAGCTGATAGGTGCTGTTCGCCGCGATCTGCTCCACGTAGCCCTCGGCCTGGAGGGTCGACAGCACACGATGGACGTTGCTCTTGGTGAAGGCGAGTTCGGTCGCCAGATCGGTAATGCCACGAGGCTTTTCGCTGCGCGCCAGAGCTTCGAGGAGGCGCAGACCCTTACGGAAAGCCTTGTCCATGGGCGAGGATCGACCTTCTTGTGGCTCTTCGGACGGGAAACGCAGGAACGCCGGTACAGGGCCGCGATAACGACGACCTATACGCGACTGTGCAGACGTTACAACATCCTCCCGCAGACTGCCTCGGGAGGATAGCGTCCCTCCACAGGAGCCTTGCGGGTCAGCTGTAGAAGATCCCCCCGTCGACGTTCAGCGCCTGGCCGGTGACGAAGGCCGAGTCGTCCGAGGCGAAGAAGGCGACCGGCCCGACCACGTCCTCCGGCTGGCCGAGGCGGTGCAGATCGGTGACGCGCTCGAAATGCGCCACGCGCTCCGGGTCGCGCAGATTGTTCATCCCCATCTCGGTGACGATGATGCCCGGGCAGACCGCATTGACGGTGATGCCGTACTGGCCGAGCTCCATGGACGAGACGCGGGTGAAGCCGACCACCGCCGACTTCGACGCGGCATAGTGCGACTGGCCGGGACCGCCGGTGCGCGCCGCCAGCGAGGCGATGTTGACGATGCGCCCGTACTGGCGCTCGCGCATGTGCGGCATGATCGCCTGGGTCATCTGGAAGACCCCGCGGGCGTTCACCGTCATGGTCTGGTCCCAGATCTCCGGCGTCAGCTCCTCGATGGAGGCGATCTTCAGGATGCCGGCATTGTTGACGAGCACGTCCACCCGGCCGAGCCCCGCCAGCGCCTCGGCGGCGGTGCGGCGGCAATCGTCGGGCCTGGCGACGTCGGCGATGATCGTCACGCAGCGCCGGCCGAGGGCGCGAACCTCTCCCGCCGTCTGCGCGAGCGTCGCCTCCTGGGGTCCGATGTCGGTGAGGGCGAGGTCGTAGCCGCGTCCGGCGAGGCCGAGGGCGATGGCCCGGCCGATGCCGCGGCTGGCTCCGGTGATGATGGCGTGGCGTGTCATGGGCGTTTCCAGGAGGGGTGGAGTCTTGTTTCGGTTCAGGCCGCGGCGCGCACGGGGAGCGTGCTCATGGCGCGCACCGTGTCGTCGAAGGAGGTGACGTTGGCGCCGGACCCGAGGCCGGTCGCCACCAGCGCGGCGGTGGCGGTGGCGAGGCGCGCGCAGTCCTTCAGGTCCCAGTCGCGGACGAGGCCCGCGATGAACCCGGCCGTATAGGCGTCGCCGCAGCCCGTCGTGTCGCGCACCGCGACCTGGAACGCGGGAACCGCGAACTGCCGGCCGTCGCGGGTCATCACGAAGGAGCCCTCGCCGCCGAGCGAAATGGCGCAGGCGCCGACGCCGCGTTCGAGGAAGAAGCGGGCGCAGGTCGCGGGATCATGGCTGCCGACCATGGCGGCCGTCTCTTCGATGCTCGGCATGAAGAAGTCGACATGGGGGAGGCTCGGTTCGAGCAGGGCGAGCGCGCCAGGGCCGGCGGCGATCAGGTCGAGGGTGGTGATGCATCCGGCGGCCTTGGCGGCGGCCAGCAGCGCCGCCGTCGGCGCGCCGTCCATGGCCGGCAGCGAGCCGACGCCGCCGAAATGCAGCACCTTGGCGCCCGTCGCCTTCGCTTGCACCTGCGGCGAGATGCGCCACTGCCGCGACGCGCCCTTGGCGTGGAGCGCCGGGCGCGAGCCATCGGGGCGGATCGGCAGGATGGTGGCCGAGGTCGGCACACCGGGCAGGCGATCCATGCCGGCCGTGTCGATGCCCTCGCGGGCGAGCGCGCCGAGGAGCCAGTCGGCCTTTTCGTCGTCCCCGACCGCTCCCACGGCCAGCGTCTTCAGCCCGAGCCGGCCGCAGGGCAGCGCCGTCCCGCCGGCGGTGCCCGCCACCGTCAGCTTGATCTCGTCGATGAAGAGCCGGCCCCCGCCCGGCGGAATCTCCGTCACCGGCACGCCGAGGATGTCGAGGATGTAGGTACCGCAGACGCTGACGTCGTAGTCGTGGGGCATGGATGGGAGCTTTCGATGGAGGACGGGTCGCCGTGCCGGAGATCCGGATCCGCGGCGGGCCGGAAGCGCGTGTCGATGGCTGCTGGAACCCGTCCCGGACGCTTCGCGCGCCTCACCTTTGTTCCACAATTTGGAACATCATTCTGAATTCATGGTCCGTCGTGGCGCGGGCCTTGTCAAGACGAACGCCCTGCCGCCTCCCCGCGCCGTTCGACGGAGGCGACCGGCTGCGTGGTTCACGCGATTGCCGTTGACAGGCCGCCCGGGCCACGACTACGCTGAATTCAGAATAAGGTTCTATATTGTAGAACGTTTGAGCCGGGTGACACCCGGACCCCCGGGAGGTGAACGTGCAGTCGGATCTTCGCGCCCTGGCCCGCCGGATCGAGCCCGGTATGCGCATCGCGCTGCCCGTCGACTATGCCGGCGTCTCCATGGCCATGACCGAACCGATGATCCGCCACGGGGCCGGCGACCTCCACCTCGTCTGCGTGCCGACCGGCGGCCTGCAGGTCGACCAGCTGGTCGGCGCAGGCCTCGTGAGGCGCGTCGAGACCAGCGCCGTCTCCCTCGGCGAGGCGGGCGGCGCGCCCTGTTTCAACCGGGCGGTCGGCGAGGGGGCGATCGAGGTCCGGGATGCCACCTGCCCCGCCATCCATGCCGGCCTGATGGCCGCCCAGAAGGGCATTCCCTACATGCCCATGCGCGGGGTGCTGGAGACCGACCTCCTCGCCCACCGGCCGGACTGGCGCGTCGCCGACAACCCCTTCGCCGAGGGCGAGGACCCGATCGTCCTGATCCCGGCCATCCGCCCGGACATCGCCATCTTCCACGCCCCCATGGCCGACCGCGCCGGCAACGTCTGGATCGGCCGGCGCCGCGAACTCGCCGCCATGGCCTATGCCTCCGCCGCCACCATCGTCACCGTCGAGCGCATCGTCGACGACAACCTCCTCGGCAACGAGATGAGCGCTGCCGGCACCCTGCCCGCGCTCTATGTCGAGCAGGTGGCCCTGGCGCCCCGCGGCGCCTGGCCCTACGGCCTCTGGGGCGAGTACGCGACCGACGTCGGCGAGCTGCGCCGCTATGCCGCCGCCGCCCGCACCCCGCAGGGCTTCGGCGACTACATGGCGGGCTTCCTGAAGGAGGCCGCATGACCGCCGCCGTGCATCCGCGCGAAATCCTCATCGCCACCATCGCCCGGCTGCTCGAAGGCACACGCCACGTGGCGGTGGGTGCCTCCTCGCCCATTCCAGCCGCGGGCGCCATGCTGCGCCGCGCCCTGCAGGAGGAGTCCGGCGGCGCGCCGCTGCGCCTCTCCATCCTCGGCTCGGTGGAGCACAACTTCTTCACCAACGGCTCGGCGGAGCTCTTCGACTGCGCCGGCCAGCGCCGCATCGACGCCTTTTTCCTCGGCGGCGGCCAGGTCGACGGCCAGGCCAACATCAACCTCGTCGGCGCCGGCGACTATCCGCGCTCCGCGCCGCGCTGGCCGGGCTCCTTCGGCTCGGCCTATCTCTATTTCGTCGTGCCGCGGGTCATCCTCTTCCGCGAGGAGCACACGCCTCGCGTCTTCGTCGACAAGGTCGATTTCGTCAGCGCGCCCGGCGTCAGCAGCCCGCATATCCACCGCCCCGGCGGACCGGCGGCGCTCCTCACCGGCAAGGCGCTTTTCAGCTTCGACAAGGCCCGCCGCGGCTTCGCCCTGGAGAGCCTCCATCCCGGCCAGGATCTCGCCGGCGTCAAGGCCGCCACCGGCTTCGCCTTCGCCCATGGCGAGGCTCCACCCGCCACCGCCGCCCCCGGCGCGCGCGTCCTCGCGCTCCTGCGCGGACGCGTGCTCGACGAACTGTCCGAGACCTATCCGGACTTCGCCGCCCAGATGCGCAGCGAGCTCGCCGCACTGGACGGCGTGCCGGCTCTCGCCTCCTGACCGATCGGAATCCTCATGACATCGCCCCGCCCCGGCTCCCTCTCCGACATCAGGGTCATCGACGCGAGCCGCGTGCTCGGCGGCCCCTATTGCGGCCAGATCCTCGGCGACCATGGCGCCGACGTCATCAAGATCGAGCCTCCCGAGGGCGACGAGACCCGCGGCTGGGGCCCGCCCTTCCTCGACGGCACCGCGAGCTACTTCCTCGGCCTCAACCGCAACAAGCGCGGCATGGCGGTCGACCTGTCCGCGCCCGCCGGGCGCGAGGTCCTGCTCAAGCTCCTCGAGACGGCCGACGTCTTCATCGAGAATTTCAAGACCGGCACGCTGGAGCGCTGGGGCCTCGGACGCGACGAGCTGGAGCGGCGCTTCCCCCGCCTCGTCCACTGCCGTGTCTCCGGCTTCGGCGCCGACGGGCCGCTCGGCGGGCTGCCCGGCTACGACGCCGCCATCCAGGCCTCCGCCGGCCTGATGAGCGTCAACGGCGAGCTCGGCGGCGAGCCGCTGCGCGTCGGCCTGCCGGTCGTCGACATGGTGACCGGTCTCAACGCCGTCATCGGCATCCTCATGGCGCTGCACGAGCGCCAGGCGAGCGGCAAGGGCCAGTTCGTCGAGGCGACGCTCTATGATTGCGGCGTGTCGCTGCTCCACCCGCACCTGCCGAACTACTACCTCTCCGGCAAGGTCGCCGGCCGGTCCGGCAACGCCCACCCGAACATCTGTCCCTACGACACCTTCGCCACCGCCACCGACCCGATCTTCCTCGCCGTCGGCAACAACCGCCAGTTCGCGACCCTGTGCCGGGAGATCGGTGCCGAGGGCCTGGCCACAGACCCGCGCTTCGCCACCAACGGCGAGCGCAACGTCAACCGCGACGCGCTGAAGGCGCTGCTGGAACAGGCCCTCTCGGCGTTCGAGTGCAACGCGCTGGCCGACCGCCTGATCAAGGCGGGCGTTCCCTGCGGCGCGGTGCGCTCCATCGACCAGGTGGTGGCCGACCCCCACACCATCCACCGCGAGATGGTCGTCGACATCGGCGCCTATCGCGGCACGGGCAGCCCCATCAAGCTGTCGCGCACGCCCGCCTCCTATCGCCTCGCCCCACCCGCCTTCGCCGAACACACGGCGGACGTGCTGGACGAGATCGCCGTCGACGGCGAGGCTTATCGCGACGCCCTGCCGGAGGCGGGGCCGAAGCCCGCCGTCAAGGCTCCCGCCAGGGCGAAGACCGCCTGAGGCCGCGCGCCAGCGCCACGTTGCCGGAGGACCGATGACCGAGGACACCGCCCTGCGCCGCGAGCTGATCGAGGCGTGCCGCAGCATGAACAGCCTCGGCATCAACCGCGGCACCGCGGGCAACATCAGCGTACGCCACGGCGACGGCCTGCTGATCTCGCCGACCGGCATCCCCTACGACAGGCTGGAGCCCGGCCATGTCGTGGCCATGCGCTGGGACGGCAGCTTCGACGGCGACGTGCTGCCATCCAGCGAATGGCGCTTCCACCGCGACATCCTCCGGGCGCGCCCGGACCTCAACGCCGTGGTCCACACCCACTCGACCCATGCGACCGCCGTCTCCATCCTCGGCCGCGACATCCCGGCGATCCACTATGCCATCGCCGCAGCCGGGGGCCCGAGCATCCGCTGCGCGCCCTATGCCATCTTCGGCTCGCAGGCGCTGGCCGACGCGGTCCTGACGGCGCTGGACGGCCGCCGCGCCTGCCTCATGGCCCATCACGGCGTCATTGCCGCACACGCCTCCATCGCCCAGGCGCTGGCCCTCGCCGTGACCGTCGAGAGCCTCGCCCAGCAATATCTCCTCTGCCTGCCGCTCGGCGAGCCGCCGCGCCTCTCGGATGCCGAGATCGCGGAGGTTCTGGAGAAGTTCAAGACCTACGGCCAGCAGGCGAAGCCGGCGCTCGACCGGCTGCGCGAGGCCTCGTGACCACGCCCCGCATGGCAGCGTTGGGGGCGCCGCCGATGGCGTGGTTCGCCCGCCGGCTGTATCCATGCCGGCCCGGCCGGCGTCTCGGCGAACCGAACGATGGGAACAGGTGAATGGGTGACATCCGCCGGGTGAGGCACTGCAGCCACTGGGGCGCCTACACGCTCCTGGTCGAGGACGGCCGCATCGTCGGCACCGAACCCTTCGAGCTCGACCCGGCTCCCTCGCCCATCATCCACTCGGTGAAGGAATGGGCCGAGACGGCGCGCCGCGTGCCGCGCCCGCTGGTGCGGCAAGGGTGGCTCGAAAAGCGCGAGGGAAGCGACCGCCGCGCCCGCGGCGAGGATCGCTTCGTACCGGTGAGCTGGGACGAGGCGATCGGTCTCGTCGCCGGCGAGATCCGCCGCGTCTCGCAGACCTACGGCAACGCCTCCATCTTCGGCGGCTCCTACGGCTGGACGAGCTGCGGCCGTTTCCACCACGCGCCCTCGCTGCTCAAGCGCATGCTCAACCTCGCCGGCGGCTATACCGGCCACGTCGACACCTATTCCATCGCCGCCGGCCCGGTGATCCTGCGCCACGTCCTCGGCGAGGATGCCGCCTGCGGCGGCCAGGCCAACACCCTCGACACCATCGCCGCCCATACGGAGACGCTTGTCGTCTTCGGCGCCCTCACCCCCCGCACGGCGCAGAACGAGGCCGGCGGCATCGCCCGCCACACCCTCGAGGCGAACCTTCGGGCGATCCGCGAGCGCGGCGTCAAGGTCATCCTCGTCTCGCCCTTGAGGGACGACGTTCCCGAGGACGTCGGCGCGGAATGGTGGCCTATCCGCCCCAATACCGACGCGGCCCTCATGCTCGGCCTCGCCGGCGAGATCGTCCTCGCCGGTCGCCACGATGCGGGCTTCCTCGCCCGCTGCACCAGCGGCTCCGGCCGCTTCCTGAGCTATCTCGACGGCAGCGCCGACGGCCAGCGCAAGGACGCCGCCTGGGCAGCCGGGATCACCGGCCTCGACCGTGACGCCATCGCGGCGCTCGCGAAGCGCCTCGTCGACACCCGTTCCATGCTCACCGTGAGCTGGAGCCTTCAGCGCGCCCACCATGGCGAGCAGCCCTTCTGGGCCGCCCTCGGCCTTGCCGCCGTCACCGGCCAGATCGGCCTGCCCGGCGGCGGGGTCGGCTACGGCTATTCCTCGCTCGGCGGCGTCGGGGCGGCGATCAACATCGGCCCCTCGCCGTTCATCCCGCAGTTGAAGCGGCCCATCGACAGCTTCATTCCCGTCGCCCGCATCACCGACATGCTGCTGAACCCGGGTGCCGAGTTCTCCTACGAGGGCAAGGTCCGCACCTATCCCGACACCCGCCTCGTCTACTGGGCCGGCGGCAACCCCTACCATCACCACCAGGATCTGAACCGGCTCAGCGAGGCCTGGACTCGGCCCGAGACGATCATCGTCCAGGACCCGATGTTCACCGCCACCGCCCGGCGTGCCGACATCGTGCTGCCCGCCAGCACCTCCATCGAGCGCAACGACATCGCCGGCAACCGCCGCTCCGACCTCGTCCTCGCTATGCAGCAGGCCATTGCGCCCGTGGGCGAGTCGCGCTCCGACTACGACATCTTCCGCGCCATCGCCGCCGAACTCGGCCACGACGAGGCCTTCAGCGA
>LNFM01002575.1_pt1 | contig 56572 bp, 58 predicted proteins | sample 596031 | NCBI WGS metagenome assembly LNFM01 (sample SAMN04254537, study PRJNA301005) | activated carbon metagenome | isolation source: dual media filters at the Ann Arbor, Michigan drinking water treatment plant | place: USA: Ann Arbor
AGGCGCGCGGCAATCGCTGCCGCCGAGCCCCCCGACGAACCGCCGGGCACGCGTTTGGTATCCCACGGGTTCTTGACGGGACCGAAGTAGGAGGTTTCGTTCGACGAACCCATCGCGAATTCGTCCATGTTCAACTTGCCCAGTGTTACCAGACCGGCCTGCTTGAGCTTGGTCACCACGGTCGCGTCGTAAGGACTGACGAAGTTGTGCAGCATTTTCGAGCCGCAGGTGGTCAGCCAACCTTCGGTGCAGAAAATGTCTTTGTGCCCGAGCGGGATACCTAAGAGCGGCGAGGTGTCGCCAGCCGCGCGGCGCGCATCCATTTCGGCAGCCTGGGCCAGCGTCTTGGCGCGATCCAGGGTGACGAAGGCATTGATTTCAGGGTTCAGCTTCTCGATACGATCAAGAAACATGGTGCTCAGTTCGACGCTAGAGACCTGCTTGGCTTCCAGGGCTGCGGACAGCTCGCGCAGCGACGCATTAATCAGGTCGCTCATCACTCAATGACCTTAGGCACTAAATACAAACCGGCATCCGTCTCTGGGGCGATCGCCTGGAAGGCGGTGCGCTGATCCGCCTCAGTCACGGCATCCGGACGCAGGCGCTGGACCATGTCGACAGCATGCGACATGGGCGCAATCCCCGCAGTATCAACGGCTTGCATGGTTTCAATAAGGCCGAAGATACCGTTCAACTGATCGCGAGCGGTCGCGGCTTCGGCCGGGGAAATTTCTATGCGGGCAAGGCGGGCGATCCGCTGCACCTGTTCGATATCGAGAGACATGCTCGGAAATGCTTGTTTAAGGGCTTATTCTGGAAAGCACGATAGGGTATCATAAGTGCCTCTATTCGCCCTACCCACGGGCGGTTGCTTGCGCTACTTTCGTCGTTAAACAAGCTTCCATTTGACGCCAAACTGACCGAAAACACACCGATGTTTAACTCCCTCCGCTCCTACTTCTCAAACGACCTTGCCATCGACCTTGGCACCGCCAACACGCTGATCTACGTCCGTGGCAAGGGCATTGTTCTTGACGAGCCTTCTGTCGTCGCCATCCGCACTGAAGGCGGCCCCAATGCCAAGAAGACCATTCAGGCAGTTGGTGTAGCGGCCAAGCAGATGCTTGGCAAGACACCGGGCAACATTACCGCCATCCGTCCGATGAAGGACGGCGTGATCGCCGACTTCACCGTCACTGAGCAAATGCTCAAGCAGTTCATCAAGAAGGTGCATGACTCGCGTCTGTTTTCGCCGAGCCCGCGCATCATCATTTGTGTGCCCTGCGGTTCGACTCAGGTGGAGCGCCGTGCGATTCGCGAATCGGCCCTTGGCGCTGGCGCATCGCAGGTATACCTGATTGAAGAGCCGATGGCGGCTGCTATCGGTGCTGGCCTGCCAGTCTCTGACGCAACCGGCTCGATGGTTGTTGATATTGGTGGCGGTACCACTGAAGTCGGCGTCATCTCGCTGGGCGGCATGGTCTATGCCGGTTCGGTGCGTGTCGGTGGCGACAAGTTTGACGAAGCCATCATCAACTATATTCGCCGTAACTACGGCATGCTGATCGGCGAAACGACTGCCGAAGCCATCAAGAAGCAGATTGGCTCCGCCTTCCCAGGTTCCGAAGTCAAGGAAATGGAAGTTAAGGGGCGCAATCTGGCCGAAGGTATTCCACGCAGCTTCACCATTTCATCCAACGAAATCCTCGAAGCCCTGACCGACCCGCTTAACCAGATCGTCGGTGCCGTGAAGATCGCCCTCGAACAGACCCCACCAGAGTTGGGTGCGGATATTGCCGAGAAGGGCATGGTCCTCACCGGCGGTGGTGCACTACTGCGTGATCTTGACCGTCTGCTGATGGAAGAAACCGGTCTGCCAGTCTTGGTCGGTGACGATCCACTGACCTGCGTGGTGCGCGGCTCGGGGCTGGCACTAGAAAAGATGGACAAACTCGGTAGTATTTTTGCGAACGAGTAAGCACTGCGCCCGTTAAGGTGCAAAGCGGCGCATAAGTTGCGCCATTTTTGCATTTCAGGGCCATCACCTTAATGTCAGTTGTCGGTCACTCCCCTCCGCCCTTCTTCAAACGTGGGGTCGCACCGCTCGCGCGGCTGGCGATCTTCACCGCCTTGTCGCTGTTTCTGCTCGTTGTTGATTTGCGTTTCAGCACACTCGACATGCTGCGAGCAACAATTGCCACCGCCATCTACCCATTACAGCAACTCGCATATCGTCCGGTTGAGTTTGTCGGCGGAGCGGGGCAATACTTCGCATCACTAACCACCCTGCAACGTGAAAACAACGAATTGCGCGATCGCCAATTGGCAATCGCCAACCAGCTGCTGCGCCAAGAGCATCTGGAACTAGAAAACCAACGTCTGCGCGCGCTGCTCGATATGCGCGATCGCCAGCCGACCCAAGGCAGTGTGGCTGACATTCTTTACTCGGCCCGCGATCCATTTTCGCGCCGCGTGTTTATCGACAAGGGGCAACAGCAAGGCATCAACAGTGGCCAAGTTGTCGTCGACGATATTGGCGTAGTGGGACAGGTCACCCGCGTCTATCCGCTGCTTAGCGAAGTCACCCTGCTCACTGACAAGCACCAAGCCATTCCGGTGCAATCCCAGCGCAGCGGCCTACGCGCCGTTCTTGCCGGTGCCGGTGCCGGGCTGATGGAGCTACGCTACCTGCCGGCCAATGCTGAAATTGTGGAGGGAGACATTCTGGTGACGTCCGGCCTGGATGGCATTTACCTACCGGGCCTGCCCGTCGCCCGCGTGAGCAAGATCGACCGTGATGCGGCCTATACATTTGCCCGAATCTTGTGCGAGCCGCTGGCCGGGATAGAGCGTAACGGCCAGGTGCTTGTACTTTCCCCGCGTGAAATGCCAGCCGCACGCCCGGAAGATGCACCATTGCGCGGTGCCGATGCGGCAACAGGTAAGGGCGCAAAAATCAATCGCGGTGCTGCCGCCAAGGGGCGCTAAGCCATGCAGCCAACCAACTCCTCTCGCCGTATCCTTCTTCCCGTCAAGGGCTGGTTCATTCTCTTCAGCTTGTTTGTCGCACTATTTCTCAACCTTCTCCCTATTGGTCGGGTTGCGGGCGTGCCGGACTGGGTCGCCTTAGTGCTCGCCTTTTGGTGCGTGCGCGAACCCCTTAAGGTCGGCATGGCGGCTGGGTTTATTTTGGGCGTTGTCACCGATGTGGCTGACGCTAGCCTGATGGGGCAACACGCCCTTGCCTATGTTCTCCTCGCTTTTGCAGCGTCTGGATTGTCACGTCGTATTCTGTGGTTTCCACTCGGACAGCAGGCATTGCATATTCTGCCCCTGTTATTTGGCGCGCAGCTGGTGATGCTGCTCGTGCGCATGGCAAGCGGTGCCGAGTTTCCGGGTGTGCTGTACCTGCTGGCCCCCGTTATTGCGGCTGGGCTTTGGCACCCCATCACCTATCTATTGCTGATGCCGCAATATCGGCCCGTGGATAGAGATGAGAACCGACCGATATGAACCTGTGGTTCGTATCAATCACACGGCACGCGCCCTACTGCGCTCCGGTTGCCGGTAACTCCACAGGCATGCCCGCCGACCACAGGGATCGCCTCAGCGCCAGGGGCTTACCCATGGTCTGGGGTGGACTTGGTAGTGACACACACCTGAGTACGCGCTGAGATGGAATTTAAGCACCCACAGCAAGAGCTGGAACGCTTCCGCAAACGCCTCGGCTTTGCCACCGCGTTTGTTTTGCTGTTATTCGGCATTCTCCTGCTCCGCTTCATCTGGCTACAGCTCATCCAACATGATTACTATCAAACACGAGCCGAGGACAATCGCATTGCGCTGGTCCCGATCACGCCAAATCGTGGACTGATCGTTGATCGTAACGGCGTTGTACTGGCGCGCAACTATTCTGCCTATACCCTAGAAATCACGCCAAGCAAGGTGCCGAATTTCGATGCCACCATTGATCAATTAGCCGAGCTCATCGACATTCAGCCGCGTGACCGCAAGCGCTTCAAGAAGCTGCTTGAGGAATCAAAGAATTTTGAATCCCTACCAATCCGCACTCGACTGACAGATGGTGAAGTTGCTCGCTTCATTGCCCATCGCTATCGCTTCCCTGGCGTGGACATCAAAGCGCGTTTGTTCCGCCAGTATCCAGAGGGCGAATTCGCTTCACATCTGCTCGGCTACATTGGCCGCATCAATGCCGCTGACATGATTAAGATCGAGGATGCAGGACAGGAACTCAACTACCGAGGCACCGACCACTTCGGCAAGACAGGGCTTGAACAGCGTTATGAGCTTGATCTGCACGGCATTTCTGGCTTTGAGCAAGTAGAGGTAGATGCCGGTGGACGAGCTGTACGTACCCTTGCGCGGACAGCACCAGTCGCTGGCAACAATTTGACGCTGACGATCGATGCCAAGCTGCAACGCGTTGCTGAGAAAGCCTTTGGCGATCACCGGGGCGCCTTGATTGCCATCGAGCCCGAAACGGGCGGTATTCTCGCCTTTGTCTCCATGCCCAACTACGATCCCAACGTTTTCGTAGATGGCATTGACACACAAAGCTGGCGCAACCTGAACGAATCACCCAACAAACCTATGGTCAACCGCGCCATCAACGGCGCCTACCCGCCCGGTTCAACGTACAAGCCCTTCATGGCACTCGCCGCGCTAGAAACAGGTAAGCGCCGACCTGAGCAAGCCATCGCTGATCCCGGATTCTTTACTTTCGGTAATCACACCTTCCGTGACGACAAAAAAGGCGGTCACGGCATGGTGGATATGTATAAGTCGATCGTGGAGTCTTGCGACACTTACTATTATCTGCTCGCCAACGATATGGGCATCGACAATATTGCTGCCTTCATGGGTCAGCTAGGGTTTGGCAGCCGCACGGGGGTCGATATTGACGGGGAGGCAAAAGGCATCCTCCCCTCAACCCAATGGAAGAAAGAGCGATTCAAGAAACCGGAACAACAGAAATGGTATGCCGGGGAAACCATCTCGATCGGGATTGGCCAAGGCTATAACGCCTACACCCCGATTCAGCTTGCCAATGCGACCGCCACGCTGGCCAACAATGGGGTTATGTTCAAGCCGCACTTGGTCAAGTACGTGACAGATACTCGCAGCGGCGCCAAGCGCCTGATCGAGCCGCAGCCACTTAAGACCCTACCGTACAAGCTCGAGAATATCGAAACCATCAAGAAAGCCATGGTTGGGGTGAATATTGAAGGCACAGGTGCGCGCGCCTTTGCCAATGCCGGTTATGTTGCGGCGGGCAAGACAGGAACAGCGCAGGTGTTCTCGCTCAAGGGCGCAGAGTACAAGGGGCACCATGCAACCAAGGAAGAGCTTCGTGACCATGCCCTCTTCATCGCCTTTGCGCCGGCTGACAAACCAACCATCGCCCTAGCTGTCTTGGTCGAAAACGGGGGGTTCGGTGCCCAAGCTGCTGCCCCTATCGCACGTCAAGTCTTCGATTACTACCTGCTGGGCAAGGTGCCAGCTGCGCCAGCACCTCGCGATGAGGCCGCCAAGGAGTCCAACGAATGAACATCCTTCGCCAGTGGATACAGCGGCTGATTGCGCCCATTGATCCTATCCTGATGCTGCTGACGGGCATTCTGTTTATCTTTGCCTTCTTGGCCGTTTACAGTGCCTCACCCGAGCGTGCCGACAACCAGTTACTGAACACACTGGTCGCACTGTTGGTGATGCGTGTCATGGCTCAAATTCCACCGCAGCGGCTCATGCAACTGGCGCCGCCCATCTTCATTGGGGGCGTATTCCTACTGATTTGCGTTGCTTTATTCGGTGATATTTCGAAGGGCGCACGACGTTGGCTCAATGTCGGCTTCATGCGCATCCAGCCCTCCGAGCTGTTGAAGATCGCAATGCCCCTAATGCTGGCTTGGTACTTCCAGAAATATGAAGCCCACATGCGTCTGCGCGACTTTGGTATTGCGGCCATATTACTGATGATCCCGACCGCACTGATTGCACGCCAACCGGATTTAGGTACCGCTATCCTCGTTTTTGCGGCAGGGTTTTACGTCATCTTTTTTGCTGGCCTGCCTTGGAAGATCATCATCGGTCTGGTGGTCGGCGCTCTCGCCAGCGCACCGGTGGCATGGACAATGCTCCATGACTATCAGCGTCATCGCATTCTAACTTTGCTCGACCCAGAGACAGACCCGCTCGGCAAGGGTTTCCACATCATCCAATCCACAATTGCTATTGGCTCCGGCGGCTTTTTTGGTAAAGGCTGGGGGCAAGGCACGCAGACCCAATTGGAATTCATTCCGGAACGCCACACCGACTTTATCCTTGCGGTGCTGTCGGAGGAACTCGGTCTGCTCGGCAATCTGTTTCTGCTGACGATCTATGCAATGTTGATTGGCCGGGGTCTCATGATCGCAGCCAATGCCGCCACCCTGTTTTCGCGCCTCATGGCCGGCGCCATCAGCATGATTTTCTTTACCTATGCCTTTGTGAATATGGGCATGGTGTCAGGCATTCTGCCGGTGGTTGGAGTGCCACTTCCTTTCATGAGCTACGGTGGCACTGCACTGGTTACGTTATCAATCGGCATCGGCATCTTGATGTCGATCCACCGCAATCGCATGCTTTTGCAAAAATGATCAGCCGCCTCTTGCTTGCCCTGCTGCCCTTGTTGCTTGCTGCCTGCGGCTCGCAACCTCCACGCCCTGTCGAAGCGCGCAACGAGACCATCGCCCCCGTTGCAAACATTGCAAAGCCGGCAGATAAGCCTGTCACCAAGCGAGGTGGCGGCTATTACCTCGACGATGGCCCTGGCGATAACGAGCCGCCACCCGAGATGCTGGCCGCAATACCCGATGCGGTACCACGCGTGGAACCGCTGCATCGCTTTGCCAACCGTCCTTACAACGTGCTCGGCAAAAGCTACACCCCCATGAGCACCCGCCAGCCGTACAAGGCCACGGGCATCGGCAGTTGGTACGGCAAGAAGTTTCACGGTCAGAAGACTTCCAGTGGCGAGCCCTACGACATGTATGGCATGACGGCGGCTCACCCAACACTACCGATTCCCTCCTACGTTCGCGTCACCAGCGAAGCGACGGGCAAGAGCGTTGTCGTGCGGGTGAATGATCGCGGCCCCTTTCTTGCCAATCGCATCATCGACCTCTCCTACACCGCCGCATGGAAGCTCGGCTATATCGGTAATGGCAGCAGCCGCGTGACCGTGGAACTGCTCCATCCAAATCAAGATACAGCCATCGCAAGCGCCAGCGAACCTGCAGCCACCAGCAAGCCTGTAGTGAGCGACACCGTGACCGTAACGCCGATAACGCCCGCCGGCCCAGCCGCCTCGGGCGCTTACATCCAACTGGCCGCCTTCGGCAATCCCGACAACGCGGAGGCCTTCCGCAGCCATATTGCCCGCGAGTTCGACTGGCTGGCAGACCGCCTCCGGCTTGAACCCGGCGGTAATGTCATGCGTGTTCAGGCGGGGCCGTTCCGTGATCGCGCTGAAGCCGAAAGCCATGCAGAACGGATCCGTGCGGCGACGGGAAGCAAACCTACCATCCTGATGCGCTGAACCAAGCCGGGAGGCTGCGGTCCATCACGGTATACTTTGTCCTTTGTATCTGTTGAGCCGCCATGTATCCGATTCGCTCCCTTTGCTTGATTTTGCTCGCCTCCCTGTTGTCTTGGAGTGCGCTGGCACAATCCGCCCCACCCCCTGCCCTTGCTGCCAAAGCTTGGCTGTTAATTGATAACGGCACCAACCAGGTCCTCGCCGCACAAGACCCGGATACCCGGATCGAACCCGCATCGCTGACCAAGCTGATGACCGCCTATCTGGCTTTTTCGGCCATCAAACAGGGCGTCCTCAAGCAAGATCAGGCCGTGCCTGTCTCCGAGCAAGCTTGGAAAACCGACGGATCCAAGATGTTCATCGAACCGCGCAAGCCAGTCACAGTTGACGAGCTGCTTCGCGGCATGATCGTGCAATCGGGCAACGATGCTTGTATTGCCTTGGCCGAAATCATTGCCGGGTCAGAAGCCAAGTTTGTTGAGTTGATGAACCGTGAGGCACAGCGTCTTGGCCTCAAGGGCACCCAGTTTGCCAATGCCACCGGCCTCACACATCCGCAGCACTACGCCACCGTGCGTGACCTTGCCACGCTGACCTCAGCCTTGGTCCGCGACTTCCCCGAGTTCTATCCGCTCTACTCGCAGAAGGAATTCCGCTACAACAACATCACGCAACCGAACCGCAACCGTCTTCTCTGGCTCGACCCCAGCGTGGATGGCGTCAAGACTGGCCACACTGAGGCAGCAGGTTACTGCCTGATTTCGTCCAGCCTGCGCGGCCCGCGCCGCCTGATCTCGGTCGTGGTGGGAACTGCCTCCGATAATGCACGCGCGCAGGAGTCGCTCAAGCTACTCAACTACGGTTTCCAAAATTTCGATGCGGTGCGCCTCTATCCCAAGGGGCAGGCGCTCTCAGCGCTGAAGGTTTTCAAGGGCTCGCAACGCACGGTCAAGGCAGGCTTCACGCAAGACTTCGTACTCTCATTACCGAAGGGTGCAGCTGAACGTCTCAAGGTTGAACTGGTCAGCCAACAGCCGCTGATTGCGCCACTGCAAGTGGGCCAGCGCGTCGGCACACTCAAGGTCTCAATCGATGGCAAGCCGCTGGGTGAGTTTGCCGTGCAGGCACTGGACGAGGTTCCGGTTGCCGGGCTACTGGGGCGCCTGTGGGGCGCCATCCTGCTGTTCTTTGAGTAAAACGAGATCATGAGCGCTGCCTACCTCAACGGAGAAATCAAGCCCCTGAGCGAAACCCGCGTTTCGGTCATGGATCGTGGCTTTCTGTTTGGTGACGGCATTTATGAGGTCATCCCAGTTTATTCGCGTCGTCCGTTCCGTATTGAGGAACATCTGGACCGTCTGGCCGCGAGCCTGGAAGGTATTCGGCTACAGAACCCGCATAGTCGTAGTGAGTGGATCAGCATCATCGAACGGGTCATTGCCGCATCAGAAAGTGCAGATCAACAAGTCTGCATTCAGGTCACGCGTGGCGAAATGGCAGTGCGCAATCACGCGTTTCCAGCCACCGTCGTTCCTACCGTGCTGGTCTTCAGCGAGCCACTGACGCCTCCGGCTGCTGCGCTACGCACGCAGGGCGTGGGTGCCGTATCGGCGGCGGATATTCGCTGGCTACGTTGCAACATCAAAGCCACCTCGCTGCTGGCTAACTGTCTGCTGCGCCAGCTTGCCGTGGATGCTGGCTGTGCCGAGACAATTCTGTTCCGCGATGGCCTGCTAACCGAAGGCGCCGCCGCCAACATCTTCGTAGTGCGTAACGGCACGCTGCTGGCCCCCCCTAAAAACCACCTGATGCTGCCCGGCATCACCTACGACGTTGTGCTGGAGCTTGCAGTCATGCACCAGCTCCCGCATCGTGTTTGTGAAATCACCGATGCCGAAGTCCGCAGTGCCGATGAGCTGCTGATGACCTCATCCACTCGCGAGGTACTGCCCATCACAGTGCTGGATGGCAAACCTGTAGGCAACGGTCAACCGGGCCCAGTGACGCAACACATGATCGACTGGTATCAGGATTACAAACGCACAGTGATGCACGGAGAAAAACCATGAGCGAAAACGATCACAAGCCTTTGCTTGAGTTCCCCACCGATTTCCCAATCAAGATCATGGGCCACAATCATCCGGACATGCTGGAGACAATCACCCTGGTGGTTCAGCAACATGCGCCTGACCATGATCCAAGCACGATTGAAGTACGCCCCTCAAGCAAAGGCACTTACGTCGGCCTGACCTATACGATTCGAGCAGTGTCGCAAGAACAGCTCGACGACTTGTACCGTGCGCTGACAGCGCATCCGATGGTAAAGGTTGTGCTCTGAACCCGATGCAGTTTCGTGAGCTGGGACAAGTCGCCTATGCGCCAACTTTGCAGGCGATGCGCGAGTTCACCACCCAGCGCAATGCCAACACACCAGACGAGGTTTGGTTGCTGGAACACCCGCCAGTATTCACCCTAGGGCTGGCGGGCAAAGCTGAACACTTGCTCGGTGCCACCGACATTCCGGTGGTCAACATCGACCGGGGTGGGCAGATCACCTATCACGGCCCCGGGCAGCTGGTGGCCTACCTACTCCTCGATCTCAATCGCCGATCCTACAAGGTGCGCCAATTGGTTGAGCGTATGGAGTCGGCACTGATCAACCTATTGGCCGACTACGGCATCACCGCTGAACGCCTTGCCGGCGCGCCCGGTGTGTATGTCAATGGCGCAAAGATAGCGGCGCTGGGCTTGCGCGTGCAGAAAGGCTGCACGTATCACGGCCTGGCACTGAACGTCGATATGGACTTGAGCCCGTATCAATCAATCAACCCCTGCGGGTATCCGGGCATGGCGGTTACACAGCTGCATGATCTGGCCCCCGGGGTTAAAATGTCTGATGTCCGCAGCGCCCTGCAGCGGCATTTACAAGCAGCACTGGACTGACCCCATGAGCGCATCTGAAAAGCAACGCGGCGCCGCCAAGACGGCGCGTATCCCGATCAAGATCGTGCCGCTTGAAGAAGCCCTGAAAAAACCGGACTGGATTCGTGTGCGCCTTGCGCCTGCCAGCAGCCGCTTCAGCGAGGTCAAAGCAATCCTGCGCGAGCAGAAGTTGCATACCGTCTGCGAAGAAGCCTCCTGCCCGAACATCAGCGAATGCTTTGGAAAAGGCACTGCGACCTTCATGATCATGGGCGACCTGTGCACCCGTCGCTGCCCCTTCTGCGATGTGGGCCACGGCAAGCCGCTGCCACTGGACGTCGATGAGCCACGCCACTTGGCCGAAACCATTGCCGCGCTGAAACTCAAATACGTGGTCATCACCAGTGTCGACCGCGATGATCTGCGCGACGGCGGCGCCAAACACTTCGCCGACTGCATCAACGAAACGCGGGCGCTTTCACCAAACACCACCATCGAAGTGCTGGTGCCTGACTTCCGCGGGCGCCTCGATGTTGCAGTGAACATCATGACCATGGCACCGCCCGATGTCATGAACCACAATCTGGAAACTGTGCCGCGCCTCTATAAGGAAGCGCGTCCGGGCTCGGATTACTGGCATTCGCTCAAGCTACTCAAGGACTTTAAGGCAAACAACCCGAACGTTCCGACCAAGTCGGGTCTGATGGTGGGTATTGGCGAAACCGATGAAGAAATCATTGAGGTGATGCGCGACCTACGTGCCCACGATGTAGATATGCTAACCATCGGTCAGTATCTGGCGCCCTCAGGTCATCACTTGCCTGTACGCCGCTACGTGCATCCAGATGTGTTCAACCACTTTGCTGCGCTGGCCGCCGAAATGGGCTTCAGCCACGCCGCCTGCGGCCCCATGGTGCGGAGCAGCTACCACGCAGATCAACAGGCGCACGCAGCCGGCATCGAGTAAGCGCTTATACAGGCGCCTTCAACAGCCGCTCGATTTCTGCATGTAGCTGAGCAAAATCAGGCGTGCCAAGGTAGCGCTTCACGATATGTCCCTGTTTGTCGATCAGGAAGGTCGTGGGCGTCAAGCGAATATCGCCAAAGGCCTTTGCGGCACTTCCATCGGCATCATGGACCACAGGAAAAGGCAGCCCATTTTTGCTGGCGTACGCCGCAATGAAAGCCGGGGTGTCGTAATCCATAGCAATCGCAACCGTCTCGTACCCCTGCCCGACATAGGTGCGATAGGTGTCTATCAGGGCGGGCATTTCCTTGACGCATGCAGTGCAACTCGTTGCCCAAAAGTTAACGAGTAACACCTTGCCCCGCAGTGCATTCAATTCCAGCTTTTGCCCTTGGTAAGTCGTCAGGGTCAGCGCGGGTGCAGATGACTTTTGTGCGACAATCAAATACGCGCTAGCGGCGATCAAAACAATCAATACGCCTAGTGCCGCCTTGAGTTTTCCGTTCATAAGAACACACCGTCAGGTGGATGGAGGGGGAATGATGGGCAGCTCGGATTGTCCGGGTTTTAGCCAGTGCTGTCATCCCGAAAAACCAAGGAGGGAATTGTGAAGATAGATCTGCGCAAGATTTACCGCTTTACGCCGATGGAATACGTTGCGGGATCCCCGCTGCCTAGCGGTGGTGACATTTATTACGAATGTACGATTTGCAATGGTGTGATTAGTTCCGTGCCGCGCATCGCCTCAGCCTGCGAATGCGGCAACCTGACCGGCAATGGTGGGGAAGCTGTGATCAAGGAAGTCGACAAGGTTAACCCGGTACGCGGCAAGCTTAAATAAATGAGTAGTTGCAGTTTCAGTGCGTGAGTTAAACCCCCAGCAACGCGAAGCAGTTCGCCATCTTGATACTCCACTCCTTGTGCTGGCAGGCGCGGGAAGCGGCAAGACTGGGGTGATCACGCACAAGATCGCTTATCTGGTACAGGAATGCGAGATTGCTGCTCAGCACATCGCCGCCATCACCTTTACCAACAAAGCCGCCCGCGAGATGCATGAGCGTGTGGAAAAGCTGCTTGGCAGCAATGCGGCCAAAGGCCTAACTGTCAGCACCTTCCACTCCCTTGGCGCACGCCTGCTGCGTCAAGAGGCCAAACACTGCGGCCTCAAGCCCGGTTTCTCCATTCTTGATGCTGCCGACACCACCGCACTGTTCCAAGATCTCCTCGGTGCCACCGCCGACAAGGGGCATGTACGGGCCGTACAGACCCGCATCTCCTTGTGGAAGAACGCCCTGCTTGATCCAGAGGCGGCAGCCAAGGCTGCAGTTGATGAGCTGGAACATGGCGCTGCCAAATGCTATGCCGAATATCAGCGCACCTTGCAGGCCTACCAAGCCGTTGATTTTGATGATCTGATCCGCGTCCCAGTATTACTGTTCGAACAGAATCAGGAAGTGTTGTCGCGCTGGCAAAATCGGCTGCGGCACTTGTTGGTCGACGAATACCAAGACACGAATACCTGTCAGTACCGCATGATGAAGTTGCTAGCGGGCCCGCGCGCTTCATTTACAGCGGTGGGTGATGACGATCAATCCATCTATGCGTGGCGTGGCGCGGATATTGAAAATATTCGCGCGCTACAGCACGACTATCCGACGCTGAAGATCATCAAATTAGAGCAGAACTATCGCTCGACCACACGGATTCTGCATGCGGCGAACAGCCTGATTGCGCACAACCCCAAGGTGTTCGAAAAACGTCTGTGGTCAGACAAGGGCCATGGCGAAGCGATTAACGTAACCACGTGCCGCGATGGCGACCAAGAGGCCGAATGGGTCGCAACACGCCTGCTCACGCATAAGTTCGAGCACCGTAGCAAGTGGAGCGATTACGCGATTCTCTATCGCGGCAACCACCAGGCGCGCGCCTTTGAACAGCAACTGCGTAACAACAAGGTTCCCTACCAGCTCTCGGGTGGACAATCTTTCTTCGAGCGAACGGAAATTAAGGACGTCATCAGCTATCTGCGTCTGCTCGCCAATAGTGATGAAGATCCGGCATTTATCCGCGCTATCACCACGCCGCGCCGCGGCATTGGTGGCGCCACGCTGGAAGCCCTGGGCACCTATGCCGGACAGCGGCACATCAGCCTGTTTGCTGCCGCCTGTGAAGCGGGTGCAGAGCAACACGTTAATGCCAAGGCACTGGCCTCGGTCCGTGAGTTCTGCGACTTTATCAATCGTATGGAATGGCGTGCGGTAAAGGAGCCTGCGGCCGTGGTCCTCAACGATCTCTTACGCGCCATTGGCTACGAAACCTATCTGTTCGAAAGCCTTGAGCCACGCGAGGCTGAAAGCAAATGGGCGAATGTGAATGACTTTGTTGGCTGGCTCGGCCGCAAGGGCGAAGATGAAAGCAAAACCCTAGTCGAGCTGACGCAGACCATTGCCTTGATCACCATGCTCGATAAGCAGGATCAGGAAGGCGATGCCGTACAGCTAGCCACGCTGCATGCGGCTAAAGGCTTGGAATTCCAGCATGTGTTTCTCGTCGGCATTGAGGAAGGGCTGTTGCCTCACCGCGAATCACTCGATCCGGCTAAGCTGGAAGAGGAGCGTCGGCTGATGTATGTCGGCATCACCCGTGCCCGCGCCAGCTTGACCCTCACCCATTGCGAGAAACGCAAACAAGGCAAGGAATGGCGCGATTGCGAGCCCTCGCGCTTTATCGGTGAAATGGGTACCGAGCTCAAGCTTTCCAACCCTCGCACGACAACCAGCGTGGGCAAAGAAGAGGGTAAAGCCAAATTAGCGCGCTTCCGGGAAATGCTGGCGACCAAGGGCTAACCTAACGCCGTTGCTAAATACAGCGAACACAAAAAAGGCCAGCGCATGCGCTGGCCTTTTTTTTGTAATCACCTAGTGCTTACTTCATCATGAAAGCAACAGCGCGTGTCAGTTCTTCTTCGGTGGCATCAGCAGCACCACCCTTCGGAGGCATTGCGCCCTTGCCCTTGATGCCACTAGCAACAAGCGCCTTCAGATTGCCGCCCAAGCGTGAAGCCCACGCTGCCTTGTCATGTGTCTTGGGAGCGCCCATAGCGCCGCTGGCATGGCAAGAAGCGCAAGCTGCGTTGTACAGCTCTTCACCGCTACGCTTACCTGCATTCGCTGCGACAGCAGTCACTTCGACAGCAGCAACCGGAGCAATACGCTCATCGGCAGAAGCATCCCCATCGGTAGGCGTGCTCTTCGAAAAGCCGGCGCCAAAAGCAACCAATAGGAGAAAACCAGCAATCACCAGAAAGATGATTTGCAAACTGCTCAGACCTTCATGCGATTCTTTTGGAGCGGACATGTGGGTTCCTCGAAAGCAAGTTTAATTTATGGCGGCATTATATCGACTTCCGGGCAAAACCGGGAATCTCCGCTGCAGGTTGGACGGACGGTAGCAAAAAGGCTATCCTTCAGGCCTTCGCGCCCGTAGCTCAGCTGGATAGAGTATTGCCCTCCGAAGGCAAGGGTCGGACGTTCGAATCGTCTCGGGCGCGCCAGAATCAAGCTAAATGGGCATCTCATACGGGATGCCCATTTTCATTGCGGCTCACAAGCTCAATCGTGCATTCCCCTTACGCGCTCCCCTTTCGTCCGCTATGCTGTGGACAGACAAGGAGCCCCTGATGGAAAAACAAATACATTCACTGGGGGACTTATTCAAGCAACTCGGCTTGGAAAGTGACCCCGTAGCGATTGCGAGGTTTTGTGTAGAACATGCGCCGCTGCCTGACCAAACCAAACTAGCAAACGCCCCGTTCTGGTCGGTGCAGCAATCGCAATTTCTGTGCGAGTCTGTGCGTGACGATGCCGATTGGGCGGCGGTAGTCGATCAGCTTGATTTGTTACTGCGGAGTAAACCAGCCCCGTGAACCTTATTGCTGGTAGGTGATTTCCAGCTCAGTGTCCAATCCGGTGACGGTTTCCAGTACACGCTCAACTAGATCGATATCGGTGTCCGACCAGTTGGCATCCGGGCTTTCTGAGGTGGTACAGAGCGGCGCAATATCGAAATCAATATAGCTGTCGCCAATCTTTAGAACCTCAATTCCTGAGGGGTGCTCAACAAATTCCCAGTCATCAGGAATCTCCATTTCGGCGCGAATCAATACTGTCAGTTTTTTCATGGTGGAGCTTCCGGTAAGTCAGGCCTCTACTGTATCCCGCCCACGCTCGAATACCCAAGATATCGCAACAAATGCCTTGTTACAGGCTTATTTATGAAAGAGTCATTTTCAATTGCAGGTACACCTGCACATCTTGACCGGTGCGCGTTCGAACACTATAGTTGAGTGCACGAATGCACACCTGAGATTAATAATGGCCGAGTACGATAAAGATCGCGACTATCTGGGGCGCCTGCAGGACTATTACGCGGAGAGTCGCCGCATCCCCTCACTGCAACGCATTTGCGAACTGATGGGATTTGCCTCCAAAACCGCCGCCCGAAAGCTATTGCTGCGCCTTGAAGGTGAACGCTTTGTCGAACGCACGCCGGATGATGATGCATGGATACCCGCACAGCGCTTTTTCGAACGCGCACTGGCTGATCATGCGGTTCCGGCGGGCATGCCAGTCAGCGCTGAGAATGGTGCAGAGCCTTTTATGGTTGACGACTACATTGTGCAGAAGCCCTCCCGCACCGTGATGATTCCGGTAAAAGGTGACTCCATGATAAATGCCGGCATTCACAGTGGCGATATCGCCGTCGTTGAGCGTGGAACTGGCGCCAGCAAGGGCGATTTTGTAGTTGCCATCGTGGACAACGAGTTCACGCTCAAAGAGCTGGGCATCGAGCGTGGTAAGTTCATTTTGATTCCCCATAATCCGGCTTATCCGGTCATCCGCCCACAAGGCGAGCTGGAGATTTTCGGTGTTATGGTCGGGCTAGTCCGGCGCTACACCCACTAGTCCCTAGCGGTCTGGGGCTTGCGTAAGGATTTGTAAATCCTGTCAACTGCATGCGGCGGCGTGCGTTTTTCTCTATGCGGGCGCGTTGCCCGATATGGAGATCATCATGAAATATCGTTTTGCAGTGTCATTGTTCCTAACGGCCTCAGTTTTCGCCGGCAATGTGCATGCAAATGACGCATTAATCGGCGCTGTGGTTGGTGGCGGCGTTGGCGGCCTGATTGGCCACTCTGTCGGCGGAAATAATGGCGCTATCGTCGGCACGGTGATTGGTGCTGCCGCAGGTGCCTCAATCGCAGATGGCGGCCATCGCGGCCATTACCACGCGGGCGGCGCTTACTACCAGCCGCAAAGATATTACGCGCAGCCGGTTTATCAGCCTCAGCCTGTGTACTACCAACGTCCGGTGGTGGTGCCTGCCCCCGTGTACTACGCGCCACCACCGCAACATTGGCAATCACGTCACTATGGCTATGGTCACCCTCACCGGGGCCATCACCATCGAGGCCATCATCACCACGGCTACGGCTATTGATGCAAGAAGCGGGACTGTTTATTCAAACAGTCCCGCTTCTTTTAATTACGCTCAGCACGCGAGTAATGCAGTCACTTAGTGGTGGGAAGCCACACCCAGATTGGCAAGATAGTTCCTGTGCATGGTCACTATCGCAACTTCAGTACCTCCGGTCGATACATCTGCCAGCGTGTACTCGTTCATGCATGCATAGAAAGCATCAAGGCCTGCCCGCAGTGCCCCAGTCAGCAGGCAGCGCCCACCCAACGCACAGGGTGGGTCTTCGCAATTAACCAGCGGCACATCCCCCTCGAGCCCACGCAGCGTATCGCCAAGACGGATAATCTCCGGTGCAATTGCCAATACTAAGCCGCCATTGCGGCCGCGCAAGGCCTTGACCAAGCCAAGCTTGCCGAGACGATTTGCAACCTTGATCAGGTGGTTATGAGGCACATCAAATTGCCCTGCGATTTCCGCAATAGTGATCGGCGTTGCACGGTCATGCTTGCTCAGATACATCAGCATACGCAAGCCGAAATCGGTGAAACGAGTGAGTTGCATGAGCGGCAGGTTTCAATCGAAAGATGAAAATCAGGATACATAAGTTGCATTCGCAAAACAACTATTTAGCGCCACAATGAAGGGGCTTGTCGCTATGATACAAAGCTCGTTCTTGATGAGGTTTCAAACAATGCAACGCCAAATTCTCACCCTACTTTCGCTCACGATGTTTTCCCTATTTGCGAACGCTGCGGAGCCGCGCGAAATCAAAACAGCATCCGGCATCACCATCAAAATGCTAAAAGAAGGCGCGGGGCCCAGCCCAAAAGCGAGCGATACCGTCAAAGTGCATTACCGAGGCACGCTGACCGATGGCAAGGAGTTTGATAGCTCCTACAAACGCGGCGAGCCTACCGCCTTCCCTTTAAACCGGGTCATCCCATGCTGGACGGAAGGCATTCAAACACTCAAGGTTGGTGGCAAAGCGGCGCTCACCTGCCCGCCCAATCTGGCGTATGGAAGTCGAGGGGCTGGGGGTGTCATTCCACCCAATGCCACCCTAATTTTTGAGGTCGAACTTCTGGATATCGCTAAGTAACACTTACCGCTGGCGCAGTGGGTCGAGCAAGGGCTTAAGGCCGTTGTGGTCAATCTCCTGCATCAGCGCCAGTAAACGGCCTATCTCGCCGGGCGGAAAGCCGCTACGGGCAAACCAATTCAAATAATGGCCAGGCAAATCTGCCAGCAAGCGCCCCTTGTACTTGCCAAAGGGCATCTGCAGCGAGACCAGCCGTTGCAAGTCTTCTGGTTTCATGCAGCCACCTTGAGTGCATCCACTGCAACACCATGCGCAGCGAGAATCGGCCTGATGTCGCTGCCGTGTCGTTTTTCACGCAGCGCAGCGTACAACACCTCGGCCTGCGGATAAGAGCGGCGTATCAAGCCCAGCCACTGCTTTAGACGACCGGGCGTATGTTGAGGCGGAAGCTTCTCACTCACGCGGCGCCAAAAATAGGCGATGAGCTCACACACCTCGGCCCAATCTTCATCAGAAGGAAGTGCTGGCGCACCTGCGGCAATGCATTTGCGGATACGCATTGCAAGTAATGGATCAGCCACAGCACCACGTCCGAGCATCACATCGTCACACCCACTCACGCTTCGTATGCCGAAGTAGTCCTCCACTGTCCAGACTTCGCCATTGGCAATCAATGGCAGTCTCACCGCTTCACGTATCTGCGCTAACCATTCCCAGCGTGCGGGTGGCTTATATCCGTCCTGTCGTGTTCGCGCATGCACTACCAGTTCGGCAGCGCCGCCAGCTTCGAGTGCCTGCGCGCAGGCTAGTGCGCGTGAGGTGTCGATAATGCCGAGGCGCATTTTGGCAGTGACTGGAATAGTCGATGGCACAGCGCTGCGTACGGCTGCCACAATTGCATGCAGTAATTCCGGCTCGTCGAGCAAGGCAGCGCCACCACGATGCCGATTCACCAACGGCGCAGGACAGCCAAAGTTGATATCAATGCCTGCGGGCGCAAGACGGGCAAGATGCGCAGCATTCCGCGCCATCATCTCCGGATCAGAACCCAGTAGTTGTAAACGCGTCATCGTCCCCGCGGGGGTGGCTGAGCCATGCCTTAACTCAGGCGACATACGCAAATATAGGCTATGCGGCAATACGGTACCGGTGACCCTGATGAACTCTGTGACACACCAGTCGTAGGCCTGAGTGCGCGTCAGCACGTCTCGCAATACATCGTCGGCGAGCCCCTCCATGGGGGCCAGAATCAGGCGGGGCATATCGTGCATTCAAGACAAAGACAGCATGATAAGCGAGCGTGCAACGATCCCCAAGACAACAAAAAAGCCACTCCGCAGAGTGGCTTTTGGTGGTGCAGGTAAAACCTTATTTCACCAACAGTACCGGCTGTTTTGCTGTTGCCAAAACGCGTTGGGCCACCGAACCCACCAGCAAGTCGGCAAAGCCACTACGGCCCTTGGAACCCATCACGATCAAATCGAACTTGCCAGCCGCTGCAAACTTGACGATCTCCTCCGACACATGGCCGATGACAATCGCGTGGTTGTGCTTAACCTCGGCGGTGTCGAGAACCTTGCGTGCTGGCTTGAGCTCTTTTTCGCTCAACTCACGGAGGTAGTCCTCCACTTCGTTCTTGCCCACAAATTGTGAGGCATGACGGAAGGCCACATTATCATGCACGGTAATCAGCGTGATGCTGTCAGTCGAACGCATGTTCTTGGTAAGCTTGGCGGTGTACTTTGCGGCATTCAGCGAATGCTTGGAACCATCAATTGCGACTAGAATTTTCATTGAGTTCTCCTTGGACAAGTGGCTGTGGATTAGTTACCTACAGCCTCATGATACGCTGTTTGCGTCCAAGGGACTTGATCTACCTCAATATAGTTTCACTCCACGGTGACCGACTTGGCCAGATTGCGTGGCTTGTCCACATCCGTCCCCTTCACCAACGCCACATGATACGAAAGCAGCTGCAGCGGAACGACGTGAAGTACAGGCGACAGTAGACCGTAATGTTCTGGCAAGCGGATGATGTGCACGCCTTCTGATTCTGGCACTTCCGAGTCGCCATCGGCAAAGACATAAAGCTGGCCGCCACGTGCCTTGACCTCTTGAAGGTTCGACTTGAGCTTCTCCAACAGCATATCGTTCGGCGCTACCGAGATCACCGGCATGTCACGATCTACGAGCGCTAGCGGACCATGCTTCAGCTCACCTGCGGCATAGGCTTCGGCATGGATATAGGAAATCTCCTTGAGCTTGAGCGCGCCTTCCATCGCAATCGGATAGTGGTGGCCGCGACCGAGAAAGAGCGCATGATGCTTGTTGGCAAAATGCTGCGCCCACGCTTCGATCTCTGGCTCTAGTGCCAGTACCTTCTGTACGGCAACCGGTAAGTGACGCAGTGCATTCAGATGATTCTGCTCGTCCTGTACGGACAGCTTGCCCTGCTGCTTTGCAAGTGCGAGTGTCAGCAAGGCTAGTCCAGCGAGCTGCGTGGTGAAGGCTTTAGTGGAGGCGACACCAATTTCTGGACCGGCACGGGTCAAGAAACGCAGCGCGCACTCACGCACAATCGCCGATTCGGCGACATTACAGATTGCCAGCGTCATGTGCTGGCCACGCTCCTTAGCGTAACGCACTGCCGCCAAGGTATCTGCCGTTTCGCCGCTCTGCGAGATGGCCACGACCAACTGTTCTGGGTCATGCACGGACATGCGGTAACGATATTCGCTAGCGACTTCGACCGAGCAGGGGATGCCAACCAACTGCTCAATCCAGTAGCGGGCTACGAGGCCTGAGTGGAAGCTAGTGCCGCAAGCAAGGATGAGCACTGACTTTGCACGCGCAAACAATGCGCTCGCATCTGCGCCAAAAATTTGGGGCTGGATGGTTTGCGAGCCGCCAACCATTTCCAAGGTGTTTGCGAGCGCCTGCGGCTGCTCGAAAATTTCCTTCTGCATGTAATGGCGGAAATTGCCGAGCTCAACTGCATCTGCCGACAAGCTGCTTTCATGCACAGGGCGAGTGACGGCAGAGCCATCTGGGCGCACGATGCGCACCTGATCTTGACGGATTTCTGCGATGTCGCCGTCTTCGAGGTAAACCATCTTGCGCGTGACCTGCAAGAGCGCGGAGGCATCCGAAGCGGCGTAGTTGCCGTCCGTACCGATCCCCAGCAAAAGCGGCGCGCCGTGGCGAGCAACAACGATACGTTGTTCACCTTCATGGATAACCGCAATTGCGTAAGCACCAATGAAGCGTGCAGTGGCTTTACGCACAGCCTCAAATAGATCCGGCGTGCTTTGCAACAGATGATGCACGAGATGGGCAATCACCTCCGTATCCGTATCGGAGGTGAACACATACCCGAGGCCCGTCAGTTCTTGCTTGATCTCAGCGTAGTTCTCGATGATACCGTTATGGACGACGGCCAAGCCTGCCGAGATGTGGGGGTGCGCATTCCGCTCTGACGGTACGCCATGGGTAGCCCAGCGCGTATGAGCAATCCCTTGGGCTGCACCCTTACCCGCTGCTTGGGCGGCCAGCTCGGCCACACGGCCAACACTACGCAAACGGGCGAGACTATTGTCCTCAGTGAGATAAGCCAAACCAGCCGAATCGTAGCCGCGATACTCGAGTTTGTTCAGGCCTTCGAGAAGGACGGGGACCACATTTCGTTTCGCCAACGCTGCCACAATGCCGCACATGAGTTCTGTCTTTCTTCTGCGTGTTGGATTACTTATTGACTTACTTCTTGGGTTGTTTAGTCGGCCGAGTCCAGCCACTGATTGAAGTCTGCTTGGCGCGCGACAAGGTCAGCTGCCCTTCAGGTGCCTCCTTAGTCAGCGTCGTCCCAGCGGCGATAGTCGCGCCCTTGCGGACTGTCACAGGTGCAACAAGCTGCGTGTCGCTACCGATGAAAACATCATCTTCAATGATCGTGTGATGCTTGTTTGCGCCATCGTAATTACAGATGATGGTGCCGGCCCCCACATTCACGTTGCTACCAATGGTCGCATCACCAAGATAAGCGTGGTGATTGGCTTTTGAATGATCGGCAATTTGTGCATTTTTTACTTCAACGAAGTTGCCGATATGTACATCCTTGCCCAGCTTCGCCCCGGGGCGCAAGCGCGCATAGGGTCCGATCAGGCTTTCATCGCCGATCACTGCCTCTTCTGCCAACGTGAAAGGATGCAACTTCGCCCTTGCACCAATCTTGGTGTTGCGGATGACACAGTTAGCGCCGATCGATGTGCCATCACCAATCTCAACGTCACCTTCGAACACAACATTCACGTCAATGAATACATCACGACCACAGCGTAGATTGCCGCGGATGTCGAGTCGCGCAGGGTCAGCCAGTGTCACGCCTGCATCAAGTAATTGGTCTGCCAGGTTGCGCTGATGAATACGCTCAAGCGCCGCGAGTTGCGCTTTGCTATTCACTCCATCAATTTCCCAGGTATCCAGCGGCTGCGACGTTGCGATGGTCATTCCCTCCGCCACCGCCAGTGCGACGATATCCGTCAGGTAATACTCGCCTTGGGCATTACTGTTGCCCAAGGTCGGCAGCCAGCGTTGTAATGCGCCGGCAGGGGCGAGCAGAATGCCGCTATTCACCTCAGTGATTGTCAGCTCGCCGGGGCTTGCGTCCTTTTGTTCGACAATTCGCTGCACCTTGCCATCAACCCAACCACCTTCGCGCACAATGCGCCCATAACCCGTTGGATTGGCTAGGTTTGCAGTCAACAAAGCCAAATTGGGACCTGCAAGATGAATCAACCACTGCAAGGTCGTGGCACGCGTGAGCGGGACATCCCCATACAACACCAGTGTCGGCAATTGCGCATCGATGTGCGGCAACGCCTGCAATACGGCATGCCCTGTACCGAGTTGTTCTTTCTGTTCAGCCCATGCCAAATCGGCATCCGGAAAAGCCGCTCGCACCTGATCGCCACCATGTCCATAGACCACACAGATGTGCTTGGGCTTGAGGCTGCGCGCAGTCGCAATGACATGCCCGAGCAAAGGCCGATCTGCCAGTGTATGCAGCACCTTGGGGAGGTCTGAGCGCATGCGCTTGCCTTGGCCTGCGGCGAGGATGACGATATTGAGATTATTCATGTCAGATATAAATGCGCAAAAGAAAAGGCGCAGAAGGATTTTAATTCATCCCTCTGCGCCTTTCATGGCTAGTGCATCGATTTGGCTCAGCGCGGCAGGCTCGTGCTGCCCATCAGGAACTCGTCGACTGCCCGAGCGGCCTGACGACCTTCGCGAATTGCCCATACCACCAGCGACTGCCCGCGGCGCACGTCGCCCGCAGCAAACACCTTCGGTACATTCGTGTAATAAGCCTTATCACCTTCAGTGTCTGCCGATGCATTGCCACGATTGTCTTTCGAGACACCGAATGCATCGAGCACACTGCCAACTGGCTGAGTAAAGCCCATGGCGAGAAATACGAAGTCGGCTTTGATCTCGAATTCGGAGCCCTTAACCTCGGCCATCTTGCCGTCCTTCCACTCTAGACGCACAGCCTTGATGGCTTCGAGCTTGCCGTTCTTACCGATAAACTCCTTGGTGCCGATCGACCAATCGCGCTCTACCCCTTCTTCATGCGATGAAGACGTACGCAGCTTGAGTGGCCAGTAGGGCCAGGTCATTTCGGTGTTCTCTTTTTCCGGTGGCTGCGGCAACAGTTCAATCTGCGTCACCGAAGCTGCCCCATGACGATTTGACGTGCCCACGCAGTCAGAACCAGTATCGCCACCACCAATCACCACGACATGCTTACCATGCACGTTGATAGGATTCTTGGGGCCATTCATCTTGGTCGCGTTGACTTCCTTGTTTTGCGGAATCAGGAAGTCGAGGGCATAGTGCACGCCCTTGAGATTGCGGCCAGGAACCGGAAGGTCACGCGGCACCTCAGCACCACCCGCAAGGATGACGGCATCGAATTGCTTGTTCAATTCTTCAGGCGTAATCGTCTTGCTTGCATCATTGGTTACTCCGGCCGGCAAGGCCGCCTTGGTCACCATCACACCCGTCTTGAAGCTCACGCCTTCAGCCTTCAGCTGAGCGACGCGCCAGTCAATCAAGCGCTTGTCCAGCTTGAAGTCAGGAATGCCATAACGCAACAAGCCGCCCAGTGCGTCGTTCTTTTCAAAGACGGTCACAGCGTGGCCAGCACGCGCGAGTTGTTGCGCAGCAGCCAGTCCAGCAGGACCGGAGCCAACTACGGCAACCTTCTTGCCTGTCTTGTGCGCTGCTGGTTGCGGCACAACCCAGCCGTTTTCGCCGGCTTTGTCGATGATGGCGCGCTCTATCGACTTGATACCAACAGGCTCACCCGGGATGTTCAGCGTGCAAGCCGCCTCGCAAGGGGCTGGGCAGATACGGCTGGTGAACTCTGGGAAGTTGTTGGTCGAGTGCAGAACATCGATCGCTTCACGCCAGTTGCCCTTGTAAACCAAGTCATTCCAATCTGGAATGATGTTGTTCACCGGACAGCCGTTGTTGCAGAAAGGAATGCCGCAGTCCATGCAACGCGCACCTTGCTTGCTTGCATCCGCATCGGACAGAGCGAGGACGAACTCCTTGTAATTCTTTACACGGTGATCGACATCCAGATAGGTCTCGTCAACACGATGGAGTTCAAGAAATCCTGTGGGCTTACCCATTACGCAGCTTCCTTTTGTTGCTGATTGGCCTTCTTGGCTGCCATTTCAGTCAGCGCACGGCGATATTCATGCGGGAACACCTTAATGAAACGCTCACGGCTCACATCCCAGTTTTCCAGGATCGACTTAGCGCGCTCGCTGCCTGTGTTGTCGGCATGCGCCTGAATCATAGACTTAAGCTGAGCTTCGTCGGTTTCACCACGGTGCAGCAGAGCGTCGCTCAGCTGTTGATCATGCGGCAACAGCTTTTCGAGGGCAACCATTGACATGTTGCAACGCTTGGTGAAGTTACCGTCTTCGTCATACACATAGGCGATACCACCGCTCATACCGGCCGCGAAATTGCGGCCCGTCTGACCGAGCACAACCACCGTGCCGCCCGTCATGTATTCGCAACCGTGATCGCCAGTGCCTTCAACCACAGCAGCTGCGCCTGAGTTACGTACGGCAAAGCGCTCGCCGGCAACCCCGCGGAAGAACACTTCACCCGCAATTGCCCCGTACAGCGACGTATTACCAACAATGATGTTTTCTTCTGCCTTGGCGGCAAACTTGGCCGATGGCTTAACGATGATGCGGCCGCCCGACAGCCCCTTGCCCACATAGTCGTTGGCCTCGCCCGTCAGCTCAAGCGTGATGCCCTTGGCGACAAAGGCACCAAAGCTCTGACCGGCAATGCCGTGCAGCTTGATGTGAATGGTGTCATTTGGTAGGCCAGCATGGCCATATTTCTTGGCAACTTGATTCGACAGAATGGTGCCAAAGGTACGGTTCAGGCTCTTGATCTCAGTCTCGATCACCACCTTCTCACCACGCTCGATGGCTGACCTGGCGAGCTCGACCATCTTGTGATCCAGCGCGATGTCGGTATTGTGGTCCTGCGTTTCGGCATGACGGCGAGCAACATCATCGGCTGCCGGCGGCAGATAGAAGACCTTGCTGAAGTCCAAGCCCTTGGCCTTCCAGTGTTCGATGCCTTCCTTCATGTCGAGCAGGTCAGCGCGGCCAATCAGATCTTCAAACTTCTTGATGCCCATCTCGGCCATATAGCCGCGGAGCTCTTCGGCGACGAAGAAGAAGTAATTGACCACGTGTTCGGGTTGACCTGTGAAACGCTGGCGCAGCACTGGATCCTGAGTGGCCACACCTACGGGGCATGTATTCAGGTGACACTTGCGCATCATCAGGCAACCTTCAACGACCAGCGGTGCTGTCGAGAAGCCGAATTCGTCGGCCCCCAGCAGGGCGCCTACTAGCACGTCACGGCCCGTCTTCATCTGGCCGTCAGCCTGCACAACAACACGACCGCGCAGACGATTCAACACCAGTGTTTGCTGGGTTTCGGCAAGGCCGAGCTCCCACGGCGTACCTGCGTGCATGATTGACGACAGCGGCGAAGCCCCCGTACCACCATCGAAGCCCGAAATCACAATGTGATCGGCCTTGGCCTTAGCCACACCAGCAGCAACGGTACCGACACCGACTTCGGAAACTAGCTTGACCGACACAGAAGCCGACAAGTTAGCGTTCTTCAGATCGTGGATCAGCTGGGCCAAATCTTCGATCGAATAAATATCGTGGTGCGGCGGCGGCGAAATCAGACCGACGCCCGGCACCGAGTGGCGCAGGAAGCCGATGTATTCTGACACCTTGTGCCCCGGCAGTTGACCGCCTTCACCCGGCTTTGCGCCTTGCGCCATCTTGATTTGCAATTGATCGGCATTCGCCAAGTATTCGGCAGTGACGCCGAAACGACCGGATGCAACTTGCTTGATCTTGGAGCGCAGCGAGTCACCTTCCTTGAAGGTGAAGTCCCGCTCAATGCGGGTTGGGCCGACGACTTCAGACAGCTTCTGACCTGCCTTGAGCGGCTTGAAGCGCATTGGATCTTCACCGCCCTCACCGGTATTGGACTTGCCGCCGATACGGTTCATGGCGATAGCCAGCGTGGTGTGCGCTTCGGTTGAGATAGACCCCAGCGACATCGCGCCCGTGGCAAAGCGCTTAACAATTTCCTTAGCCGGTTCAACTTCATCAATCGACACGGGCGGGCCAGCTGGCTTGATATCGAACAGTCCACGTAGCGTCATGTGACGCTTGCTTTGGTCATTGATGAGCTTGGCGTATTCCTTGTAGGTCTCGAACTTGCCGCTGCGCGTTGCATGTTGCAGCTTAGCGATCGAGTCCGGCGTCCACATATGCTCTTCGCCACGAATGCGGAAGGCATATTCACCACCAGCATCTAGCTGGTTAGCCAGTACCGGATCCTCAGAGAATGCTGCTGCATGCATGCGCACCGCTTCTTCCGCGACTTCGGTCAGACCAATACCTTCGATCTGCGTAGCCGTTCCGGTGAAATACTTGTCGATGAAAGCAGCATTGAGGCCGATGGCTTCAAAAATCTGTGCCCCGCAATAAGACTGGTAGGTCGAAATGCCCATCTTGGACATGACCTTGTTCAGCCCCTTACCAATGGCCTTGACGTAGTTCTTGTGTGCTGTCTTGACGGCATCCTTGGCGCCACCAACCATGTCGGCAATGCTCTCAAGCACCAGCCACGGACACACTGCTTCAGCGCCGTAACCGGCAAGCAATGCAAAGTGGTGAGTCTCGCGCACGGAGCCGGAATCAATCACCACGCCTGTACTGGTACGCAGGCCCTTGCGGGTCAGGTGATGATGCACGCTCGCGCAGGCCAGTAGCGCAGGGATCGCCACGCGGCTCTGAGAGACATTGCGATCTGAGAGGATAAGTACGTTGTAACCATCCGCCACGGATTGTTCTGCAGCAGTAGCGATCTTCTGCAGTGCGGCTTCGCAGCCGGCAGAGCCTTCGCTTACTGGGTAGGTGATATCGAGTACCAGTGACTTGAACTTACCTTGCGTCAGCTTTTCGATGTTGCGCAGACGGGCGATGTCATCGGCCAGCAGCACCGGCTGATGGACTTCAAGTCGCGGCGTCAGGGGCTCATCCGGATTCGAGATGCCAAGCAGATTCGGCTTCGGCCCGATAAAGCTGGTCAGCGACATGACAATTTCTTCGCGGATCGGATCGATCGGCGGATTGGTCACCTGGGCGAAGAGTTGCTTGAAGTAGCTGTAGAAGGCCTTGTTCTTGGACGACAGAATCGGCAGTGCGATATCCGTACCCATCGAACCCGTTGCCTCTTCGCCATTCTTGGCCATGGGCTCAACGATGAACTTCAAATCTTCTTGGCTATAACCAAAAGCCTGCTGCGTATCGAGCAGCGATTCATGCAAAGTTCTCTTGCCAGCCTTCGCTGGTTCAGGGAGGTCGGACAGGAAGAAGCGACTTTCCTCGATCCACTTTGCATAGGGTTCGCTGGTGGCAATGCTGGTCTTTAGTTCGGCATCATCGATGATGCGGCCTTGCTCCAGATCGATCAGGAACATTTTGCCCGGCTGCAAGCGCCAGCGCTTGACGATTTTCTCGTCAGGGAAAGTGAGAACGCCCATTTCGGATGCCATCAGAACGACATCGTCCTTGGTAATCAGGTAACGGGCGGGACGCAGACCATTTCGGTCCAGCGTGGCGCCAATTTGGCGGCCGTCCGTGAATGCGACAGCAGCAGGACCATCCCATGGCTCCATGATCGCAGCGTGGAACTCATAGAAAGCGCGACGCTTAGCGTCCATCATGTCGTTGCTGGCCCATGCTTCTGGAATCAGCATCATCATGGCGTGGGCCATTGAGTAACCACCCATGACCAGTAGCTCAAGCGCGTTATCAAAGGAGGCCGAGTCAGACTGGCCTTCGTCAATCAAAGGCCACAGCTTGTCCAGATCCGGACCTAGCAGCGATGACGACATAGCCTTTTGACGCGCCGCCATCCAGTTCACATTGCCGCGCACGGTGTTGATTTCACCATTGTGAGCAATCATGCGGAAGGGGTGGGCCAGATCCCATGTGGGGAAAGTATTGGTCGAGAAACGCTGATGCACCAGCGCCAACGCGGAAACAACACGCGGGTCGAGTAGGTCAGTGTAGTACTCGCCCACTTGCTCAGCCAGCAACATGCCCTTGTAGACAATTGTGCGTGACGAGAGGGAGAGGATATAAAACTGACCACCGTCATCAAGTTTGCGATGACGCACTTCATGTTCAATGCGCTTACGGATTACATAGATTTTGCGTTCAAACGCATCTTGATCCGCAGCCGTGCTGCCAATGAATACTTGGCGACCTACTGGCTCCTGCTCAATCGCTGCTTGAGCAAGACCATTGTTGTTCTTAGGGATATCACGCCAGCCAAGGAACTGCTGACCTTCTTCATGAATAATGCGTGCAACAATTGATTCGCATGCCTGACGGCCATTTGCTGATTGCGGCAGGAAAATGTTGCCGCAAGCATACGCGCCAACTTTAGGCAGCTTAATGCCGAGCTTGGAAGTTTCTTCGCGCAAGAAGGCATCCGGCAACTGAATCAGCATGCCCGCGCCATCGCCCAGCAGCGGGTCGTAACCGGTCGCGCCTCGGTGGGTTAGGTTTTTGAGAATCTGCAAGCCTTGCTCGACGATCGAGTGGCTCTTTTTATTCTTGATATGGGCGACAAAACCGACGCCACAGGCATCACGTTCATTGGCGGGGTCATAAAGACCCTGGCGCTGCGGAAGGGACATCTCGTCTTTCCTCGACACAAGACTAATTCAATCAAGCACGTACTGACGCCAGTTGGACGCGCAGCAAGGCCGAATACACCCGGGGTGAGGTGACTTCGGCCAACATGCAGTAAACCCGTTGGGGGAACCTGTAAATATACCCTTATTTAAGATGCGCCTCAATATCGGCCCAGCTTAAACAAGGGCTTGGGTAACCATCGCGCACACAAAATCGGGAGATTTGATAGGGGCGACTATTGTGGCTACTTTTTCCTTAAAGCCGACTACAAATCAAATCTAGATTTCGCCAACCGCGAAGAGGCGGCGGTGCTCCTTCATTGCGTAGCGATCAGTCATGCCGGCCACATAATCTGCCACCGCTCTCGCCTTATCCTCGGCAGCATAGGCTTGATATTGTGGCGGCAGCAGGCGCGGTTCATCAAGAAAGGCAGTAAATAACTCTCGGATTATCCGGCGCGCCTTGTTTGTCATGCGCAGCACTTGGTAGTGGCGATAAAGCGCCTCTCGCAGAAACCCTTTCAACAACCGGTTTTCTTCCTGCATGGCCGGACTGAAACTGACGAGGACTGGTGCTGCATGAACGTCTCCTAAGGACTCCAGACGGGCCTCAGTTATTGCACGCGTAGTCTCTGTTAGCAGGTCTGTCACCTGAGTATCAATCATGCGGCGAATCGTTTCATGCACCATGCGGCGCCCAGTAATTTGGGGATACTCCTTGCGAACTTCAGCCGCATGACGTGCAAACAAAGACACGTCTTCCAATTGATCCAAAGTAATCAGACCAGAACGCAAGCCATCATCAATATCGTGATTGTTATAGGCGATTTCATCGGCGAGATTGCAGATCTGAGCCTCGAGCGATGGGCGCTGATTACCTAGGAAGCGCTCGCCCAGATCGCCTAGTAGCCGAGCGTTTTTGGCTGAGCAATGCTTGAGGATGCCTTCACGTGTTTCATACATCAAATTAAGGCCATCGAATGCGCCATAGCGCTCTTCGAGCTGGTCTACGATACGTAATGACTGCAAATTGTGCTCAAAACCGCCGTGCTCACGCATGCACTCATTCAGCGCATCCTGCCCTGCGTGACCGAAGGGGGTGTGACCCAAATCATGGGCGAGTGAGACAGCTTCGACTAGGTCATCATTCAGATTAAGGGCACGTGCTATTGCGCGACCAATCTGGGCGACTTCGATACTGTGCGTCAGGCGTGTACGAAATAGATCGCCTTCATGGTTAACAAAGACCTGTGTCTTGTATTCAAGCCGCCTAAACGCCGTCGAGTGGATGATGCGGTCGCGATCACGCTGAAATTCACTGCGCGCTTTAGGCCGGGGCTCATCAGCGCGACGCCCGCGTGAGTTGTCATCTCGCACAGCATAGAGTGCAAGCCCATTCAGCACATCACTCATGGCAACACGTCTCGATCGCCGCACGGATAAGGTCAGGCGGAGCCTCACTATAAGTTATCGCATCACCCAATTTTTTCAGCAGAACCAATCTGAGTTTTCCGGCAATCACTTTCTTATCGTGCCCCATCAGATCCAGATAGCGATCCACACCGAGCGGCGCGCCAATGACAGGCAACCCGGCGGCGGCAAGCACATTCCGCGTCCGTTCAAAGTCATTGTCTGACAACCAGCCAAGCCTGCGGGAAAGCTCGGCAGCCATCACTGTGCCGGCCCCCACGGCCTCCCCATGCAACCATACGCCATACCCCAAACCTGTCTCTATCGCATGGCCAAACGTGTGTCCAAGGTTAAGTAATGCCCTGCCACCATCCTTCGCTGTTTCAAACTCATCGGCTGCAACAACGTCTGCCTTGTTTTGGCACGACCGCTCTATTGCATAGGTGAGTGCTGCCGCATCGCGCACCCGCAACGCGGGCATATTTGCCTCCAACCAATCGAGAAATGGCAGGTCGCGAATCAACCCGTATTTGACTACCTCTGCAAGACCTGCTGACAATTCACGTTCAGGCAGAGTTTTGAGTGTCTCGGTATCTGCGAGCACAAGTTGTGGCTGCCAGAAGGCACCAATCATGTTCTTGCCACGCGCGTGGTTTATTCCAGTTTTACCACCAACTGAGGAATCAACTTGCGAGAGCAGTGTTGTGGGCACTTGGATAAAAGGTACACCGCGCTGATAGCTGGCGGCCGCAAATCCAGTTAAGTCACCGATGACGCCCCCCCCCAACGCGATCAGCGTCGTGGTCCGGTCACAGCGATTTGCCAGTAATGCATCAAATATTAGATTCAGTGAGTCCCAATTTTTGTACTCCTCGCCATCGGGAAGCACAATCTCTGTGACTTTGATGCCTGACACACGCAGTGGCTCGGCCAGCGCTCTTAGGTACAAGGGAGCCACAGTGGTATTGCTCACTATTGCAACACTTTGACTGCGAAGATGAGGAATGATCAGGCCCACCTGACTTAAAATGCCAGGTCCGATATGAATCGGATATGCCCGCTCACCCAGTGCTACATTTAAGGTGCGCATTTAGTATTCAGCTCCTCTTCCAATCGACGTGCGAGTGTTACTACGCTGCAATTGCCACTATCGATAATGATATCTGCCACCTCGCGATATAAAGGGTCGCGTTGTGCGTACAACTCTTCTATTCGCTTTAGTGGGTTTTCAACTTGGAGTAGCGGCCGATTGCGATCATGGCGAGTTCGCTCGTACAAGGTTTGTGGGGGAACTCGCAGATAAATGACAATCCCAGTATTTTTGAGAGCATCGCGGTTCTCTTCGCGCAGAACCGCGCCCCCCCCTGTTGCGAGGACCAAACCCTCCTGTTGGGTTAGCTCGGCGATCGCCTGAGTCTCTCGATCACGAAAGCCTGCTTCGCCTTCGATCTCAAATATCACAGGAATACGGACACCGGTTACTGCTTCGACTTCATGATCAACATCGACAAAACGCCTTTGCAATCGCTTTGCAAGCTGCCGTCCTATCGACGTCTTCCCGGCACCCATCATGCCGACTAGATAAAAGTTTTGGCTTCGTGATTTCACAATCAGATTGTATCAGCTGCCACATATGACATCGCCCGCAAGCCTTTACGGGCTTGCGGGCGATACTGATGCTCTTTACAAAGCTTAGCGCAGCGCTAAAGCGTCATTCACAATTCTTGGCGTAATGAAAACTAGCAATTCAGACTTGGCACGGACCTTCGATGTAGTTTTGAAAAGGAACCCGACGTACGGCAGATCACCGAGGAATGGTATGCGCTCTTGGGTGTCACTATCTGCCTCACGGTAAAAACCACCGATCACAACCGTGCCGCCGTTATCCACCATGACTGTTGTATTAACGGTATTTCTATCGAGAGTATTTGCCCCAACAGCGCCCAACCGCAACGTGCTTTTGGCAATCTTCAGATCCAAGTCGATACGACTGTCTGGCGTGATTGAAGGGGTAACATCAAGCGTCAAGGGTGCATTGTAAGTTGTATAAATCGGCAAACCTGTTTGCAGATTGACCCCGGTTACAACTGTAGTCTGGTTGAGGTTTTCAATCTTTGCAGGTTTCCGATTCTGCGTAATAACGCGCGGCGAAGAGACTGTCTTCCCGCGGTTATCCGTTTCAGCGGCAGCCAACTCCATCTGCAACAACCTTGTTGCATTGCTATTGAACAGAAGAAGGTTGAGAGTGGACGAGCCTGTTAAGTTATAACTGGATCCACCCACCCGACCGCTTGTTATCAATGAAGGGGTGCTACTTGCTCCGAAAAGATCGGTATTTGAAAAGGTTGAATTTGAAGCAGTACCAAACCCAATTCCATTGCCCGTTCCTCCTATGCTGTAGCTGTTCTTATCAAATAGGTTCAAACGAACTCCAAGGTTCCTCGTAAAGTCTGTAGTGACTTCTACAATTCGCGCTTCAACCAGAACTTGCTTGGGGGGTACATCAACTTCGCGGATCAAATCACGTACTTGGTCCACAACCGCTTGCGTATCGCGGATGAATAGTTTGTTGCTTGAGCTGTGAAATGACAACACACCACGTGTAGTCATGATGCCCTTAAGCTGCATGGTTGTATTTGATGAGCCGGGTTGTCCTCCTGCCCCAGGCGTTGAAGCAGTGATTGGAACCTGAGCATTGGTTGAACTGTCGTTCTGAGCGACACGAATCAGTTTTTCTACATCTAGGCCCGATACATAGTTGAGTTGGAATGTTTCGGTCACTAGCGGTGCAGTTTCATTTGCTCGAGCAAGTTCATCGGCCAGATCAACATCCCTGCGCAGAAGTACGTCACGTGCACCAAAGATCACCAAATCTGGTCGCAGTCTCATCCCGGCATTTGTTTGCATCAACACAAGATCGATTGCCTGATCGTAGGGCATATTATCAAGTGTTACCGTGATCTTTCGGCCATTCAGCGATGGGTCGATAATTACATTACGGCCCGATATTTCTGCCAGCGTACGCAACACCATTGCGAGGTCAGCATCAAAGAAGTTTACTGATATCTTCTTTCCTTCTTGTCCATAAGGGACCAATTTGTTGGTTTCAGCGGTTGTCAGTGCGCGAATCTCGATTTTCAATTGATTATTCACTAGCTGTGCTTGGTGTTGCCAAGCACCTTTAGCGGCGATTTCAACACGTCCTTGACTGCCTTTACTCGTGCTCGACACACTGGTAACTGGTGTTGAAAAATCATTGACATCCCTTCTACTGAGCAACCGATCAGGGATTATCGTATCTTGCAAATCAATTGTGAGTCCTGAGCTGCTACGGCGGATATCCAGTGGCACTGAACCATCACTCAGATCAATCAGAACCTGAGCTTGCCCCTGCTCACCGCGCCGAAACACCAGATCCCGGACTGAGTTCAATTCAACTAAACGCTGATTAACGGGTGGGAGCTTCGCGCTAACAGCCGAATTGCTTGCCCCAGAGACAATTGTTTGTTTGAACGGCGCTAACTTGATAAGTAATGTGGCCCCCTTCAACTCAACCTCATAGCCGGTGCTTGACAGCATTGATAGCACCATACGGGTCTGCGTATCAGTTTGAACGAGCTGTAGTGTTTTCAGGCCGCCTGTGTTGACTGGATAAGCCGACTTCCCTGATTTATTTGTGACGCTCGGCAAATCAAAAACAATTCTTGCCGGTTCTTTTGTTACCCATGCCACAGGGGCACTAGGAAGCGCATTTTCAAAGTCAATATTGACGTAGAGCTGATCGCCGATTTGCTGAGTTTTAACTTCTCGAATTGAGTTGCTTGCTGCTGGCTCTGCTGCCATAACAGGACAGATAACAGCGACACTTGCAATCACGATACGAATTATCAGTTGCTTCATTTGTTTACTCCTTCGTCCTGCTGGAGGTACAGGATCTTGTCTCGCTTGACCCAAAGGTCATTTGCATCTTTGACCGATTCTGAAATTTTCATCTGCGACTTTGTAATCTCAATGATTTTCCCGAAGTTTGGCCCGATGTAATTTCCAACAGTGACATGTTTAGGTTTGTCTGGCGTTTGTACCAATGCAAACATTTGTCCGCGGTATCCAATTACGCCGATCAGCCGCATCGACTCTAGCGGGAAAGTCTCCAGATACTCAGGTGGGCGCCCGGCCCCTGGGCTAGACAAATCCGTTAAACCACCTTCTTTTGTTCTCACTTTTTCAGGTGAAAAAGGGGACATCAGACCTTTGGCACCGTAGCTTACGATTGGAGGCGTTATCAAAGGCGGAGGCTCTTTGACGCCACCTTTGATATTCTTAGCCTCCTCGGCCATCCATTCTTTGATATCGCTGTGCTCTTCTGCTGCACAACCAACAAGCGCTAAGAGCAGCACAGCTACTCGAGGGAAACTCATTTCTTAGCCCCCTTCTTTTGCTGTGCAATTTCTCTGTCATCAAGATACCGGAACGTTTTCGCAACTGCATTCAGCGTCAAGGTTGCATCTCTAGCGACACTAATATCGAGATCATTCAGAGTCACGATTCGCGACAACCTAGCGACATCTCCGGCGAAAGCGCCAAGCTCATGATAAGACCCTGATAAGCGTATTTTGATAGGCAGCTCAGCGTAGAAGTCTTTTCTTACCTCACCAAGAGGCTGAAATAAGTCGAATTGAAGGCCTTGCCCAACCCCTGCCTGATTGATATCTATAAGGAGTTTTTCCACCTCTGAAGCGTTTGGTAACTGCTTCAACAAAGCGCCAAAAGTACGATTAATTTCCTCAAGTTGCCTACGGTGCGCATCAAGGTTCACTGCCTGGCGCTTTTTATTAAGCCACTCTTCTCGCAGCGTTACCTCCTCTTGCTTTGCCACCTCAAGCTCTTCCAGCTGAGGGCTCCATGCAAACCACCAAGATGCCGCCACTATGGCAGCAAAAACACCTATCAGAATAACAATGCGAGGCGCTAACGGCCATAGCCCCGGATCGCGTGGATCAAGAGTTTTAAAATCTTCGGCAAGCTGCTTGAAGTCAAGCAAGGGGGATTTGTTCTCTTTCACTTAGCTTTCCCCTTTCCTGCCGCAATATTGCCTTCCTTTACTTCACGCTTAATATTCACAAACATGTTGAATGCGCTGAGTCTGCGTCCACCAACGATTTCCGCACGAATTTCAACAAGCTCCGGCTTGTCCAACAAGGGTGATTCCTCTAGGTTATGCATCAAGGCTGAAACCTTGGCATTGGCCTGTGCGTAACCAGTTAAGTTGATTCGTTGTTCAGTTTGGGTGATCTTGCGCAAATACACGCCCTCTGGAATCCGCTGGGCGAACTCATTGAACACGTGAACAGTTTCTGCGCGGTTTGCTTCCAGCAACTCGATCACACGCTTACGCGCAAGGAGAGCTTCGGTTTGCTGCTTAAGTGATTTAATTTCAGCGATTTGTTTATCCAACAGCACGATTTCTTGGCGAAGGAAATCATTCTTGTCACGCTGCTGACCAATTTGCTCCGCGATAATTGTGTGGCCGATAAACCAGATCACACCGGCACAGAGTGCGGCCACGCCGAGCAATGCATAAAACTGATTGCGCCTTGCCTTGCGCTTTTCCTCTCGGTGAGGCAGAAGATTAATACGCATCATTGGTCGAATCTCCGCAGCGCCAAACCACAGGCAACCATCAGTGCGGGTGCGTCTTCTTGCAAACGCTTAGATTTGATCTTTGCAGACGTTGCCATGCCAGCGAAGGGGTTTGCGCGAAAGGTCTCGATCTGAGTCCGTGAGGAAACAGCTGCCTCGATTCCCGCAATCAAAGAACCACCGCCAGCCAAAAGAATGTAATTGACTTGTGTGTAGGCGGTTGATGTATAGAAAAACTGCAATGCACGAGAGACTTCAAGTGCCAAGGCTTCAAGGTAAGGCTGCTGCAACTCGCTGTCGTAGTTATCCGGGGTGGATTCAGCGCGCTTGAGTGCTTCGGCCTCTTCTGCACTCATGCCGTAAACGCGCATGATGTCTCGCGTTAACTGACCACCGCCAAACGCCTGCTCACGGGTATATAGAACTTCATCATTACGTGTGAAGGTGAAGCGCGCGGTATTTGCTCCAATGTCGGCCAAGACCACAACGGCATCAACACCGTTGTTAGGCAACTGACGAACCACTTCGTTAAGTGCGCTTTGGGTCGCAAATGACTCCACGTCCATGACGACCGGTTGAAGATCAGCAGCTTCAGCGCAAGCAACGCGGTCTTCGATTTTTTCCTTGCGCGAAGCCGCAATCATTACTTCGACGTCTTCAGGATTGCTTGGCAACGGACCAATCACCTGAAAATCAAGGTTCACTTCCTCAAGCGCAAACGGAATGTACTGGTTGGCCTCAGACTCGACCTGAATTTCCATCTCTTGTTCGCGAAGATCGCCCGGCAGGACAATTTTCTTCGTAATCACCGCAGAAGACGGCAGGGCCATCGCCACGTAACGGGTGGTAGTTCCCAAACGCTTCCAAGCGCGGCGAACGGTTTCAGCCACACTCTCAAGGTTGGTGATGTTGCCGTCGCTGACCGCGTCCCGCGGTAGGGACTCGATTGCGTAGCGCTCAACCCGGTAAGTCCCTTTGCCATTGTCCACCAGCTCAACCAGCTTTACAGCGGTCGAGCTAATGTCCAGTCCCAGCAAGGGGCGCGCCTTCGGGTTGAAGATCGAGAAATCAATCTGCAATGGAAATCCCTTTTTAAATTAGCGAATTACGATGCTAAGTGATACTTTACTTTAGATACTAACAACAACCATAACGGGTGTAAAGGAATTATTAAGAGGCCTGAGTGAGTGTTGGATTCCCGCAACGAGAGCTCCGACGTCCGCTCAGCGGTATAATCAACACGTGCCTCCAATCAAGCTCCCCCCCCTGCCCAAGCTGCCGCCCTTGCCGCCGCTGGCCCGCTGGATACTCTATCCACTCACACTGCTACTCGGTCTTGGCCTGATCGCCATACCTTCGCTGGAGGCGCTGACCGACTATCGTCCGAAAGTCCCCTTGCGGGTCTATACCGCCGACGGCTATCTGATTGGCGAATTCGGCGAGGAGCGGCGCAATCCGGTACGCATTAACGATATTCCGCCCATCATGAAGCAGGCCATTTTGGCCGCAGAGGATGAACGCTTCTTTACCCATCCTGGGGTGGATGCTATCGGCGTTTTGCGTGCCGCCTATTCAAACATCGTGAGTGGTGGCAAGGCGCAAGGCGCATCGACCATCACGATGCAAGTGGCGCGCAACTTCTTCCTTTCTCGTGAGAAGACGCTCACGCGCAAACTTTACGAAGTTTTATTGGCATTCAAAATTGAGGCCAACCTGAACAAGAATCAGATTCTCGAGCTTTACTGCAATCAAATCTACCTAGGCCAGCGTGCTTACGGCTTTGCTTCTGCCGCCCAGATCTACTTCGGTAAGTCACTCGAACAGCTGACCGCCGCGGAGGCTGCGATGTTGGCCGGCTTGCCCAAAGCCCCCTCCTCCTACAACCCGGTTGCAAATCCCAGACGGGCACAGCTGCGTCAGTTCTATGTGCTGCGCCGCATGCATGAGCTGAACTTCCTCGATACGGAGCAGTACTCAGAGGCCAAGCAGGAACATCTGAACGTCAAACGCAACGTGAATGACTTTGGTACGCGTGCCGATTACGTCGCAGAAATGGCCCGCCAGATCGCCGTTGAGCGTTATTCGGAAGAAGCCTACAACCAGGGTCTGCGAGTGATTACGACCTTGATCAAGGCAGAGCAAGATGCGGCTTACGCGAGCTTGCGCAAAGGCATCATGGATTACGACCGGCGCCATGGTTACCGTGGTGCAGAGCAGTTTATCGACCCAAAAGAGATCGCAAAGAACACCGAGGAAGAATTTGAGGACGCCTTATCTGATGTTACCGAGGTGGATGGCCTGTACCCAGCCTTGGTGCTGAGTGCCAGCACATCACAGATCAAAGCCTATCGGCGTGGCGGAGAAATGGTCACCCTGAGCGGCGACGCCCTCAAGTTCGCTGCTCGCATGCTGGATGAGAAAGCCCCTGCCAACAAGCGCCTGCGTCGTGGTGCAATCATCCGCCTCAGCCCCGGCCCGGATGAAAAACAACCTTGGTTGATCACCCAGCAACCCGAAATAGAAGCCGCTTTCGTCGCCGCAAGCCCGATTGATGGCGCCGTTCGTGCGCTAGTAGGTGGCTTTGATTTCAATCGCAATAAGTTCAACCATGTCACTCAGGCATGGCGCCAGCCGGGCTCAAGCTTCAAACCGTTTATCTACTCAGCCGCATTGGAAAAGGGTTACACCGCCGCATCCGTGGTGGCAGACGAGCCTATCGTCATTTCCGCCGAAGAGACAGGCAGCCAAGCGTGGGAACCAAAAAACTACGATGGCAAGTATGAGGGCCCCATGAGCCTGCGCACTGCGTTGGCGAAGTCCAAAAACATGGTGTCAATTCGCCTGCTCAAGGGAATCGGCACGAATTACGCACAGGACTACATCACCCGCTTTGGCTTTGATGCAGAAAAACACCCGCCCTACCTGACCATGGCATTGGGCGCTGGTGCCGTGACACCTTGGCAGCAGGTTGCTGCCTATGCCGTATTTGCCAATGGCGGATACCGCATCCAGCCGCATATCGTTCGCCAGATTCAGGACAGCCGCGGCAAAGTGCTCGCAGAATTCAAGCCGCCAATTGCGGGAGATGAAAGCCTGCGTGTCATTGATGCGCGCAATGCCTATATCATGGACAGCATGATGCATGACGTGGTCCGTCGTGGCACCGCTACGCGGGCAGCCACTGTCTTGAAGCGCGGCGACTTAGCCGGAAAAACGGTATCAGCCAACAGTGGTGGGGGTTGCCTGGATCGGATTCGACCAGCCCAAGCGAATGGGCAGTGGCGAAACCGGTGGAGCTGCCGCACTGCCCATCTGGATTGGTTACATGGAGCGCGCGCTCAAGGGTGTGGCTGAATCGTACATGGAGCCGCCACAAGGACTGTCCGCCATCAATACAGAAGAACCTTCAGGCAAGCCCCGCAAGGAGCTCATCTACAAGGAACAGCTGCCGGCCGAAGAGTGGGTTGACCCGAAGGAAACTCTGCCGACCACCGGGCCGGCACAGCCAGCCGTGCCGGTGACGGACGCCAAGTCAAAGACTGTCGAGCGCTAGGACAGGGTGACGGGCTCGCCCGTCTGCTCGCTCAAGCAGCGTGAGATTGCAGTCATTAACGGCTCCTGATCGCGCGTTGCCGACCAGCCAGCCGCCTCATGGCGGAAATGGAATCCACCAGATTTGGCCGCCACCCAGATTTCGCGAGCGGCCGTATGGCGATTGATGATGACCTTGCTGCCGTTCTCGCACGTGATTTCGAGTACCCCACCATCCTTGAGCTCAAAATCAATATCTGCGCCACAGGCTTCGAGCGCCTGCTCAATATGGGCCAACATCTCGTCTGCCAGCGCATTAAATTCACGTTCTTCCATGATTGATTCCCGGCGCTCGCGCCCTGTTCGATTGATTACTGTGTTGCCGAGACGTAAGGCATGCCATCATGGTCTGCCACGGCCCGATTTATCGCCTTCTTTGTCGTTATTTGGCATGTGATACCATGCCGCGGCACCTAGAAGCACCGCCTGTCTTGAGAGATTCCCATGCGCCTGTCGATCACATTGTCCGCTCTATTCCTGCTCGCTGCTTGTGGCACGCGCGGCCCACTTGAGCTGCCGCCCGGCCCGCCGCCCAAGCCACTGCTTGGCCCAGCCAGCCCGACATGGGGAACCTCCAGCAGCACGACCCGTACGCCCGCGCAACCGCAGGGCGATGATAGCAACAAAGCCACCACCGTAAAGCAATGACCTTCTTCACCCGTCGTGACGGCGCCCTGCATGTTGAGGACCTGCCACTCACCGAGATCGCCGCTCGCTTCGGCACGCCCGCCTACGTTTACTCCCGCGCCGCACTCACTGCCGCCTTCAATGCCTACAAAGACGCATTGACGGGCCGCGATGCGCTCGTCTGCTATGCCGTCAAGGCCAACTCCAACCTTGCCATCCTGAATGTCTTTGCCCGCCTTGGCGCCGGCTTTGACATCGTCTCCGGTGGCGAGCTGGCACGCGTCATCGCCGCTGGCGGCGCCCCGGCCAAGGTGGTTTTTTCAGGCGTCGGCAAGTCTGCCGATGAAATGCGTGCCGCGCTAACGGCCGGCATCCTCTGCTTCAACGTTGAATCTGCCGCCGAGCTCGATCAGCTAAATACCGTAGCGGGTGAACTGGGAAAGAAGGCGCCGATTTCGCTGCGCGTGAACCCGAACGTTGACCCGAAGACTCACCCTTACATTTCCACCGGCCTCAAGAGCAACAAATTCGGCGTGGCCTTTGAAGATGCGCGCAGCCTGTATCGCCGTGCAGCCACCCTGCCGAATATCGAGATTCATGGTCTTGACTGCCATATCGGTTCGCAATTACTGGACCCAGCCCCAGCCGCTGAAGCCGCTGAAAAAGTACTGGGCCTCGCCGACGAACTTGCGGCCGACGGCATTATCCTGAGCCATCTCGACTTTGGCGGTGGCATGGGGATCCGCTACAGCGATGAGCACGTCCCCAGCGCTACTGAGTACTTGGCCGCCATTCTCAAGCTCACGGCAGGTCGCAAGGAAAAACTCTTGTTCGAACCAGGGCGTTCGCTCGTAGGGAATGCAGGACTGCTGTTGACCAAGGTTGAAGTGCTCAAGCCGGGTAGTGAAAAGAACTTCGCCATTATTGATGCGGCCATGAACGATCTGATGCGCCCGGCCCTGTATGACGCCTTCCACGATATCGTCCCGGTGACAGAGCGCGATGCAACAGTACACTGCTGGGAAATCGTAGGCCCTGTCTGTGAGTCGGGCGACTTCCTCGGCCACGCACGTAACCTCGCGATCGATACAGGCGATCTGCTCGCCATCCTGTCGGCAGGTGCGTATGGCATGACCATGAGCTCTAACTACAACACCCGTCCGCGGGCCGTTGAAATTCTCGTTGATGGAGATACGGCCCATGTAATACGCCAACGCGAATCCATCAGCGCATTGTTTGCGCTCGAGTCAACTCTGCCTTAGTGCCCCACAGGAAATAAAAAAGGCCTGCCACTGCAGGCCTTTTTTATTTGTACAAATCATCCCTCAGTGATGATGGCCATGATGTTCATGGCGACTGCCGCCGTTATCGGTCAAATCACGCACTGCGGCCTTAACCTTAACGGTCTCAATCTTCTTGGCAGCATTCTCAATCTTGAGCTCGATGTCGATGCTGCTACCCGGCTTAAGCGGCTGCTTCAAGTCCATCAGCATGATGTGATAACCACCACGCGCCAGCGCAACCGGCTTTCCTGCAGGTAATTCAAGACGTGGAATCGCACGCATGAGCATGCGATCACCGTCCATCTTCATCTCATGCACTTCGGTGACGCCGGCAATTTTTTTGCTGACGGAAGCGCCGACCAATGTTGCGCCCTTGGCGCTTGTCAGCGTCATGAAGGCGCCACTGGCTTTCTGCCCTTCCACGGTGCCACGCACCCAGGGGGACTGCACTTCAACATCGGCCGCATGGGCCGCGGTAACGAACAGGGAAACAAAGGCAAGCAGTGCGACACGACGTGACATAGGTTTTCCTTGCTGAGTGAGTTAAGGCGTAGGTGCCAACGCTAAGGCTAGCGCAATAGGCACAATGATAATCGACGCGGCATTGCCTGCAAGCACAATCGCGGCCACCTTATCAGGCTCCTGCTGATAGCGTTCGGCAAAAATGTAATTGAGCACCGCCGGCGGCAGCGCGCCAAACACCAGCAACATTGCACTCTGCTGTTGATCCAGCCCGAACAACGGTGCGCACACGACGGCCACCAACATGCCCAGAAGCGGACTGGCCACAGCGCCGAGCAGGCCAGCGCGCAGCGATTGCCAGTTCGCCGCCGTCAGGCGCACGCCCAGCCCGAACAGCATCAGTGGAATACAGATGTCGCCAAGCATGCGGATCGCCACGCCGAGCGGCGGCCAAATCGTGATGCCACTGTGGCCGACGGCAAAACCGGCGATGCCGGCAAACAGCACCGGAACGCGCCATAAGGTCGTCAGCTTGACACGACGATCCAGTAACCACGCGCCAAATGAGAAATGCAGGAAGTTTTCGATCAGGAACAGCGCAATTGCTGCCGGCATGGCTGCCTCACCAAAGGCAAGCAGCATCAATGGCAGCCCCATGTTGCCGGAGTTCTTGAACATGATCGCCGGCAACAAGGTTTTTTCCTGCTGCTTGAAAGCACGTGCCAGAGGCCAACCGAGCAGGCCGGTACCCAGAATCACCACACCACCGGCCAGCGCGATGGGACCGTAGTTATCTAGCGCCACATGCTGGACTGCCAGCGTCGAAAAAATCAGGAGCGGCGTAAAAACGTCCATGTTGAGGACGTTGGCCGTACTCATGTCCGGCTTTTTCAGGCGTCCGTAGCACCAGCCGATACCGACAATTGCAAAGACGGGAAAGACAACAGAAAGGATACGTAGCAGCAAGGGGATGGCTCGGTGAGGGCCCTCAGGGCTCGAGAGATACGGGTTGTCTCAACGCCAAACGTTAGGCCTCAGTGACGGCGCGTTTCTACCGTGGCAATTTTATCAAGCCCGCTGGCGGTAAGTAGTGTGGCAATGAGCAGATTTGCGCCGCGAATGCGGATATGCAGGCCTTGGGCATGCAACGCTGTAAGCGCATCGAGGAGTATTTTCACACTGACCTCATCAACACGATGCAGATGATCAGTCTCGATCGTGATTGCATCACGCCCAGCTGCCGCTGCGGCCAATGTATTGATGGTGCTCATGCCGGCGAGCAACTCACCCTCCAGCACAAAGGGATCCTTGCTCTTGGGCGCCGATTTACTTGCTGTCGTCTTGGCCACCGCCGGGTTTTCCCAAGACGGGGGGGAAACCTCGAAGGTAACGGCGTAACCGACAGCGGTATCTTCAAATGCACCTTGATCGCCAATACGCTGATACAACTCTAGCAAGAGCAGCCAGGTTTCCTCGCGTTCGCGCTTCATCATCTCAACCTTGCTGGCCAAAATGACAGAAAACTCATCCGCCCCGGTCAGCAAGCATTCACGACCGCGCTTCTTGATCTGACGCAGCGCATCCAGCAGCAGACGACAGCCATCGTTATCGGCATCCGTTACCTTGAGCAAACCCAAGCGGACTGTCGGGCTGCTTTCGGCAATCTCGACAAGTTTGCTGAGCGCGCTGGCACTGGCGGCACTGAGAATACCGGACAAGGCCACATAGGCGGCCCCCCCCGTATCGAGGCTGCTATCCGGCGTGCCCGAGGCATCCAGCCATGCCGGCGCAGAACGCTCGAAGCGCTTGGCATAGGCATCGGCAAGATTCTCGAACGCCTGACGGCGATTGAGTATCTGCAACAGGTCAAACAACATACCCCAGCCTTGTTCTGTTACTGCACCTAAGGTACCAGCACGCAAAGCTGCTTCAAGGGCATTGCTGGCCTCAGTGGTCTTACCAGCCGCATGCTGACGGGCTACCGCTTGCAGTACGGCCAAGCCGGCGGGGGGAGTAGGCTTAGCAACGGGTGTTGGGGCAGGTGCCGGGGCTGCCGCTTTGGCGGGTGAGGCTGGAGGTGCTTTGGCCGCAGCAGGCTGCTCGGGCGTGGCTGGCTTTGCCGGCACAGGCGTCACAGTAGGTGCAGGCGCTTCAGGATCAAGCAACTCCAGCGGGGCTTTGAAAGATGCAAACGCACTTGGCGCTACAGGCGATTTCTCGGTACTGGGTGTAGGCGCTACTGCTGCTGGAACAGCCTCCGGCACAGGTGCAGGTGTAGATACAAGGGCAGCTGGGGCAATGGGTTCAGGCTCAGGTTCAGCGGTCAGCTTGGTGAAGTCTAGGCTGAACGGGTCATCATCGTCATCAGCGGCAGCATCAATAGCCGTGCTCTCCTTAGCAGGAGCAGGCTTGCGTGATGAACCAGAGGGTGGAGAAGCCACGATGACTGAGCAACCATTCGAAATTAGGACGCCATTTTTAGCACATTGCTAGCAATTTCCGCAAATTGAATTTGTATCCTGTCTTAACACCTGTTGTCCGCCATCAAGAGAAACGGACAACAGGTGAGCGACTTATCAATAATCAGAAGTTGCCGCGGAAGCCCAACATGATGCTGCGACGCCCCATCGGGGCACGATCCTTCAGTACCGATGTATGCAGACGAATCTCTTCGTTGAGCAGGTTGTTCCCCTTTACGAAAAGCTCGGCATTGGGCATCGAGGTACGCAGACGATAGGACACCTGCGCATTCAACTGCAGGTAGTCATCCGTCGCCAACTCGTTGGCTGCAACCCGGTTTTGCTTGCCGCCATAAACAGCATCGAGACGAGCCCCAAGATTACCGAGGCGATAATCAAGGCCAGCGCCTAAATGGTAGGGCGAAATACGCGGCAAGGCTACGCCGGTCTGCGTGTTGGTGGCGCGCACAACGTCGGCACGCAAGCGTAAGTCGAGATCGCCCGTTCCTTCGTACACGTGGAACTTGCCTTCGGCTTCCAGCCCGTTAAAGCGTGCAGGTACGGCACGAATTTCTGCTTCGGCTAACTCACCTGCGGCGTTGATCGTGCCGTCCTCATCTCGATTATTTCCAGTTGAGAACAAGTTGACGAAGTTCTTGAAGCGCGTCTGATAGGCCGACACGCTCATACTGTGCGGCCCATTGCGCCAGCGCAGCTGAAGATCTATCCCATTTGATCGCTCCACTTTCAGCGCACTATTGCCGACCTCATATTGACCGGTTGCAGGATGAGGGCCATTCGCAAAGAGCTCGTTGTAGGTCGGTGCGCGCTCGGTATGTGACACATTACTGGCAACAGACCAGCGGTCAGTGAGCGTATACACCGCACCCACTGCACCGCTACGCGGATTGAAAGTGCGCGATTGTGCCGGCCCAAAACGCGGGGTTCCCGGCGCCAAATTTGGATCATCCGGGCCACCACCGGCGGACTGGACATCCGTACTTTCCACACGGCCACCAAAGCTCAGCTTGAGGCGATTCAGCGGCAGCTCTTCATAAATGTATGCAGCTTGGCTACGGGTACGAATATCTGGCAACAAAGCTTCATCACCAATGACTTTGACGCTATTGCGATTGAATTGCAGACCGACGACCCCGCTTAAGGGGCCGATCTTTGCATGCGTAGCCTCAATCATGCCTTCTTCGCCGTTGTTCAAAAACGTTGATGCAATCTGCCCGGCATCAATTTCGCGATGCTCATAATCAGTCTTGGCAAAGCGCACCTTCACCTTCTTGAAGAAGCCATCGAGATCGCGGACTTCACCGGCGAGGTCCAAGCGATCCGACTTCATGCGGATGCGAACATTTTCTTCGGCCACCGTGCCGTAATCCGCGTTGTGCGTTGCATAGGACAGACCCAGGTAGCCGTTCTGGAATGCCAGAGATGCCCCTAGTGCCCCGCCATCGCTCTTGGCGCTGCTGTTGCGTAACTCGCCTTGCGGCTCATTGGCCTGCGGCGACTGCTGACGCAGACGGGAGGAGCGTGTAAACCCAGGCACCTTCAGATTTTCGCTGCTGCGCTGATAGGCGTCCGCATGGAGTGACAACATGCCATTCCCCACCTCCAAAACAGCCGCACCACTGCTTTGACGCTCTGCACCGCCACTACGCACTTCTGCGCGCCCAGTCGCGCCGGTGATGGCCTCCTGTGGAATGCGGTTATCAATGGCATTCACCACGCCACCTACTGCACTGCCGCCATAAAGCAAGGCTGCGGGGCCACGCACTACTTCCACCTGATCAATGATGAACGGATCAATTGGCACCGCATGGTCCGGGCTGAGTGCAGATACATCACTGATCCCTACACCGTTTTGCATGATACGAATGCGATCCGCATCCAACCCGCGAATCACCGGGCGCGACGCATTCGGGCCAAAGTTGGTGGCGCTCACGCCGGGAATACCGGTGAGCAGATCGCCCAGCGTACTGGCGCTGCGGTTTGAGATTTCCTTCTGCGTCATGACGGATACCGGTGACGCCAGATCGAATAGACCGCTGCCGAGTGGGTTGCCGGTCACCACAACGGGTGCTAATTCAGTGGCATGAATATCTTTGCTTTGAGCGAAGACGTTGGCGTTGCACGTACAAGCCAGCGCTACCAGCGTGGCAATACGGGATGGCCGCAAGGGGAATGCGGCACGAAATGCGTTAGACATGTTGGCTCCTGAAACATCAATGAAAAATCCATAGCCGCGCGTTGCCATGGGGCAAGGCGCGGCGGCACAAGGCTGATGGGATGTTCAGGCGTAAGGCGGGGATTGCTGGCGGGCTTCCGGCAGAGCTACCGGTGCGAGGATGGTATCGGTAAATACTGTCGGCAGCCATTTCGCCGCCAAGATCGGCAAAGCAAAGATTGCGGTCGGTACACCGCTGCTCAAGCCATGGGCAGCCAGACAACACTCACATGCATGCGCAGGCGTGCCATGCCCTTCATCCACCGTATGCTCGATGGCATGCGCCACTGCCAGCGCTTGCGCGCACAGCAGCAGAAACGCCAACAGCAGGTGAGTGAAGCGTTTGCTCATTGCTTAATCGACTTGAACCAGCAGGCCCTTGAGATATTCGCCTTCAGGGAAAGCCAAATCCACTGGGTGGTCGGCGGCGCCCTGGAGGCGCTGCACGATGCGCGCACTCATATTCGTGACCAATCCGGCATCACGCGCGGCACCCGCCACGATGGACTGGAACAGGTCCAGACCAATCCCGCCGGAGCAAGAGTACGTCATCATCAAACCACCGGGGTTGAGGAGCTTGAAGCCATGCAAATTGATGTCCTTGTATGCGCGCGAGGCACGTTCCGCATGTGCAGCCGACGGTGCGAACTTGGGCGGGTCGAGAATAATCAGGTCAAATTTCTCGCCGGCTTTGTGTAGGATGCGCAGGGCTTGGAAGACATCGTCTTCGCGCCATTCATTTTTCTTGTCGAGCAGCTGCGGATTGAGTTCAAGGTTTTGCTGTGCGGTTGCAAGCGCAGGCCCCGAACTGTCGATGGAAATCACTTCGCTCGCACCACCGGCCAATGCTTGCAGCGAAAAGCCACCGCTATAGCAGAAGCAGTTGAGCACACGGCGGCCAGCGGCGAGTTCGCGCGTCATGCGGCGATTGTCGCGCTGATCGAGATAGAAGCCGGTCTTGTGTCCACCCGCATAATTCACGGCCATCTTGACGCCATGCTCGTCAATGATCGGGTCAGTCGCTGGTGCTTCGCCATGCACCCAGCCGGTGACCGGCTCCAGCCCTTCGAGCTTGCGCACTTCCGAGTCGGAACGCTCATAGACACGGGCGCAGCCAGTTGCCTTAACGATGGCATCGACAATGGCACTGCGCCACTTGTCGGCACCAGCACTGGTGAGCTGGATCACCACCATGTCGCCATACTGGTCAGCGATCACCCCGGGCAGACCATCCGATTCGGCATGCAGGATGCGCAGGCCGCTCTGGTTACGTAACTCAGGCAGTGCCTGACGGCGGGCCACGGCTGCGGCAACGCGACGCTTGAAAAAGGCGTTGTCGATGGTTTCGTTTGGATCGAATGTCCAGACGCGAGCGCGAATCTGCGACTCAGGGCTCCAGGCGGCCTTAGCGATCAGGCGATCACCATCCATCACATCAACGGTGTCACCCGAACGGGCACGGCCGTCGAGCTGAGCGACGGAGCCGGCAAACAACCAGGGATGACGGCGGAACAACGAGCGTTCCTTGCCGGGCTTGAGTAGAAGACGAGCGGACATGGCAGTACCAGTAACAAGCGTGAATGGGGGCCTTCCCCCGCGTAGGCGCAACAGCCTAAAGACGGCAGCATGCGCAAAATGAAGCCGAATTGTAGGGGAGGCCCTTCCCGGCGTCCAGCTTTTTATGCAACAATGTTGCAAATGGACATTATGCAACTCTTCAAAGAACGCCGGCTGCGGGCTACACCTGCGCGCGTCTCCACGCTTGACGTGTTACTGGCTGCTGGCCGTGCGCTCAGCCACCACGAGGTTGAAGATGCCCTCGCCGACAAAGGCGAACGCCTAGACCGTGTCACGCTTTATCGCACCTTAGACTTTCTGGTTGAAGAATCACTGGCTCACCGGCTCTCAGGCGAAGACCGCACCTGGCGCTTTTCCGCCCAAGGCAGCCATACGGGGCATGCGCATCCGCACTTTCGCTGCGAGCGGTGCGGCATGACGCGCTGTCTCAGCGATCTCAAGCCGGCCATGGTGGTCGGTCTGCCAGAGGGGTATGTATTCCAACAAGCCGAGCTCACCATTCGTGGACTCTGCCCGGGCTGTACCTGATCGTTTTTTTACCCTTAAATGCAACTTGATTGCAAATATGAACAAATCCAAGAAGGCCGCCACGACTGTTCCGAGCACCGCTGCTGAGATTCTGGCGATGCCTGCAGACGACTACATGAATGCGGCGCAGCTCGACTTCTTCCGCACCTTACTGCGCGCGCAGCAGCGTGAGTTGCTGGAGAACGCGGCAGCAACCGGCGCCCATCTGCGCGAGGACAGTGACCTCGCCTCTGACCCCAACGACCGCGCCACGCAAGAGGAGGAACACGCGCTTGAGCTGCGTGTTCGCGATCGTGAGCGCAAGTTGCTTTCCAAGATTGCCAGCGCGCTGACTCGCATCGCCGACGGCGACTACGGCTGGTGTGAAGAAACGGGTGAGCCCATTGGCTTGCCACGCCTACTGGCGCGCCCCACCGCCACACTGTGTCTTGAAGCGCAGGAGCGTCGCGAGCGCATGCAAAAACTGCAACGCGACTGAGTGAGCACAATGGACTCTCAAGATAAGCGCATCCCCATCACGCTGCTTACTGGCTTTCTCGGCGCCGGCAAGACCACCTTGCTCAACACCTTGCTCTGGCAAAAGGCGTTTGAAGATGCAGCGGTATTCATCAATGAATTTGGCGAGGTGGGTGTCGACCATCTACTCGTTGAGAAAATCGACGAAGAGGTGTTGTTGCTCGACTCGGGTTGTATTTGCTGCAGCATGCGGGGCGACTTGCCCAAAGCACTCCGCGACCTGTTCAATCGCGCCCAGCGCAAACAGATTCCTATGCCCAAGCGCGTGATCATCGAAACCACGGGAATCGCGGACCCTGCGCCGGTGATCTACACCCTGCTCAACGATCACTTCACTGCCGAGCGCTTTCGGCTCGATGGTGTGGTGACGGTAGTCGCCGCCACACATGGTGCTGACCAGATTGAAGCCAATATCGAGGCACTCAAACAAGTCACCATGGCCGATCGACTCATCATCAGCAAGTGTGATCTGGCCAATGCCGAACAGCTTGATCGATTGACAGCACGACTGGCTGCGCTCAACCCGACCGCTTCACAGCTTCAATCAAGCAAGGGCAGCGTTGCCGCAAATGACATACTCGATTGTGGGCTCTACGACCCTGCCTCAAAAATTCCCGATGTCGCTGCTTGGCTCGCTGAAGTCCGTGTTGAAGAACAGTCGTCACTGCGTCGGCTCAGCTACGGCAAACAACGCGCTCCCACACCGCAGACCGCGCACAATACCGAGGTTGAAAGCTTTGTCCTCAAGTTTGACGAGCCACTCAGCTGGAGCGGCGTCAGCACCACGCTCGACATGTTGCTGCAGGAACACGGCGAACAACTACTGCGCATTAAGGGGCTGGTCAATATCAAGGGTGAGCCCGGGCCGCGCATCGTCCAGTGCGTTCAACACATGCGCTACCCCAGCGTGCGCTTGCCAGAGTGGCCGACCGACCCTGTCTACGCCGACCGCAAAACCCGTCTCGTTTTTATTACCAGCAAGCTGAGTGAAGCCCAGCTGCGCGAAAGCCTGTCCAAAGCTGCTGCCCTGATTGCACGCTTTGGCGTCACCGAATAAGGAGAATTTCCATGAACGCCCTCACCCACAAACTTCCCGTTACTGTCCTCTCCGGCTTTCTCGGCGCTGGCAAAACCACGCTACTCAACCACATCCTGAATAATCGCGAAGGACGCAAGGTTGCGGTCATCGTCAATGACATGTCCGAGGTGAATATCGACGCAGCCCTCGTCCGCGAAGGTGGCGCCGAGCTGTCACGCACCGACGAAAAGCTAGTCGAGATGAGTAATGGCTGTATCTGCTGCACTCTGCGCGAGGATCTGCTGCTTGAAGTTGGACGGCTCGCACGCGAAGGCCGTTTCGACTATCTGGTGATTGAATCCACCGGCATTTCCGAGCCGCTGCCCGTCGCCGAAACCTTTACCTTCGAAGACGAAAACGGCGAGAGCCTAGCTCACGTTGCTCGCCTCGACACCATGGTCACCGTCGTCGACGCCTTCAATTTCCTGCGTGATTACAGTTCGCAAGACAGTTTGCAGGAACGTGGTGAGTCCATGGGTGAAGAAGACAACCGCACCGTGGTCGATCTGCTGATTGAGCAAATCGAATTCTGCGATGTCATCGTGGTGAACAAGATTGATCTTGTCAGCCTCTCCGATCGCAAGCGTCTGGCCGCCATCCTGAACAAGCTTAATCCGCGTGCGCGTGTTGAATATGCCGAATTCAGCAAGGTGCCGTTGGATCGCGTGTTGGACACCGGCTTGTTCGACTTTGATCAGGCGCAGCAGGCGCCCGGCTGGCTGAAAGAATTGCGCGGTGAGCATGTACCGGAAACCGAGGAATACGGCATCAGCAGCTTTGTCTATCGTGCGCGCCGCCCCTTCCATCCCGAACGTTTCTGGAATCTGATCAATACGGAGTGGACGGGTGTCGTTCGTTCCAAAGGTTTTTTCTGGCTGGCGTCGCGCCCTGAGTTTGCGGGCTCATGGTCACAAGCAGGCGGTGCCTGTCGGCATGGCCTCGGCGGCCTGTGGTGGGCGGCTGTACCCGATGAAAACTGGCCCACAGATGAGGAAAGTCTCGCTGTCATCACGAAAAACTGGGACGACCAAGTGGGTGATTGCCGGCAGGAATTGGTGCTGATCGGCATCGATATGAATGAAGCAAGCTTACGCAATCAATTAGACGCCTGCTTGCTCACAGATGCTGAACTCGCACTGAGCCCCAGCGGCTGGGAGCGCTTTAACGATCCCTTCCCAATCTGGGGCCAGATCGAGGAGAGCTCGGACGACCGCGACGCTGCCTGAACCCGAGCCTTCATTCGCAGTCAACTCGACCATGAGCACGCTCGCCATCGATATTCAGGCACTGCGCTTTAGCTGGCCTGATGCCACTCAACTACAGCTGGACATTCCGGCCTGGCAGGTGACGCAGGGGCAGCGCGTTTTCCTGCATGGTCCCAGCGGCAGCGGCAAGAGCACGCTGCTGGCGCTGCTCGGTGGCGTTAACGTCGCGCAAGCGGGACGCTGCAGTGTCCTTGGTCAAGATCTCAGTCGCTTGAATTCGGCTACGCGGGACGGTTGGCGCGCCGACCATGTTGGCTTCATCTTCCAGCAGTTCAACTTGATCCCCTATCTCTCGGTATTGGCCAATGTCACCTTGCCATGCCGACTTTCAGCGCGGCGGCGGATTCGCGGCGGCGGTGATGTGATCACCACGGCGCAACAACTGCTGCAACGTGTCGGCCTGTCCGAGACACTCTGGCACAAGCCAGCCATGCTGCTCTCGATTGGGCAACAGCAACGGGTGGCCGCAGCGCGCGCCCTGATCGGCCAGCCGGAGTTGGTGATTGCCGATGAGCCCACATCGGCGCTCGATGCGGCACGCCAGCAGGACTTTCTCTCACTGCTGGCGGAGGTGTGCAGCGAAGCAGGTGCCACGCTGGTCTATGTCAGCCATGACGCACGACTGGCAGCTGAGTTCGACACAGTCATTGCGCTCAACGATATCAACAAGGCTGCCCATGTCTGACTGGTTAAAACTCATGCTGGCGAGTGCACGGAATCGCGCTGGCACGCTGCTGCTGTGTTGGGTAGCACTGTGTCTGGCAAGCACTTTGCTGATTGCGGTTGAGCGGCTGCGTCATGAGGCGAGAGATAGTTATGCGCGTACCGCGGCAGGAATTGATCTGATTGTTGGTGCGCGTGGCAGCGCACTTGAATTACTGATGGCAGGGGTCTTTCACCATGGCAATGTGCGGCAAGAAGTGGGGCGTGCTGGCATTGATGCCGTGCGCACCCATCCCGCGGTTGCTTGGGTCGTGCCGGTGACGCTGGGAGACAGTCATCGCGGCCATGCCGTGGTCGGCACCACGTCTGATTATCTGGAATACCTGCGCGGTGGCGATGGCAGCAAGATCACCTTTGCAGCCGGACAAGCCACGCGGGAGCGTTTCGATGCCGTATTGGGTGCGGACACTGCACGCGACCTCGGCTACAAGATCGGTGACACCCTCACGCTGGCGCATGGTGAGTCGCTCGATAACGAAGCCAAGCACGACCATGATCACAAACACGCTCATGGCGCTGGGGGAGATAGTCACGATCATAACCACGGCCCCGGAGAGGCTGCTCACGCGCATAACGATTTCCGCTTCACGGTCAGCGGCATCCTTGCGCCGAGTGGCACCCCGGCAGACCGGGTCATCTTGGTTGGACAGGAAGCACTAGAAGCCTTGCATCTGACTTGGAGCGGCGGCATGCCTTTGCCCGGCGTGCAGATCAGCCCCGAGCAATTACGTCATTTCGATCTGCAAGCGCGCCATGTCGGCGTTCTGCTGGTTGGGCTCAAGGAACGTGGCAGTGTTTTTACTGTTCAACAAGCGCTGCAGTCTTTCCGTGGTGAAGCTTTGCAGGCCGTGATTCCGGCGCAGGCACTCGATCAGCTGTGGCAGTTTCTGGATGGTGGTGAGCGCCTGTTAGGGCTGATTTCAAAATTGATGCTCGCATTGGCACTCATGGGCCTAGTCGCCACACTGCTTGCCTCCTTGCAACTACGTCGGCGCGAACTCTCCATCCTGCGTGTGCTGGGTATGCGCCCTTGGCAATTGATGCTGCTTCCCTTGATCGAGGGCGTTGCACTCGCAGGCAGTGCGGCGCTGGTAGGTCTGGGTTTGTCCCTGGCCGGTTTGCATCTGCTCACGCCATGGCTGCAGCATGAATTTGCGCTCACGCCCCTGCACCTGCTGCCGCAGATCGATGACTTCATTGTGCTCAGCTGCATCGTCGGCGCAGCTGCCATCGCCAGCCTGCTGCCTGGCGTGTTGGCAACACGGCGCGCCTTGGCAAACGGACTCAACCCAAAATATTGATGCGTACTTTCTTCCTATTTTTTGCCCTCGTCTTGCTGCATCCCGCACATGCACAGGACTACACACTCGGGGAACGCCTCAAGCCCGAGAAAACAAACACCACGGCTCTACGCCAACTCAACTGGGACGAACTGGCCGCCCCCGGCTGGGACCCCGTCAAGATATTCAAAGGACTCAAGCTCGACCAGCTCAAGGATGAAGACCCACGCGCCATGGAAGCGCTGGAACGTATGAAGGAGGAATGGCGCAATGCACCGCCGAACCCTGCCTTGAATGGCCAGCGTGTGCGCATTCCCGGTTTTCTTATCCCTCTGGATGGCACGCGCACGACCGTCAAAGAATTCCTCTTGGTGCCTTACTTTGGCGCCTGTATTCATTCACCACCACCACCGGCCAATCAGGCTATCCACGTCGTGGTGAAAGGCAAGCCAGTTGCCGGCATGCGCATCATGGAAGCGGTGTGGGCAGAGGGAGACCTGACACTTCACGGCAGCGATACCGTGATGGGGTCAGCGGCGTACAAATTGATCGCCGACAGGGTGTACCTCTACCAGCAACCCGGTAAGCGCAAGTGATGGCTGCATGCTGATCCGTAAACTGTTCAAGTTCGAGAGCGCGCATATTGTGCGCGACTGCAGCACACGCCGCTGCTCGCGCTCCCTGCATGGCCACTCCTACAAGATCGAACTGCTGCTGGAAGCACATGCGCTGGATCAAGGCCAGATGGTCTACGACTTTGGTTTGCTCAAGCAAGGACCGCGCGAATTGATTGATGCGTTCGACCATGCTGTCACGCTGTGGGCAAATGACGACCCCGACTATATCGCTGCTTGCCAGCGTCATTCGGAACGCTGGGTGCTTGTTTTTCGTACTGATCGACCGCGTGCTGCAGTTGACGCAAATGCAGAATGGCGAAGTCGACGTTCAACTGCATTCAGTCATCGCGCACGAAACCGAGACCGGTTATGCGCAGTGCTTCCGTGAAGATTCCATGAACCCACGCATGGGTGAGATAGCGCTGGATGCCATTGTCTTTTCTCCGGCCATCGTACGTGACTGGTCCGACCCAGCCTTGTTCGACAAGCTCAAGCAAGGCACCCCTTTTCTTAACCCGACCGAAGTTTGAACCCTGCGTACAGCAGTGACAACCCATCATGAATGCACGCCTTCCCCTTGGTATGCCGAGTTGTGCAAGCCACAGTACGGACCCTCTCGACCTCACGCACATTTTCGACAGCCATATTCAGATCGCGGAATGGTGTCGTGCGCCGGATCCGTGCATTAGCGCGTGGCTGCAGACGCATTGCAATGACATGGGGAGTGGCTTGCGTCAGACACTCTCGCCGGGTGAACGGCCCAGCCTTGATCGGCTGCCGCCGGGTGCGGGGCGTGAAGCGCTTGCCGATGACCTAGGCTTACTCGCCGAAATGCTGGGCGAGTTATTGGATGCCAACACGATTGGGCTACGTCTTGAGGTGATTCATCAAGCCATGTGCCCACGTTTTCACATTGATCGGGTGGGGATTCGTCTGCTGTGCACTTACCGCGGCACCGGCACGCAATGGCTGGAATCTGCTGCCGTCGATCGCCGCTTCCTAGGTTCCGGCTCGCAAGGCAAGCCCGATGAAAGTTCAGGGCTCATGCTGCCCGGCCATGAGATCCAGACCCTTCCCGCGTTTTCGGTTGCACTGCTCAAGGGCACCTTGTGGCAAGGCAATGCGGATGGCGGCATTGTGCATCGCTCGCCACCGGTAACTGACCGGCCACGCATCCTCGTCGCCATGGATGCCAGTTGGGATGAAGCGTGAGCACGCTGCTTGCGATTATTGCCGCCACCCTCGCGGGAGGTGTGCTCAGCGTACTTCTCGCCGCCACACTTGCCTTTCGTTTTAATGACCGCGTCAGTCAGCAACTGGTTGCCTTTGCTGTCGGCACCTTGCTGGCCGCTGCCTGTCTGGATCTACTGCCAGAGGCCTTAGAGGCATTTGTCGAGCGAGGCGGTACCGAGGATGTGCATGCCGCTGCTACGCAACTGTTCCTGACCCTGCTGGTCGGCCTACTGCTGTTTTTCTCGTTGGAACGTCTAGCGCTGTGGCGTCATGCCCATCCCGAGCAAGCGCACGCACATGCACATAATCCAGCACAGAATGCTGCCGCCTTGATCCTGATCGGCGATGCCATCCACAACTTTGTGGATGGTATTTTGATTGCGGCAGCATTTGTGACAGACCCCGCGCTGGGATTGGCGAGCACCCTCGCCATCATCATCCATGAGCTCCCTCAGGAACTTGGGGACTTCGTCGTCCTCCGACATGCGGGCTGGTCTAAGCAAAACGCCTTGCTGGCGAATATCGCCAGCAGCCTCGCTTCAGTACTTGGGGGCTTGATCGGCTATTACTTCCTGAACGCTTCGGAAACTGCGCTGCCCTATGCGCTGGCACTAGCAGCGGCAAGCTTCCTGTATATCGCGGTTGCCGATTTGCTGCCCATGCTGCATCAGCAAAGCACGGTCAGTTTTCAGCGGCAGGCTTTATGGATGG